>Ga0224496_10000548_pt1 | contig 26031 bp, 32 predicted proteins | sample SF_Jul11_sed_USG_2_FD_168127 | JGI IMG/M metagenome (GOLD analysis project Ga0224496, IMG submission 168127) | Sediment microbial communities from San Francisco Bay, California, United States - SF_Jul11_sed_USGS_8_1 | ecosystem: Environmental > Aquatic > Marine > Sediment | place: USA...
TCGTAGCCGTCGTCTTCGGTGTCGCCGATCTCGGAAGCGAGTTCCAGGCCGTATTCGCGTCCCACCGCGCGCGCCACCGTCGATATGTTCGGATCGGCGATTTCGCCGATGAGTCGGATCAGGAGATCGTTGAGCAGGTCCCGTCGGGCTGAGGGGAAATGCACGTCGATGGTCTTGTCTGTCGATCGGTAACCCTTGGCGGGCCGTCCGGCGCCGCTTGGAGATGCGACTTTCGTCGTACGCAGATAGTCGTCATCTACCAGGCGGTCGAGGTGGTGTCTCGCCACGTTGGCATGAATGTCGAACAGCTCCGCTACCCGGCTCACGGTCATGGGGACCGACGACTCGCGGACGGCTATGTAGATACCCCGCCGGGTCGGGTCACCCAGGGAGGCGGTTAGATCACCAATCGTCTCATCGAGGGAGCGCGGATACGTCGTCACTGGGTCTCACTATAGTTTCTTGCGTCCCGAATCCTCTGAGGAACTATGGCTGACGCCTCCGAAATCAAGACCATCATCGGCGCGATCGCTGATCCCGTTCTCCACCGACCCATTGGTGACATTGGAGTTTTGACCAAGGTCGAGATGGGTCGACGCGGAATGCTCACCCTCGAATTGGCCATCCCGGTGCCTGGATTGGTCGATTACGACGATCTGAAGGCAACTGTTTTATCTGCCGCCCGAAGAATCGACGGGGTCAAGAACGTCGAGATTGTCACGAACGATATGCGTGACGACGATCGTGCGGCTCTGATGGCGCGTGTGCTTCCTGACGGGAAGAATGTCGTCGGTGGAGCGGCCAGTCCAACCCGAGTCATCGGGATCGCTTCGGGCAAGGGTGGAGTCGGGAAGTCGTCGGTCACCACCAACCTGGCTGTTGCGTTGGCCAAACTCGGACATACCGTTGGGGTCATCGACGCTGATGTGTGGGGATACTCCATTCCGCGGATGCTCGGAGCCGGGCCGGCTCCCGTGGTTATTCACGAGTCGATCATTCCGCCGGCGGCCTTCGGTGTGAAGGCAATGTCGATGGATTACTTCGTAGGTGACGACCGGGCGGTCATTTGGCGAGGACCGATGCTGCACAAGGCCATCGAGCAGTTCCTTACCGATGTGTTGTGGGACGACCCCGATTTCCTCCTCGTTGACATGCCTCCCGGCACTGGCGACATTGCGATTTCGCTCTCACAGTTCCTGCCCAGAGCCCAGCTGTTGCTCGTGACCACGCCCCAGCCGACCGCCCAGCGGGTTGCCAGAAGGTCGGCGCTCATGGCCGCAGAGGTGAACCAAGAAGTGATCGCCGTTATTGAAAACATGTCGTACTTCGCGGGCGATGACGGCAAGAAATATGAGATATTCGGATCGGGCGGAGGAGCCGCCCTCGCCGAAGACCTCGGCGTTCCCCTGATCGGACAAGTCCCCCTGCTGTCGGCGATGCGTGAAGGCGCCGACAAGGCCGAACCCGTCTCCGTAGCCGCTCCCGACAGCGAAGCCGCCCGGGTCTTTATGGCGGCCGCCGAGGCTCTTATCAAACTGAAGCCGCGGGTGCGGACCCACCCGGAGCTGGTGATTCGGTAAAGCGATGGCCAAGATCCACGGTGGTCAAATCATCGCTCGGGCGCTGCGTGCCGAAGGGGTAGAAACGGTCTATGCGCTGACCGGCGGTCACATCATTGCGATCCTGGATGGCTGCGTGCAAGAGGGGATTCGGGTCGTCGACGTGCGCCATGAACAGGCGGCAGCTCACGCGGCGGAAGCTCACAGCCGCCTTACCGGTCGGCTGGGAGTGGCGATCGTGACGGCCGGTCCCGGGGTAACCGACGCTATGACTGGCGTAGCCAACGCGTTCTACTCCAACACACCGATGTTGCTCCTCGGAGGCCGTCACCTCAAGCGTCAGGAGCTTATGGGGGGACTCCAGGAGATGGACCATCCCCGGATGTTCCATTCCATCACGGCATGGGCAGGAACCGCCTGGGAGACGAACCGTTTGGCCGACCATGTAGCTCACGCCGCCAGGGCGGCGTTCGCCGGACGGGGAGGGCCGGTCTTCCTGGATATCCCGATGGATGTTGGACTTGACATGGTCGAGGAAGCCGAAGTGCACTGGCCGTCGGATTATCGATCGAATCAGCCCCGCATGGCCGGACCCGGGTCGCTCGATCGAATCATGGGCCAACTCTCCAGATCGACCCGCCCGGTTCTGTTCGCCGGCGGTGGGTTCGCCCCGGAGGGAGCAGCCGATCTCCGAGAGGTAGCTGAACGCCTCAATGCACCGGTTTACGTAAACAGTCGGGCCCGGGGCTGTCTTCCGTATGGTCACCGACTGCTCGGCAATCATGCTCGGTCAGCTGCGTTCGCCGGGGCGGACCTCGTGGTGGGTCTCGGAGTCGACTGGGATTTTCGGACTGGCTACGGCCGCAAGATCAACCCGGAGGCCGTCGTCGTGCAAGTCGATGCCGACCCCAACAAGGTCGGGTGGAACCGGCCCGCTCATATTGGAATCGAAGCGGATCCCGCCGCCGTGATCGGCCAACTCGCCGCACTCGCTGATCGCCTCCACGGCGATCCGACCTGGGCGGATGAGATGCACGCACTCGAGACTGCCAAGCAGGCCGAACTCGACGAGCAAGCGGCCGACGACTCGTCGCCGGTGATGCCCCAACGTTTTGGCAGAGATGTGGCCGGTTTTTTTGGCACCGACTCCATCGTTTCCGTCGATGGCGGCGACATCGTTTCGACGACGGCCCGATGGCTGCAGATTTCCGACCCGGGACACGTGCTCGATCCAGGACCCTTCGGCACGCTAGGGACCGGTGCCCCGTTTGCGATCGCCGCCAAGATTGCCTACCCGGAGCGGCGGGTAGGCATCGTGTTCGGTGACGGGGGCTTCGGGTTCAACGCCATGGAATATGACACCATGATTCGCCATGGTCTGCCGATCATCGGGGTGATGGGCAACGATGGCGTGTGGTCGAATATCAAGACATTCCACCGGGCTTTTTACCCTGACCGTCTTGTCGCCACGGATCTGGGGGTTCGCCGCTATGACCGGATGGTCGAAGGGTTGGGTGGCTACGGCGAGTTCGTGACGGATCCAACGGAAATCGGGCCGGCGCTTGGGCGAGCCGAAGCATCCGGACTCCCCGCCCTGGTCAACGTGCACCTGGCCGAAACCGTCAGGATGTCCAGCAATTACAGCCAGTGATCTGACCGATCACGCGATTCTCAGCGTAAGAACTGCTCGATTTTGGTTGTGGCTGCGTCGGTGACCTTCTGATGAAGGACAGCCAACGCTCTCGCAACGGCGAGTTCTTCGCCGACCACCGGCATCGGCGGGTCGATGGGATTCCGCTTAGCCGACCCGAGGGCCTCAAAGTGATCACCCCGTAGGTCAAGAGTGGCGAACGCCAAAGTGCTCGTGTCGTCTTCGGACAGATGCAGGTTGAGTACGACGTCCTTTTCCATACGCACCTCCATGGTCAGTATCTGACACGGGTGGTGGGCCGTCAATTGGCCAAAGGACCTGTTGACCCGGGACGGTTATGGAGTGCGGCCGAGCGTCGCTGAGATCGTGAGCGGTTTGCCGTCGCGGAGAAGGAGGATTTCGACCGAGGTCCCGGGTGGCGTATTGATGACCTTCACCTGGAGTTGGGCGATATCGGCGACCGATTCGCCGTCGAAAGAAACAATCACATCTCCGACTCTAATGCCGGCCAGATCGGCGGCTGATCCGCTGGAAACTTCGTCCACGACCACACCAGGGTCACGCAGATCGGCGTTGGGAACAGTCGATATTCCCAGGAGTGATGTGCTGACGTCCTGTCCGGCCACGATCTGATCGGCGACGATCACCGCCAGGTCGATCGATATGGCAAACCCGATACCGTCGTTACCACCTGAACTGGTGAAAATCTGATCGTTGATGCCGATGACTCGACCGTTACGATCAACGAGCGGGCCACCCGAGTTGCCCGGGTTGATCGCCGCGTCCGTCTGGATCATCGAGACCATGGAGACGTTGCGGTCAACCGCCGAGACAATTCCTGCCGTTACGGTCTGTTCGAGGCCGAAGGGGCTTCCTAGCGCCACGGCCAATTGACCAACCCGAATCTCGGCTCCGATCGCTAGCTCGGCGACTGGCAAGTCCGGGCTTCCGTCGATCTTGATGACCGCCACGTCGGTTCGTTCGTGGGTCCCGAGGACTTTGCCCCGAACCGTCCGCCCGTCAAACAAACGAATGTCGACCTCGGTCGCGGACTGGACTACATGGGCGGCAGTCAGAATGAGTCCGTCCTGGTCGTAGATCACTCCGGAGCCAAGGCCGGAGCTGGTCGAAATCTGCACGACAGCCGGGCTAACCGCAGCTGCGATGTCGGCAACCGGGTCAAGGCTCGGTGTGACCGTTGATGAAATTTGCTGGGTCGTAGGCGTAACGACCGGCGCCGTGACGCTCGGTGCCCGGGTGGCATTGATGATGAGGGCGGCCGAAACGGAGTAGAACGCCAGCAGAATCCACGGGGCACGGCGGCTACGTTTGCTCGAAGTCATAGGTGCCATTGTCAAGCGCGTTCCTGAGATGGAGATGTGAACTATCTAAGAAAACCATCAGTTAACTGAGATTGTTCCTTCATAGAAGCACCAATCCAACAATACCGGCAACTATCGCGTAATAGCCGAACGGCGCCAGGCCGCGCGTCTTGAGCATTCGGAGCAAGAATGCAATAGCGGCATAGCCCGACAGAGCCGCCACGCCGACTCCGACCCATAATGATCCCGGCACGTCAGCAGCCTGACCGACGAGCTCGCTCAGCTCCAGCAATCCCGCCGCCGTAATCGCCGGGATACCGAGGAGAAATGAGAACCGCGCAGCTTCCGAGCGTTCCACTCTCAAGCCAAGGGCGGCCGTGATCGTCATGCCCGACCGCGAGATGCCGGGTATCAGTGCCAACGCTTGTGCGACACCGATCAGTCCGGCGTCGAGAGCGCGTAGATCTTCGATCCGTCGCGTTCCGACCAGCAAACGGGAGCTGACCAAAAGCACCAACCCGGTCACGATCAGGGCACTGGAAACTGCAATGGTGGATTCCTGCAAAGCGACCAGCTCCTCCCTCAGGAGCAAGCCGATCGCAGCCGGCAGGCTCCCCACGACCAACCAGATGATCGTTCGTTTGGCGGTTGCGTCGCGACGATATGAGCGCAGAGCCCACAAGTCCTTGCGGAAGTAGAGGACCACCGCCGCAAGTGTGCCGAGGTGGAGGACTGCGGACGTGGCCAAGGTTGGAGGGCCGAATCCGAGCAATTCCGGAATCAGCACGAGGTGGCCGCTCGATGAAATCGGGAGGAACTCGGTGAGGCCTTGTACCAGACCCCAGATGATGGCTTCTATCACGGCGACGAGGTTAGGTGATCTTCGGTCTCATTCAGTTGTTCGCCGTCAGCACCGTCACGTTTCCCGTGGCAGCTGCCGCGGCGACGACGGCTGCCGCGTCCGATGGCACCGCGATGGAACCAATGGCCGACGTGCCGCCAAACGGGTCTCTGGTCGGGTCTACCGCCACTGCCAAACCGCCAACGGTTGTGGCTGTATCGGCGTCGAGGACCACGAGCAGAACCGTCTGGCCGACTCGCAACCGGGCCGGCACCGGGAGTTCGATCACCCACCAGTCGTCTGGAGCCCGAACGGACTGGTCGGTGACATCTCCGTCGAGCAGAGGGTCGCCTGAATAGATCTCGGTTCGGGCAAACCCGTGCGGCTCGATGGAAGGAAACAGTCCGGTGGGAACCTGGACCGTTCGAAATTGATCCGGGGTGAGGGGAGTGCCGGCTGGGATGTCAGTCGTAGCGAACCAGTGGTCAGCAGTAGCCGGCCCGCGGATCTCCAGAGCAAAGGCCGCCACGAGCAGGCAAGTCGACAAGGTCCAACGGATCCAGGGTGGGCGGGCGAACCAATACATACCGGCACGGTATCCCAGTGGTGAAGGCAGCGGAAGGCCTTCGATTCGGCAGGTTGCGTCGCTGGCGGATCGGCGCTGAGCCGACCGAAGCTATGCCTCTGTCGCGGTATCCGGAGTGCGTGAATCCGTCGAGTAATACCCGGAGCCCTTGAACACGACTCCGGCGGCCTGGAGTACCTTGGTCAACGGACCGCCGCACTCCTTGTGCTTACGCAGGGGTCGGTCCGAGAACCTTTGCATGGCCTCGATGGTTTCTTCGCAATCGCCGCAGCGGTACACGTACGTTGGCATAACTTCCTCTGTCAGTAACAAGGGGATCTTACTGGCTGCCTAGACTTCCCAAAATGATCAGTGTCTTTGCGCTCGTCGCCGGGTATCTGCTCGGCAGCGTTGACTTCGCCGTCCTTGTAGGCAAACTCAAAGGCGTAGATATCTATTCCGTTGGCAGCGGCAACCCGGGTACGTCGAACGTGCTTCGTACGATGGGCAAGGGGGCCGCAGTCGCCGTCTTGGTAGGCGACCTCCTCAAAGGCCTGGTGGCTGGCCTGGTCGGGTATCTGGTGGCCCCGGCTGGAAACGGTTTGCTCAGCTCCGGCTTGATCGCCGCGGCCGGATTTATGGCCGTGGTTGGGCATTGTTATCCGCTTTTTCATCGTTTTAAGGGTGGCAAAGGCATCGCGACCGGTCTGGGTGTGATCATCTGGGCGAGTCCCCTGGCGGCCCTCCTCATGGTGTCTGCCTGGGCGGTCCTGGTCAGACTTACCAAGGTCGCGGCGATTGGTTCCTTGGCGGTAGTGATCGCTGCGATTCCGCTCCTGATGGCGCTTGGCGTAGATTGGCCCATCCTGGTGTGGGTGGGGGCGGCGCTGGTATTGATTGTCTGGCGTCACCGGGGCAACATCGCCCGAATGCTGAGCGGCGGAGACGCCAAGGTGGTTGAAGTGTGAGCGTCGATGTCGTTGTAATTCCTGCTGCAGGTCGTGGAACGCGGATGCGTCCTGCGACGAGATCTGTTCCGAAAGCCCTCGTCACGGTCATCGATCGTCCGACCATTCAGTACGCCGTTGAAGAGGCGGCCAGGGCCGGAGTCACCGAGGCTGTTTTGGTTGTCAATCTTGACGCGGCCGCAGATATCGAACGCCACTTCCTGGCTGAGGGGCCTCTCCCGGGCCTTGAGAATATGCGGGTTCGTATGGTGGTTCAGGAGGAACCCCATGGTCTCGGGCATGCGGTGCTGACCGCACAGGAGGCGGTTGGCAACCGGCGCTTCTTCTGTGGACTCGGTGACATGATCGCCCCGCCCTCGTCAAGCTTCTACGAGCGACTGGAGAGTGGATCGGGTGGTGGTTCGGCGGTAGCCCTCCAGGAGGGTGACGGTGATTTCTACGACCGATACGGCATCGTCGGGATCGCCGAGCGCCTGGGCGATGGTTTGGTGCAAATGAGTGGAGCGATCGAAAAGCCCGGGCAAGGCCGAGCGCCTTCGAATCTTTGGCTGGTGGGAAGATACTTGTTCGGTCCCGATGTCTTTGACCATCTCGCCTCCATTGAGCCGGGACACGGTGGTGAGGTTCAATTGACGGATGCCATCGATGCGGTAGCCAAGGGCGGCCAATGTCGGGGTGTCGTTATCCCGGACGATCTTCTTGACGTCGGTAATCCTCTGGACCTCCTCAAAGCATCGACCGCCCTTGGGCTTCAATCCGATGAGTTCGGCGTTGAGTACCGGGACTTTCTTGCGGGACTTCGGTGATGCGTCCACTCGAAGACGCTCGCCGTGACGTCTTGTCAGCGGTCGAGCTGCTTCCCATCGTCGATGTGGATCTCGACGATTCCCGTCGCCTGGCGCTGGCGACTGCTGTCGTGGCAAAGGAGAACGTCCCGCCATTCACGAACTCGGCAATGGACGGTTTCGCGGTCCAGGCTGCCGATACAGCGACCAGCCCGGTCGAGCTGAGAGTGCTCGAAGATGTGGCTGCCGGTCACGTTGCCGGCGGGTCAGTTCGACCGGGAACGGCGATCAAGATCATGACCGGAGCCCCGCTTCCCGAGGGCGCCGATGCGGTCGTGCGGGTCGAAGATACCGAGCCCGCCGGGGAGATGGTCTCCATCAAGGTGGCCGTCGGAGTGGGAACGGCCGTACGCCACGCCGGTGGTGACGTACGTTCAGGGACTCAGGTTTTCCCCCCGGGAGAAACCATCACCCCCGCGCATATGGCGGTGCTCGCCTCGCTGGGAGTGGCTCGTCCGGTGGTGCACCGTCGAGTCGTTGTGGCGGTTCTGTCGACGGGGGACGAAGTCGTTGCGGTTGATGGCGGAGCGCTGCAGCCATCCCAGATCAGGGATACCAACCGGCCATTGCTCAAGGCGCTCCTCGCCGAGCTGGGCGCCGAGGTCATCGACCTGGGCATCGTTGGCGACGACGCCGCCGAGATGCGTCGCCGGATCGAGCGGGGTGCCGCTGACGCCGACGCAGTGATCACGTCGGGGGGCGTCTCAATGGGGGAGTACGACCTCGTCAAACAGATTCTCACCGAGATCGGCTCGGTCGAGTTCTGGAAGGTTGCGATGCAGCCGGCCAAACCTTTCGCGTTCGGGTTCGTCTCGGGAACCCCGCTCTTCGGTTTGCCCGGCAACCCGGTGTCCGTCATGGTGGCGTTCGAACAATTCGCCCGCCCTGCCTTGCTCAAGATGATGGGCCACCGGGCGCTCTTTCGTCCCCGGGTCTCAGGAACGCTGATTGGAGGGGTCTCAACGGATCCCGAAAAGACCGTGTTCTCACGGGTCGTGGCAACCCAGGTGCCCACAAATCGCGGCGCCTGGGAGGCGAGACTGGTCGGCGAACAGTCGTCGAATGTTCTTTCGGCGTTGGCGCTCGGCAATGCTTTCGCCGTCGTCCCGCGCGGGCAGGCCGACGTTGCCGACGGAGGCTTGACGTCTCTCGAGATGTTTCGCTGGCCGTCGACGAGAACCTACGAGGAGGCCCAGGATGACCGATGACCTCACCCACCTAACCGAGACCGGCGAGGTGCACATGGTGGATGTCTCCGAAAAAGGGGACACGCATCGGGTGGCAGTGGCCGAAGCGACGGTTCTCATGTCCGACAAGACCGCCGATCTGTTGTTCGGTGACGGATTGCCGAAGGGCGACGCGCTCGCCACCGTCCGGTTGGCCGCGATCATGGGGGCGAAACGAACCCCGGATCTGGTTCCGTTGTGTCATCCAGTGGTCTTGACGGCCCTGACCGCCACGATCGAGAGGGTCGATGGAGGTTCCAGAATCGAGGTCACTGCGAAGGCCTCCGGCCAGACCGGAGTCGAAATGGAAGCCATGACCGGTGCCATGGTGGGGGCACTTGCGATGTACGACATGGTCAAAGGCATCGAGCGAGGCGTCGAGATCGGTCCGGTCAGGCTGCTCAGCAAACTGGGCGGAAAGTCGGGAACATGGACACGTACCGAGCAGTCGTAATCACGGTAAGCGATCGCATCAGCCGAGGGGTGGGAGAAGATCGGTCTGGCCCGGCCGCAGTGAAGCAGCTCAACGAGCTTGGCTTCGTCTGCACCTCGGCGTTGATCGCCGACGGGATCGTCGAAGTCGAAACGGCAATCCGCCAGGCGCTGGCGAGTGACCCGGCCCTGATCGTCACAACCGGTGGGACAGGAATGAGCCCGCGTGACCTAACTCCAGAGGGTACTTCTCGGGTCATCGAGCGGCCGGTGCCGGGGTTCTCCGAAGCGATGCGGTCCGCGACCTTCGGTACCAATCCGCACGGAATGTTGTCGAGAGGCGTGTGCGGAATAGCCGGTCGAACGTTGATCGTGAACCTACCCGGCTCGGTGTCGGGCGTCGAGGAATCCATGCAGGTTGTCGCCCCAGCGTTACCCCACGCGGTCGAGTTGCTACGATCCGGCGAGTCGAAACACTGAGGGACTGTTTGGACACGGAATCGGATATGGCTATTGTTGCTTGGTCTGGCGGAGGTAATTAAGGGCGCATGGATTCCATTCTGATTTTTTTGCTCGTCATCGGTGGCGTGTGGGCGATCTATCTCGTCCCGCCGATCCTCAATTCTCGTAAAGAGACCCCACTGGCTTCTACGGCCGAATACAGCCGGATAGCCGCTCGGTTGAATTCGGTACAAGGTGAGGGTCAGGTAGTCGTGGCCGCGCTGAGCCGTCGTTCCGTGTTGGCGCGTCGCCGGCGCACGCTTGCGACGTTGGCAATCGCCGCAGTCACCTCGCTCGTCCTGGCGCTGACCACTCGAAGCATTGGTTGGCTGTTTGCGCACATCGCCATAGATGCCGGCGTTGCCTGGTACATGGCCGTTCTGCTGCAAATCAAGCAGGCCCGCGGTCAGCAAGCCCCGGGTCCGCTCGCCACTGCAGGTCCCGCAGTCACCCAGCTCGACCCCCAGCCCGTGCGAGTGGTTGCTTCCTAAGCGCTGATAGATGGGCGACCCTTCGGACATCGCTCGATTAGAAGGTCCGGCCCGTAGCCATTTCGACTTGAAGTTCGTCGCCCGCGAGCTCGGCATCAAGAATTCCCGACAGGCCATCCGGTTCTCCGCCAACGCCATTCGTAGTATCCATCGTGGAGAATTTGAGGCTGCCGATGGCTTGATGGGTCAAGCAGCCGGTCTCCTGAACGAGGCGAGAACCCAACTGGCCGCTCACCCCGACATCCTGTACGCCGGGTTTTATGGCGACGCCACCAAGGAGTATGCCGAGGCCCGGCTCACTGCGGCGATCATTGCAGGCAACGAGATCCCCGGCCCCACCGATCTAGAGGTCGAATGGGCTCCGTACCTCAACGGATTGGGCGAGGTGGTCGGCGAGCTTCGTCGGTACCTTTTGGATCGTTTGCGGGTCGGGGCGGTTGACGAGGCTGAATCGATCCTGGCGAAGATGTCGGATGTCTTGGACCTGCTGGCCGGGCTTGACTACCCGGACGGGATGACCGGCGGACTTCGGAGGACGACCGATGTTGCGAGGGCACTCATCGAGCGCAGCCGGGCAGACCTGACGACGACCGTCGTGCAGGAGCGGCTCATTAACGAGATCCGTAACGAGCGCAAATAGGGGACCCTTCTCTCAAGCGGGCGAACGTTGGTTTCGGCGACGGAGTTGGTTTCGGTAGCGGGTAAGGCGTTATCATGTCGCCCACTGGTCGCCTGGCGACAGTCAGTCAGGGGATGTAGCTCAGCCTGGCAGAGCACCTCGTTCGCAACGAGGGGGTCACGGGTTCAAATCCCGTCATCTCCACTCTTTCCGCCCGCTTCAGGGCGGGCTGGCATTCCGGTCTAGTCGCCGGACCTCGGTAAGGTCGCGAATTCATGAACCGATTCCAACTCCTCGCTCTCATGCTGGTCGCCGTCGTCGCGGCGGCATGTGGCAACGGGTCCGGGCCGGTTATTGCCAAGTCGGAAGCGTCGGTCGGGCAGTCATCGACCGCGACGTCGTCGGCCGTGGCCGACGAGCCGGTCGAGGAGTCGGACCCTGAGCCAGTCGAACCGGTAATGGTGACGACTACCGTTCTTGACCCGGCCCTTGAAACGGCCGTAGCCGAGCTTATCGCGATCACCGAAGAGCTTCGCGAGCTCACGTTCGAACAGCCTCCGATGATCACCGTCGTGTCACCGGCGGAGCTTGCACAGCGGGTCAGAAAGCTAATCGAGGATGAGCTGGATCCCGAGGAGTTGGCTCGGGACCAGGCGCTGCTCGCCAGTCTGGGAGTCCTTGAGGCCGGCGTCGATCTTGGTGACATGTACCTGGCTCTCTACGCGGAACAGGTCCAGGGATACTACGACGGCGATACCGGCGAACTGGTGGTGCCGTCATCGGGCGACGAGCTTGATGTGCTCGACAAGATGGTGCTGGTTCACGAACTCACGCACGCTCTGACCGATCAGGCTTTTGGCTTCCACGATCGGCTTGAGGCCCTGGTCGACCGCGATGACGACGAGGGCGCAGCTGCGCTCCGCGCGCTCGTTGAGGGCGATGCCACCTATACGCAGGCGCTGTATTTTTGGCAGCTGCCTGGCGCCCTGCAGATGGAGGGCATGGCCCAGATCGAGAGCGGGGCTTCGGACGCGCTGGGCAACACCCCTTCCTTTATCGTCGATCTGCTCCAGTTTCCCTACAACGAGGGAGCCCGGTTTGCAACTGCTCTCGGCAAGCAGGGGGGCTTTGACATTCTGAATGCGGCGTACTCGAAACCGCCGACCACGACCGAACAGATCTACGACCTGAGTCGATTCGAATCTAGCGAGCCGGGAGTCGTAATCGACCTCGCCATGCTGGATCTGAACGGTTACCGACTGGTCGACAGCGGAGTCTGGGGTCGGGCCGGGCTCGAGGCGCTCTTCGAACCAACCCTGGGACGCAACGCTCGTCTCGCTGCCGAGGGATGGGGCGGCGATAGCTACCAGGTCTATTTCGATGGCGAACAGACGGTCTTCGTGATCGTGCTCGTCGGTGACACTGAGTATGAGACTGACGAGTTATACGATGGATGGGCCGGATTCGTGGCCGCGCAGGTTCCATCGTCGTATACCGCCACCGTCGGGTTTGTCCCCGACGGCAACGTTGCTGTCGCCATCTCGGCCGATCAGCGTGCGGTCGCCACCGTCGCCGACGCGCTTGGTATTCAGCCGTAGCCTTCATCACCGCCGACCCTTTATCCCGTGGTCGCGATGCGATACGGTATCTCCATGTTCGAGTTCGTCGCGCCCGGATGGTCGTCGGGGCCGGTGCTTACCGCGGGGTCGTTTTGGCAACGGTGGCGCGGCATCCGGGCGGCGCCGGCTGGGACCGGTGTGCTGATCCCGGGCCAGTCTGTTCACGGATTCAGGTTGACCACACCTCTGATGGTGGTGGGGCTCGACAGGAGTGACTGCATCCTTCAAGTGTCGACACTGGAACCGGGTCGACTGGTGGGCTGCCGAGGGGCAGTCGCAATGTTGGAGCTGCCGATGCGGATCGCGATTCCGCCCGTGGGTGCCTATCTGGTTCGCGTGCCTAGGGTGAGGTAATGGCCGGAACGCTTATCGTGTGCTCAACTCCTATCGGCAACCTCGGCGATATGTCCGAGCGCCTCATCGAGGCGCTACGAAGGGCTGACATCGTCTACGCGGAGGACACTCGCCGTTCGGCGAAGTTGCTTGCGGCAGTCGGTGCATCTGCGCCCCTCCGGTCCTACTTTCTCGGCAACGAGCACCAGCGGGCCGCCGAACTCGGGCAGCGGCTGACAGACGGGGATACGGTGGTGCTGGTGTCAGATGCCGGAACCCCGGTTGTTTCGGATCCCGGGCTTTCAGCCGTGCGGGCTGCAGAAGAGGTGGGCGCCGCCATCACGGTCATTCCCGGCCCGAGCGCCGTGACCGCCATCCTGGCCGTGTCGGGCATGAGTGGAGACCGGTTTGTCTTTGAGGGATTCCTTCCTCGCAAAGGCGACGAGCGAAATGAACGTCTGGCCGATATCGCCGGCGAATCAAGAACGGTGGTCTTTTTTACGAGTGGGAGCCGACTCCACGCTGACCTGAGCGGCATTGCCGAGCTGTCCGATGGCGGACGTTCGGTAGTCATTGGCCGCGAGTTGACCAAGCTCCACGAGCAAATCTGGCGCGGCACCCTTGGCGAGGCGGTTCAAGAATGGGCGTTTGAGGCTCGTGGGGAGATCACAGTGGCGCTGGCGGGAGCGATCGCCACGTCCGGTTCGCTTGCCGACGCGACCGACGAAGCCATTGGCTTGATTGACGGTGGAATGGCGATGTCGGACGCGGTCAAGACGGTGGCTCGGCACCACCGCCTCAAACGGTCAGCGGTCTACGATGCTGTTCTGGCCGGCAGGAAACAAGCAGGTCTAGAGGCTTAGCTCGGAGCGACAGCCCGAGCAGATGCCCTTTTCCTTGAACGCAGATACATCCTCGGTGGAACCGCAAAACGTGCAGGTCGCTTCAAGCTTGCGAAGGACGATGGCGTCGCCTTCGACGGCAATAGCCAGCTGATCGCCCTCTTGGATGCTGAAGAGCCGTCGGGTTTCGGCGGGGACCACGATCCTGCCCAGGTCATCGATCTTACGCACCATACCGGTATTCATGTCATCCTCCAGGTGAACTTGTCCTCAGCTCACCCTCGATTTCCCCGGCGGCTGACCTTCGCATGCTAAACGACACCGTGACGATAAACCCAATAATCGGCGTCCCGTAAACCAACTAGCCTCGCGACGTGAATGGGCCCTGGGTAGATACGCATTGTCACCTTCAGTTGGACGACCGTCCGACCGAGGAACTGCTCGTCAACGCCCATCCACATCTCAGTTGGCTGGTCGTTCCGGGAGTCGATGCCGCCACCTCAGAAGCCGCACTTGCCCTGGCCAGGACGGATGCCAATATTCTTTCGACCGCCGGGCTGCATCCCCACGACGCGGAGCGATGGGACGAAGAGCGTGAGCGGATCGAAGCGCTCCTTCCTCACGTTTCGGCGGTCGGGGAGACGGGCCTCGATTTCTACCGCAATCTTGCGCCTGTGGCCGATCAACGCCGATCATTTCTCGATCAGATTGATCTGGCGGTTGGAGCGGATTTGCCGATCGTCGTTCACTGCCGCGATGCGTTCTCCGACGTGTATGAGATTCTCGGTGCCTCGGACGTTCGGGCCGTGTTGCATTGCTGGACCGGCGGACCACGCTGGACGAAACGTTTTTTGGAAATCGAATCGGTGACGTTCTCGTTCGCCGGCCCGGTGGCATTCGAAACAGGCGAAACCGTCCGGTTCGGAGCAGCGCTCGTACCGCCGGAGCGTTGTCTGGTCGAAACCGACACACCCTATTTGGCGCCGCCCCCTCACCTGAAGGAGCAGAACCAACCGGCCTTCGTGCGGTATGTGGGCCGGGCGCTAGCCGACGTGTGGGGGTTGCCGGTTGCTGAGGTGGCAGCCATAACAACCTCAAACGCCGCCCGGGTTTTCGGCCGATGACGGGGTACCCGGATCGGGCTTCAAGAGGTCAGACGAAGGCCGAGATTGACGCACTACTCGCCAAATATGGGTTGGCGCCGCGCCATGCGCTCGGTCAACATTTCCTCGCCGACCCGAACATCGTCGAGCGCATCGTCAGAACGGCCGGAGTCAACGAGGGCGATCGAGTTGTGGAGATCGGTGCCGGCACGGGGACGTTGACCCGGTTGCTTGCGGCGACCGGGGCGCAGGTCGTTGCCTATGAACTCGACGAGGGCCTGGGACGCCTTCTCAGCGAAGTCCTCGAAGGAATGGACGTGGATGTTCGCTTCGCAAACGCGCTCGACCTCGACTTCGCGTCGGAACTCGATGGCGTCGGTTGGCATCTCGTGGCCAACCTCCCGTACAACGTCGGAACCCCCCTGGTGCTTGATGTTCTCCAGCGGCATCCGACCATCGGCAAATTGACCGTCATGCTGCAAAGCGAGGTCGTTGATCGGTTGCTGGCTACGCCGGGAACTTCCCGATACGGAGTGCCTTCGATCGTCACTGCTTTGCACGCCCGAGTGGTTGCGACGTTCACGGTTCCACCGGACGTGTTTGTTCCACCGCCCGCCGTCGATAGTGCCGTAGTAGTTCTCGAGCGGATCGAGGCCGATCAGTGGGCGCCTGACGCCATCATGCTGGCCAAAGCGGCGTTCGGGCAACGCCGGAAGATGCTCAGGCGATCGTTGACGTCGGTCTTCGACGACCCGTCGGTGTTTTTGGAGGCGTCGGGTATTGATCCGACTCGACGCGCCGAAACGGTCACGCCGCAAGAATATCTGCGTTTGGCCGAGGTGGTTGGGACATGATCCGTGTCGAAGCGCCTGCCAAGCTGAACTTCTCGCTCCGAGTGGGGTCGGTTGAGCGGTCCGGTTTTCATCCGCTCGATTCGCTCGTCCAGACGATCAACTGGCAGGACGAGTTGGCGGCTCAATGGTGGGAAGACGATATTCTCGAAATCACTGGAGCTGAGGACCTGGCAGGCGGGAGTGCTGAGCTCCCGACCGGGACCGACAACCTGATCTGGAAGGCAGCCGAAGCGTTCTGGCAGAGCCAGTCTGATGTGCGTCGGAAGCCGATGCGCGTTCGGTTGAACAAGCAGATCCCCACTGCGGCCGGGTTGGCAGGTGGATCGGCCGATGCTGCTGCCACCCTGGTTGCCCTGGCCGGCCTGACTCGCCGATCCATCGATCATGGCGGGGTACCGGCGATCGGATCGGATGTTCCCTTTGCCCTACTCGGGGGTACGGCCCGTATGGAAGGCTACGGCGAACAGCTGACCCCCGTACCGCCACTCTCTGACTTCTCTCTCGTGGTGGCAGTACCTCCCGTGACCTTGTCGACGCCGGCGGTGTATCGCGAATGGGATCGGCTCGGAGGTCCCGCCGGGCCCGCCATCAAGGGCCGATCGGTACCCCCGTCGCTGCGGGGGCACGATCTCGTCAACGACTTATACCGAGCAGCCATTTCGCTTGCGCCCGAACTTGTCGAGCACCGCGATCACCTCGGGTCGATTTGGGGTCGGGAAGTCGCTATGTCGGGTAGTGGGCCGTCCCTCTTCGGTTTCTTCGGTGACCTCGACGAGGCGCAAGAGGCCGCCGCAGCGACGTCCGGCATGCGCGCCGTTCGGGCCGTTGACCCCGTCAGTCACGGAGCGCGGGTGACTTGGGATGAGAGTGATTACACTGACACCGTCCGGTAATGGTGGTCGGACCCCCTCAGTGGGAGGTGGTGTAATTGGCAGCACTACGGGTTTTGATCCCGTCAGTACGGGTTCGAGTCCTGTCCTCCCAGCCCATGTAGGAAGGTTGTGATGGCCGTCAAGGCTGTGATTATGGCTGCCGGGCAAGGCACCCGAATGAAGTCTGACCTACCGAAGGTCCTACACCAGGTAGCCGGTCGATCGATGGTCGACTGGGTGATTGCGGCTGCGAGACAGGTCGGGGCAACCCAGATCATGGTGGTAGTCGGTCACGGTTCCGACACCGTCACTGCGAATCTCCCCGATGATGTCGACTCGTGTTTGCAGGCGGAACAACTGGGCACCGGTCACGCCGTTCAGATTGCCGTCGAAGCCCTTGGGGACGTCTCGTCAGATACGGTGCTCGTGCTGTCCGGGGACACTCCGTTGCTCCAGGGATCATCGCTCACGTCGCTGCTCGCCGCATTCGACGACGGCCGTCCAGCCGCAGCGCTACTCACCGCCGACATTGACGACCCGACCGGGTACGGGCGCGTGCTTCGCGACGTCGCCGGCCAGGTTGTTGGAATCGTCGAACACAAGGATGCCACCGACGCCCAACTGACCGTCAACGAGATCAACGCGGGCATTTATGCGTTTGACGGGAAACAACTGTCCATCGCTCTGAATGATCTCACGAACGACAACTCTCAGGGTGAGTACTACCTCACTGATGTGGTGGGATCGTTCTCCGATCAAGGACTGCCGATGGTCGCCATCAGGACCGACTTCGATCAGGTGGCCGGAGTGAACTCGCAAGCACATCTCGCCGACGCGAATCAAGTGATGCGACGTCGAATCGCGCTGGAGTTGATGGAGACAGGTGTGTGGATACAGGATCCGGATCAGGTGTTTATCTCGGCAGAGACATCAATCGAACCGGGAGCGCGCATCTTCGCCGGGGTTCACTTCATGGGTCGGTGCGAGGTGGGATCGGAAGCTCAGATTGGGCCGGACGTATTCGCCGACGACAGCCGATTTGGGAAGGGGTCGATGGTGAGCTACTCGGTGGTACGAAACTCGGCCGTCGGCGACCGAGTAAGCGTCGGTCCTTACGCCTCGCTGAGATCGGGCGTTGTGCTCGAAGCAGGGTCAAAGGCCGGCACCTTTGTCGAGATGAAAAACACCAGCCTCGGACAAGAGGCGACGGTCGCCCACCTCTCATACATGGGTGATGCCACGATCGGAGCCAACACCAATATCGGCGCTGGAGCAATCACCTGCAACTACGACGGCGTCGAAAAACATTCGACAGAAATCGGGGCCCGTGTGCTCATCGGCTCCGACACGATGCTGGTGGCGCCGGTCTCGGTCGGTGACGATGCGATGACCGGTGCCGGATCGACGATAACCCGCAACGTGGCCCCAGGTTCATTGGCCGTCGAACGATCCGCACAACGAGAAATCGCTGGCTACGCTGACCGCATCGGCAAGCGTCGGCGCGAGAAAGAGGAGCGATAATCGTGGAGGTCGTATCCCGGAAGCGCTTGATGCTCTTCAGTGGCGGAGCCAACGAGCCCCTGGCCATGGAAGTTGCCGAAGTTCTCGGGGTGAAGCTGGGTCAACTGGAACGATCCACCTTTGCGAACGGCGAGATCTACGCCCGACCATCCGAGTCGGTGCGCGGAGCTGACTGTTTCATCATTCAAAGCCACGGCGATCCCGTGAACTTCCATATCATGGAACAGCTCATCGCCATTGATGCGCTGAAACGGGCATCGGCTCGCAAGATCACGGCCGTCGTCCCCTACTTCGGCTACTCGCGCGCCGACAAGAAAGTGCGGCCCAGGGAAGCGATCACTGCCCGGCTCATGGCGGATCTGTTCAGAACCGCCGGGGCGGATCGTCTCGTCTCCATTGACCTGCATACCGGCCAGATCCAAGGGTTCAGCGATCAGCCGTTCGACGCCCTCACGGCCATGCCGCTGTTCACCGACTATCTCTCGTCAACGGTCGATTCCCCCATCACCGTTGTTTCCCCGGATGCGGGCGGTGTGAAGCGTGCAGAACGCTATGCCCGCCATCTCGGTGCCTACGTGGCGTTCATCCACAAGCGCCGCGAGGCAGACAGACACAACGAATCATCTGCGAAGGCGGTCATCGGTGAGGTGAAAGGGCGGCATGCGGTGATCGTCGACGACATCATCGATACGGCTGGAACCGTCTGCAACGCCGCCGAGCTACTTATGGAAAAAGGAGCGTTGAGCGTCACCGTTGCGGCCACTCATGGGATTCTCTCGGACCCGGCAATCGACCGGATCAAGAACGCTCCGATCCGTGAACTCGTAACAACGAACTCGCTCTCGATGAGACCTGACGCTCAGCACCTCGAGCAGATCAAGGTGCTCTCCATCGCCCCGATCGTTGCCGAAGCCCTCGAAGCCATCTTCATGGAATCGTCGGTCTCGAAGTTGTTTCTCGGAGAAAACGTCTAGGTCGACCGGTCGGATGTCTTCGACGCCTCGTCGGTAGCGACCATCCATGAGCCCCGGTGAAGCACCAGGATCAGTTCGTACGAAAGGTCGAGCGTATGCCCGAACCGATCCAGCCCGAGTACCTGGACGGAAGCCAACGACGTCTCACGCGGGCCGGGCGTGATCCTCAAGCCGGTAATGGTTGCCGAAACAAACGGGGCCGGAACCGGCCGGGCCATGTCATAAGCCCCCTCCGCGCCGGTCAAGAACCAGTCGACGTATCCCTGTATCGCCGTGACAACCGCCGAATCATTAGGTGGTTCCAACGTCAGTGGCCGGAGGGGCACCACGACCGACCCGGCCACGTGAGCGGGTGCTCCGGCTACTTGCCAGATCCCATCGTGGGCCGAGAGTCGGACGTCGAAATAGTGAAGACCGTCGACGACGTAACCGGATTCGGTCAGGGCCAGCAACTCAGCTGCCACCGTTACCGTCCAGGTATCGTCCAATCTCCGGCCGTAGACGACCGTCGTCCCGACGACGTATCGCTCGCCGGATTCACTGAGGAATTGCCGGATCGCCAATTCCGCGGTGCCGGCAACAACGTTGGGGAGCGCGGGCTCAACCGGCTTCAAGGTCATGGCGCCAACTGCCAACGCCGCCCCGATGGTCAGGAGCAGGGTGATGGCCAGCCCACGCCTGGCGACCGGGCTCCATCGCCGGGACGGCGGCTCGAGACATGTTGGATCGGGTTCTTCGTCAATCTCGATGGGTTGCGGGAAGTAGATAGCTGTCGACATGTCCCCTACTGGTTGGTTGGAGGGAGGTGGATTTCTTCGCCCGGAAAGATCCAGTCCGGGTTTTGTGACCGCAGGGACGGACGATTGAGTTCCACGACCCGGACCCAATAGAGAGCGATTTGGGACTTGGTCAGCGGAGTGGCCGGGTCGTGGGTTTTCAGATGGTGGGCGGCAATCGTCCACAGATTGTCTCCGGGCTGCACCGTATGTAGATCGCCGGTGGCAGTGTCGTCAACGGAATGCGGACCGATGACGCGGGGCGGAGTGGTCAGTTGGTGTGGTGGTCCTACGGTCGATCGGGAGAGTCGGGGAGTGGGCACGGACGGGGAGTCTGTTGGGGGCAAGCCAGGGACGGTCGCCCCCGGGGGAATAAAACTGCTGTGGTCAGAGATCCCGACAACGATCCGGTCGTTATCGCCGTCCTCCTCGTTTCCATTGTCAACGACCGCCTGGTGGCGGACAGAAACCGCCGGGAGGATGGCAACAGTGGGAGCCAGGGTGGTTGTCGCCAGTGACAGGGTTAGCGCCCGCTGAGCCGCACTGCGCACGATGGGCAACGTGGCCCATTCGACGGAGCGGACCAGATCGGGCAGCCTGGCGATCAGTCCGGCCGTATAGGCGACGGTCGACAGGAGCAGCCAATAGGCAAGGCCGAGGGCGAGATACCTCGCCGCCGCCATGACGATTTGATCAGGGGGTGTGAAGCGCGCCCATGTGCCGAGGTTGGTGGTGTCAACCGGGTACATCGGGGCCACCCAATGGAGGAGCCAGACCAGGCCGGTTTCTGCTGCGAAGACACCGATCATACGTTGCATATCGTTATATAACGTAACGTAGCCTCGGCGAGACGTCAACTAAAGCATCGTTATCTATTACTAACGGAGACATCCAGGTCGGCTACGATTGTCTCCAACCAACAAGGAGTACCGGATGCGCGTCCGCATAACCATGAGTCGAAGCCCACGTGAGATCGAAATGGACATCGACGACCTCGCCGGCTTCAAGAGTGAGGTCTCGAAACTCTATGCCGACGAACAGGAGATTTGGTGGGTGACCGACATCAAGGGCAAAGAACTTGGGCTACCGGTTGAACAGATTGGGCACATCGAGATCGACACTTCCGACCAGGAACGTCACGTCGGGTTCGCCTGAGCCGGGTAGGCCCCAACGACCCTGTTAACGATAGTGGGGCCCTCGAGGGCCCCACTATCGTTTGAAGAAATCTTGCTAGTTGTTGCGACGACGGCGCTCGGCGAGCCAGCGCTTCCGGAGGCGACGACGCTCGTCTTCTGCGAAGCCACCCCAGATGCCGCCCTCCTGGTTGGTCTGGAGTGCATACTGCAGACACGATTCCTGTACGGAACACTGTGAGCAGATCGCCTTGGCGTCGTTGATCATTTCCACGGCGGGACCGGTGGTACCGATGGGGAAGAAGAGGTTCGGTTCGGAGTCACGGCACAGCGCGAGATCGCGCCAGTCTGCGACAATTGTTGTATCGGGATCGGGGGTAACAAGCACTGCGAATATCCTTAAGTAGTCTCATGCCAAGTGGTATCGGCCGCGTGCACACACGAGGTAGGTCTGTCGTGCGTTACGTGATTTGTTTCACAAGCTAGGCGATGGTAAGCATGCCCCGCCAATAAAACAAGGGTTATTTTGATATTATTTTCACAAAGTCTGAAAGCAGCCGGTCATCGGGGTTGGCCAACCCGGTTTCCCGACAACACTTTGGCGGGTTTCAGGGCAGCCAGCGAAGTTGTATCGCTCGTCGAGATTGACGTACGGCGGAGCGCCGATGGGGCTTTGGTACTGTCCCACGACCCCGAGATCGGAGGGCTAATCGTCGCTGACACCCCCTGGTCCGAACTCCGGGCGATCGACCTCGGAGGCGGGCATCGTCCCGCACTTCTAGGAGATCTCATGGATCAAATTCCCGATCTGGCCCTCGACATCGAGATAAAGAACTGGCCCCTCCAGCCCGGCTTCGAACCAGACGGCCATACGGCGCTCGAAGTGGCGTCGATGGCCAGGCCCGGCGACTTCCTCACGTGTTTCTACTGGGTGACCATGGACCAGGTCAAGGAACAGTTCCCATCGGTACCTACCGGTCTACTGATCGACAAGGATGGTCCCTACCGAGATGCGATCGAGCATGCTCGAACGGTGGGCCACGAGATCGTCGCCCCCCACTGGAGCCTCGTCGACGGACCGGTTCCCGATGATCTCTCGGTGTCTGTATGGACCATGAATGAACCCGAGCGGGTAGCCGACTTGGCTGCCTGGGGGGTTGACGCCATCATCACAGACGATCCTGGTCTTATAGCCGACGCCATCGAGCGCGTTCGCGGAGGTAACGATGCCAATTGAACAAGAGCTAAACGACGAACTGAAAGACGCGATGCGCAACAAGGATCAGGCTCGCCTGGCGGCGATCCGCGGGGTCAAGTCAGACATGGGCAAACGCCTCTCCGAGCCGGGTGCTACCGGATCTGCCGATGAGGACCTGTGGATCGAAGTGATTTCCGGGTTCGTGAAGCGCAATCTGAAGTCAAAGGCCGAATACGACGGCCTGGGCGAACGGGGAGAAGAAATCGCCGCCAAACTCGCCTGGGAGGCGGAGTATCTGGGCAGGTGGCTACCGACCAAGCTCGACGAGGCCGCCACGCAGGTGCTCGTGGACGCCGCCGTTCGAGCGACGGGAGCTACGGGCCCGGCCGACGCCGGCAAGGTGATGGGTCTCATCATGAAAGATCACAAGGATGACGTCGATGGTGCGTTGGTCAATCGTCTGGTGCGGGGCGCGCTGAGCGAGTGACCTACGAGCCCATGCTGGCGACGCCGTGGCCTTCGCCGTTCGACGACCCGGATTGGGGGTTCGAGCTGAAGTGGGATGGTGTGCGGGCGCTCGCCTATTCAGACGGTACCCGTCTGCGATTGCGTAGCCGCAACGACAATGATCTTTCGGGCCGCTACCCGTCCATTGCCGGGCTCGCGTTACCTCCCGGCGTCTATGACGGCGAGGTCATTGCCGTGGACCAGGACGGCAGGCCATCATTCGAGCAACTGGCCAGAGCCGGGCGTGAGGAAATCGACGTCCAGTTCGTGGTGTTCGACGTGCTCGAGTCAGACGGTGTGCCCGTCCTAGATCGGACGCTGATAGATCGGCGCCAAATCCTCGCCGGACTCATCGCTGCTACTCCGGTCACCCTCAACGACCTGCAGATCGGAGAGGGCCTTGGCTTGTTTTCGGTTATCCGAGACTCCGGGCTAGAAGGCATGGTTGCCAAGAAACTTGAGTCCGGATACGAACCGGGGCGCCGGTCCGGGGCCTGGAGGAAGGTCCTGAATCTGCGGACCGTCCGTTGTGTGGTTGGTGGCTATACCCGTTCGGAGGTGGGGGAGGCATTTTCTGCTCTCCTGGTTGGCTTGATCTCCGAAACCGGACTTCGTTACATTGGCCGGGTTGGCTCAGGCTTCTCGAATGCCGATCGACAGGCTATCCGGGCGGCGATCGACGAGATGGTGGCCCCCGATCCCTTCTCGCCTGACCCGGATCTGCCCGACGGAGTTTTCTGTGCACCGCACCTGGTTGCTCACGTCCAGTACCGGATGTGGACGGCGGCCGGACGCCTGAGAGGGCCGGTGTTCAAGGGTTTCGGGTCCGAGCCGGTCGAGGCGATTACCTGGGAGGCGGAAGGCCCCGACTCCTCGATGTCCGCTAGCGCTTGAGTTCGCGCAGGAGCAACTCAGTCACGTAGGACGAACGGTCCAAGTTCAGGGCACTCACGCGCTGGTCGAGGACCTTGAGGTCTTCCCGCAGAATGTTCAAGGGAATCTGAGTGCGACCAGATCCAGCCCGGCGCCGACCCCCGGTGGGGCCAACCCGGCTGCGTTCGCGGACCAGTTCGACTTCTACGTCGTCGGCATGGGAGACGAACGCCGACAAGATAATGTCGAGGAAGATCCGCTGTTCGGTATCGGCAGTCGTCCGCAACATGGTCGCGACCTGCGTCGGGAGCGACAGGGTGATCCGTTGTTTGGTAGCCCTGTTGCGTTTCGTCGGCTGTTTGCCTGGTTCGGCCGCCGGTCTGGTGGATGGCGGCAAGTCGACCACCGCGGTTGGCCGGGCCGACGGAGGCGGCGGCACCATCGTTGGTTTGGCATTGGGGACTGTGACTTGTGGACGGGTGGACGGTCTCGGTGCTGGAACACCGAAACCGCTGAGGTCGCGTTTTCGGGTCATCGCCCCACCCGGGAGTGGAGGTCGCCAAGTGACAGGAGCAACTCGGTCGCGAGCTTGGCGTAGTCCTCAGCCAGGCCGTCGGCTGCCGACGAGTACTGCGGGGCAGCTTGACCTGCACGCGACAACCTGATGCGTTCGGCAATCGAGACTCGTTGGTTGCTCTCGACAGCTTTCGCTTGGTATTCATGGGCGAGCAACCCGGTACGGCGCATGTCGTAGGCGGCGCGCTCGGCACGACGGATCACCGACTTGAGGACCGGAGCAATCCCGCCGAGGTCAGCGGTGAGTTGGGTACGGACCTCGCGCCGGATGGCAGTACCCGCCGTCGAAAAATCGAACAGGGCGACGCCGAGCAATTCAAGGGCCGGATTCACCGTCGACTTCGCCGCGCCGAATTGGCGAGCCATGAGCTCCAGGCCGTCGATCGAGCCATCGTCGAACTTCACCGGGATCACCAACCACCGGGAAGCAGCCAGAGCCGCGTCCACGGCTACGCCACCGGCCGGTGGCGAATCGATGACTACCAGATCGTACGCACGCGAGAGGGGGTCAAGAACGGTGGCCAGGTCTCCGATGGCCTCGGCGTCAACGCTGCGGCGGTTGTTGACGACTGCCCATACATCGGTTGTGGATCGGCCGGCGGCAATGGCGTCGAGCCGCGGCCGAACGTTGGTGATCGGGCTGATGGGGCGACCGGCGACGATTGCTTGGAGGAGGCCTTCGCCTTCGTCGCCGAGTCCGTCTTGTTTGTATCCGAGATCGGAACCGAGATTGCCCTGCGGATCGAGATCAACGGCGAGCACTCGCCAACCGGCGTGGGCGGCGAGTCCGGCTACGTTGGCAGCTAAAGACGTCTTACCAACGCCGCCCTTTCCGTTCCCAAACATCAGTGCGTTGTTCATGAGAGGTCCTAAACCGTGCGATGTATATACATACTACATACACGGCATATACAACCAAGGACTTGAGGTGTTTGTCGATCTAGCTGGCGGCGCGCTTGGCCTTGGTTGCTTCGACGCTGGCTTTGAGTGCTTCGAGAAGGTCGACGACTTTGGTCGGCTCCGGCGCATCGGGAGCGACGATTTCTTCGCCTTCCACCTTCTTGCGGGCGAGTTCTTCGATGGCTTCTCGCGACGAATCGGTCCAAGCAGTTGGATCGAATTCGGCGGTGAGGTTGTCGATGATCATTTTGGCCATGGCGACTTCTTCATCACGGATCTCGGGGGTTTCGGCGAGTTCGTCGAAGGCCGGCTCTCGTATTTCGTCGGGCCAGAACATCGTTTCCAGCACGAGCACTCCATCCATGGCCCGGAGTGTCGCCAGATATTCCTTCTCCCGAAGCGCCACCTTGCAAATCCCCACTCGTTGGCCGCTCTTCAGGGCATCAAGAAGGATCTGGTACGCCTTGATCCCGGTCTTTTCAGGACCCAGAAAGTAGGACTTGTTGTAGTAGATCGGATCGATCTCGGATGCCTCGACGAACTGGACGACATCCACCAGTTTGGATCCGCCCCTGGCAGTTGCGGCGTCAAGATCCTCGTCGGTAAAGATGACGTATTTGCCCTTTTCGACCTCGTAACCCTTGACGATTTCCTCCCAGGTCACCTCTTCGCCATCTGATTCGGCGACCCGTTTGTACTTGATGGGGCTGCCGTCGGATTCGCGGAGCATCTTGAACTTGGGGGTCCGGTTTTCCGTCGCCGAGTAGAGGCCTACCGGGATGGTGACGAGTCCGAAGCTGATGGCGCCTTTCCAAATTGATCGCATATCCCGATGTTACGGGACGCGAAAGGGGAAGGGAAGTGGTGACTAGTCACCGAAGGCGAGTTTCAGGATGCATTGTCAATGGTCGTTGGTCTGGGCCGATGTAC
>Ga0224496_10000550_pt1 | contig 26012 bp, 32 predicted proteins | sample SF_Jul11_sed_USG_2_FD_168127 | JGI IMG/M metagenome (GOLD analysis project Ga0224496, IMG submission 168127) | Sediment microbial communities from San Francisco Bay, California, United States - SF_Jul11_sed_USGS_8_1 | ecosystem: Environmental > Aquatic > Marine > Sediment | place: USA...
CGGACTGATACACATCGGTGAGAGCAATTACTCCGGCGGCCGAGCCGGTGATCCGCCATCCATTGCACTGGCAGACCGGTTACGGGAATTGCCCTTCAGGGTGGGCCGTTTAAAAACCGGTACCCCTCCGCGTATAGATACCCGCTCCATTGATTATTCAGAGTTACAGGAACAGCCAGGTGATACACCGACACCGGTGTTTTCTTTTACTGGTTCAGTAAAAGATCATCCGCAGCAGATTTCCTGTCACATTACTCATACTAATGAACGCACCCATGAGATTATTCGAGGCGGGCTGGATCGCTCGCCCATGTATTCAGGGGTGATCGAAGGGGTGGGCCCAAGATATTGTCCATCCATAGAAGATAAGGTAGTGCGGTTTGCCGATAAAAATTCACACCAGATTTTTATTGAGCCGGAAGGTTTAAACAGTACCGAAATTTATCCCAATGGTATTTCCACCAGTTTGCCTTTTGATGTGCAGTTTGAACTGGTGCGCTCGATGAAGGGCTTTGAAAATGCCCATATTACCCGACCCGGATATGCCATTGAATATGATTATTTTGACCCCCGGGATTTGAAAGCCTCTTTAGAAACCAAATTTATTAAAGGCCTGTTTTTTGCCGGCCAGATCAATGGCACTACCGGCTATGAAGAGGCGGCGGCTCAGGGCATGCTGGCGGCTATTAATGCTTCAAGACAGGCTCAGGAAAAAGAAGACTGGTATCCAAAACGGGATCAGGCCTATATCGGTGTGCTGGTAGACGACCTGATTACTCGAGGTACTTCTGAACCCTATCGTATGTTCACCTCACGTGCGGAATACCGTTTAATGCTGCGGGAAGATAATGCGGACATCCGTCTCAGCGAGCTCGCCCATGAAATGGGGTTATTGCCAGAACAGCAGTGGCGCGCCTATGTAGAAAAACGAGAAGCGATAGAGAAAGAACAGCAACGGTTGCAGGATGTCTGGGTACAGCCCCAGTCAGATATAGCTCGTCAACTGGACGTCTATCTGGAAAAACCCATCAGTCGTGAAGCACGAATGGCCGATTTACTGCGCCGCCCGGAACTGGATTATGACAAGCTGACGGGAATCGAGGCTCTGGGTCCGGGTGTTGCGGATAAGGCAGTGGCTGAACAGATCGAAATTCAGGCCAAGTATGAAGGCTATTTAAGTAGGCAGATGGATGAAATTGAGAAGACCCGTCGTCACGAGGAAAAGCAGATTCCCGATGATATGGATTACTCCCAGGTCAGCGGCCTGTCCAATGAAGTGCGTCAGAAATTAATGGCGCATAAGCCACAGACTCTGGGCCAGGCTGGCCGTATATCCGGAGTTACCCCTGCGGCGGTTTCATTATTGCTGGTGCATTTAAAGAAAAGACAGTTGCTTTCAAAAAGTGCCTGATTAATTCCAGAGAGATAAATAATTTTAAGTATGTGTAATCTTATTAGCAAAATGACTCAGACAGTGGCCACCATGACTGAGCAGGTTGTTACCAGGTAATTCAATGCAGCCGGAACAGCGTTTAGAGCAGGGCCTGCATTCTATGGGGCTGGAGATTTCAGCAGACACCCGGCAGGCGATGTTGAAATATCTACAGTTAATGCAAAAGTGGAACAAGGCTTATAACCTGACCGCCATTCGGGATCTGGATCAGATGGTGATACGCCATCTGCTCGATAGCCTTGCTGTTTTACCCTATATAAATGCCACACCGGTGCTTGATGTGGGCACTGGCGCAGGTTTGCCTGGAATACCACTGGCACTGGCACAGCCGGAAAAACAATTTTTTTTACTCGACAGTAATGGCAAGAAAACCCGGTTTCTGACCCAGGTCAAAATCGAATTAGGCATTGAAAATATTGAAGTTATCCACAGTCGAGTGGAAGATTTCAAGCCGGATGTAAAGTTCGAAATCATTATCTGTCGTGCATTCGCGGCATTAAATACTATATTGGAACGCACCCAACATCTGGTAACATCAACAACCCGGATACTGGCAATGAAAGGAAAAGAAGACTTGCCAGCACTGGTTGAGGGATTTACGCAGATAGATAATCATCAGTTAGCTGTAGCCTGGCTGGATGAAGAACGACGACTTTTAGATATCAGACCAACATGACTCGAGTAATTGCAGTAACCAATCAAAAAGGTGGTGTGGGTAAAACCACCACTTCCGTAAATCTGGCAGCTTCACTGGCGGAAGTAAAGCGGAAGGTATTACTGGTTGATCTTGATCCTCAGGGCAACGCTACCATGGGTAGTGGTGTGGATAAATATAATCTGGATTCAACGGTCTGTGATGTATTACTGGGTGATGTAAACATAAAAGACTGTATTCGTTATGTAAAAGAGTCTGGATTTTCAGTGCTACCGGCGAACGGTGATTTGACAGCGGCCGAAGTAGAGCTGATGAATGCGAATAATCGTGAAAGCCGTTTACGAGATGCATTGGCAAGTATCACATTAAATTATGACTTTATAATTATAGATTGTCCGCCGTCTTTGAATATGTTGACGTTGAATGCGCTGGTTTCAGCAGATGGTGTTCTTATTCCCATGCAGTGTGAATATTATGCACTGGAAGGTTTATCCGCTCTGGTTGAAACCATTGAGCAGATTCGTGCCAGTGTAAATTCGAATTTGCGCATCGAAGGCCTGTTAAGAACAATGTTTGATCCACGCAATAAACTGGCCATGGATGTTTCAGCACAGTTAATAGAGCATTTTGGTGATCGTGTATATCGTACCGTTGTACCCAGAAATGTCAGGCTGGCAGAAGCGCCCAGTCATGGCCTGCCCGTTTTAAAGTATGACAAAACATCCCGTGGTGCTCTGGCCTATTTTTCTCTGGCCGGTGAAATTATTCGTAAACAGGTTAAAGGTAATTCAGCCGCCGCTGAAGTTATCGCATAAAGGTTAATTCATGTCAGCTAAAAAAAGAGGACTGGGTCGCGGCTTAAATGCATTACTGGGTAATGCCTCTGAAGTAAAGCAACTGACAGATCCTTCGCCCGCGCCCACTCGGCTCGATTCATCCTCGTCGGCAGGGTTACAAACCGTTGGTGTTGACCTCATTCAGCGGGGTACCTATCAGCCCCGGGTGCATTTTGAGCCCGAAGCTTTGCAGGATCTGGCAGAGTCTATAAAAAGTCAGGGCGTTATACAGCCCATCGTGGTTCGCTCCATTGGATCTGGAAAATATGAATTAATTGCAGGTGAGCGTCGCTGGCGCGCATCCCAACTGGCCGGTCTGGCAGAAATTCCGGCGGTTATCCGTGATCTGGATGATCAGACAGCAGCAGCCATTTCATTAATTGAAAATATTCAGCGTGAAGATCTTAATCCCCTGGAAGAATCCCGTGCCCTGCAGAGATTAATTGATGAATTTTCTATGACTCACCAGGAAGTAGCAGAGGTTGTCGGTCGGTCACGAACAGGCGTGACCAATCTGTTGCGTTTAAAAGATTTAAATGAAGATGTTAAAAAACTGGTTGATGAGCGTAAGCTGGAAATGGGTCATCCCCGAGCATTGCTGGCATTAACCGGAACAGAGCAAAGTCAGTTAGCCCATAAAGTGGCCGAGCAGGGCAAGTCAGTACGTGAAACTGAGCAATTGGTGCGTAGACAGCTTAATCCGGAAAAATACATTGTAAAGAAAACGGTACTGGACCCAGACACAAAACGACTTAGGGATGACCTTAGTGAGCGACTGGGCGCTGCTGTCGATTTACAACACAGTAGCAATGGTAAAGGCAAGCTGGTAATCAGCTACAATAGCCTCGATGAACTGGACGGGATTTTAGCTAAAATTCACTAAAATCACTCGAATGAATGTAGTAATTAATACCTTTAAAACCTAGACTAATTCATGTATATTAATGTTTGCTTATTTACTAAAATAAAGAGCGCTTATTACGGCATTAGAACTTGACCCTGAACAAGACACTCCACTATAATTTGCGCGCATTTTTGGTGCGGCCTTATCAGTGTCTGGAAAGGTCTTAAATGATGCAAAAAGCCAGCACAATTCAGGTCCGTCGTATCCTGATGATACAACTTGTGGCAACGGTTGCCCTCTCTGTAACATTGCTGGTATTGGGTACAGTTTACGTCTGGTCTGGTTTGACCGGTGGATTGATCGCAACTCTGGCTAATGCCTATTTTGCATGGAAGGTTTTTGCTAAACAGCAGGAATCTGAGCCTGAGCAAATCCTGGCTACATATTATCGTGCCGAGGTTAGCAAAATTATTTTGACTGTAATGTTGTTCGCAGGCGCGATTGTAATCATTAAGCCTTTGAACATGATTCCCCTTATAGGGGTGTATTTGGTAAACACAATGATTCCCTGGCTGGTGTCATATTTTGATGACGACAGCAAGACTTGGAGATTAAAGAATGGCAGGTGACAGCCTGACCTCAGGTCAGTATATAAAGCATCATCTTCAGAATATGACTTATGGCAATCATCCAGATCATGGCTGGATATTTGCCCATACACCTGAAGAGGCCAAAGAAATGGGTTTCTGGGCATTTCATGTCGATTCACTGGGCTGGTCTATAGCCCTGGCGCTGATTTTCTTTTTTGCATTTCGTAAAGTAGCCAAAAATGCCACCACCGGCGTGCCTTCCGGCTTTCAGAATTTTGTTGAAATGATTGTTGAATTTGTGAACAGCAGTGTTCGCGGTTCTTTCAGTGGAAGAAATGATATCGTTGCCCCGCTGGCATTAACTATTTTTGCCTGGGTATTCCTGATGAACCTGATGGACCTGGTACCGGTTGACTGGTTGCCAATGCTGGCTCAGCAAATTGGTGCGGCTTTTGGTGCTGATCCACATCATGTCTATTTCAAAGTAGTACCAAGCACAGATCCAAATGTTACCTTTGGTATGGCGCTGGGTGTTTTCTGGTTAATGCTTTACTACAGCATTAAAATTAAAGGCGTTAGCGGTTTCTTCGGTGAACTGGCTTTCCAGCCTTTTGGTAAAGTGGGTATGCCTGCCAATCTGGTGCTTGAAGGTGTATCACTGATTTCAAAACCTGTATCACTGGCGTTGCGACTGTTTGGCAACATGTATGCAGGTGAAACTATTTTTATTCTGATCGCTCTGATGTTCAGTGCCGGTTGGGCAGTAGGTCTTTTTGGCGGCGTTCTACAATTAGGCTGGGCGATTTTCCATATTTTGATTATTACTTTGCAGGCGTTCATTTTCATGACGTTAACCATTGTATATCTGGATATGGCGCATCAAGAACATTAAGAATTTAACTTTTAATTTAAAACTTTTCTCACAGGAGATTAAATAATGACTGAAGCAACTGCATTGCTATATATCGCTGGCGCTTTAATGATGGGTCTGGGTGCCCTGGGTGCTGCAATCGGTATCGGTATCCTTGGTGGTCGTTTCCTTGAAGGTGCTGCTCGTCAGCCTGAGCTGATTCCTATGTTACGTACTCAGTTCTTCATCGTTATGGGTCTTGTTGACGCGGTTCCAATGATTGCTGTTGGTATTGCGCTGTATGTTCTGTTCGCAGTTGTTGGTGGATAAATCAAACACGGTGATTTGGTTTAAACACTTACGAGGTGATATAGCATGAATATAAATGCAACCCTCATCGGCCAATCGATAGCTTTTTTCATTTTCGTTTGGTTCGTAATGAAATACGTATGGCCTCCGCTGATTGCAGCGTTGGACGAACGTAAGAAAACGATTGCCGATGGACTAGCTGCTGCCGAGAAAGGCAAGCATGAACAGGAACTGGCTGAGAAAGCTGCTGAGAAACATATCAAGGTAGCAAAAGATCAGGCAGCTGAAATTTTGGCGCAGGCGCAAAAGCGTGCAACTGAAATTGTTGAAGAAGCAAAAGGTGATGCAAGGGAAGAAGCGGATGGTATTAAGAAAGCCGCTACTGCAGAAATCGATCAGGAAGTGAATCGTGCCAAAGAGCATCTAAGACAACAGGTTGCCAGTATTACTATTGCCGGTGCTGAAAAGATTCTTAAGCGCGAAATTGACGAGAAAGCACATAGCGATATCGTTGATGATTTAATTGCGCAAATATAGGTAGGCAACTATGTCGGATAACACTACTGCCGCAAGACCTTATGCAAAAGCTGTTTTTGAAATGGCACAAGCTGAATCAAAACAGAAAGAATGGAGTGATGTGCTCGCATTGTTGACTGATGTTGTTAACAATGAAGAAATGAGAGATGTCCTTCAGATGCCGCAAATGGGTGCTGCTGCCAAAGGTGGGCTTTTAATCGATATATGCAGTGACAAGTTGTCAGACAGTAACCGCAACTTTGTAAAACTGTTAGCCGAAAATGGTCGTCTGTCTTTAATGACAGAAATTTTTACGCTGTATGAAGAGTTACGTGCTGAAGCCGAAAGTAAAATTGAAGCTTCAGTTAGATCGGCCTATCCATTGACCGACATACAGATAAAAGCCATGACGGAAGCCTTAAAGAAAAAACTCGGCTGTGATGTTACTTTGGTAACCGAAATCGATGCAACATTAATCGGTGGCGTAGTGATTAAAGCCGGTGACTTAGTTATTGATGGCTCTGCGCAAGCAAGGCTTGATTCCTTAGCATATACGCTAAGCCATTAATTAGAGGATTAAGAGAATGCAACTGAATCCATCAGAAATCAGTGAACTGATTAAAAAACGAATTGAAAGCTTTGAGTCGCATGCGGAAGCACGCACCGAAGGTACTATTGTAAGTCTGACTGACGGTATTATCCGTATTCACGGTCTGGCAGAAGTTATGCAGGGCGAGATGATCGAACTGCCTGGCAATACTTATGCATTAGCATTGAATCTTGAGCGCGACTCTGTCGGCGCGGTTGTATTAGGTTCATATAATCATCTGAGTGAAGGTGATACCGCAAAATGTACCGGTAGAATTTTAGAAGTGCCTACAGGCGATGCACTACTGGGTCGAGTTGTTGATTCACTGGGTATGCCAATTGATGGTAAAGGCCCGATTGATACAAAAACATCTTCACCGATTGAAAAAATTGCACCCGGTGTAATTGAACGTAAGTCAGTTGATCAGCCAGTACAGACCGGTTTGAAATCAATCGACTCTATGGTGCCAATTGGTCGTGGTCAGCGTGAGCTGATTATCGGTGACCGTCAGACAGGTAAAACAGCGGTAGCGATTGATGCCATCATCAATCAGAAAGGTACCGGTGTTAAATGTATTTATGTCGCGGTTGGTCAGAAAGCATCAACTATCGCTAACGTGGTACGTAAACTGGAAGAGCACGGTGCAATGGAGCATACCATTGTTGTTGCAGCGGCAGCTTCTGATTCTGCAGCGATGCAGTACATTGCGCCTTATTCAGGTTGTGCCATGGGTGAGTTCTACCGTGATAACGGCGAAGACGCACTGATCGTTTATGATGATTTGACAAAGCAGGCATGGGCATATCGCCAGGTGTCATTATTGTTACGTCGTCCTCCAGGTCGTGAAGCATATCCTGGTGATGTATTCTATTTACATTCACGTCTGTTAGAGCGTGCATCACGTGTTAATGCCGCATATGTTGAAAAACATACTAATGGCGCTGTAAAAGGTAAAACCGGTTCTCTAACGGCATTGCCAATTATCGAAACACAGGACGGTGACGTATCTGCTTTCGTACCAACTAACGTAATTTCAATTACTGATGGTCAGATCTTCCTGGAATCAGATTTATTTAACGCCGGTATTCGTCCAGCGATTAATGCGGGTCTTTCTGTATCACGTGTAGGTGGTGCAGCACAGACCAAGATCATTAAAAAACTGGGTGGTGGTGTTCGTCTGGCTCTGGCTCAATATCGTGAGCTGGCCGCATTTGCTCAGTTTGCATCTGATCTTGATGATGCAACCCGTGCACAGTTAGAGCGTGGTACACGCGTAACTGAACTGATGAAACAGTCTCAGTATTCACCGATGGATATCGCTGATATGGCCTTTACACTTTTTGCAGTGGATAAAGGTTTTATGGATGACGTCGAAGTTAACAAGATTCTTGATTTTGAGGCAGCCATGCTGTCACACCTGAAGAGCAATAATGCTGACCTGGTGAACACTATCAATGAAACTGGTGATTTTAATGATGATATTGCAAATCAGATGAAAGCTGCGGTTGAATCATTTAAAGCCAATGGTATCTGGTAGACGGAGATAAAGCATGGCCGGTGCAAAAGAAATACGAAGTAAGATCAAGAGTATTAAAAATACTCAGAAGATTACTAAAGCTATGGAAATGGTTGCTGCCAGTAAGATGCGTAAAGCTCAGGATCGTATGACAGCAACACGTCCCTATGCAGAAAAAATGCGTAATGTGATTTGTCATCTGGCTCATGCCCATGCGGAAATAAAACATCCGTTTATGATTGAGCGAGAAGTTAAACGTGTTGGTTATATTGTTATTACATCAGACCGTGGCTTATGCGGTGGTTTAAACGTTAATCTGTTTAAGAAAACCATCGGTGATATGCTCGGGCATCATAAAAATGGTGTAGAGATTGATGTGGTCGCGATTGGCCGTAAAGCGGTTGATTACTTTAAGCGTCAGAATGCAAATATGGTTGCTCAGACAAGTAATCTGGGTGATACACCCCATATTGAAGAGTTAATTGGTACGGTTAAAGTCATGCTGGATGCTTTTGCAGATGGCAACATTGATGCGCTATATCTGGTGAACAACGAGTTTGTAAACACCATGACGCAGACACCAAATATAAGCAAATTACTGCCAGTTGCCGGCCCTGAAGATGCCCAGTTAAAACATCACTGGGATTATATCTACGAGCCAGATTCAAAGGTTATTTTAGATAGTCTATTAATGCGTTTCGTTGAGTCACAGGTTTATCAGGGTGTTGTTGAAAACATTGCCTGTGAAATGTCAGCTCGAATGATTGCCATGAAGAGCGCAACCGACAATGCTGGCGATATTATTGGCTCACTTGAAACCATGTATAACAAAGCTCGTCAGGCAGCAATTACTCAGGAAATTTCTGAAATTGTTGCAGGTGCGGCAGCGGTTTAGTCGCTTAAAAGAATTTAAGTTTAGTTAGAGGATCAGTCTATGAGTGCTGGAAAAGTTATCGAAATCATCGGCGCGGTGATTGACGTTGAGTTCCCAAGGGGCAGTATACCCAAGGTTTACGATGCGTTGAGAATTGAGAGCGCGGGTTTGACATTAGAAGTTCAGGCGCAGCTCGGTGATGGTGTGGTACGTACAATCGCCATGGGTGCAACCGATGGTTTGAAACGTGGCCTGGAAGTCGTTAATACAGGTGCACCTATTACTGTACCTGTGGGCAAAAAGACCCTGGGTCGTGTAATGAACGTACTGGGTGAGCCCGTTGATGAAGCCGGCCCAATTGGCGCGGAATCTTCTTTACCCATTCACCGTGCAGCTCCCAAGTATGAAGAATTATCATCAGCTGTTGAAATTCTGGAAACCGGTATTAAAGTTATCGATCTGATCATGCCTATCGCCAAGGGTGGTAAGATTGGTCTGTTCGGTGGTGCGGGTGTTGGTAAAACCGTTACCCTGATGGAACTGATTCGTAATATCGCGGTAGAGCATAGCGGCTTCTCAGTATTTGCCGGTGTGGGTGAGCGTACCCGTGAAGGTAATGACTTCTACCATGAAATGGAAGAAGGCGGCGTACTGGATAAGGTTGCCCTGGTTTATGGTCAGATGAATGAGCCTCCAGGTAATCGTTTACGTGTAGCATTAACAGGTCTGACCATGGCGGAATACTTCCGTGACGAAGGTCGTGACGTACTGATGTTTATCGATAATATTTATCGTTATACACTGGCGGGAACTGAAGTATCAGCACTGCTGGGTCGTATGCCATCAGCGGTAGGTTATCAGCCTACACTGGCTGAAGAAATGGGTGTTCTTCAGGAGCGTATTACGTCAACCAAAACCGGTTCAATCACATCTTTCCAGGCGGTATATGTACCTGCGGACGATTTAACTGACCCATCTCCTGCAACGACTTTCGCGCATCTTGACGCAACATTAGTATTGTCACGTCAGATTGCCGAGCTGGGTATTTACCCTGCGGTTGATCCACTGGATTCAACTTCACGTCAGCTGGATCCACAGGTGGTTGGTGCGGATCACTACAATATTGCCCGTGGTGTTCAGGGTACATTGCAGCGCTATAAAGAACTGAAAGACATTATCGCTATCCTGGGTATGGACGAGCTGTCAGACGAAGACAAGCAGACAGTTGCTCGTGCTCGTAAGATTCAGCGCTTCCTGTCACAGCCATTCTTCGTTGCTGAAGTATTTACAGGTTCTGCTGGTAAATATGTCTCATTGAAAGAAACCCTGGCCAGCTTCAAAGCAATTCTAGATGGTGAATATGACCATGTGCCCGAGCAGGCATTCTATATGGTTGGTGGCATCGAAGAAGTTGCAGAAAAAGCTAAGGCAATGAAGTGAGGCCAAGATTATGGCTATGACAATACACGTTGACATTGTCAGCGCTGAAAAAGAAATCTGGTCCGGACCTGCGACTATGGTATTTGCACCGGGTGAAATGGGTGAGTTGGGTATAGCGCCTCGCCATACCCCTTTACTGACACGATTGAAGCCGGGTGAGGTGCGTGTTCAGGATCAGCATGGCGATCAGGAATCGTTTTTCATTTCAGGTGGCATTCTGGAAATTCAGCCACATGTTGTGACTGTGCTGGCAGATACGGCTATCCGAGCAGAGGATCTGGATGAAGCGGCAGCTTTAAAAGCAAGGCAGGAAGCTGAAGAAGCCATGGCAGATAGAAATGCCGATATGGATTTTGCGAAAGCCAAGGCTGAGCTGGCAGAAGCAGCGGCTATGGTTGAGACCATTAAAAAGGTTCGCGGTCGTAAATAACAGGCGATGGAGTCTGTCAGGCAGAGTTTCTGATCTAATATAAAAAAACCGGGCCTGCCCGGTTTTTTTATGCACAAGCTAAAATCATAGCTGAAACAGGGGTATATTCCGAAAAAAGGATTTGCTCATGGTCAAACCATATGGCAATAGTGTCTGCTATGATCAGTGCTGAAATAGAAAGCTGCTAGTAATCGATAAAAGAAGTGGAGAAGAGGATAAAAAATGGCATTAAGTGTAATCATCCTTGCCGCAGGAAAAGGTACCCGAATGAAATCAGCCTTGCCAAAGGTATTGCATCCGTTGGCAAATAAACCCCTGGTTGAGCATGTATATGAGACTGCAAAAAAACTTGGTGCGGAAGAGATTGTCATTGTTTACGGCCATGGTGGTGAACAGGTAAAAGCAAAATGTTATCACTTTGATGCCAGGTGGGTTGAGCAGAAAGAACAACTGGGTACGGGTCATGCAGTACAGCATGGACTGGAAGCAGTAAATCTCGAAAATGATGTTCTCGTCCTGTATGGTGATGTGCCGCTAACCACGACAGATAGTTTGAAGTTATTACTGGAAGACTTTAATAATAAAATTGCACTGATGACAGTAAAGCTGGATAACCCCTTCGGTTATGGCAGGATCATTAGAGATAAGCATGATAAAGTTGTGGCGATTGTAGAGCAGAAAGATGCCAGTGATGAGCAGAAATTAATAGCTGAAGTGAATTCAGGAATTCTGGCAGCAAAGGGTAGAACATTAAACGATTTACTGAATCGAATCGATAATAAAAATGTCCAGGGAGAATATTATTTAACAGATATATTTTCACTGGCTGCAAATGATGGCATTGAAGTAGTGACATCACATCCATCAGGTGCCTGGGAAGTGGAGGGTGTAAACAATCGTCTTCAGCTGGCAACACTTGAGCGTATACATCAGATGAATATTGCAAATGAATTAATGACTAATGGCGTTGCACTGGCTGACCCGGCCAGATTAGATGTGCGTGGTGATGTTGATATAAGTAATGATGTTTTCATCGATGTAAACGTTGTGCTGGAAGGTAATGTTAAAATTGGCAAAGGAACTACCATTGGACCAAATGTTGTTATTATTGATTCCACCATTGGAGAAAATGTTGTTATTAAATCTAATTGTGTAATTGAAAGCACAATAATCGAAAATAACGTGGATGTTGGTCCATTTGCGCGCCTAAGACCAGAAACACATTTACATGAGAAAAGCCGAGTTGGTAATTTTGTAGAAATTAAAAAATCAGCAATAGGCAAAGGCAGTAAGGTAAATCATTTAAGTTATATTGGCGATACCGAAATGGGTGCTGATGTAAATATAGGTGCAGGTACAATAACATGTAATTATGATGGTGCTTACAAGCATAAAACCATTATTAAAGACAAAGTATTTGTAGGTTCAGATAGTCAGCTCGTGGCACCAGTTACCATTGGTCAAGGTGTCACTATCGGCGCAGGAGCAACAATCACCAAAGATGTTGAAGATGATGCATTAGTGATTAGTCGTGTTCCACAAAGACATATTAATGGCTGGAAACGGCCACAGAAAAAATAACAGGTGTAATATGCAATTAATTGAATGGCGAGCAGATTTTTGCACAGGGATTGAGAGCATTGATTATGAACATGAAGAATTGATTAAGCTTATAAACGCTTTATTTGAAAAAGCGGAAGAAAAAAAAGATAAGCAAAATATTGTTGAAAGTCTAAACGAAATCTATGCGGAAATAGCAGGGCATTTTGTTTTAGAAGAAAACATTATGAAAAATGACGGCTATGATCAATATGAAGTGCACAGGCAGGATCACGCAAAACTCCTGGATGAAATAGGTGATATTACAGAAGCATATGAGTCTGATCAGGATATACCCAGGTTACAGCAAGTTTTGAATGACTGGTTTATTAATCATTTCAAAACACATGATGCAAGATTGCATAGTATCGGCAAGTAGTTGATAAAAGTTTATTTTGAAAGTGGCAATCCAGTCTAATTGTATAAGGTAAGGATAGTTAGCACAGAATCAGAATAACAAAATGATTCAGGCAACTTCCAGATCATCATAAAATTGATTGTTTATATTACGACAGTGTACTTTTATCTGATGATCGGGTGCATTATGATTAACCATATACCACTCATCACATGCGTTAAGGGCTTCTATAACAGTTGGGAAGTAAGCCAGGACATGGCCTGCTTCGGTCATTAATGTGACAGTATGATCATTTATTTCTTTAATATAGAATTTCATAGTCAGGTTCCTTTTAAAAGTTGATGAAACTGTATAATCATGAAGTTGTCTTTAAATGACAGTAATGTGAAGATTTTGTTACAAATACAGGGTTATATAGATGACTGCTAATAGTCTAAAAGAAAGTATCCGTATTCAGCGTGAAAAACTCACTGGCATGCTAAGTGAGAAAATGCATGGCATTGCAGCTGAGTGCGCGAGCGTAATGGAATCGCAAGATGAAATTGAAAAGTTACTGCACCATGATTTGCCAAAATTATCATACTGTAAACACCTGTATGTAATGGATGCTAAAGGCGTTCAGATAACTAAAAATGTAACTCAGAATGGTGAAGATGAAAGCTATATGGGGCGGAATCGAATGGATCGGCCCTATATGGAAGGTATCATCGGTACAACAGATTTTAAATTATCAGAAGCCTATATAAGTCGAAATAAAAAAAGGCCATCATTTACAGCTGTTCAGGTTATAAGAAATTCGGAAAATGAGCGTATAGGTTTTTTAGGTGCAGATTTTGATTTGCGTGAATTACCTGATATTGAAAAAAGATATGTAGAACCAGCTAACTGGCGACAGGTTAAAGGTGATCCTGCAATCCGAAATGTTGTCTTTCATCAGCAGAGAATAGATAGCCAAATGGATCAGCATTTAGATGAAGTTCTGCCGATAATGAGTGAGCTAATTACCGAACATGGTGTATTTCACGGTAAGTTGCATTTTTCAAGTAGTAGAGCAACTATCTGGTTAACAGATGATCCGTATAATTACCGTATTCTGAATTTTGAAGAAATAATTGATCCTGATATATGCCTGGCCTATCCGCGTTATGATTATCATAAGCGTGCCATTGTTCCTAAAGAAAAGGTTATCGAAATTTTTGAAATTTTTCGTAGCCTGCGGTTTGCGGATAATAATATTTACTTACGAGCCGGTTCATTAAATGTCATTAATGGAATGGTGGGTCTTAATTTTTCATGTGATGGTTCACACTACATGCGTTATGATGAGTTTCTAGATAAGAATTTAGATTTCTGGTTTGGTACTCTGGGTACAAATAGATCTAGTTAAATTCATTGTTGAGAAAAACAGTGACGATAAAAGTAGGATTAATTAGTGATGTTCATGCTACCGTCGCACCTGTTAAAGAGGCATTTGAAATCTTTAACAGGGAAAAAACGGACATAATTCTATGTGCTGGTGATATTGCAGGGTATGGTGATGAACTTGATGAAACAATTGAATTGCTGAAGCGTTATAAATGTAAAGCGATAAAGGGAAATCATGATATCTGGTATATGGAAAAGAATGAAACTAAAACATCATCTTTAGTTGAGAAATATCTGCAAGATCTGCCACTAACTGTGGAACTAGAGGTAGAAGACAGAAAGATTTTAATGGTTCATGCGCATCCACCAGATGCATATACAGGTGGTATAAGGCTACTGGATGAAAAAGGCATGTTAATGACAGAGCAGATAATTAACTGGCATAGTTTACTGGAAAACTATGATTATGATGTAATTGTTATTGGCCATACACATCAGGTTTTTAATGAAATGATTGCTAATACGTTAGTCATTAATCCTGGAAGTAGTAAATTTAATCACAGTTGCGCGATACTGGAATTACCTGAGATGAAGGTTAACTGGCATGCTTTATCAGGTGAAAAAATAGCTAAAGTCTGGAACTGGAGTAGTCAGTTCAGTAACAGGTAATTTATCAGTATTAAATTATTCAAAATAATTAAGACAGAAAAATATGTATAAATTGTTAAATAAGATCCCGACCGATATTTTAGTAATTGCTAGTCTATTATTAGGCTTAGCACCATTTGTGCCAGAGCCTCACCTGTGGGAGAAATTGAAAATGCTGGTAGCAGGTGATTTAATTAGGCCAATAGATATTTTTGACCTGGTGATGCATGCTACACCAGTAACACTTTTGGTTATAAAGTTATTATTACAGCGAAAAAATAATCAGGGCTAGCTGGTAAAATAACCAAGTAGTTTATTACTGATACTTTGTTCTACTGAAGGTATGACATCCACATCAAATTTATATTCCTGATTATTGATTGAATACCATTCGTCACAAATATTCAGGGCTTCATCAACAGATGCGAAATAGCCTAGTACATAACCCATATCGGTCATAATAGACACGCTAGTGTCATTATGTTGATTAACAGTAAACTTCATAAGACAACCTTTATCATTTATTCATATTTTCATATATTACTGAATAAAAGATATAGGTGTCACCCCTGTTTAGGGGGGTTGCAAGCTATTTAGTTTGATAATAATCAATATAAAAAGGGGTTAAATTTTCGAAATATTCGCATATTAATACATTATGATTGGTTATTAATAAATAAGGCTTTTAAACGTAATGATTATGAATACTGTAAATAAGACAGATAAACAACTAAGAGGTAAGGATCTTTATAGTAAGCAAAAATTAGCCGAAAATTATTCGGATAATATAAAAATTATCGCCCTGGATATTCAGACGCCGGAAAATCTTGCCAGTATATTTAGACTGGCAGATGCGGCGGGTTGTAAAACAATCGTACTTGTCGGCGATAAAAATAGCCATGACACCAGGAAGGTATCAAAAATAGCAAGAGCTGTTGAAAAGTTTTTAACTATTGAGAAAATGTCACGAGAAGAATTTATCAAAGAGCATAAAAAATTTCAGCCATTAATGGCCGTAGATATTACTGCGAGATCAAAAAATCTGTTTAGTGTTTCGCTGCCAGAAGAATGTGCATTTGTAATAGGTAATGAAAAATACGGAGTCGATGCAGAGATTCTAGATCTTTGCAGTCAGGCTATTCATATACCTATGTTTGGGTGTAATGGGTCAATGAATGTAAGCCATGCCCTTGGGATAGTTTTATTTGAATGGCGAAGACAAATGAGCTTAAAAACAAGCACAGTTGTCTCGCAAGGGTCTGATGTCTCCGATTAGTGAGCTGCAATTAAGCGTATATAGCTAATTGTATCGTTTATTTGTTTCTCGGTTAGGATGTTCTTCCAGCCAGGCATCAGGCTAGACCCGGTTCCACCATCTAATATGATGGAATACATTTTGTCATTGCTGAATTTATCCATCGACACAGCATTAGTATGATTAGCGGGTTCCATTGGGTAGACGCGAGTCAGAACACCATCGCCTTCACCATATGTGCCATGACACTGAATACAGTAAGTGTCGTAGATTTTTTTGCCTGCGAGAGGGTCGCCCGTTAGTTTATGTTTGCTTCGATGCAGGTATCGGATATAGGCAACCAGCGAGCGAACCTGAGAGTGAGAGATGGCAACACCCCAGCGTGGAATAGTATTGTCCATGGAATTGTCGTCAGGCATTTTACCGTGGGGTGATGAGCCTTCTATAATACGTATTAATTGTTTGTCAGATCGAGTGTTCATAATACCGTTATTAGTCAGGTCTGTTGGTGGTGAGCCGATTTTCTTCGACAAAGGCCCATCACCTTTTCCATCCTGGCCGTGACAGATAAAACAGTAAGTATTAAAAACCTGGTAGCCTTCAAAACTTTTAGAAAAGTCAGCTTGTACATTTGAAACCAGCAGTATATTGGCAAATAACAGTGCCAGTTTTAATTTAGTAAGTTTCATATCCCTGCTCCAGTAAAGAATTAGAGGGTAACCATTAGAAATAGATTAAAAACCGGCAAATAGCATCAGCATTGAATAATCATCTGACGGTTTAGTGCTATCTGAAGACACAGTAAAGAATTCAATTTTTACATTCTGGGTCAGCATTTGTTGTATGCCTATGGTATAGGTGGTTATTTCAGTGGTTGTTTCATGTGATGTATAACCTGCATATACCTGTGTTTTGCCCGGAATCACACCCAGTTTGGCGGCCAGGCCGTAGGCTGTTGCATCATCAGTGAGGCTGCTATTGTATTTGTTAGTCTCAGTTGGCGAACTTTTTGGTGTAACGCCATAGCTGGCATAGACACCTAAAGACATTTCATTAAATTCACCCTGGATCTGAGCATCGAGTGTCCAGCCATCAAGATAGGTAATAGTCCCCGGGTTGGTATCACCTGATTCGACATCACCAGAGATGGAAGAAATGCCGAAACCGGTATCCCAGCCGCCGAAGTTGGGCATATAAATGATACGCAAATAATTGGCCAGGCCACCGAAGATATTCACGTGGTCATTTCCCCATGTGGGTGTCCAGTGTGAATAGTTGATGACCCAGTCAGGTGTTTGATAAATAAAAGCAACACCGGTTGCTTCGCCTGATGCTGTGCCCAGTAACTGGCCGGCGCTGAACCCTTTACGATTTTCTATGGGGCGTTGTGATCGTTGTGCGCCGGTATTAAGTAGTTCATAACCATAGCCAACACCCAGGCCATCAGTGGAGAATGGAATGATGGCAAACTGTTCGTTAATCTTGAAATGAAACTTGGTTGACAGGAATGTGCCATGGGTGTCGCCTTCGCCAGTACCTGTATCAGCAGTACAGGTTGTTACATTTGACGGATCTGTACAAGTCAGGGCGCCCGTGCCCGTATCAGCATGAGCCCCTACCGGTCCCAGTCCCAGCTCCATTAAAAATCCAATATTTTCTGCCGCACGGCCACCGACTAATATGGCCGCTTCATCCGGCCACTGGATTTCACCCCGGTTTTCATCGACCTGGTCATCCAGCATGTAGCGAATTTTTGTAATAACGGTAGCATTCAGTATGCCCGGCATGGAGAGTTCATTATCCCCCTCAATTTTTGTTTGAGAACCCGGCAGTGTGTAGCCGCCAGCTCTAAATACACGACCAAATGAATTCAGGGCAGGAAAACTCTGAAAATGACAGCTATTACAGGTCATATCGGTTTGTCGGGCAAAAGCGGGTACAGCATAGGTGTTGAAGCTGGATAATAAATTGAATGTAATAAAGAAAAATAATAAAGAAGTTAAGTGTCTGGTACGGGTCTTACTGAAATGTTTTTTTATCATTTTCTGCACCTTATCGTGAAAATTAGGCCGAATGAGTATTAATCTTGTTATATATAAAAGGGATTGACCAGATAATGCAATTGAATTAATTGATTAAAAGTGAAAATAGCAAGTTAAATAAGGAATTATAGATTTTTATCAAACTTATAAAATATAAGAATTGAGTAATGTATTGTTGATTTAATGAGTACTTTAAAAATGATTTATAGTTTTTAGTAAATTGAAATATAAATATATGAGTTTAACGTACCAGCTGTTGATTGATTTGAAGACGTTTTTCTTTTCCCTCAAGTAATTCAATCAGTGTTAAGGCAAAGTCCATGGCCGTTCCGGGTCCACGTGAGGTAATGATATTGCCATCGATTTCAATGGCAGATGAGTTAACCGTGGTGTTGGTTAATGGTGATGAAGATAGTGCGCCGGGATAACAGGTAACGGTTTTATTATCGAGTAAACCGGCAGCGGCTAAGGCCTTGGGTGCAGCGCATATGGCGGCAACCAGTTTATGGTTAGCAGCATGTTGTTTTAAAATCTGTTGCACATGGGGGTTATCACGCAAATGATCTGCGCCTGGCAACCCTCCGGGCAGAACAACAAGGTCATAGGTGTTGTTAAGCAGTTTATCAATCGTGGTGTCAGGTAGTAAACGCATGCCGCGAGACGCAGTAACGGGCTGATCATCAAGGCCTGCTGTGGTTACGTTTATGCCGGCTCTTACGAGTAGGTCAGTAATCGTTATGGCCTCAAGCTCTTCACAGCCCTGAGCAAGAGGAACTAGCGCATTTGTCATAAATATTGCCTTAGATTTATCTATCTCTAAAGATGCTCAGACCTTTTAACAGATTGAGTGCTTCATTAATCTGGTAATCCTCAGGAGGAGATGATTGATTATTGGCTTTATCAGTAACTATTTCCTGATTTTCTTCTTTACCATTCGGGTTCGTTAAATGACCAGCAAGATCGGCTTCTTTAATGCGATTTAAATTATTATCTTCTGAAGCAGACAGTTTGTAATGGTCAAGTGATATATCAGGTTCAATACCATCCGCCTGAATTGATCGGCCTGAGGGTGTGAAATAGCGAGCAGTAGTAAATTTTACTGCGCCGCCATTACGTAATTCCTGAATGGTTTGAACAGAGCCTTTGCCAAATGATTTGGAACCCATGATAACCGCACGTTTTTGATCCTGTAGTGCGCCAGCGACAATTTCAGACGCGGAAGCGGATCCGCCATTAATTAATACAACAAGTGGTGCGTCTTTGAGAAGATCTCCTGATTTGGCTTTAAACTCAAAATATGAATTCTGAACGCGGCCTTTCGTGTAAACGATTAAGCCGTCATTCAAAAATAAATCGGAGACATCTGCTGCCGCATTAAGAACACCGCCAGGATTATTTCTCAAATCAAGAATTAAACCTTTGAGAGAATTTTTGTTTTCTTTTGACAGTGATTCTATGGCCTCTTTTAAGTGAGAGGCTGTTCGAGACTGGAAAGTTGAAATTCGTACATAACCATAATCTTTTTCAAGCATTCGACTTTTGACACTTTTAACTTTTATAATGTCGCGTTTAATTTTAAATGTGAGAGGATTATTAGAATCACCACGGATGATTGTTAAAGTAATTTCTGAACCAGGTTTGCCACGCATCAAATTAACAGCATCATTAAGTGTCATGCCTTTCACTGGTTTTTCATCTAACCGAATAATAAGGTCGCCAGCTTTAATGCCTGCACGAAAAGCGGGAGTATCGTCTATAGGCGATATAACTTTAACAAAGCCATCTTCCATGCCTACCTGAATACCAAGGCCGCCAAACTGTCCAGTTGTGCCAATTTTAAGTTCTTTGTATTCCTCTGGGTCAAGGTAGGTGGAATGGGGGTCTAGTCCAGATAACATGCCTCTAATGGCATTTTCAAGCAGGGTTTTATCATCAGCTTCTTCAACATAGTCTGATTTGATACGAGCAAAGATATCTGAGAAATTACGCAGATGCTCAAGAGGGATGCCTTCACTTTTAGATTTGGTCTGCTCTGCATACGCTGGGCCTGTTAACCCTGCGATAAAAGAAAGGATAAAAAATGAATTGAGCAGTATTTTCATGAAAAGCTCCGAATTATATAATTTTAATTATGTTACCAATCAAGTCAAAGCGCTTGAAATTGTGAGTCTTATATAAATATTTAGTCAGGATATTTATCGTATAGATGCGGAGCACCAGCTATCTGGATTGATTGGTTTTCCCTGAAATCTAATTTCAAAATATAGACCGCTATGTTCCTGTCCACCACTATCACCGACAGTGGCTATGATTTCACCGGCTTCAACCCAGTCGCCTACCTCTTTATATAAGGCCTGATTATGACCATAAAGGCTCATATATTCATTGTCGTGATCAATTATAGTGATAAAGCCGAAACCTTGTAACCAGTCAGCAAAAGCCACTCGTCCATAATTAATCGCTCTTACAGGTGTTCCGTAGGCAGATTTGATGACAACGCCATTCCAGGTAAGGTCCCCCTGATTACGAGAATCACCAAAGTGTGCAAGAAACTTACCTTTAACAGGCCAGGGCATTTTGCCTTTTAAGTCAGAAAATGGCTTTTCCAGTTGTGTTTCGTTGGGAATATCAGCCAGGAGTTCGCCTAAAGATGACAGGAGTGATTCTATACGATTACGACTATTTTCAAGTTCGGATAAGGTAAGTTTCTGGTTATTAATGTCTTCATTAAGCTTTGCAAGGAGTTGTTTTCGATTAGTTCTGTCTCCGGTTAGTGATTGTTTCTGATCCAGAGATTGTTTGGCTAATTGCTCAAGTTCCTGATTAGTTGCAATGATGGCGATTTCCAGCTTCTGCTTTTTATCGATGCTATCCAGAAAGTCATAAATCTGTTGGGTACGTGCAGTATTGAGATAATTGAAATAAATCATAGCACGGCCCATTTCAGTAGGCTGTTGTTGATTTAGTACCATTTTTAGATGGGCTTGTTGACCCATTGCGTAGGCAGAGCGTATTTGCCGGGACAGAATATCCTTTTGTTGGGACAATTTTAATTTAAGTTCAGTAAGATCAGTATTTAACTGTTTAAGTGTTTTCTTTGAGTTTGCCTGTTTTCGACGAATTTGTCTTAGATTTTTTGACGTTTTGGCGATTTTACGCTCAAGTTTTTGCAACTGATCTTTGATGTTGTTGCGTTGATTCTGGGTTTCATTTAGATTGCCGAGAACCCGGGCAATTTTGGCCCTGACGTCTTCAAGCTTATTTTTGTAGTCGATATGATCTTCGTCTTCAGCACGTACAAGGCTGGTTGTAGCCAGAAAAGCAGAAAGAAGGCTAACAATTAGAAAATGCTTGAGTGAAAAGGCGTATTTCTGCATATAGATAGCAAGTTTTATAAAAAGTATTTAGATAAAAAGCAATAATAATAAAAAAAACATTAAAAAAGTATGTATTATTTTATGATAGTTTACTAATATTACTTAGTTACTAACTATTATAGCTTGCGAAGGTTAGCTCATGGTTGCAAATATGGCTGAAGAAACACTATTGATGACCAGGGAAGAAGATATAGATCGAGCTTCCAGGTCCCTAAAAGCAATGTCTCATCCGTTACGATTAAAGATCTTATGCACACTTCAGGATCAGGAAGTCAGTGTACAGGATATAGTTGATAACGTTGGAACATCACAAAGTAATATTTCACAGCATCTGGCTATTTTACGAGATAAGGGTATTCTGGCCTCACGTAAAGATGCTAATAGAGTTTTTTATCGTGTTGGTGATGCTCGTACACTACGGTTAATCAGCATGATGCAGGAAGTATTCTGCTCAGTGCGCGGTATTGACGAGTAGTTTTTCGAATAATCAACCGGTATCGATTCCGGTACCGGTTTAGTACGTCTGTTCAGGTTCTAAAAAATGTCACAATTTATTGAGTTTGCTAATAACCATTTAGTGTTATTAGGTGCATTTGTTGTTGTTTTGACCATGATTATCAAAATGGAATTTGAAAGTCGCTTCAGTGGCATCACGCAATTATCAGCTGCAGATGCAGTAAGATTAATGAATAACGATGAGACCATCGTTATTGATGTCCGTGAGTCAAAGGAATTTAGTGAGAGCCATATTAAAGGTGCGACACATATCCCTATGACGGCCATTAAAACCCGGCTGAATGAACTGGAAAAGTACAAGGATAAGCCGGTATTAACGTATTGCCGTTCTGGCAGTCGTTCAAATTATGCCTGTCGTGTATTGAAAAAAGCAGGTTTCAATCAGGTGAACAATCTGGCTGGAGGCGTTATTGGCTGGGAAAGTGCCAATCTGCCACTAACCAGGAAGTAAATTTGTATGTTGAGTTCCGAAGTAATCATCTACTATGCGCCGTTTTGCCCTTATTGTGCCTGGGCACAGCAGTTACTGGATGACAAGGGCGTTAAGTATACGCTCATTAATGTAAAAGATGATGATGCACTGAGAAGCGAAATGGAAGATCGCAGTAACCGAAATACCGTGCCGCAGATCTTTGTGGGTGATTATCATGTGGGCGGCTACGATGACCTTTCCGCACTGGATCGACAGGGTGATCTCGACCCTTTGTTGCAGAGTGTTCAAGTTCCGAGTTAGTTATGCAGGTTGTTTGCCCCCATTGTTTGGCTATTAACCGTCTCGCTGAGAATAAGCCAGCACAATCAGGTCAGTGTGGTAAATGTCATAAACCCCTGTTTCTGGCCGCACCGCAGGATGTCAATCAACAACAATTTGAACGTCAGTTACTGAAAAGCGATTTGCCATTGGTAGTCGATTTCTGGGCTGCCTGGTGCGGCCCCTGCAAGATGATGGCGCCGGTATTTCAGCAGGCAGCAGCACAGATTGAGCCTCGAGCACGACTATTAAAGGTCAATACTGAAGAGCAACAGTCACTGGCTGCCAGGTTTGGAATTCGCAGTATCCCTACATTAGTGGTATTCTCACAGGGCCAGGAAGCAGCCAGAATGTCAGGCGCACTGGATTTACGTGGCCTTCTGGGCTGGATTAATCAGCATATTTAGAGTTAATAAAAAAAATGAGTGAAGAACAAATTCAACAGCAGTTCGCAATACAGAAAATTTATTTAAAAGATGTCTCATTTGAGTCGCCTAATGCTCCTGCCGTGTTTCAGGATGCTGAATGGAAACCTGAAATAAATGTTCAATTAAACACCGAAGGTAAAATGATTGCAGAAGGCATACATGAAGTCACCCTGGCCGTCACTGTGACAGCAAAAAAAGGTGATAAAACCGCTTTTCTGGTTGAGGTTAAACAATCTGGAGTATTTCAGTTAACAGGTTTTGCTCCTGAGCAGCTGGGCGGTATGCTGGGTGCATATTGTCCTGAAGTCCTGTTTCCGTTTGCCCGTGAAGCCATCGCGGATCTGGTCTCTAAAGGGGGCTTTCCTCAATTATTGTTGTCACCAGTCAATTTCAATGCGCTATATATGCAGCATCAGCAACAGGTGCAGCAACAAGCAGAGAAATCTCATTAAATGACACCTGCTTCCAGGCGCATAGCTGTACTGGGTGCGGGATCATGGGGTACGGCACTGGCGATTCAAATAGCCAGAGCTGGTGATCTGAATGTCTGTATGTGGGGTATAGATACAGACCAGATTTTGCAAATGGCACAACAGCGGTCTAATTCATTCTATTTGCCCGACATTTCATTCCCTGATGCTCTTAAACTTGAGCCCGATCTAATAGAAGCTTTGAAGGCAGATACCTTGTTGCTGGCAATTCCCAGTCATGCGCTAAGAAGTTTTATTCAGTCTGCAAAAGCGCATATTCGTAATGATCAACATATTGTCTGGGCTACCAAAGGGCTGGAGGAAGGCAGTAGTAAATTGATGCATCAGGTAATTGCTGAGGAGCTGCCGGGTAATAAATCCACGGCTGTCGTCTCAGGTCCGACGTTTGCCAAGGAAGTCGCCATGAATTTACCCACGGCCGTGACCGTGGCAGCGAGTTCAAAGCAACTGGCGGGTGAAGTTGCTGGATTTTTGCATCATGGTAATTTCAGAGCCTATACCTGTGATGACATCATTGGCGTCGAGCTGGGAGGCTCTTTAAAAAATGTGCTTGCTATCGCTGCCGGTATTGCAGATGGCCTGGGATTTGGTGCTAATACACGGGCAGCGTTGATTACCCGAGGTCTGGCTGAGATTATGCGTCTGGGTGAAGCCATGGGTGCTCAAAAAGAAACGTTTATGGGTCTGGCCGGACTGGGTGATCTGGTATTAACCTGTACGGATAACCAGTCACGTAACCGTCGAATGGGTTTGAAGTTGGCTGAAGGTTTGAGTATAGACCAGGCTAGAGTGCAGATTGGTCAGGCAGTGGAAGGCGTAAAAACAGCGAGAGAAGCACACAATTTGAGCCAGAAGTTTCAGGTTGAGCTACCCATTATCGAGCAGACCTATAATGTTCTATATGAAGGCTTATCAGCTAAAGAGGCTGTTCATGCCTTACTGGCAAGAGAAGCTACACACGAATAGATTAATCAAATTGCACCGGCGTAGCCATTCTGGCGCCATGCTTCAAAAACTATCACTGCAACTGAATTTGATAAATTCATACTACGGCTATCGGCCAGCATGGGTATTCTAATAATCTGAGTTTCAGCCAGGCTTTTCAGGTAGTTATCAGGTAATCCGCGTGTTTCCGGGCCAAAAATAAAGGTGTCTCCGGGTTTAAATTCAATATCACTGTGGTGATGCCTGCCTTTTGTGGAGCAGGCAAATACCCGATCTGGAGTGATTGTTGAAATAAAAGATGAAATATCTGAATGTTCACAGATTTCCGCGTATTCTTTGTAATCAAGGCCCGCACGGCGTAATTTTTTGTCATCAAGTTTAAAACCCAGCGGGTGGATTAAATGTAGCTGACAGCCGGTATTGGCACAAAGACGAATGATATTGCCAGTGTTAGGCGGGATCTCTGGCTCGAAAAGAACAATATGAAACATGGAAGATAATTTACTTATAGTTTCAATGGGTTATAGATGTTTTTTGATGTAAAGCTATAATTAAAAAGAGTTAATTGTTGACTATACTAAGCGATAGGTCAGAAAAATGATATATACCAATATCCGGGTTATGGTGCTATGGCTAAAAATCTGTCGCAGAAAATAGAAAACGACATACAAAAAAAAGCCGTATTGCTACTGGTCGATGATGATTCCCTGATCAGGGAAACACTGAGTGTGGTTCTTTCAGTAAATTACACTGTTATCAGTGCTGAGTCGCGTGAAGAAGCCCATAAATTATTATTAAAATCTGAATATAAGCCTCATCTTGCACTGGTTGATTTAGGATTGCCGCCTGTGCCACATCAGGTAACAGAAGGTTTTGCCCTGCTAAATGATTTATTGGCCTACGATTCAGAAATAAAAATAATTGTTCTGGAAGATCAGAATAAATATGCGGATATAAAACATGCGTTAACATTGGGTGCGGCTGATTTTATCCCGAAAACAGAGACTGTTTTGTTACAGGAGTGTATACAGCATCAACTAAATTTGCAGCAAGTTGAGAAAAAAGAGGATAGTTCAAATATAGATTCCGCCATTGTAGGAGAAAGTAAAGTTATGATGGCGTTGAGAGAAAAAATAAATCAGTTTAGTAATACTGTTTTTCCGATTCTTATCGAAGGCGAATCAGGTACCGGCAAAGAATTAATTGCAAAAACATTGCATCAACAAAGTTTACGAAATGAAAAACCATTTTTAGTCATGAATTGTGCTGCAGTTGAAGCAAAGAATTTAGAGTCTATTTTATTTGGAAAATCCAGAGGCGCATTTAGCGGTTCCT
>Ga0224496_10000551_pt1 | contig 26012 bp, 24 predicted proteins | sample SF_Jul11_sed_USG_2_FD_168127 | JGI IMG/M metagenome (GOLD analysis project Ga0224496, IMG submission 168127) | Sediment microbial communities from San Francisco Bay, California, United States - SF_Jul11_sed_USGS_8_1 | ecosystem: Environmental > Aquatic > Marine > Sediment | place: USA...
TAGTGTCGTTTCTGAGGTCTTCAAGCGGTTTTTTCAAAAACAGGTAAATGGATTTGACCGGGCCGTCGGCACTGATGGAGAGATCGGGCAGGATGAAGTAGATGTCGGGGTTAAGCGCATATTCAAATGACGAGATAACCGAACAATCGATTTCCCCTCGATTCAGCTTTTGATTCAGCTGGGTTACCTTGTCAAAAACCAATTCGCAGTCTACTTTTATTTTGTGGCTTGATATCCCGTAAAAGACGGGCAGAACGTTTAAGACGTCAATAACTCCCAGTTTTAGCATTTTCGTTATATTAATCCGGTTATAGCTATCGATAAGAAATGAAAAAATATCAGCCTGGCAATATTGTTGACGCTGCGGTCCTCTCGACCGGCGATGAAGTTTTAACGGGTGACGTGGTTGATTCCAATGCCGCCTTCATGTCTAAAGAGTTAACCTTGCTCGGGGTTTGTGTCCAGCAAAAGCGAACAGTTGGAGACGACCTGGAGATGATCATGCGGACCATCAGCGACCTTTCTAATAGTCATCGCATTTTGGTGGTTAGCGGTGGCATGGGCGCAACCCTGGATGACCTGACGGTTAAAGCCGCGTCCCTGGTCTCAGGCAGACCACTAATAGAAAACGGGATCGTCCGGGAGCATTTGACGGCAATCGAGATAAAAAGGCAGATTAACCTGGACCATATCAGGGAAAGACAATGTCTTTACCCCGAGGGTGCCAAGATACTGGCCAATTCCATTGGAATTGCTCCCGGGTTTTATATGAAAATCAACCGGGCAGATTGTTATTTTTTACCCGGCGTCCCAAAAGAGATGCGCAACATGTTTCTTCAGGAGGTTTTAGGGGATTTGAAAAAGAATTTTCAATTTGACGATACTCGTGAGTCGATGCGCTTTTTTTTGTTTGGTATAGGAGAAAGCCAAGCGCAGGGGAGGCTGTTAAGAGAACTGCCGAGCGAGTTATTAAATCCTTTCAAATTGGGCTTTCGGGCCGATTCGCCTTTTGTGGAGGTTAAGCTGGGCTTAACGGGCTCGGCAGATCCAGAACACATTGAAAAAACCAGATCGGCCTTGAGTGAATGTTTCAAGGATTATATCTTCAGTCATAGTCAACCACTTAATGTCGAGTTGGTCGAGCTTTTGAGACAAAAGCAATTGAGTCTGGTGTTGGCGGAATCCTGTACAGGCGGCAGGATCGCTTCTTTAATGACCGAGGTTCCGGGTGCGTCTGAAGCCTTCAAGTGCGGCTTGGTAACCTATTCAAACCAGTCAAAGGAAATGTTTTTGGGAGTCAAAAAAAAATGCCTTGATCGCTTTGGTGCTGTTAGTCGAGAGGTCGCAGAAAGCATGGCAAGAGGGATTCTTGAAACGGGAACTGGAGATATGGCGATTGCTGTGAGCGGGATCGCTGGCCCAGGTGGCGGCACGACTGAAAAACCGGTTGGAACGGTTTTTATCGCCTTTGGATCAAAAAAGAATCTCGAAACCAGAAAGCTGATTTTTCCATTTGGGAGGACATATTTTCAAAAACTCGCCAGTTATACTGCGATTGACTTGTTGAGAAGGAAAATATTAGGCCTTAGGACCAATATCCCTTATTACTTCGATGACCTCAGCAAGACAAATTTTAGTTAAAAAGGTTGACTTGGTTTCTTCCATGTGGTGAGATTGCAGATTAACAACCATAATTACAATCATTTTTCAGGATTAAAATGGAGATCAAGGTCGTCAACAATCAGGTAGATAGAGCGATGAGGGAGCTTAAACGGATGTTGATTCGCGAGGGGCTCTTTAAAGAACTAAAGAAAAGAAGGTTTTATTCCAAGCCTTGCGTAAAAACCAAACTCAAAAGAGAAGAAGCCGAGAAGACAAGGCATAAAGACCGCAAGCGAGCCGTCGCTAGGGCGAGAAACTTTCTTTAAGCTTAAAGATTAAGGTATAGAAAAAGCTCAGTGCCTATTTTACCGGGAACAGGGGAGCGTCTCCTGTTTAGTCATTTAAACGGGCATATTTTCCAGTAAGAATTTTCACGCTGGCGCATTCTTCATGATCAAGAGGGTTGATATAACCCTCTGCCCTAAAATAGTTAAGAAATTCGTTTTGAAAAATCTCCACCAAATCATCATTGGCAGGCGCAACTCCCAATTGCTCCTTTAAAGTGGTAATCCTGTTATTTAGCAATTGAGAATTCTGCTCCAGCTTCCATATTTTTTTCCATAATTCAAAATCGATGTCCAATAAGATTGATCCATGCTGGAAGAATCTTTTTTTTCTTCTGTGTTGCGCGCTGCCGATGATCTTTTTATTTTTGACGCTCAACTCGTAATTGGAAATTTCGTTGAAACAAATCGAAGATTTGTTTAGTTTGGGATTAAAAGGACTCATCGCTGGATCTAAACCCAGTTTTTCCATGCTCCTTAAAAGAGGTTCACAGATTATCTGGTAGGTCTCGGTGATCTGAGGCGGGAAAAAAGAGACATCGGCGGCGAAACAATAGGTCAACTCTAGGTGATGTAAGACCGCCTGACCACCTGAGAGTCGGTGAAAGATTGGGATTTTATTGTTTTTACAATAGTTGTAGTCTATGTCATCGGGGAGGGTAGGCGATTTTCCCAGGGACAAGCTGGCCTGTGACCAACAATAAAAGCGCAAGGCCGGGGTTTCCATGGAGAGCATTAACTCGTCGGTTGCCATGTTGGTTAAGTGATCAGCGGTTATAAATGGGATGACTCGGATCAAAGGAAGTTGCGGTTGATTAATGGACATCTTAGTTATGAAGAATGTGAATAAGCCAAATAAAAGGATCCATAAACCTGACTGGTTAAAAATCAGGATTCCCTCTGGGGACAATTTTATCAAGATTAAAAATTTTCAGTCCGGGCTGGGACTGAGCACCGTCTGCCAGGAGTCGGCCTGTCCCAATATGGGGGAATGCTGGTCAAAAGGGACCGCCACCTTTATGTTGATGGGCGATAGTTGCACCCGCACCTGTGGATTTTGCGCCGTCAATAAAAATAAGCATCCCCCTTTGCCGGATTCTGGGGAGCCTGAAAAAATCGCGCAGACAATCGGGCAAATGAATTTAAAATATGCGGTTCTAACCAGTGTTGACCGGGATGATTTGCCGGATTTGGGCGCAGGGCATTTTTATCAGTGTGTCAGGTCCATCAAAAAAGAGAGACCTCAAGTTAAAATCGAGCTGCTGATCCCAGACTTTCAGGGGAAAAGTGAATGTTTAGCCTTGATAGTCGAGTCTAAAGCGGAGGTCATCGCTCATAATCTGGAAACGGTCCGCTCGTTGACCCCGAAGGTCAGAGACCCCCTAGCCGGGTATGACCGATCACTGGAAGTGCTTGATAACATAAAAAAATATAACCCGCAAGCATTAACAAAATCTTCGTTGATGCTGGGGCTTGGGGAAGATGAGAATGAAATATTCGAAGCTATGGAGGATTTAAGGGCGGTTGGCGTGGATTTTCTGACCCTGGGTCAATACCTTCAGCCGGCCAGAAATAAACTCAAGGTGAAAAAGTACCTTACGCCGGAACAGTTTTCCGAGTTTAAGCTTCGGGGACTTGAAATGGGTTTTGCCTATGTCGCCAGTGGACCTTTGGTTCGCAGTTCTTATCAGGCTGGGATTTATTATTACCAGGCGACAAAGGCCAAAACATTTCAGGGGATCAAGTGAGTATCAGGAGGGGCCTTGATGGACTGATGAAATTATTTCCTTGTCCAGCTTGGTGTTTTCAGTGCAGACGATTCATCACGGAGGAACTTCAAAGCCCTTGTCAAAGCCTTTGTCTCGATTGCGTAGGGATACTGCCGGGGATCGAGCAAACCTATTGTCTCGCTTGCTGCAAACAACACCCTTTTGAGCATTGTAAGACCGTATGGTCAGATGAAATAGGCCATCTGCGATCTTTGTTTTGGTATCAGGAACCGCTCAATAATTGGGTCACCCAACTTAAATACTCGAGAAATTTTAATGCCGGTCGGGTTTTATCAGAGTTGGTTCGACTCTGGAGCCTAGAGAATGAGAGCTATTTTTTAAAATATGATTTTTTACTGACGGTGCCACTTCACTGGCGGCGGTTTTTAAAGCGGGGTTTTAATCAGACCCAATATCTGCTTAGTGCTCAAAACAAGCTCAAGCCAAATACGAATTTAATCCAAAAGATCCGGCATACACCACATCAGGCTGGTAAAAGCTCAAGGGAAAGGGAAATCAATCTCCATCAATCTTTTGCGGTTACAAAAAAATTCAAAGGCGAAAGAATCCTGCTTTTTGATGATGTCTGTACGACAGGACAGACACTTAAGGAGATTTCAAGAAACTTAATGGAAGCCGGAGCCAGTAAAATTGACGCTTTGGTTTTGTGCAAGACTCGGGGTGAGCGTCTTTGAAAGAATAAAAAGGAACTTAACCTTTGTAGCGGCGGATGTTGATCGGTGAGTAAAAAAACCTTAAAATTTCATCGAATTTATAACCTTCCTCGGCCATTTCCTTTGCCGCCCATTGACAGAGTCCGACTCCATGCCCATGCCCCTGCCCCCTGAAATGATAACCCCCCGGTATTTTAACCACTTCGAACATGAGGCTCTGGAATTTTCTGTATCCTGCGGCTTTTCTGAAGTTGGAAGCAAGAAGGGTGTAGTTGGTTTTGCCGGTAAAAAGCAATTCGTAGGCACGGTTGGAAGAAGTTTTCTCGTTGATGACAATATTCTGGATATTATTGGTATAAATGCCGTTTTTTCTGAGTATTTTCCTTATTTCTGCGTCGGACAGGCTAGTTTCCCAATAATAGCGCGGGTCGTTTTTCCCAAAGGGCACCTCTTTGATTTTTAGGTATGGTAAGGAATACTGCCAAAGATTCCCGGGGTCTTCAGTCATTCCGCCACAATTGGAATGATAAAAAGTTTGAGCCAATTTTCCCCGGTAGTCAACGACCATGCCCTGCGTGGCGTTAATGGCGAATTTTCCTCTGGAATCAGAGATATCAACTCCATAATAGACTTGGTCCGAATGGTCCGACGTCAGATGCCAGGGGTTGTTTTTTCTCTGTTGCCTTTTAAAAAGCGCAAAGGTTCGGGCGATGACCGATTGCGCCTTGACGACCTCCATGTTCCATTTTGTACTGATTTCGGCGTTTAGTACACCTTCGAGGTACAACTCCGTCGGGATGTGGTTAATGATGTAGAGGCCATTTTTATATGGTTTGACCTCGATATCTCCAAGATAACGTTTTTTAGACTTGGAGCCTTTTTTTTGAACCTGAATATAACCCCCTGATGAAATCATGAGGGAACCACGATGACGGATTTGATTATCGATCTTGATACTGTTAGAGTTAAGAGGGGAGATGGTGATTTTTCTGGCTTGCCATTTGTTGAGAGTCATCCCTTCGGCCCTAAGGCCGTTAATATCAGAAAGAGTAACCGGACTTGAGGTCTTAAAAAGCAGGACCTTTAAAATGGGATTGTTGTATCCGGCAAATGCATTTTGAGCAAATACACTCATCAAGATAATAAGCACCAAGGTAATGATTCGTCTCTGCATAAATATGGTGTCCTTAGAAAAAAAAGAGTTCAATGTAAATAGTCGTATATTATGTTTCTCGAATCACCCTGAGTAATTTATTTTTCCCCTGAGCGACCGTTTCACCATGAAGAGAGATCTTCCAGTTCCCCTTGTTCTGCCTGATTAAGTCGAAAATAGTCTGTATCTGATAGCGGTTAAGTATCTGAACTTGATGGAATAATAAAAATCGATGGATCAGTTCTTTCGCAAAAAGGGCCGGCAAATCACGTATCATCTTAAAATTCAAACATTCTATCTGATAGCATTCTTTAGGTACATAATGGTGAAAGACCTCTTCCAACTCCTCTATTTCATTATATAATCCCAGGAATTTTTCTTCAAGTTTTCCGCCAGCGCATTGATGCATGATCGGGACCAGTTTATTGCGGATTGTATTTCTGGTGTAGTCATCGGACAGATTAGATGAATCTTCCATCCATTCCTGCCGTATACTGTTTAGAAATGTAATCAGATTACTTTTTGTATAGCGCAAAAGAGGCCTGATATAAGGAAGATTGATGTCCTGGATGGGGTTGAGGGAATAAACAGAACTGCCTCGAATCAATCTCCAGACCTGTGTCTCCATCAGATCATTTAGATGATGCCCCAGGGCTATCTTGTTGAATCGCAACTGTTTTAAAAGTTCCTGCAGTTTGTTATATCTCCAGATCCTTGCTTTGTTTTGTAGATCGTTCTGGTCTTTTAGATGATCGGTCCGGATGATGTCGATAGGTATACTCAGGTGATTCGCCAGTTTTTCTAGGAAAATTTCTTCTGATGCGCTTTCAGGACGAATGCCATGATTAAAGTGAACCAAGCGGATTTCAAAATCGATTTTACTCTGGAAATTTAACAGAATATGAAGAAGACTAACTGAGTCGACGCCACCGCTAACACTAATAAGAATTTTATCTTTTGACAGGATCAGATTTCTCTGTGTGGTCGATTGAAAAACCTGATAGCTGAAACTATCCATATGGGCTTGGTTGCGTGATTATAATTAAACAGATAAAATAGTTAAAAAATTAAGGATGCAAAGTGGTTGCCAGAAATGTGTTGAAATATTTATATATATAATACAACCAATATAGATATTTCGGGTTAAAGAGACATTTTGAATATTTCGATAAACATTAGCAGCTCAATATTTCAACCCGAAAATAATCCAAAATATAACTTGCGTTCAAAATTTACTTTTTTAAGCTTATTATTGTTTCTTCTTATACCCGGCTTGGTTTTCGCGGGTGGAAGTGACCTTGATATGCCTTGGTGGGGATGGGGGATTATCCTTTTTCTGACCACCTTTATTATCGGACTTTTCGGAGTTTTGGCCGGTATCGGAGGTGGTGTGCTTTTCGTCCCTCTTGTGAGTAGTTTTTTCCCGTTTCATATCGATTTTGTTCGTGGAGCGGGTCTTTTGATCGCATTGGGCAGTTCTTTGGCGGCGGCGCCGACGTTACTGAAGAAAGACCTGGCGAGCTTGAAGCTGGCGATTCCTGTAGCTTTGATCGCATCAGCGTTCTCGATCGTCGGAGCGATGATCGGTCTTTGGCTTTCGAGTGTCAATCCGGCTTTTATCCAAGGGAGTCTTGGCGTATTAATCTTGATGATCGTGGTCATCATGCTGATGGCTAAAAGCTCGATCTACCCTGTGGTCAAAGAAGGAGATTATTTGGCGGGGCTTTTAGGTTTGAGCGGAACCTATAAAGAGGGAGCCACTGGTAAGGAGGTCAGATGGACGGTTCATCGGACGGCAATCGGACTTTTTTGTTTTGTGCTGGTTGGGGTTTTGGCGGGGATGTTTGGGCTTGGAGCTGGGTGGGCCAATGTGCCGATTCTGAATTTACTTATGGGAGCACCCTTAAAGATCGCGGTTGCCACCAGCAGCTTTTCACTTTCTATTACCGATACGACGGCGGCTTGGGTCTATTTGAATAAGGGGGCTGTGTTGCCTATTATCGTGGTGCCTTCGATCATGGGTATTATGGCAGGCGCCAATATCGGGGCCAGGATATTGCCCAGGGTTAAGCCAACCTTGATTAGAAAAATGGTAATTATCGTTTTGCTTTTAGCCGGAGTGCGTTCAATTCTCAAGGCTTTTGGGATCTAGGAAGAAATGATGACGCAACTGGACTATAAAAATTCGTCTTTTCAAAACACATACGCTCAAATACTCAATTGGGGAAGTGCCTTAGGTTTGATCTGTATGCTGATCACTTTTGCGCTTTATGCCTTCGGTATTTTAGAGCCTCTGGTAAGTTTCGAGAAACTGCCTGAATATTGGAGTCTGCCGTTATCTGAGTATTTGGAGAAAAGCGGCGCGCCCGCAGGTTGGGGGTGGGTTGAGAATCTAAGCCGGGGAGATTACTCCAACTACATCGGTATCGCAATATTAACTAGTATGACCTTTGTTTGTTATATCGGGTTATTCTTCGACCAGATCAGGCAGCGAAAAATTCTGATCACAATCCTGGTTGTCATTGAACTGGTCTTGTTCATTGTCGCATCTTCAAATCTTTTGTTCCCGGTCGGGCACTAATGAATAAATCAGGTCTTGAGCAAGATATTATCGATGAGCCGGACTTCGCCGAAATTAACCGCCAGCGAGATCAGAATCTCTCCTTGAATTTCAGTCAGGGGAGCGAGGTTGACTGCGTCGTTGAGCGAAACGTATTCTATTTCAGCGGAATGAGATTCTTGAATGGTTTTCTCGATCAAAGCCTCGATTTTCCCTGAATTCCTTTCGCCCTTTAAGATGCTTTCCTTGCCTTTCATTAAGGCCTGAAACAATATTTTAGCCTCATCTCTTTCATTTGCGCTTAAGCGGGCGTTTCTGGAACTCATTGCCAAACCATTTTTTTCACGAATTGTTGGGCAAGCGATGATCTCGATATCAAAATTCAGATCCGCGACCATTTTTTTTATGACTATCAACTGCTGGGCATCCTTCTGACCGAAGTAGGCTCTGTGGGGTCTGGCAATATTAAAAAGCTTGGCCAGGACCGTTGTGACACCTTCGAAATGTCCTGGTCTAAAGTGACCCTCAAGGTAATCGGTGATTTTATCCACCTTTACCTTCGATGAAAAATCAGTGGGATAAATCTCGTTGTTCTCTGGCATAAAAACCAAATCGATCGGGTATTGACTCAGCAACTCCAAATCCGTTTTGACACTTCTGGGGTAGTTGATAAAATCGTTACCCTGGTTGAACTGCTTTGGGTTGACAAAGATACTGACGATGACAAGATCGTTTTCTTTAACCGCTCTTTTAACCAGGGACAAATGTCCTTCGTGCAGATAGCCCATTGTCGGGACAAACCCGATGGATTTCCCGGGATTTTGATTTTGAAAATCTCTGACACAAGAGATTGTTTTTGCGATTTTATGATTGGGCATGATTTATTGGAGATTGAATTATTTTAAAGCAACCGTTTTTGCTTTTTAAAAAAGGCAAAGTTAATTATTCTGCAAAAGTCACCTCGGATAAAAAAAACATGATTAGTCATATTTGACAGCAAAACTCAGATGATCATTTGAAACCCTTTATGTTCCCCGCCCAGTTGGGGAGGGGCATTGTATCGATTGTTTATTGTTGCAATGGGGTGTGAAAATACTAGACTGGGAATTTATAAATTTTACCCCAACCGATTTTAAAAAATGTTTAATGAGTAAGTTAAAAGAAAAAAAAGGCGTGCTTTTAATTAATCTTGGCAGCCCTCAGTCACCCGATGCTGATTCCATCCGGGAATTTTTGGATGAATTTTTAATGGATCCATTGGTATTGGATATCCCTTTTTTAATGCGCTGGTTCTTGGTAAAGCGTATTATCCTTCCAAAAAGACCACAAGCGATAAAAGAAAAATACGAAAAAATCTGGGATCAACAAGGCTCGCCGTTAATGTCTCATTCCATCAACCTATCAATTGGAGTTCAAAAGCAGTTATCTGAGGATTATCTGGTTTTACTTGCGATGCGCTATGGGAATCCTTCGATTAAGACAGCCTTACTGGAATTTCAAAAACAGAAAATCGATCGAGTCCTGATTTTACCGCTTTTCCCGCAATACGCAGGCGCAACGACAGGTTCGGTTTTACGGAAGGTCAATAAAGACGCCAAAAAAATTAAGTTACGATCAAGCCTAAAAATGATAAAGTATTTTTATGATCGGTCTGGTTTCTCTACTCTTTGGGCTGACAAACTGAAAGCGGCCGCTGATTTCAAGCCAGAGCATGTCCTTTTTAGTTTTCATGGTTTGCCGGAGAGTCAAATTAAAAAAGCCGACAGATTAAGAAATGGTTGTCTTGTCAATCCGAGTTGCTGCGATTTACAATCAGAGGAAAACCGATTGTGCTACAGGTACCAGTCTTTTCAGACGACTAGAAATATTGCCGAGGAAATGGGATTTGGACCATCAGAATATTCCACCGCTTTTCAATCGCGAATGGGAAAAGACAAATGGATTGAGCCCTATACCGATGAAACCATTTCTCAACTGGCTAAAAAGGGCATCAAAAGGCTTATGGTTTTATGTCCGTCTTTTGTGGCTGATTGTCTGGAAACTCTGGAAGAAATCCAAATCCAGGAATCTGAAAATTTCAGAAAAAACGGGGGGGAGAAGTTGAAATTGGTCTTATCCCTAAATAGTGATCAGAACTGGGTTGATTGGCTTTCTCAAATAATACGTGATGAATTTTAATTGAATAAGGATTATGCGGGTCAGGCTTGGCTACTTTGCTTAGTTTCGCCTGGAGGTGATTCCTGCGATCCTTTACCACTGATGGATTCGCTTAAGGAAATCAGCTTATGGGTATGGTTGTTCGCTGACTCGGTGAAGACATGATTTTTGGACATATCTTTTTGAATGACGTATTCGGCAGCTTTGATGGCGGTGCTAATCATCTGTTGTTGTTCGGAGGGATCAAATAGTCCAAAAGTCATTTCAGCGATAAAAGCGAGATTAAAAAACGGATCTGATTCGTAGACCTGATAAATGGCTTGTCCGTCCATTTTCTGGGTTGCTGCGTGGTTTTCCTTGACGATCGTCATGGCGATCTTTTTCATCTTTTCCTGCTCTCCCTCCTGGGCCGCTACTTTAAACCTTGAGAAAAGACGAACTGATTGGATCGATACTTTCCTTAAATAAAGCGCGCGATTATTGCTGGGGATCGCGTCTAGGATCAGGTCAACCAGACCGTTTAAAATCGGAATCCTCGCAAAGGCGATTGAAAGCGCGTATATATATGCTATGAATTCACTGGCGGTACCAATTCCAACATTTTCTTTTAAGGTTCCCTGTTCGATATGAGAACAGGCTTTCCTTAAATCCATGATAGACAAGGAAGTCGTGTAATGAGAGGTTTTTAATTTTTTCTTTAAATGCGCAGTGATGTTGATCGTTTTAGCCTTGTCCTGGGATAAAAAATCGCAAACCCGCATAGAGTTGGTTATCCTCCCTTTGTAGCTTTCAAGCCGGGGGTCGTGACGGGTTATGTCGTATTGTTTAATTTGATACCTTTTAAAACGGTCCAGCATGATATAATAAATCTTGAAAAAATTATCACAGTTGTAAACGCTGATACCATCACTTAAAAGGCACATCGCCGCTTCTTTTGTCGCGTTTTTTAGTCCCGCTAAAATATGATCCTGGTTGCTGGAATTCATCACCATCCCATGAGTGCATATCGCTGACAGCATCAGAAGGTTGGGGTTGTTCGGGTAGTCTTTTTTAAGGCTTTGGACTTTCGTTCGGGTGTTGCCGGGTTGCTGGATGGCAACTTTTCTCAGTTCAGCTATTTCCTCATCGGTAATTCCTTTTTTCTTGAAAATCCCAAAAAGACCAGAACTGCTTTTTTTTGATTTTAGGATAGGACTCTCCATTTCCCAGAACTTGTCGCGGTCGGGATCTGGGATAGTGATCGCACTTTCAATTTTTTTGATGACCTCAGGATCAGTACTGACTGGAGCTGTTTGTTTTTCTTGCTCTTCTGATGCGTTTTCCGGTTGCGCCTGTCCTGATGTGCTTGCTTCGGCCATAGATATAACAATATCAGTGATGTTTATTATTAATAGGGTTTTAAATTTATTCTATCAATTTACATTGTTTTATATAATAGGGAAACCTGAAAATAAAAAAATGTTTAATTTTCTAGCTTTTATCATTAATTTGGCTAAAACTTAACAAGTTTGGATATGCCAATCCAGGGAAGTTGGTTAAGCCGATTCGATCTGGACAAGCTTTAAAGACTGATGCAATATGATTTAATTGGAATTATGACTTGTCAGTGTTTGAAGCGGCGATCTATTCTTTTTATGAAACAAAAACTCATTGACCCCGCTTTATTTCATAAAAAAGGTATTGGTGTTATTGAGGGTGATTATACAATAAAAAGGGGATTAATATGACGGATAGATTTTGCTTGGATGAGTGATGCAGGTTCACATTATAATCAAGGGTAAAGTCCAAGGAGTGTCTTATCGGTATTATACTGAAAGGGCGGCATTAAAGCTGAGGCTTAAAGGAACGGTGATGAACCTTCAAAACGGCGATGTAGAGATTTATGCGGAAGGAGAAGATCAGGTGTTAAAGGAATTGATCGATTGGTGCTGGAAAGGGTCTCCCGCGGCAGTGGTGTCCAATGTTGTTGTTAATGAGGTTCACGTCGAAAAAGAGTTCATCTTGTTTCATACCATTTATTAAGATAAAGTTATTATGAAGACGTTACAGGTCAGCATCGCAAAGGATCACTATCAATACGCGATCAAGATCGGAGAGAGTATTTTAGAAGAAAGCATGGCCGACCTTTTTAGGAATTACTCTGAGAAAAACGTTTTCATTGTCACCAACGAAACGATACTGGGTTTTTATCCTGATTTTATTAAAAGATATATCCCCGAGTCGTTAAAAGCCCATCTTTTGGTCTTGCCTGATGGAGAAAAGTACAAAAACGCCGACATTCTAAAGCGGATCTATGATTTCTTGACAGAAAACAGGGCTAATAGGAGAAGTTATTTATTGGCTTTCGGAGGAGGCGTAATCGGGGATATGACCGGTTTCGCCGCGGCGACATTCATGCGGGGGATGTCCTATATCCAGATTCCAACCACCCTTTTATCACAGGTTGACAGCAGTATCGGCGGGAAAACGGGGATCAATCACCCTGCGGGAAAAAACTTTATCGGGGCTTTTAAACAACCTCTACAGACGATAATTGACACCAGTTTTTTAAAAACCCTGCCCATGAGAGAATTTAAAGCGGGTTACGCGGAACTCCTAAAACATGGTTTAATCAAGGATTCATATCTCTACCAGATTTTAAGGGGAACCGATATGAAATCATTGAGTGAAAATAAGGAGCTTTTGACCGATTCGATTTACCGTTCATGCGAAGTCAAAGCGAGAATCGTTGAGAGCGATGAGATGGAATCAGGCCTAAGAGCGGTCTTGAATTATGGGCATACATTAGGACACTTTATCGAGACCTATACAAAATATAATAGGTTTCTTCATGGAGAAGCGGTTATCGCGGGAATGGAATTCGCCAGTTATTGGTCATATAAAAACCATTATTTGGACAGGGATTCCTATTTGGATATAAAACGACACCTCTTGTCTCTAGAAATCAATCTGAAGCTTGGAAAGATAAAAAAAGAAGATTTTATCGAGATTATTGAACACGATAAAAAAAATACTGATGAAGGAATCCATTTTATTGGTTTGCGTGGTATCGGGAAAGCTGATATATTTGAGAAAATTTCCGCTGAAAAATTATGGTTTTATTTCCAGGAAATGGTTACAATGGAACCAGGCGTTTTAAGAATTGATTGATTATCTTTGTGATGGTATCGAAATGAAAAGAATATTACTAGGGAACGAAGCGATTGCCTGGGGCTTGATCAACAGTAGCGTTGATGTTGTGTCGGGATACCCTGGGACCCCTTCCAGCGAAATCCTCTCCACCTATCAGTTCATTCAAAGGCAATTTAATATTGAAGCGTTTGCGGAATGGTCGACAAACGAGAAAGTTGGCTTTGAAGTGGCTTATGCTGCGGCAGTCGCCAATAAGAGAAGTTGCGCGACAATGAAACAGGTCGGGCTGAACGTAGCCAGTGACGCTTTAATGAGCGCGGCTTATATCGGCAACAAGGGCGGCTTCGTTCTGGTTGTAACAGATGATCCGGGTTTTTACTCATCCCAGACCGAGCAGGACAGCCGGATGGTCGCAAAACAGGCGCGCATACCGGTTTTTGATCCCGCTAATCCAAAGGAAGCCTATCATTTTACCAGGCATGCGGTCGAACTGTCTGAGAAATTTGAGACACCCGTTATGCTTAGATCGTTATTAAGGGTTTGTCACTCCAGACAGATCGTTGAAATTGAAGAGCCTGACTTTAAACCCAGAGAGGGTAAGTTCGTAAAAGATGTCTCACGCTGGGCTGCGTTACCTAGGAAAACAAGGCTGATACAGGCCTACCAGCAAATGGAAAGAATCCAAGAGCTTACCCAGTACAATTGGGAAAAACTAATAAAGCCCAAGACTCTGGGCTTGAAACCTGGGAAACTTTTGATTTTGACCGCAGGAACCAGCCATAATTTCGTATTGGAGACGATGGAGAGTTTAGAACTCGCTTTTGATGTGCTGAAACTTGATATGCCCTATCCGTTGCCGATAAAAGAGATACGGTCACTTTTTGATGGCTATGAAATGGTGTTGGTGGTCGAAGAGACCACTCCCCTGATCGAAGAGCAGATCCTGACTTCAAAAGTTAAAGGCAAACTTTCGGGTGACATGCATCTGGTTGACGAGATGACTAACGACAAGCTCTTAAAGGCCTTTCAAAAAATAGGGGTCTATCAAGGAGAAAATATCTATCCTAACCTACCTTACCAAGGAGAGATACCAGACAGAGTTCCTAAGCTTTGCGCAGGATGCCCTCACCGAGATGTCTATTTTGCCTTAAAAAAAGTCTTCAAGCGAAGGGCCGTTTATCCCTCTGATATCGGTTGTTATACGCTGGGAATTAACCAGGGGGTCATCGATACGGTCTTATGTATGGGAGGCAGCATCGGGATGGCAATCGGTTTTAGCGTCGCTAAGATCAAAAAACCGATCGTGGCTACGATTGGGGATTCCACCTTTTTGCATGCTGGTATACCGCCTTTGATAACCGCGATTTATACTAAGCAGAAATTTGTTCTGGTTATTTTGGATAATTCAACAACGGCCATGACGGGAAGGCAGCCGACCGCTGAGCAAAGTCCACAGATTGACATTAAAAAAATCGTTGAGGGACTGGGATTGCAGGTTTTGGAGTATGTTTATGAAAACCAGATGGAAAAAACGGTCGATTTTTTCAAAGCAGTTCAAAAACACAGTGAGGAAAGCGAGTTGCCGACGGTCGCTCTGGTCAGGGAATTTTGTGTGCTGGATAAGCCGATGATGCTAGAAAAGCCTTTGCCGGGACAGTTTGCGACGGTTGATCAGGATTTATGTAATTCTTGCAAAAGATGTATGGTCGAATTTAATTGCCCACCTTTTTATTGGAATGATAATAAAAAGATCGAAATTGATCCCAATTTTTGTGTCGGTTGTGGGGCTTGTATGAATATCGTATGCCCGACAGACGCTTTTATCGGAGACGATAGATGAGTAAAATAAAATATCAGATTGTGGCTACGGGTTTTGGCGGTCAGGGGACGGTTTTTTTGGTCAAGCTACTTTCGATCTGCGCCCTTCATAACGGCGTTGAATGCTTGGGGACGGAAAATCATGGCATGAGCCAAAGAGGCGGTACCGTGGTTACAGATATCAAAATCGGCGATTTTTATACTCCGGTCATTAGCCTTGCTCAGGCAAACCTGATGATAGGCCTTCATCCTGAGGAAGCTTTAAGGGTGGTTCAATATCTCAGTCCATCAGGGGCGATTGTCGTTAATGCGGGAAAGGATTTTCCCAAGCTTAACCACCCTACCTACAGATTGGATGCATTTCACCTGGCGGAAAAGGGTGTTTTTAACATTCAGGCATTAAACATCTTTATGCTGGGATTCGCTATAAGCCATGTAAGTGATTTCCCCTTTAGCGTAAGAGAAATCGAGGGTGCAATTTATGAAATCAACCCCAAAATCGCGCCGATGAACCTGGAGGTTTTTCATCTCGGATTAAGCCAGTCACCTTAACCCAATGTTTTAAAAGAGGTATTATGCCGATTTATCCGGTAGAATCTTTTCAAAGAGAAAAAATTGAGCAGTTACAACTCAAAAGGCTTAAAGAAACAGCAACCAGGGTCTATACCCTGACACCTCATTACAAAAAAGTCTTTGATGATAAAGGCATTCATCCCGATGATATCAGGAGCCTTGAGGATTTGTCCCTTTTGCCTTTTACCACAAAAAAAGACCTTCGGGATCATTATCCCTTTGGACTTTTTACGGTGGGAAAGGATCGACTGGTAAGGATTCATTCATCCAGTGGTACGACGGGGAAACCGACTGTTGTGGGCTATACCCGAGAAGACATGAACGTCTGGAACGAGGTGATGATTCGGGTGTTTCAACTGGCTGGGGTCACCTCAAGAGACATTATTCACAATGCTTATGGCTATGGGTTGTTTACCGGTGGACTCGGATTTCACAGCTCAGCCGAGGAGCTCGGCGCGGCAGTCATTCCTAGTGGCGGAGGTTTCACCAGTCGGCAGGTGATGCTATTGAAGGACTTTGAAGCCAGCGTTTTGACCTGCACGCCGACTTTTGCGCTTCATCTGGCGGAAGTGGCCATTAAGGAAGGATACGATTTAAAGAAAGATTTTAAGCTGAGAGCCGGGATTTTTGGCGCCGAACCGGTCAGTGCGGGTCTTAGGGAGAAAGTTAAAAAAACATGGGGTATTCATTACTGCGAGGTCTATGGGCTTTCGGAAATTATCGGGCCTGGCGTTTCGGCCAGTTGTAGCCATAGCGAAACGATGCACATCGCTGAGGATCATTTTATCCCCGAGGTGATCGACCCAGCCACCAACGAAGCCCTGCCCTACGGTAAAAGAGGTGAGTTGGTTTTTACCACGGTTACCAAACAAGGGATTCCCCTGATCAGGTATCGTACCGGAGACCTGACCGTTTTGCATTCGGAACCTTGCGGTTGTGGAAGAACGACCGTCAGGATGGAAAGCATTATCGGAAGAACCGATGATATGATGATCGTTAACGGAGTCAACGTTTTTCCCTCACAGGTTGAACATGCTCTATCCAAACACAAGGGGGCCACTTTGAACTACGTGATCATCGCTGACAAAAAAGGTTTTATGGACAAACTGGATATCCGGCTTGAAGTTAGCGAGACTCGTTTTGTTGAGGACTCCAATCTGGCCGAAAAATTAATTGGCGAAATCGAAAAGGATCTTTTAAACAACCTCTATGTCAACGCGAAGGTGGAATTGGTAAAACCGGATTCCATTGAAAGAAGCATGGGTAAGGCTGTGAGAGTCATCGATAAAAGAACCGCCGGTTAGCAATATGGCCTACCTGGGTTGTCTCAATTTATTCGATAAGAGCGGGTTTGATATTTGAGGAGTAAAAAAGTCGGAGTGCCAAAGAATAATAGTTGTTTTTTTGACTTTAGGCTTGTTAAAAGGAGCTAAATTAGTTTAAGTAAGTAGTGTTATAAAAAAAGAAAGTACCCGATTCCGGTCATTAGATCAAAATGCGGTCTAATGATTCGCACAGAGAAATTGAGATTGATGTGGTTTGCCTGGTTGGTTTATTTTTCAAGCGGGATATCTGTTAAAAACAATCAATAGGGAGTAATAAATGAAAAAAATTTCCTTTCAAACATTATTTATTTTAGCCTTATCGTTGATCACGATGTTTTCAGTCGTATCATGTGAGAAAAAAACAACTCAGAAGCTTAAAATCGGAGCGGTCTTTTCTGTGACGGGGGGGGCTTCCTTTTTAGGCGACCCGGAGAAAAAAACGGCTGAAATGCTGGTGGAGCAGGTCAATAAGGCAGGTGGAATCAATGGGGTTCAGGTAGAACTGATCGTCATGGATACCGAAGGCGATGCTACCAAAACCAATCTAGCTGTGAAAAAACTGATGACTCAGGATAAGGTTTTGGCCGTGGTTGGTCCTTCAACCAGCGGAAACAGCATTGCGGTTATTCCTTTGGCCGAAGAAACGATGACACCCTTGGTTTCTTGTGCCGCGAGCTATAAAATCGTTAATAACCCCGATACGAACAAGCCTTACAAGTGGGTTTTTAAGACACCTCAATCAGACAGTATGGCCGTTGAGGCAATTTTCACCCATCTTCAGTCTAAGAAAATCAACAAAATCGCAATCTTAAGCGACACATCCGGTTTCGGTGCCAGTGGTCGGGCCGAGCTTCAAAGGCTTGCTAAGGATTATAACATGAGCATTGTCGCCGATGAGACCTACGGTCCAAAAGACACCGACATGACGCCACAATTAACCAAGATCAAGAAATTAAATCCTCAGGCGATCGTGAATTGGTCGATCGGCCCGACGCAGGTAACGGTTGTTAGAAACTGGAAGGATCTTAAGATGGATGGTATCAAGTTTTACCAAAGTCATGGTTTTGGAAGTTTGAAGAATGTCGAGCTTGCGGCCGGAGCGGCCGAAGGAGTCTATCTGCCATTAGGTTCGGTGGCTATCGCCGATATCCTGCCTGAGAATCATCCTCAGAAAACTGTGACCAGGCAGTATGTAAATGATTATAATGCTAAGTATAATGAGCCTCTATCATCGTTTGGCGGACATGCCCATGATGCCTTGAAGATGGTTTTCGCAGCCATTGGAAAAGCGGGTGCTGATAAAGCAAAGATTCGTGACGAGTTGGAAAAAATTAGCGGGTTTGTCGGTCAACACGGTATTTTTAATATGTCTGCTGATGATCACAACGGTTTGGATAAAACCGCCTTTAACATGCTGGTTGTCAAAGACGGCAAATGGGCTTTTGCTGATTAATCAAAGCTCTTAAAGACTTGGGGGAAATAGGGTCTATCCGCTTTTTCCCCAAGTTCACCTACCTCATTATCTGCTTTAAAAAGAAGCCTCATGGATAGTGCCTTTTTTTTTACATACTTCCTTCAGTTTGTTATCTCGGGCATTACGATTGGCAGTATCTACGCCATGGTGGCGGTGGGTTTTAATATCATCTACAACGTAACCGAAATTATCAATTTCGCTCAGGGTGAGTTCGTTATGCTGGGCGGTTTGATCATGGTGATTTTTTATAACAAGCTGGATTTGCCGATTCTGATCGCTTTTCTCATGACGGTTATTGTTGTCGCCATGATCGGATTGTTGATCGACCAGATCGTGATTAAATCGATCAAACAGCCGACGGTTCTAACCCTTATTATTGGGACGATCGCCACCTCCATCCTACTAAAGGGAGCGGCTATGTTCATCTGGGGGAAAAACCCTTATGATCTGCCCGCTTTTTCAGGGCGTGAAGCAATCAATTTTTTTGGAGCCGTGATTCAGCCACAGGCACTGTGGGTTATTGGAATTTTGGTTGTGGTTGTGGGCTTGTTGAGTTTCTTTTTTGAAAAAAGTATTATTGGCAAGGCGATGAGAGCTTGCTCTGATAATCAGGATGCGGCTTTGTTGGTAGGAATTAGCGTCAAGCGCATGATCCTGCTTTCTTTTGCTTTAAGTGCGGCGATCGGTGCGGTGGCAGGGGTCATTGTCACTCCGATTGCCCTTATGGAGTATGACCGTGGAGCGATGCTGGCGGTGAAGGGTTTTGCGGCCCTGATCCTAGGGGGACTTGGGAGTTTTCCTGGCGCTGTCATCGGTGGATTGTTACTAGGGCTTATCGAGGCTTTGGTCGCGGGCTATATTTCCTCTGGATATAAAGATGCTTTTGCTTTGGCCGTTTTATTGATTTTGCTTTTTGTTCGACCTCATGGAATTTTGGGTAACCCGACCGTTGCGAAATTCAAGAAGTTCTAACGATGTTTCATATTACGATAAAATCAAGGATCGTCTTCATCGCCATTGTTCTTATTTGTCCCTGGATTTTTTATTTGATTCCTGCCGTCTCACACTATCTTGATATTTTAATTTTCGCGGGTATCTACTGTTTGATCACCATCGGCTTGAGTCTGCTGATGGGGTATGCGGGTCAGATATCTTTAGGTCACGCGGCTTTTTTTGGTATCGGAGCTTATATATCAGGGATCTTGACCACCAAGTACGGCTTAAACCCTTGGGTTTGTATTTTGATCGCTCTTTTTGTCAGCGGATTTATCGCATATTGTATTGGCGTTCCGACCTTAAAGCTACATGGGCATTATCTTGCTATGGGGACCTTGGCTTTTGGAATCATCACTTTTATTATTTTTAACGAAGAGATTACCTACACCGGTGGTCCTGATGGGATGGGGAATATAAAGGAGCTTCAACTTTTGGGTTTTCCGATCGATACCAATATGAAATATTATTATTTGGTGTGGTTGACAGTCGTTCTGGCTTTGCTTTTTTCTGTGAACCTAATTCAGTCTAGAGTGGGAAGGGCTTTAAGGGCGATTCACACCAGTGAGGTCGCGGCTAGTTCGATGGGTGTGAATGTCGCAGGGTATAAAATCCAGATTTTCGTATTTTCCGCGATATTGGCATCGATATCCGGCTCTTTTTATGCCCATTACATCAAATTTTTAAACCCGACCAGTTTTGACCTTTTTTTCTCCATCAAGCTTTTGATAATGATCGTGATGGGCGGGATGCGAAGTATCTGGGGGGCTATCATAGGTGCGGTCATTATCGCTTTTTTGAGTTTCGAATGGTTGGGCGCCTTTCATGAATTTGAGACGCTGGCTTATGGAGCGATATTGTTATTGGTGACGATTTTTTTGCCAGATGGACTGGTTAGTTTACCGGGCAAATTCAGCGAGCAAATCAACAAATACCTATCAAAGATAAAAGCATAATAAAAAGAGACCAAATGGAGTTAATCTTATCAGTTGATAGTTTGGATGTGATTTTTGGGGGTTTGGCCGCTTTGAAGGATGTTGGTTTTACGATCCAAAAGGGAGTGATCAAGTCCTTGATTGGACCTAACGGCGCAGGGAAAAGCACCATGTTGAATGTGATCACTGGCGTTATTCAATCCACAAAAGGCGATATCCACTTTTATGGAAAAAGAATCAACGGTCTGGCGGCGCATAAAATATCCAGACTCGGCATATCGAGAACGTTTCAACATGTCGAGACTTTCGCTAAAATGTCAGTGCTTGAAAATGTGATGGTCGGTTGTCATTCTCATATGTCAGCTAATCTGCTCACTTCGGGGTTAAGCCTTTTTAATGTTCGCAGGGAAGAAGATAGGGTCAAGAATGAAGCATTGGCGTTATTGGATTTTGTGGGTTTGCTGGATAAGAAATATCAGGAGGCTTCGAGCCTTCCCATTGGGGAACAAAGGATTCTTGAAATTGCGAGAGCACTGGCGACCAGGCCGAAACTGCTTTGTCTGGATGAACCGGCAGCAGGCTTAAATGAATCGGATACGAACCAGTTCTCAATTCTGGTTCGTGAAATCAAAAAAAAAGGTATCTCCATCTTGTTGATTGAGCATGATATGAAATTGGTGATGAAGATTTCAGATGAACTGACGGTTTTAAATTATGGTCAAAAAATAGCCGAAGGGACTCCAATAGAAATTCAAAACGACCCGGTGGTTCACGAAGCCTATTTAGGAGGTTAACAGGGCAATGCTGAGTATCGAAGGGCTATGTGCCTATTACGGTGATTTGGAGGTTCTAAACAATGTTTCCCTTACTCTCAAACAAGGTCAAATCGTCAGCATCATCGGCGCAAACGGAGCTGGGAAGTCCAGTTTTTTAAAATGCATATCCGGGTTGATTTCAAAAAAAACAGGCAGGGTCATTTTCGAAGGAAATTCTATTACTAACTTCTCGGCCAATAGCATCGTCAAAAAAGGAATATCACATGTTCTTGAAGGTAGACAGCTTTTTAACCATCTGGATGTCATCGACAACCTAAACCTGGGTGCCTATTTGTTTTTCAAGAGAGGAAATAGTGGGTTAATAAGCCAGAGACGGGACGAGGTTTTTGATCTTTTCCCGATTTTAAAGGAGAGATCAAGACAAATTGCAGGCACCTTAAGTGGTGGTGAACAACAAATGCTAGCCATTGGTAGAGCAATTATGTCGACCCCGAAGTTGCTGCTTTTGGATGAACCTTCATTAGGACTTGCGCCCCTGATCGTCAGCAATATTTTTTCTATCATCGAGAATCTGAACCAAAAGGGAACCACGATCTTACTGGTTGAACAAAACGCTAATTTGGCTCTTGGAATTTCCGACTTTTCCTATGTATTTGAATCAGGCAGGATCAAGTTGCAAGGAACGGGTCAAGAACTATTAGGTAACGAGGATGTTAAAAAGGCTTACTTAGGGCACTAATTTTAACAAATGATATTTATTTACCGATCTCTCAATTTTGTTTTATTGCTTGGGGCCTTTATGTCTATTTTAGCCTGCTCCAGGCAGAGGTCGCTTTTAGAGCCTTTTTATCTGCCGATCGGCTATAAAAATTCCGTTGTTTTCGATAAAACGCGAATGGGAGCCGATACTATTTTTATTAAATGGCTAAACCCTGATGATTCTTTGAACAGGGATGTGCTTGATTTGTGGAAGGAGCGTCGTTTTCAGCATATTTTTCAGGGTATTCATCCTTTTTACCTGATTGTGGAAGAGGACATTGATGCTCTTTATGAAGCCCTGAACCGAAAATTTGATATTTTTTATTTTTCAGGGGATCTTGATCAGAAGACAACGTTTTCGGAGTTACGTACTAGAATCAATGGCTCTTTTGGCTGTCTCCCCTTGTCAAATCTTGAAATACGTTTTTTGATGAACTCGAAAAATAACCGGGTTTTCTCCATGCATTCCCTGTCAATGCTGATGATCTCACTGCATGAATTGATGTTGAAATATGAGGCGATACCCGTTTATCCTAACATCTATTCAACTTACCTGAAGGGAAAATACGAATCAGAATCTATAAAATCTCTACAGGAATTCAACCTTTTCTCATCAGTAAAATTGATTGAAATCCAAAAGGGCCCACTAGAGGGGTTCGTTGTTTGCCGTAAGAGGTACAGTTTTTAGCCAATAAGAAGAGACAGGATTATTCAATTAGCTTTGGGCTTTTAATTTATGGGAGATTGTTAGATAATAATTGGTAGCGAAGGATATCATTTCATTACTGGAAAAAAATGGACTTTATTGCAGGTTATGAATCGGTTAAAAAGCTGAAGGAGGTTTCAGGTTACATTTTTTATAAAGCAGTGTCCTCTGAAAGCAAGCAAAAGGTTATCATTGCATCGTTTAGACATCAGCTTTCCCCATCTCAGTGCGTATCTTTAAAGCAGGCTTTTTCCATATGCGAACCAATCGAGCTAAGTAATGTTCTTTTCCCTTTAGATTTAGAATTGAGCGATGAGACTGTCTTCTTGGTGTTTGAAGATACAGGTGCAATATTTCTACCGCTTCTCCAATCCAAAGGAGCCTTTGGATTGGAGGTTTTTTTTGACGTGGCGATTAAGGTTTCAGAGATTTTAACGCAGCTTCATGATAAGCACCTGTTTCATGGGGATTTAAGGCCAATTAACATCCTTTACGATGAGATCAATAAACAGGTTGTGTTAAGCGGGATTTGCTACCATCCAAAAATTGAAAAATTCTTTGATATTTTTCCTCTGACACCACTTTTTGAAGCATATGTATACACCTCTCCTGAGCAAACCGGAAGGGTTAATTGGGAGGTGGATCAAAGAAGTGATCTTTATTCTCTGGGGATTATATTTTATGAAATGGTTTGTGGGTGTGTCCCCTTTAGAGGAGAGACTCCGGATCAAAGGATTTTTGGCCATTTAGCGGTAACTCCACCTGAACTTTACCAGTTTTGCCCCATTCTACCCAAGATGGTAAACCAGGTTATCCGAAAACTCCTTTCAAAAGGCATGGGAGACCGCTATCAGAGTGTTTTTGGACTACTAAAGGATTTGGAGAGGTGTCAGAAAGAATACCTTGATAAGAAAACCATTTCTGATTTTGAATTGGGTTCATCTGATTTGATGAACCAATATCATATTCCTACAAGGCTTTATGGTTCACAGGAAAACTTTACTCTGTTGCTTGAGTCCCTAAATAGAGTTTGCGAGGGGAACATCGAATTGGCGACCATTCAAGGCGCCGCCGGCACGGGCAAGTCTTCTCTGGTATTGGAGCTTATTGACGCAGTCTATCAAAAAAAAGGTTTTGTCGCCAAGGGAAAGTTTGAAAAGGAATATATTGATACGCCCTATTATCCCTTGATTAACGCATTTAAAGGGATCATCAGACAAATTCTGACGGAAAAAGATGTTGATATAGACAAATGGAAGGAGCGGTTTTTAACAAATATAGGTAAAAATGGGCAGATATTGATCGATTTTATTCCTGAAATAGAAATCATTATTGGTGAACAGCCCCCTCTCCCGAATTTGGATCCCCTTGAGTCAAAGAAACGTTTTAATCATCTCTTCGCAAAATTCATTCAGTCTTTTTCATATAGAGGAAAGCCTTTTTTAATCGTTTTGGATAATTTTCACTGGGCTGATGCGGCCTCGATTCAGTTTATCCAAAATTTCTTAAGTGATCCCGGGAATCGATACGTTTTAGTCGTGATTATTTATAGGGAAGGTGCTTTTGAGCAAAACCATACTTTTTTTGTAGCATTGACTGAACTCAGGAATCTCGGGATTCGGATTCAGGAGATCAAGCTTTCTCCGCTGACGGTGGAAGATATCGGTGTTTTTATCAAAGATTCGTTGGGGGTTAAACAGAATTATCGCTCTCTCTCCCAGTTGATCTTTGAAAAAAGCAGGGGAAATCCTTTTTTTGTCAGGCAACTTTTGCAGTCTCTCTATGAAAAAAAACAGATCACCTTTGATGTGACCACATCGAAATGGCATTGGGAAATCAAACAGATAAAACAGTTGGAAATCTTTGAGGATGTGGTTGTACTGATCACTGATAAGATCAATGAATTACCCGGAGAATTAATCGAAATTTTAAAAATTGCCGCATGTGTCGGTTTTGAATTTGATATCAATATTTTGGAGTTTATAACCGGCAAGGACAATGATGAGATCGCGGCTCTTTTGGAACTTCCTTTGAAATCGGGCTTGATTTTACCAAAGACCAAGTCATGGGAACAATCAGACCGTCAAGTGTCTTTTATCTCCAAGTCAAATATTAAGAAAATCAAAAATTTTCAGTTTCTTCACAGCCGTATTCATCAGGCTGCCTATTCCCTTTTGTCATCGCAGGAAAAAAAGCAAAACCATCTTAAGATAGGCCGTATCATTTTATCAAACACTAAATCTAAAGACCTTAAAACCAACCCATATCAAATCGTTAACCAACTCAACCAGGCTATTATTCTTTTAACCAAGCGAAGCGAAAAGCTGGAATTGGCCAAGTTAAATCTTACGGCGGGGATTCTTTCAAAAGCATCAGCCGCTCACGATTCAGCATGGAAATATTTTGCTTACGGGACCGATTTGCTTGATGAAAAAAGCTGGCAAACGGACTACGAATTGACCAAGGAGCTTTACCTTGGACGTTCGGAGTGCGAATATTATAGTGGTAATACAGAGGCGGCCAAACCTATTTTTACGCTTCTTTTAGAACATGTACATACCATTGAAGAAAAAGTCGAAGTCATTATAAGGAAGCTGAATCTTTTAATCAAAAACGGGGAGTTGAAGGAAGCGATCCAAACAGGGATAAGTGCCCTAAAAGATCTCTTTAGCGAGAAAATCCCCGTAAATGACGCTGAGGTTACTATTATTTCCCAGGTTATGATGCAGGAAATGCAATCTGATTTGGAAATCAGTAATGTCGAAAAGTTATTCTTTCTACCGTCAATGAAAAAATCAGAAGAAATCATGATTATGGAATTGATCACCAACATCATTCCAGCTGCTTATATCGCCAAAAGACACCTTTGGATCCTACTGACGATCAAAATGGTACAAAAAAGCTTAAAGCACGGCAATTGCTTTTATTCATCATACGGTTATATGAATTTGGCTGTTATACTTTGTTCTGGACTTGAGGATTATCAAACAGGCTACGCGATTGGAAAGCTGGCCTTAAAATTGAACGAAAAATATCAAGACCCGCGTCTGCTTGCCAAACTCTATTTCCTTTTCGGCAGTTATATCAATCACTGGAAGAATGACGCTCATGAGAATCTTGATTATTTAAACAAGGCCTATCAAGTCGGTGTTGATCTTGGCGATTGGATCAGTGCCGGAAACAGTTTGAAGTTTTTAATCAAGACCCATCTTTTTATCGGGACACCAATTGAGCAGGTTATAAAGGAGCTTGAAGTTCATCA
>Ga0224496_10000552_pt1 | contig 25979 bp, 21 predicted proteins | sample SF_Jul11_sed_USG_2_FD_168127 | JGI IMG/M metagenome (GOLD analysis project Ga0224496, IMG submission 168127) | Sediment microbial communities from San Francisco Bay, California, United States - SF_Jul11_sed_USGS_8_1 | ecosystem: Environmental > Aquatic > Marine > Sediment | place: USA...
TGAGGGTTCGCCGGGGGAGTGGAGTGGGGCGGCGCAATAGCTTGACAAGGGCAAAAATGGTTTGATAGCGTAAGGTTAGAGACGATCAAGTGGTGAAAAGAGGCAGTGTTGCATCGTCCCTGACAAGTGAATTCCGTGGTTTTTGCACTCTCATCTTTTTTTAAGGAGGCGACCCGATTATGAAAGCGATCAAAAAGATTCTCGTGCCGGTGGATTTTTCCGTAAACTCGCAAAAGATTTTACAGGAGGCCCAGGATATCGCTGAAAAATTTCAGGCGCAACTGGCCGTTGTCTTCGTGGTGCAGAGCATTGTCGATTATTCCGGCTTTTTTGTGCCGCACATGCCCATTACCCAGTTCGAGGACGAGTTGCAGGAGAGCGCCAAGAAAAAGATGGAAAGCTTCCTGGCCGAAAACCTCAAGGGGGGTCGCCACGAGTCCGCCGTGCTGGGCGGCGATGTTGCCGAAGAGATTGTCCGTTACGCCGAAGAGCAGGCGGCGGATATGATTGTCATGGGCACCCATGGCTATAAGGGCATGGAGAAGATACTCTTCGGCAGTGTGGCCGAGCAGGTGGTGAAAACCGCACCCTGTCCGGTGTTGACCATCAATCCTTACAAATAAAGGGAATCTTGAAATTTTACTGCGGGCATATTAGCTATATGCCCGCAGTAAAATTTTTGGCATGCCTTGATCGCGAACGAAAATCCTGATTTTTCAAGACATTCTAACGTTCGCGGCGTTTCGGTGTTGGCGGGACTGGCAATGGCGCAAGGCGTTGCCAGTCCCGTTTTTTTGTCGGTCAGATCACCGGCAGCAGGTGGACCAGCAGGCCGTGCGGCGGAGCTTCGGTCCCTGCGGGAGGATCGTCCTCGCGCCTGCCAAGCTGCCGGCAAAGGGCGGTCAGCGAGACATTGGGATAGAGGCTGATCGCCAGTTGGCGGCTGGTGTCCGTTGCCTCGAAGTGAGCGGCGATGGCTGCGGTCCAGTGTGCGGCCAGGGCCTCGCCATCGAAAGCAGGAGCCCGGCCGGAGGCGATGGCTTCGGTCATGGCCTCGGTGAGACGGCCGATGGGGGCCGCTGCTGTTTGTCGGAACGCCTTGCGGCGCGGCAGATACTCGGGTCCCTCCAGGCCGGTGAGGGCAGGCAGTGGCAGTTGGCAGAGTGTGGAGTGCGTCTGGCCGGTGATTTTTTCGTAGGCCTGGTGGATGAGTTCGGCGGCGTCGTGGTTGGCGGTTGCCAGCAGCCGGGGGCGATCCGCGCGCTGATCGGCGAGGAAGAGGCGACTCCAGGCCCGGCACAGCAGGGAATCGCGGATTGGGAGTCGGGGCGGTTGGGGTTGAAAGGAGGGGAGGGGGAGTTCCTCCTCTGTCTGGTCGTCGCCCATGAGTGAGTGGAGCATCCGTTGTTGCTTGGCCGCGACCCGGGCAAGGTTCTCCGCCACCTCGCGCTCTTCAAAATAAAGATTTTCCGCCAGCTGCAGCAGCAACCGGGCCTGCCAGAGGGCTTCCTCCCTGGCCCGTGCCTTGCCGTTTGGCGCGGCGGCCCCTCCGGTCATGGCGCTGATCAATTGCCGGACCGATTCTTCTTGAAAGCTTGCCACGCCCGGAGAAAGGGTTGACAGAAAGCCGCCGTAATATTCGCCGGCATGACCGCGCAGGTCGGTGACCATGCGTAAGAAAGGGTCGAGCTTTTCGCCCAGTGGTGCCGGCGCGTAGTCGTGCCAGAGATCGGCGTCGGGCAAAGGCGATCCATGTTGAGTATGCGGGCTTTCCGTGGGTCGGTAGAAGGTCAGGCTGCCAAGGAGCAGCAACAGGGGGGCCGTGTCGGCAAGGAACGGGGTGGTTTCCGGAAAAAAGAGGGCGTTGCTGGGGGGCATTTTCATGTTCCAATTCCGCTTCGGATGGGCTAAGGTGGGCGCTGATCGCCCGGGGCTGTGGCAGCCCGTCAGCCATCTATCCATCCGTATCGTGCGAGTTGTTGTCCATCGTAATGGAAAAAATAAAAGAAAAAATAACCTTGGTTCTGCTGGCGGCGGTCTATCTGCTCTGTGCCTTCCGGTATTATCCCGGGCGGCTGCAGGAATCTCTGTTGGAAACGGCCAGCCATTTTCTGGTGGCGGCCCCGTTCACCGTCGGCGCCACCATTCTCATCGTCGCGGTGCTGCAACGGCTCGGTGACGGCCGTCTGCCCTGGGATCGGATGCTGCGGATTTTTCTAGGGCTTGGCATCACCTTTGAGTTTTTTTTCGGCCTCTATCACTATCTTGCCACGCATCAGGCAGCGGTGCTTCCCTGATTCCTCGATCCGTCACTCCGGCCTTGGTCAGCGAAGGATCGATTTGGCCGGGTGGGCGCCGGAGGGCACCGTTACATTGGGCATCACCAGGGAGCGAGGGCCGATCAGGGTGCCGGGGCTGGTCACCGAATTGCAGCCGGTCTGGGTTTCGTCGCCCAGCAGGGCGCCCAGTTTGCGCAGGCCGCTGTCCACCGGGCCGTCCGTGGTTTTGATCCGTACGTTGCCGGGCAGGAAGCGGAAGTTGGCGAGTTTGGTGCCGGCGCCCAGGTTCACCCTGTTGCCGAGGATCGAATCGCCGATGTAGGCAAAATGGCCTGCCTTGGCGTCGTCGAGGAAGATGCTGTGTTTTATTTCGGTGGTGTGGCCCACCACGCAGCGCTCGCCTATCAGGCAGTAGCCGCGCAGGTAGGCGCCCTGGCGGATTTCGGTGCGGTCGCCGACGATGAGCGGTGCTTTCAGGAAGGCGCCGGACTCAACCAGTACTCCTTGTCCCAAGCGGATGTCGGCCCCGACCAGGACGGCGCCGGCCATGATCACACTGGCCCCGGGCAGGGGTTCACCGTGGCGCTGTACCACGAGTCGCCCCTTGGTGGCGTCGCCGAAATCGATGCTCACCGTATCGTCGGCGGCCATGATGCTGCCGTTGAACAGGACCAGATGGTGCGTCAGCGGTCGGCCGTCCGCTCCCGGGCCGAACAGGGTGCGCTGGTAAGTCTGCGCGTCCATGTACGACTGCAGGGACTTCAGCGCTGTCCAGGCGGTGTCGGCTGCCAGCAGATCCCGATGGGCATAGGCGGCGGTATCAAAAAAAAGATCGGTCGGCAGATTGGGCATGGGTGTGTCCACGGGAGGTAAATGTCTTTTGGTGATGGCCGTCCGGGCGGGTAGCCCGGGAACGGCGGATCAATACCGAATTGACCGCAATATGGGCGAATTTTCCAAATTCTTCAAGAGCATTTCATTATTTGCTTCTCGCCGGTTCCCTGCCTTGACTTCGTCTGCACCAGTGTTTACCCTTGTTTTTATTTTAGGGAATCTGGAAAAATTGTTTTTTCGTCCGACCTCTGCGTCATGGGAGAAATTTTATCCTCGGAAGATCCAATATATGCCCGCGGTAAAATTTTCACCTGCCTTGCTTTCGAACGGAAATGCTAATTTTTCAAGACCCCCTTTTTATGGAGAGTAATGAGCCAGCAGCACCGCATCTGCGTCGGAGTCTGCGCTTACCTGTCATCGGCCTGCCGCATCCTGTGCGTATAGCGAGCAGGCCTCTTTCGCGCATCCGAAGTCTTGCTTTGTTCGCTTCCCTGCGGCACTGCTGATAGAGTTATAGCGCCGGGCGATTCGAACGCTTTTCGCACCGAGCTGGATGGTTACTGTTGAGACTGCTTCTCCGCTTTCGGGGAACATGCCATATGGAGGTTTTGTGTGGATATAAATGACTCGTTGACCACTGGGATGAACGACTTTCCCGATCCGGAGGGAGTGGATATCCCCGAGGTGCTGCCGATGATGGCGGTCCGTGACGTGGTTGTCTTTAACTATATGATTATACCGCTTTTTGTCGGGCGGCCAGCTTCGGTGAACGCGGTGAGCGAGGCGCTGGCCAAGGACAAGCTCCTGCTGCTGGTCACGCAGAAGGACGCTGCCATCGACGAGCCCGGTCTTGAGGATGTCTACCGGGTGGGCATGGTCTGCATGATCATGCGCACCCTGAAACTTCCCGACGGCCGGCTCAAGGTGCTGGTGCAGGCCATGCATCGGGCGCGGGTCACCGAGATTACCCAGGAAGATCCCTGTTTCATGGCCAGGATCGAGGTGGTCGAGGAGGAGGAATATCCTGAGCTGTCGGTGGAGGTGGAGGCGCTGATGCGCAACGTCCGCGAGCAGACCGAGAAGATTCTGTCGCTCAAGGGGATCATGTCCACTGACCTGATGGTGATCCTCAATAACATCGATGCACCGGGACGGCTTGCCGACCTGGTGGTTTCGAACCTGCGGCTCAAGACCCCGGAGTCCCAGGCCGTGCTTGAGACCGTCGACCCTGTCGGCCGGCTGCGCAAAGTGGCGGATTTCCTTCACAAGGAATTGGAAGTTTCCACCATGCAGGCCAAGATCCAGTCCGAGGCCAAGGAGGAGATGAGTCGGACCCAGCGGGAATATTTTCTCCGTGAACAGCTCCACGCCCTGAAAAAAGAACTGGGCGACGTGGATGACCGCAGCCAGGAGATCGATGAGCTGCGGGAGCGGTTCGCCAAGGGGCGGATGCCGGCACCGGTGAAGAAAGAGGGGCTCAATCAGCTGAAACGCCTGGAGATGATGCATCCGGATGCCTCCGAGGCCTCGGTGATCCGGACCTATCTCGATTGGCTGCTCGATGTGCCCTGGAGCAAGAGCAGCAAGGACAAGCTTGATCTCAAGCTCGCCAAGGAGGTTCTTGACGAGGACCATTACGGTCTCGACAAGGTCAAGGAGCGGATTCTCGAGTATCTGGCGGTCCGCAAGCTCAACAAGACCTCCAAGGGGCCGATTCTCTGCTTCGTGGGTCCTCCCGGCGTGGGCAAGACCTCGTTGGGGCGTGGTATTGCCCGGGCCATGGGCCGTAAGTTCCATCGGCTGTCATTGGGCGGCATGCGCGATGAGGCCGAGATCCGCGGTCACCGGCGGACCTATATCGGGGCCATGCCCGGCCGTATCGTACAGGGCTTGAAGACCGTGGGCACCAACAACCCGGTGTTCATGCTGGACGAGATCGACAAGGTGGGTGCCGATTACCGGGGCGATCCCTCCTCGGCCCTGCTGGAGGTGCTGGATCCGGAGCAGAATGTTGATTTTTCCGATCATTATCTCAATCTGGCCTGCGATCTTTCCAAGGTGATGTTCATTACCACCGCCAACATGAGCGACACCATTCCGGCGCCGCTGCTCGACCGGATGGAGGTGATCCGTCTGGCCGGCTATACCCTGGAAGAGAAAATGGCCATCGCCCGGCGTTACCTCTTGCCTCGGCAGCTCAAGGAAAACGGCCTGCAGGAGAAACACCTCAAGCTGGACGACAAAATTCTTGAAAAGATCGTCACCCATTACACCCGGGAGGCGGGGTTACGGAATCTGGAGCGGGAGATCGGCAAGGTCTGTCGCAAGGTGGCGCGCCGGATTGCCGAGGGCGGCAAGGGACCGTACACCATCTCCGACCGGACCTTGAGCATCTATCTGGGGCCGCCCACCTATCTCCCCGAGGCGGAACTGGACGCCATCGATCAACCCGGCCTGGCCACCGGCTTGGCCTGGACCGAGGTGGGTGGGGAGATCCTCTACATCGAGGTGTCGATCCTGAAGGGACGCGGCAATCTGTTGCTCACCGGCAAGCTGGGTGACGTCATGAAGGAGTCGGCCCAGGCTGCCTTGACCTTCTGCCGTTCCCGAATGGAGGAGTTGGAGCTCCCCGAAAAGTATTTCGAGGAGGTGGATATCCACATCCATGTGCCGGCCGGCGCCATCCCCAAGGACGGTCCCTCGGCCGGGGTTACCATGGCCACCGCCCTCTATTCGGCTATCTCCAAGAAGAAGGTGCGCTCCGACGTGGCCATGACCGGCGAAATAACCCTGCGCGGCCGGGTGCTGCCCATCGGCGGGCTGAAGGAAAAGGCCCTGGCGGCACTGCGGGCCGGGATCAAAAAAGTGATCATTCCGGATCAGAACACCAAGGATCTGGTGGATATCCCCAAGGATCTCCGGGAAAAGCTCAAATTCGTCCCGGTAAAACACATGGACGATATTCTGCCCCACGTTTTTTGAGCTGATGGACTTTGTTCGGGCGGTTGGCGGGAAGCGCTGCCGGGTATTGCGGGTTTGGCATGGAAGGTGATGGAAATGTCACCCGGGACGAACAGGGCGGCCGGCCCGACGGCCCGGCGGTCGGCGCCAAGGGGCCTTTTGGGCCTGGGCTCGTAAGGTTTGTTCTGCTTGTGCTGGTGCTGGTCCTCTCTGGCGCCGCCTGGGTCGGTAGCTATGCGGTGACCCCGCTCGTTCCTGACGCCACCGACAGCCGTCTCGTGCTCATCCCGCCCCGGACCGTGCTGCCGGGTATCCAGCGGCTTCTGGTCGAGGGCGGGGTGATTCGTGACGATGTACGGTTTCGGATTCTGGCCCGGCTTCTGGGGGACGAGCGACGGTTGCAGGCGGGCGAGTTCCGGCTCAGCCCCGGCCAGACGCCGCTTGCCATCTTGAAGATTCTTGCCGCTGGCCGCATCGTTCTCCGGCCGGTAACCATCCCCGAAGGTGCCAGCCTAGCCGAGATCGCTGATATTCTTGTTGCCGGCGGCTGGGTTGACCGGGCCGAATTTCTTCGGCTCGCCGTTGATCCCACTTTTATCCGCGACGACCTCCGGCTTGCCAGCGACAGCCTTGAGGGCTATCTCTTTCCTGATACGTATTACCTTGGGCGTGGTCAGGGGCCACGGGATATTGTCAGGATGATGGTGGTGCGGCTGCGGGAGTTGTTGGGCGAAATCGGTATCGACGGCAAAGGATCGCCGGCCCATGGCCTGACCTTGCACCAGTTGCTCACCCTGGCCTCCATTGTCGAAAAGGAAACGGCCGTGGCGGCTGAGCGGCCGCTTATCGCCCGGGTTTTTCTGAATCGTCTGCAAAAAGGCATGCGGCTGCAGACCGATCCGACGGTCATTTACGGCCTGGCCGATTTTGACGGCAACCTTACCCGTAAGGATCTTCGGGAACCCACCCCCTATAACACCTATCTCATCAAGGGGCTGCCGCCCGGCCCCATCGCCAGCCCAGGCCGGGCCGCCATTGAGGCGGTGCTTCAGCCCGCCGAAGGCGCCTATCTTTACTTCGTTTCCAAAAACGATGGTACCCATCAGTTTTCCTCCTCCCTCGCGGAACATAACCGCGCCGTCCGTCGCTACCAGAAATCCCCCTCCCGTCGTGGCAAGCGTTGAATTGATGTGATGCCGTGGGCTTTTCTCCCGCTGCGGGGCGGGGGGATTTGACTGGGAGTGGGTCGGCGTCTGGGCGAACCGTTTCCGGTGGCTTCCGATGTGGGATGTTTTTCAATCTGACCGGAGTAAGCAACAATGACATTTTATTGTAAAAATTTTGAGATCGGTACCGATCAGTGCATGAAGCTCCATTCCGAATGTATTCCTGGCCGGCCTGGGTGTGTGCTGGAGGGGCGGGTGGCGATCAGCGACGAACTGCAGGAGCGGATTGACCAGTTGGAAAAGGAGCGCCAGGAGCGGCTCGCAGCGAAAAAAAATGCGGTCGACCTGCCGTCGGAAAAGTCCGGTTGAGCAAGAAAAAAGTTGATTGATGCGGGAACGTCCTGAAACCGCGAGGAAAATGTTGACAACAACCCTAACAGCTATGATACACATAACTGTAAGCATTATTGAATTTTGTTGTTAGGCGGGCGATGTCGCCGGCAGCCCTTCCATTTTTCGGAAGCCGGCGGTGGAGAGGGGCGGATCTGTTTGGTTCCGCGTTTTGTCAACAAGGAGGGGGGACGGTGTTCTACATGGGACGTGAAGCGAACGAGGCGGCATCTCTTTCGTGGGCGTGTGGTCCGATGGAGTTTGAATACCACATCGACACGGAAAAGGGCTTTATTACCGAGTGGTTTCGTGGCGAAATTTGTTTGGAGGATATTTGCGTCGCCCTGCAGATCGTGCAGGCGGATCCGCATTATGATCCCCATTTCAACGGCCTGGTCGATTTGCAGGAGGCCATGCTGGAGATCCGGTTCGCGGACATGATGCGTCTGCTGGATAAACAGGTCGACAGCCCCCGGACCTCGAAGGGCAGATGGGCCTTCATTGCCACCGATCCCAACAATTACGGCACCATGCGGATGTACAAGTCCGTGACCGACGTGCCTCTGGGCCTTGAGGTCAATCTCTTCACCACCGAAGAGGAGGCATTGGCTTGGTGCGCCAGCCTGGGGGGTGGGGCGGCGCGGAGAAAGAAGGCCGACGGGTCCGGAGGGGCGGCCGGGGAGAGTATTTGACCACGTGGTGGTCAGGTGAATGGGGGGAGGAAAGAAGAACGCCGGCGGGGCAGGATGCTTCGCCGGCGTTCTTCTTTTTTGTGTTGGGGGGGGGCGTGCGGGAGAGGCCCTGGTTTATCGCTTGCCGTGTTCCCTCAACGCCTTCAGATAGGGGCCGAAGAGTTCCTCGTAGTCTCGGAACCCTTTTTTGAGGATGGTATCGATGTGCTTGACGTCGTTGTCGTTCACCACCAGGTTGGCGCTGTAGGACAACGATTCCAGGTCGTAGAGAGTGCGGAACTCGGGACCGATCAGCACATAATACATGTAACGGCGTTTGCCCATGCCCAGACCACGCATATGCTCGTGAAAAATCGAACCGTCCAGGTCGGCTCCTTCGTACCGGCTGTGGAAGATCACCGCCGCGTAGTCGGTGAAGCGCATCTCCTCGATGGCCTCTTCTGACGAATTCTTGTAGACCGGCAGGTAGTTGCGTGAGTCGAACGCCTTGCTGATCTGGTCCCGCATCTCCCCTTCCTTCATGAGGATCAGCGCCATGGGAATGTCGGCCACCACCGCCTTTTCGCTCATCTTGCCGCTGCTCAGCCAGCTGACGTCGGGGGGATGGGGTGCCTCCGGCGGCGGCTTGACCGGCTTGATATTGGTAGCCTTTGCCTTTTCGAGAAGTTCGTTGCCGCCGGGCGGCATGGTTTCGTCGGTCTGATCGGCGTTGAGGAGATCCTCCATCACCTTGCCGCCGATGGCCCGGCCGTCGGAGGTCATTTCAATGGGGGTTTTGCAGTGCGGACAGCTTATTTTCAGGGTTCGGCCCATGGGCAACGCGGCCAGTGCCTGGTCCACCTTGGCCTGCTGCGTCTCGTTCAGTTTTATATCCTTCTGACAATGCGGACATTGCGAAATCATCGTACTTCCCTCCATGTTTCAGGGTGGCATGCCTCGGGTCGCGGGCATGGCGTTGTTTGTTCAGCGTCGGCGTTTCTGTTCTTCCTTGAGGTCCATGGCCAGGCCGGTGATGCCGGTGGTTGATTCGCCCCGGCTCGCCTTGATGCGGTCCAGGCCCCGGCCCACCGCGCTCCTCCGGCTGCAGTAGCCCAGGGCGGTTTCTTCGGTGATCAGCCCCTGCTCGAACAGCTGCAGGATGTGCTGATCAAAGGTCATCATGCCGTGGGCGGTGCCGTCCTCGATGATGTTGTAGAATGTTTTTTCCTCGGTTTCGCCGTTGGCGATGAGATCCTTGACCCGCAGGTTCATGCCCATGATTTCCAGGGCCGCCACCCGGCCGCCGCCCACCTTGGGCAGCAGTCGCTGGCAGACCACCCAGCGGACGGTGTCCACCAGGCGGTTCCTGACCTGATCCTGTTCCTCCTGATCGAACATGCCGAGGATACGGTTGATGGTCTGCCCCGCGTCCACGGTATGCAGGGTGCTCAGCACCAGATGGCCGGTTTCGGCGGCGGAGAGGCCGATTTCCATGGTTTCCCGGTCGCGCATCTCGCCCACCAGGATGATCTTGGGCGCCTGGCGCAGGGCGGCGCGCAGGCCCGAGGCAAAGGAGTCGAAATCGTTGCCCAGTTCGCGCTGGTTGAAGGTTGCCTTGCGGTGGGGGTGGACATACTCGATGGGGTCTTCCAGGGTGACGGTGTGGACCGATTTTTCCTTGTTGATTTTATCGAGCAGGGCGGCCAGGGTGGTCGATTTGCCGGAACCGGTGGCGCCGGTGACCAGGATCAGGCCGTTCTTCTCCTCGGCCATCTGCTGGAAGACCGGTGGCATACTGAGATCCTGCAGGGTGGGGATGGTGGTCTCCAGCTTTCGGAGCACGGTGGAGAGGTTTGTCTTCTGGGAGAAGACGTTGACCCGGAAGCGGGCCTTTTGCCCCAGCCAGTAGGAAAGGTCGCAGGAACCGTGGGTGACCAGATCGTCGAGCAGTCGGGGGTCGGAGCCGATGACGTTGAGGGCGAAAACCTCGGCCTGAAAAGGGGTCAGCTCCTTGATCTCGGGCTGGACCGGCACCGGTACCAGCACGCCCGAGGATTCGACCTGCAGCGGTTTGCCCACCGTGATATTGAGGTCGGAGACGTTGCCGTAGGTTTCCAGCATACTTGTAATCCAATAGTCGATTTCCGGTTGTTTCATAACTCCCCTCGTTGTCGGTTGTCAGCACCTTGCTGTTTTTTGACCAGAAAGAAAAGTGTGCCGGGTTGCTTCATGACGCCGGCGGCAATCGCCGCGGAACGGTCGCCGCCCCAGAAGAGGTCGAGGCGGCCGGCGCCCTTGATGGCCGAGCCGCTGTCCTGGTGGAGTACGAAACGGCGCATTTCGGTCCAGCCCGCCACGTCTCCCTCGGAGTCCAGTCGCGGTTTCCGGGACACCAGATAGCCCAGCGCGCCGGGCGGGAAGCAGGCCGGGTCCAGGGCCACCGAGCGGCCGGCGGTGAGCGGTTCTCCCAGGCTGCCGTTGGGCGTGAGGCCGGATTCCCCCCAGCTGAAAAAGATAAATGACGGGTTGCCGTGGAGGATCTGTTCCCGTTCGCCGGGGTGCGCGGAGAGGTATTCGGTAATCCTTGGCATGGTCACCTCGGCCAGGGGGATTTTGCCCTGATCAGCCAGGATTCGGCCGATGCTGCGGTAGGCGTGGCCGTTTTTGGCGGCGAAATGAACCCGCCGGACGGCACCGTCCGGCAGGCGAACGCGGCCGGAGCCCTGGACGTGCAGGAGAAAGGCGTCCACCGGGTCGGCCAGGTAGACCAGTTCCAAACCCTTGAGCCGATTCTGGGTCTCGATTTCCTCGCGGCTCCAGTAGGGAACCATCCTGCCCTGCTCTTCCCTGCCGATGCGGTTGCCCCGAATGACAAGGTCGGGGGGGACCCGGTAGAGAGGGTAGCGGTAGGTGGGCGTCGGGGTCAGGCTGCCGGCGACCTCGGGCTCGTAATAGCCGGTGATCAGCAGCGAGTCGTCGCCGGCGGCCGGGCAGATGTCGAATTGTTGCCGGACCATTTTCGTCAGTTCCGGGCCGGTGCCGTAGCGGGTGACCAGGTCGGAAAAATCCCGCAGGGTTTCCGTCAGCCAACCGGTGGTGTAGATGCCGTTGCAGAGCCGCATCGGCCGGTCGGCGGGGAGTTTCTCCAGGTAGTCAAGGCTGTGGCCCACGGCGCTCAGCAGCGAGGTGGCGGACAGGTCGTCACGCAACAGCTGCGGCGGGGTGCCGAGGGCCGGTGTCGCCGGCAGCAGAAAGGCGAGCAGGAGTGTGGTCCAGAGGGAATGGAGCCTTCGCATGGGTATGAGACCGACAAGTATTGGAGTGGAACCGATTATCCATATATGCTAGCGGAAATCAGACTGGTTTGCAGAAAAAAGTGCCTTCCGGCCTTGGGAAAATCGTGGTTGTGGCAGCAAGGTGGCGGCCCGGTGCGAGATGCAATGCCGTGGCCGTGGAAAGACGGTGCGGCAGGCGGCCGGAAGAAGGGGGGAGATTTTTTTTTGACTTGACCAAGTCTTCGGCAAACTGATACGACAAAAATACCCACCCTGTAAATACCCGGATTCACTTGGCGACGATTCCGTGAGCGTTTCAAGTGGGCCGCATGCCCCGTGGCGGTGGATTCTGCTGGGTGACGTGGCAGCCCGGGACGGAATCGTCGTGGTGGAGAAAACGGTTTTTCCGGAATCGTTGATTCGTGTCTGTTGTCCTCGGAACCAATATGCATCCAGAGTAATGGAGGAACTATGAGCGCTGACGAGCAAAAGATTGAAAATCTGATGAGTGAACAACGCCTTTTTGCCCCGCCAACCGAGGGCCGGGAGCAAGCCTTTGTCGGGAGCATGGCGGAGTATGAGAAACAGTATCGTCGTTCCCTGGATGATCCGGAAGGCTACTGGGCAGATCGCACCGGGGAGTTGCTCACTTGGGATAAGCAATGGGATAAGGTACTTTCGGCCGACATGGTAAAGCCCGAGATCAAGTGGTTTGCCGGCGGCAAGCTTAATGTCTCGGTCAACTGCCTCGATCGCCACCTGACCGATGGGCGCCGCAACAAGGCGGCGTTGATCTGGCAGGGCGAGCCCGAGGAGGACGTCAAGGTTTATACCTATCAGATGCTGCATACCGAGGTCTGTCGTTTCGCCAACGTGCTCAAGTCCATGGGGGTCAAACGGGGTGACCGGGTGGCGGTCTACCTGCCGATGATTCCTGAGTTGGCCATTACGCTGCTTGCCTGTACCCGCATTGGCGCCATCCACAGCGTTGTTTTTGCCGGTTTCTCGGCCCAGAGCCTCAAGAGCCGCATCCAGGACTGCGAGGCCAAGGTGCTGGTCACCGCCGACGCGGTGCTGCGGGCCGGCAAAACCATTCCCTTGAAGCCCAATGCCGACACCGCGCTGGCCGATTGCGGAACGGTTGAGAAATGTATCGTGGTGAAACGGGGTGGCAACGAGGTGGCAATGGCGGCGGGGCGTGACCTCTGGTGGCACGAAGCCATGGCCGCCGACGGGATCACCGCCCACTGCCCGGCCGAGTCCATGGACGCCGAGGACACCCTGTTCATCCTCTACACCTCCGGTTCCACCGGCAAGCCCAAGGGCGTGGTCCACACCACCGGCGGCTACCTCACCTATGCGGCGCATACCACCCAGTGGGTCTTTGACGTCAAGGATGATGATGTTTACTGGTGCACCGCCGATATCGGCTGGATCACCGGGCACAGCTATATTCTCTACGGGCCGCTGGCCCTGGGCGCGACCTCGGTGATGTTCGAGGGTGTGCCTTCCTGGCCGGCGCCGGACCGTTTCTGGCAGATGGTGGAGAAGTTCCGGATCAATATTTTCTACACCGCCCCCACCGTCATCCGGGCGCTGATGCGCGAGGGCACCCAGTGGACGCAGAAGCATGATCTTTCTTCACTGCGCATCCTTGGTTCCGTGGGCGAGCCCATTAACCCCGAGGCGTGGATGTGGTACCACGAGTACATCGGCAAGAGCAAGTTGCCCATTGTCGATACCTGGTGGCAGACCGAAACCGGCGGCATCATGATCTCGGCCCTGCCCTATGCCACGCCGTTGAAGCCTGGTTCGGCCACCCGGCCGCTGCCCGGCATCGATGCCGCCATCCTCCGCGAGGATGGCACCGAAGCGGCTGCTAACGAGGGCGGTCGTCTCGTTATGCGGCAGCCCTGGCCCGGCATGCTGCGCGGCGTGTTCGGTGACCCGGCGCGGTACAAGAAGACCTATTTCTCGCGTTTTGAAGGGGTCTATGATCCGGAGGACAGCGCCCGCAAGGATGAGGACGGGTACTTCTGGATCATGGGGCGGCTTGACGATGTGATCAATGTTTCCGGGCACCGCCTGGGTACCGCCGAGATCGAGTCCGCGCTGGTGGCGCACCCCGATGTTGCCGAGGCGGCGGTTGTCGGCGCCCCCCACGAGATCAAGGGGCAGACCATCTATGCCTACGTAACCGTCAAGGCCGGGATCGAGGTGACCGACGAACTGATCGCCAACCTGCGTACCCATGTCCGCAAGGAGATCGGACCCATTGCCACCCCGGAGTTTTTCCAGTTCTCGGACGGCCTGCCAAAGACCCGCAGCGGCAAGATCATGCGCCGCATCCTGCGTAAGATCGCTGCCGGTCAGACCGAGGAGCACGATTTCGGTGACACCTCGACCCTGGCCGATCCATCGGTGGTCGATTCGCTGGTGGAGGGGAGCAAGGCGATTAGAAAGTAAGCGTCAGCTGCGGAAGCAGTGAGCCCTGTCAGGCAGGGAGCCGGACCTTCGGGTTCGTGCTCCCTGTTTTTTTTCGGGCGTGGCGGGTCTGAAGACATGTTGCTGCGGGTTTTTTTGTGCAAATACGCACGGGCATTGCCGAAGAGGTGGCAGAGAATGGATAATCCGGCGTCGATAATGTGGGGCGTGCTGTTTGGTTCAGTCGGGATGGGATACCTGATGTACGGCAGGAGAGAGCGGCGGGGGATTGCTCTTCTGTCCGGCGTTGTGCTCTGCGTTTTTCCCTATTTTATCTCCAGCGTGGTGCTGATGTTTGCAGTTGCCTTTGTGGTCATGGCGTTGCCATATTTTTTGCGATTTTAAACAGGGGAATCACCCGGGCGCTGCGCCTGCCGTGCCCGTTGGCGTACGCTCCGCTTTTTTATCGTCATTCCGCCGTGGCCGTGGATGCGCGCAAAATTTCTCGTTTCCGGAGGGGAATTACTTCAACTTCGCCGCCAGCTCGGAGACCGCCATGGCATAGCGGTTGGAGTGATTCCAGGCGGTGATCGCCTGAAAGTTTGGGTAGCCGGCCACATAGCGCATGGTGCCGTCGGCCCGTTCCAGGCCGACGATGGTGAGCGGCTTGTTGTCCGGCGATGGCGGCAGCTTGACCCCCTGCACCTCGGCGATCAGTTGGCGGGGCAACGCTCCCTTGCGGCCCTTGTTAAAGGCGTCGATCAAGCGCTGGTCCTTGAGGGTGTCGCCCAGGTCACAGGTGATGGGGGCGCCGAAGGTCCAGCCGAAGCTGCGCAGGTAGTTGGCGATGCTGGCCAGTACGTCGGGCACCGACTGCCAGACGTCGCGACGGCCGTCGTTGTCGAAGTCCACCGCATATTCACGGAAGCTCGACGGGATGAATTGGGTCTGGCCGAAGGCGCCGCCGTAAGAGCCGTTGACGCTCAGGGGGTCGACGCCGTTGTTTCGGCAGAGCAACAGAAAGTGCACCAGTTGTTTCCGGTAGAAGGTGCGGCGGCGCGGATAGGCGTCGAACATGGTGTTGAGGGTCTGAAAGAGATTGAACGAGCCTTCGTTCTTGCCATAGCGGGTTTCCACGCCCCAGATGGCCACGACGATTTCCCGCTCCACGCCCATGAGTCGCTCCACCTCGTCGAGAAGTTTGGCGTGGGTGCGGAGTTTCTTGCGGCCTTCCATGACGGCTGCCGGGGTGATGAAGCGGGGGTAGTACTGAAAGTAGGGTTTGGCTTCCCACTGCCTGTCCATCAATTCCAGCACCCGTTTGCGAATGGTGATCCCCTTGAAGGTGCGGTCGATTTCCGTCTGGCTGAAGCCGTGGGTGAGTCGCAGTTCCTTGAACAGGCCTTGGTAGCGGGCGCTGGCGAGATCAATGGGCTGGCCATCTTCGACGAGGTCGGCCGGCAATTGCTGCTCCGCTGCCATGACGGCCGGTGGTGCCATCAGCAGGAGCAGGCAGGTGACGAGCAGGGAACGGAACCAGCGCGTGGTCATGATGCAAACACCTCTTCAAAAGCATGGAGAAAGGTTTCAGCCTGGTCTGTGGGCAGTCCATTGATGCCAGCGGCGCCGGCACGGCCGCCGCCGCCGGGGAACCGTCGGCACAGGTCATCGGCGCCGCGGCGGCGGTTGAGCGGGGCCCGGACACTCACCGTAAAGGTGGCATCGCCGTTGTCCACCAGCAGGGCGTGGGCAAGGTCTTTGCGCTCCCGGGCTTTTTCATTGCTGAACACCCCCGCCACTCTCCTGCCCCAGGGCTCAGCCGGGAAGCGGAAGATGCGGCCGACAGCGGTATCCGAGAGTGGTTCGCTGCGCCGGGCCAGGGCCATGTCGTCGGCGAATCCTTGCCGGAGACGGGCGAGGGTGTCGGTTTCGGCGCAGAAGGCGAACGGGTCCTGGTAGGGGTGCAGCGCCTGGTAAAGGGTGTCGGGTCGGATGTGCAGGTCGTCTGTGGTGCGGCCGTAGCCGTTGTAATTGAGCAGCTCGCCCAGTTCCCGCAGGGTCGCCAGCTCCGCTTCCGTCAGGTTGAGGGGGGCCGCCGCCGCAGTTGCCGACTCGTGGAGGTTGTCGCCGAAGGCAGCCACCACCGCCCAGGGCCGGTAGCGACCGTCGAGCAGGCGGTCGACGATCAGCGAGGTGCAGACCTCGGGGCTGGGGTCAATGTGGGCGGTGAGCAGCGGCGAGGCGGGGATGTCGCCGGCAAAGTGGTGATCGGCATAGAAGACGGAGCAGTTGGCGTCCAGGAGCAGATCCAGGGGCTCGCGGTTGCTGGCCATTGAGATATCAAGGACGGTAATCCTGGCGTCCCGCTGGTCACGGATTCTGTTGAGCAGGGTGATGTCGCGTTTGACCCCGGTGACCAGTTCGGCCTGTCGTGGCTCGGCCAGCCGGAGCTGGTGCAGGGCGCATATGCCGTCTGCGTCGCCGTTGAAAACATCAAAAGAGGTCATAGTTTATCCCGTTGTCCTGGTTGAACCCGAGGCCGGCCAGGTTGCCGATGCCGGTAAGGGAGAAGGTAAGCGCGAAGCGGCGGTCGTCGTCGGTGTTGCTGAGCAGCATCGCCACCCCCCAGCAGGAGGGCCGGTAGGTGAGCTGGACAGACTCGTCGATGTGGTTGTCGTTGGTGGCCCAGCGCTGATCCACCGCGGCCTGGACGCTGATGGTGGTGGTGAGTGCCGAGTGGAGGGCCAGGGTGAGCTTCTTTTCGGACTCGGCCGCGGCATCGGTGTAGAAAAATGGCTCCCGCACGGCCGGATTCTTCTGGTAGGTATAGGTGGTGGTGAGGAGGTTATCCTCGTCGACGGCGTAGCCGCCGTCGAATTGATAGTAGGTGTTGCCACGGTTGTAAACGCTCCAGGCGCTGTCGTAGCCCAGGTGCAGGTTCTGCCAGGGGGAAACGTTGAATTCGAGGAGAACGTCCGAGAACGGGTGGCGCAGGTCGCCAGCGCTGGTCAGATCCCGTCGTGCCTCAAGGATGTCGTAAGTCTGCTTCAGGTTGATGCTGCCGAAATCCCGTTGCCGGCTCTCTCCCGCTGGAGTGGTTTCCGTGACCTTGAAGTAGTTGTTCCAGGCATAGGCCACCTGGTTCTGGGCATCGATCCGGTCGGTGCCGTCAATGGAGGGCAGGGTGCGCTGGTCAACGGTGGGGATGTAGCTGTAAGTCGCCTGCGGCCGCAGGGTGTGGGAGAGGGTGCTGATGTCGCCCAGGTGCAGATCGAAATCACGCAGCCAGGGACTGGCAACGGTGATGCCGTAATCCTGCATGGTCCGGCTCTGGTTGCGGGCATGGTCCCAGTGGAAGAGGCTCGAATCGCCGTTGGCCTCCACCTGGTAGCCGGTTTCCCGCACCCCGGCGCTGATATTGCCTTCGAAGATGCTGCGGGGCAGGGACCAGATCAGTCGTGGGTGCAGATCGACACGGTGGAAGCCGATGCCGTTTTCCCGCCAGTAATTGATGTACTCGGTGTCCCAGGTGGCGCTGAGTCGGGTGCCCTCGAAGGGGTAGCGGCCGTTGTACTGGATGCGCGGCAGGGTCTGGGCCGACGATGTGGCCACGGCAGGCTCGGCCACATCCTGCACCACGGCGAGGCTGCCGGTCAGCACCGATGCGTCCCAGCTCTTGGTCAACAGCAGGGTGGAGTTGCGCTGGCGGACGCTCTCTTCCTGGAAGCCGCGGTTGAACATATCCTTGGCCCGCTTGTCGCTGGCGTCAAAATCATTGACCCCCTTGGCAAATTCCTCAAGGAAATCCTGATCGGAAACAAAATCCAGGTCGAGTTTGGCGGTGAGCCGGTTGCCGAAGTCGTGGTCTGCCTTGCCCCGCAGCCAGTACCGGTTTTCGGTGGTGCGCAGCACGCCGTCGGAGTTGAAGTCGTCGCCGCTGTTCTCCTCCTTGTCGTCGTTCAGATAGGTGAAGCCGAGGATGCCCTTGGAGCGGAGGCCGGCCACGTAGCGGAATTCGGCGCCGGTGTAAAGCCCGCGATTGGCCAGGTAGCCCGGGTAGAGGGTGGCGTCGGTGCTGGGGGAGATGTTGAGGAAGTAGGGCGTGATCAGTCCGAAGCCGTCACGGCGGCCGGTGGACAGTTCCGGCATCAGGAAGCCGCTTTCCCGTTTCGTCTTCACCGGGAAGGCCAGGTAGGGCGTGTAGAGCGCCGGAATTTCTTTGATCAGCAGCGTGGCCGGTTTGAGGACGGCCATGCCATCCTTTTTGACCCGCACGTCGGTACTTTCCACCGTCCAGGGCAGGTCCTTTCCCGGTTGCGCCGGGCAGGTGGTGATCCGGCTCTGCTTGATTTCATAGGTGGCCTCGCCGGTTTTTCTGATCTCGTGGCCCGAGATCCGGATGGTGTAGTCCTGGTGGGCAAAGGCCAGGGTGCCCGGGCTCAGGGTGCCGGTTCGGCTGTTGAGGTCGAGGCGGGCCATATCGCCCACCGCCTGTTCGGTGGCGGTCTCAAGCCGCAGGTTGCCGCGGGCCTTGGCCTGGCCGAGGATGACGTCGTAACGTATCCAGTCGGCCTTGATAACCATCTCCTCGCCCGCGCTGTTGTGCGCTGGCCGCAGGATGACATTGCCCTCGGCGACGATGATGTCGGGCTTTTCGAAGCGGGTGATGCGATCGGCGGTTATCTCCCACGGCCGTTCCGCCTTGGCCGGTGTCGACAGGCAGACGGTCAGGGCAAGAGCGCAGAGGAGCCCGTGGCGGAACGGCCGGAGAGGGCGTGCGCCGTTCTCCGTTTGCCGTTCCGCTCTGGTTGGGCCTTGCCGTTTGTCAATCACTGGTTTCACGGGAAGAATCGGCTTACGCATCCTTGAGGACGGCACCGGTGCTGCCGGAGGTAACCTGGCGGGCATAGCGGGCAACGTACCCGGTGGTGATCTTGGCGGGGCGTGGCCGCCAGGCGGCCCGGCGGCGTTCCAGTTCTTCTGCTTCCACGTCGAGTTTGAGGGCGTGGTTGGGGATGTCGATGACGATCCGGTCGCCTTCTTCCACCAGGCCGATGGGGCCGCCCTCGGCCGCCTCGGGCGAGACATGGCCGATGCAGGCGCCCTGGGTGCCGCCGCTGAAGCGGCCGTCGGTGATGAGCGCGACGCTCTTGCCCAGCCCCATGCCGATGATTGCCGAGGTGGGGGAAAGCATCTCCGGCATGCCGGGGCCGCCCTTGGGGCCGCAGTAACGGATGATCACCACGTCGCCGGCCTTGATGTTGCCGGCGAGGATGGCCGCCTGGGCCTCTTCCTCGGAGTCGAAGACCCGGGCCGGACCCGAGTGCTCAAGCATCTCTTCGGCCACCGCCGATTGTTTGATGGCGGCGCCGTCCGGAGCCAGGTTGCCGTAGAGGATGGCGATGCCGCCCACCTGGTGGTACGGGTCGTCCACCGGCCGGATCACCTCGGCGTTGCGGGTCACCACCCCTGCCAGGTTCTCGCGCAGGGTTTTGCCGGTGACGGTCATCACCTCCATGTGCAGGGAATCGGTGCTGCTCACCAGTTCGTTCATCACCGCCGAGACGCCGCCGGCCTCGTTCAGTTGCTGCATGCTATGCGGGCCGCCCGGAATCAGGCTGCAGAGATGGGGGGTGCGCTGACTCACCTCGTTGAAGACGGTGAGCGGCAGGTCGACTCCGGCCTCGCGGGCCACCGCCGGCACGTGGAGGACGGTGTTGGTGGAGCAGCCCAGGGCCATGTCAACGGCCATGGCGTTTTCAAAGGCCTCGCGGGTGGCGATGTCGCGGGGGCAGATGCCCTCGGCAAGCAGGTGCATCACCGCCATGCCCGCCTGCTTGGCGAGCCGGATGCGGGCGGCGGAAACCGCCGGGATGGTGCCGTTGCCGGGCAGCCCCAGTCCCAGCGCCTCGGTGAGGCAGTTCATGGAGTTGGCGGTGAACATGCCGGCGCAGGAGCCGCAGCCGGGGCAGGCGGCCTCCTCCAGTTCGTCCAGTTCTTCCAGGGTCATGGTGTTGGCCTTGACCCGGCCGACGCCCTCGAAGACGCTGACCAGATGCACATCCTTGCCCCGGTAGCGGCCGGTGAGCATGGGGCCGCCGCTCACCATCACCGCCGGGATGTTGACCCGCAGCATGGCCATCAGCATACCCGGCACCACCTTGTCGCAGTTGGGGATCAGGACCAGGGCGTCGAAGGGGTGGGCATTGGCCATGATCTCCACCGAGTCGGCGACGATCTCGCGGCTGGCCAGGGAGTACTTCATGCCGGCGTGATTCATGGCGATGCCGTCGCAGACCCCGATGGTGGCGAAGGAGATCGGGGTGCCGCCAGCAATTCTGACGCCGGTTTTCACCGCCTCGCAGATCTTGTCAAGGTGCATATGGCCGGGAATGATCTCGTTGTGGGCGTGGACCACGCCCACCAGCGGCCGGCGGATTTCCTCGTCGGTATAGCCCATCGCCTTGAGCAGGGAGCGGTGGGGGGCCCTTTCCAAACCTTTCTTGATCGCATCACTTCGCATGGCTTTTCCTTGGAGTTTCTGATACTTGATGGACTGGTGAGTAGTTGCTTCGGCGACGCTCTCGCAGCTTAGGATTTTTCGCGGCGGAGCGAGCTGTCTCTTGATCGATTTCGTACCGAAATTTTTCGATTCCGGCGGCACTGCTGCTGGAAAGTTACCAAAAATATTGAATCTACGCGTGGCGCTGAGAGGTGTCAAGATTAAATACTCCGGAGCCCGGCAAAGAAATGGATTGGAGGTGGTGGCCGCGTGTATAGCGGCATCGGCCAGCCGGCTCTTTTTGTGGAAGCTGCACAATTGCCTTGCTAATTGGGGTAAATTGTTTAAATTAGGATAATTTTAATGTGATATGCTTCGGGCCGTCAGGCCTCTCTGTGCAGCGTGCACAACCACCCTCCGGCTGCCGGACTTTTTCTGCCCCCATGAAGTATCTATTTGGCCCAGTAAATTCCCGTCGTCTGGGGCTTTCGCAAGGAATCGACCTGATTCCTGAAAAGGTCTGTAATTTTAATTGCATATACTGCGAGGTAGGGGCGACGGTCCGGCTGACCTGTGAGCGGCGGGAGTATTTCCCTGTCGACGAGATCGTGGCCGAGATCGATGCCTTGTTGGTCGATCCGGCGGCCGCCGCTCTGGATATCTTTACCGTCACCGCCAGCGGCGAGCCGACCCTGCACAGCGGGATCGGCCGGATTATTCGGCACATCAAGGAACGGGCCGCCAAACCGGTGGCGGTGTTGACCAACGGGGCGTTGCTGCATCTCGCCGAGGTGCGGGAGGAGCTGCTGGCGGCCGATCTGGTCATTCCCTCCCTGGATGCGGCCCGGGAAGAAAGTTATCGCCGGATCAACCGGCCGGCCAGCTGCACCCGCCTGGGCGACATTATCGACGGTCTGGTGCGATTTGGACGGCAATTCTCCGGCGAAATCTGGTTGGAGATCCTACTGGCCAAGGGAATCAACGACGGCGACGAGGATATCGACGCCCTCTGCCGGGCAGTGGCGTCCATTGCCCCGGCCCGGGTGCAGCTGAACACGGTGGTCCGCCCGCCGCTGGAGTCCTTTGCTCGGCCACTGGCCAGGGAAGAGATGGCCGCGATTGCCGGCCGGTTGCCGGGACGTGTGGAGATCATTGCCGACTTTGCCGGCCGGGAGCATCATTCCTTCCGGCCGGTGGATGCGGCGGAAATACTGGAGATGCTCAGGCGTCGGCCCTGTACCGGCAACGATGTCAGCGAGGCGCTGAACTTCGAGCCGTCGCTGGCCATCGAGACCCTGGAGCGGATGGTCGCCGCCGGGACCGTGCGGCAGAGCGCGCATCTCGGCAAGAAATATTATCAGGCAGGGACCGCCGGTGCCGCCGGGTGCGGTGAAACGAGTCGGTAGGGACGCCTGTCAAGACGGTTAACAGCCCTTTTTTCCAAGAACGGAGAGCAGGGCATCAGAATAATGGCCAAGAGCCCACCGGTCCACGGGATACGGGGCAGTTTTCTGCCTTCCTGGGGCGGTTGGGGCGCTGGCTTACCATGAAAAGGCAAACAATGAGCGAAGAACAACAGCAGGAAAACGTTCCGGCCGTCGCAGTGGCGGCGCCTGAGGAGCAGAAGACGGGGTCGGAAACGGCAGCGGAGCAAAAACAAGACGGCGACGCCAAGCCGAAACGATCGTCTCGGTCCGGAGCGGCCCGCCGGCGCCGGCGTTCAAGCGCGGCGAAGAAGAAGGCCGCGGCGGGGGAAGAGTCCGGAGATGTCCAGCCGGCTGTGGCGGCCGGCGCGCCGGTCGAGGAGGAAAAAGCCGCCGAGGGCAAGACCGCCGGCGAGCGCGATGCCGCCCGCAAGGACGAGGCCAGCGAGGATGCCAGGGACGAAAAGAAGAGCGCGCCCCGGGCCAGGAAGAGCCGTGGCGGGCGCGGCAAGGCGGCCAAAACTGCCAAGGCGGCTCCGGCCGTCGCCCCGGACGAGTCTGCCGCGGTAACTTCCGCCACCCGGAAGCTGCTGATCAACAGTGAAGAGCCAGAGGAGTGCCGGGTCGTGCTGCTCGAAAACGGCAAGGTCGAGGCATTCCACATCGAAACCATGGTTCTTGCCCAGAACAAGGGGAATATCTATAAGGGGCGGATTGCCGCGGTGGAGCCCAATCTCCAGGCGGCCTTCGTGGAGATTGGCACCGGCAAGAACGGTTTCCTGCCCTTTGGCGACATCCATCCCGAGTACTATTGCAAGGAAGTGGATCCCGCCACCCACTGGAAGGATCTCCATATCCAGGATGTGATTCGCAAGGGCCAGGAGGTGTTGGTGGAGGTGGTCAAGGAGGCCACCGGCAACAAGGGCGCCAACATGACCACCTTCCTTTCCCTGCCCGGTCGTTATCTGGTGTTGATGCCGGGCAGCGACTCCGCCGGTATTTCCCGCAAGATCGATGACGAGGAACAACGGCGCCGGTTGCGGGAGATAATGGGCAGCCTCAAGATTCCGGATGGCATCGGCTATATCGTTCGTACCGCCAGCAACGAGATCACCAAGACCGCCCTTGCGCAGGATCTCAAGTATCTGCTCAATCTCTGGGATGAGATCAAGAGTCGCGGACAGACCATGCCCGCACCGGCCTTGGTTTACAAAGAGCAGAATGTCATCTCCCGTTTTCTGCGCGATCAGTTCACTCCCGATATCCAGGAAATCCTGGTGGACACCGAGGAGGCATTCGAGCAGGTCAATACCTTCATGCAGCTTTTGCCGGCCAAGCAACGCAATCAGACCAAGGTCAAGCTGCACCGGGGGTCGCGGCCTATTTTCAATCTCTTTCAGGTGGAGGAGCAGATCGAGCAGATCTACCAGCCCACCGTCAGCCTGCCGTCGGGGGGCTCCATCGTCATCAGTCCCACCGAGGCGCTGGTGGCCATTGATGTCAACTCCGGCCGCACCGCCAAGGACAAGAATTTTGAGGAAACCATCTTCCTCGCCAACATGGAGGCCGCCGATGAGATCGGTCGGCAGCTGCAGTTGCGCGACCTGGGCGGTCTCATCGTTGTCGACTTCATTGATATGCGCGAGTCGCGCCATATCCGCGAGGTGGAGAAAAAAATCAAGGCCAGCATGAAGCGCGACAAGGCCAAGGTGGATTTTTCACGTATCTCTAAATTCGGCCTCATGCAGATCTCCCGACAGAAAATGGCGGCGCCGGTCCAGCAGGGCAGCTATCTGGTTTGCCAGCACTGTCAGGGGCGCGGCGTGGTGCGCTCGGTGGAAACCCAGGCCCTGGTCTATCTCCGTACCATTCAGACCAGCGTAACCCAGCGAAATGTGAGCCGGGTCGAGTGTCAGTTCCCGCTTGATGTGGCGCAATACCTTCTTAACCGGAAGCGTGAGGACTTGCTTGAGCTGGAAAGACGTTATAAAGTTATTATCAGTATCCTGCCCGATCCGGGGATGTCGCCCGTCGAGAAGCGGATCGAGGTGATCAAGGGGGCGGTGGAAGCGGCCGGGTGATCAGGTCGATCGTCCGGTCTGGCGCGGCGCGGGGAAAAGTGGGGAAGTGAGACCTATGCGTAAATTATTTTATCTGGCTTGCGCCCTCCTGTTGGTCTTCCTGTTGGCCGCGCCCTGCCTGGCGGCGGATGATGAAGATGTCTGGCCGGAGTTGCAGGGCGATGCCTTGCAGCAGCCGACGGTCGGCATCACGCATGTTTTCAGGGGCGAGGAGTTGGCGCGTGGCGGCGATCCTTTCTCGGCCATTGTCGAATATCGGCAGGCCATTGCGGCGGGGTACCGTACCTCGGATGTGTATCGGAGTCTTTCCACGGTCCTCTATCTGGCGGGCTTTCCCGATGAGGCCATCGGGGCACTGAAAGAGGCGATTGAGCTGCACCCCAAGGAGGTGTTCCCCCGGCTGGAACTCGGCGTGCTCTATTTTGCCACCGGCCGGCAGAGCGAAGCCAAGCAGCTGTTTCTGGACGTGCTCGCCGATAACCCAACCCTGTCCAGCGCCTATTATTACCTGGCGGTGATCTTGTATCGGCAGAAGGATTACGATGATGCGTGGCTGTATGTGCGTCGGGCGCAGCTGCTCGGGAATAAAGACCAGTCCCTGGTCGACAAGCTGACGGCGGTGAGCAAGGAGCCCGCCATTGACCCGCGTCAGTCGTTGAGCGATGCGTTCTGTTTTCGGCAGATTCTCGTCAGGTCGTGGGAGGAGGCGGAAAAGATCCGCCAGCGGATTGTACAGGGCGAGATGTTCGAGGTGGCGGCGAGCATGGAATCCCTCGGTCCCAGTGGTCTCAACGGCGGCTTTGTCGGCTGCCTCGCGCCTGACGAACTCGACGCCAGGCTCGGCGCGGCGCTCTGGAATCAGGAGGCCTACGGTGATCCGGTTATCGCCGAGACCTATCAGGGTGCCCATGTGTTGCAGCGGGTGCTGCCCTTTGATCTGCTGGACTGGCAGTTTCAGCTGGCGGCCCTCAAACACCCTGTTGCCGTAGAAAAAAGCGACGGAGGGGCCGGCGCGGGAAAAGAGCCAGCAATGCCGATGGAGATGGGCAAGGATGGCAAGGAGGTCGAAGGGCGATACACCGTGCATGCCGGCACCTACAACGGGCCGATGCTGGCCGCGACCATGGTTTCCAGGTTGCGGGAGGCGAAATTGCCGGCCTTTTTCTATATCATCAAACTGAAGAACGGCACGCGGGCCTACCGGGTGGTTGGCGGCCGCTACGACGATAAGCGACAAGCGGATAAAACAAGTAAAATCCTTTCGGACATGGGGATCAGTAATTTCATCGCCGTTGCCTCCGAGAAAGAGGATTCCGATTCCTCCTCCCGTCGGCGCCCGAAGGATACCGCCCCTCGGTGATCGGGAGACCATGAGCACGGCAGCGGCCTGTCGAGAGGCCGGTCGCCGGTTGTGCATCAATGCCGGCGAACTCTGCGCCGCCCGGTTTTCCGGCATCAAAAAAGGCCCGTGCATCCTGATGTGATGCCGGGCCTTTCCTGTTTTGTATTCCGCGTTGCGTCGGCTATTGGTTCTGTTCCTGATTTTTGTTCTGGTCCCAGAATTTCCACCATTTGCGGCGGTGTTCCTGGCGGGCTTTCTGTCCCTGTTCCGATCCCTTGCCCAGTTCCTTTTGTTCCTGGTTCTTTTTGCGTTCCCGTTGTTTCTCCAGGCCAGAGGCTCCTTCCTGTCCTTCTTTTTCCTGACGTTCCCGGCGTTCTTCGCGCCAACGGTTTTGCTCCCGCTCCTGGTCGCCGTTTTCGTGGCGGTATTCCTTTTCTTCGCGAATGCGTTCGCGTCGCTCCCTGTCGCTGTCGCGGTCGGCGTCGTTGCCCTCGATCTCTTTGCGTTCCCGCACCGAATGGTGTTCTTTGCTCTCCCTTCGGTCCTGGTTGCTGCCATGGCCGAAGGAGGAGTGTCCGCCGCCCATGCCACCGCCTCCGCCTCCGCCTCCGCCGCCACGGCCAAAGGTAG
>Ga0224496_10000553_pt1 | contig 25899 bp, 23 predicted proteins | sample SF_Jul11_sed_USG_2_FD_168127 | JGI IMG/M metagenome (GOLD analysis project Ga0224496, IMG submission 168127) | Sediment microbial communities from San Francisco Bay, California, United States - SF_Jul11_sed_USGS_8_1 | ecosystem: Environmental > Aquatic > Marine > Sediment | place: USA...
TTTTCCAGAAAAATAAGGGAGCTATATACAATTTATATAATCGTGCCTTGAGAAAAGATCCTACCTTAGGTGGTAAAGTTATCATCGAGCTGACAATCAATGCACAAGGTAAGGTTGTCCAGTGTCATATTATTTCTAGTGAATTGAATGACCCAGGTCTGGAAAGAAAAATTATTGCCCGTGTCAAGATGTTTCAGTTCAAGCCTGCGGATGTGCTGGAAACTACGGTTAAATACCCCATTGATTTTCTGCCATCTTAGTCGTTGGATGATGACGGATGTTTTTGAATTAACATCATGAATCAATGGATGCCATCAAAAACATCAATCAACAGCCATCCATAAATACCAGCTGGCGATTGTTTCATAGGGATGCCAACATCGTGCAATCTTTAGGTAATCATCTCTACCAGGCTGTTCTGGTAGTGGGTAGTTCTGTATAAAAGACTTGCGTAATGCCAGGTCTCCCAGCGGCAATACATCCAGTCGACCGAGTGAGAACATCAAAAACATATCAATCGTCCAGGGACCAATGCCAGGCAATTTGATAAGTGTTTCCGAGATTTGCTCATTATTCATTTTGTGCAGTCTGTCCAGATGAATCAATTTTTCCTGACAGGCATGGCTCAAAGCACGTATATATCTTATTTTTTGCCTGGAAAGTCCACAGGTGGCTAGTTCATCATCGCATAGAGCGGCTATACTATTCTGGTCGAAATCGTCAGCGGAGAGTTTGGCAAATAACTTGTTTTCAATGGCTCGTGCTGAGTTCACCGAAAGTTGTTGGTTGATAATCGCCCAGACCAGAACATGAAATTGAGAGCGTTGCATCAGGCTGTTATCATCGAACAAGGTGCATGGGCCGTGTTTTTCAATGAGCCTTTTGAGTGTGGTATCGGCCTTTTTTAAATGTTGTATTGCCAACAGAACTTTTTTTTGCATTGATTACCTTCTGGATTAGAGGTTCCTAAATTTTATGAGTCATTCCCACATTCGTTACCGGTCTAGAGGTCGATATTATATGTCACCTGTTTTGCTGGATCACCGCAATTTGAAATGGATATGGTTGAGCGTTGCTTTACTGGCGTTCCTGACTTTTTTTGCGGGTTATATTCTAGGCTTTGAAAAATCGAATAATAAATGGATGGCTAAGCTTGATCCTGTAGAGATCGCTTTGCCGGAAGTGATGGCTTCATCCCTGACAGTAGTTGAGGCGCTGCCCCCTGAGGTTGAAGAGCCTGGCGGCAGCATTGATGTGGATAGTGCCGATGGTACTGAAAATGACCTTATTCCTGTGGCCAATGACCCTGACGCTTATACCGGTGTTATTGAAGTGGCTGGAATAAAAGTCGCCAATGCAGAACCCGTGAAACAGATCATTAAGCAGATCAACAAAAAAACGGCTGGACCCGTACAGAGTCAGCCGGAAGCCGTGCCAATATCTCGATCACAAACCAATCAGACGACGGCAGCTGCAGCCAGTATTGTTGATGATGCTGACGCTGAAACGGCAACTTATTCCATTCAGGTCGGCATGTATAGTAATTTTGAGAATGCCGAGATTAAAGTCAGTCAGCTGCTGAATTCGAACCTGAATGCTTATCTAGATGAGTACCAGAATAGCAAAAACGAAACACGATACAATGTTCGTTTCGGTTACTTTGCTTCATTCGCTAGCGCACAGCAGGCTTTGACTATTTATGAAAAAAGTTATGCAGACTCCGGTTACATTGCTCGCATTGAACGCTAAGGATTTTTAAGTTGTAAGCTAATGAGTACTTCCAGAAAAATAAAGTTGCTCAGTTTTGATCTTGATGACACTCTGTGGCCGTGCAAACCCACCATCATGTCAGCCGAGCGCAAACTGTATGAGTGGATGCAGCAAAGGCTACCTGAAATTACGCAGCATTTTGATATTGAATCACTGCGCACCCATCGCATTAATTTTTTGCGACAAAGACAGGATCTGGCGCATGACATGTCAGCCTTGCGCATTGAATCGCTGAAAGCACTGGCCAGCGAAATGAAACTGGAATCTGACTGGGTCAATGAGGCATTCGACATTTTTTACCATGCACGTCAGCAAGTCACCCTGTTTGATGATGTCGCGCCAGTGCTGGATACCCTGCAAAAAGAATATCGAATGATCGCACTGACCAACGGCAATGCCAGTATCGAAAAGACTGGAGTGGCACACTGGTTTGAATTCTCAGTCTCGGCCGCTGAAGTTGGTTATCAGAAACCACATCCTCTGTTTTTTGAGTCCATGTTAAACAGAGCCGGACTTGATGTCAGCGAGGTTCTGCATATTGGAGACGACCCTTATCGCGACATTTTTGGTGCTTTTGATGCTGGTATCCCTAGCGTCTGGCTGAACCGGACAGGGCAGCCGTGGCTGGCTGAGGGTTATCAGGCTGATCGGCAAATTGATACATTGACCGCTCTGCCGGAAATTCTGCGTGAAATGCAGGCCAATTAAACTGATATGCCGCTGAATTTGCCCGTTTAATTCGCTATAATTCGCTTTTCTTTTCAAGACGATCAAACGTACGATAACAGAATGATTTTTAAAACCGATGATGTTCGCATAGCCGGCCTGCAGGAAGTCCTACCGCCCGCCGAACTACACGCAGAATTTCCCATTGATGAACATGCCTCTGAAACGGTATATCATCACCGTGAGGCCATTCATAACATTTTGCATGGTGAGGACGATCGTCTGGTCGTTATTGTCGGCCCCTGTTCCATTCACAATCCTGATGCGGCACGCGAATACGCCCAACGCCTGAAACTACTGATCGACGAACTATCAGATGACCTTTGCATCATCATGCGCGTCTATTTCGAAAAGCCACGCACCACCGTCGGCTGGAAAGGCCTGATCAACGATCCCGATATGGACGAAAGCTTCCATATCAACAAAGGCCTGCGCCTGGCACGTGGTTTATTACTCGACCTCGCTAAGGCAGGCGTGCCCGCTGGCACCGAATTCCTGGACCTGATCAGCCCGCAGTATCTCGCTGACCTGATCAGCTGGGGTGCGGTTGGTGCCCGTACCACCGAAAGCCAGGGGCACCGCGAACTGGCTTCTGGTCTTTCATGCCCTATTGGTTTCAAGAACAGCACCGACGGTGGCTTCAAAATTGCTATCGACGCGGTACAGGCGGCATCGCGTCCACATGTGTTTATGTCACTGACCAAAGAAGGCCACTCAGCGATATTCTCCACTACCGGTAATGATGACTGTCACATCATTCTACGTGGCGGCAAGAAACCCAATTATGATGCTGAAAGCATCAAGAATGCGGCGAGTCAGTTAGAGAAAAGCGGGTTACGTTCATCTTTGATGGTCGATTGTTCACACGCCAACAGTAACAAGGATTACCGCCGTCAGGTTGATGTCTGTCGTGATGTTGCTGGCCAGATTAGCAAAGGCGAGAAACGCATCATGGGTGTGATGATCGAAAGCCACCTGGTCGAAGGTCGGCAGGATGTGGTCGCCGGTAAAGAACTGACCTATGGTCAGAGTATTACCGATGCCTGTATTTCATGGGAATCGACGGAGATTTTGTTGAGGGAATTGGCAGCAGCGGTTCGTTCAAGACGAACTGTTTAGTTTTTTTGGGGCTCGTTAGCCTCACGCTGACGAGTATCACAACTTCCCGTCATGGGGTTCACTCTCTTCCGCCATTCCCGCGTAGGCGGGAATCCACGTTTGAGCTTTTGCTCAATTACCAAATCTTCGTAGTAATTCATAATTTTGGTGGAGTAGGTGTTATGCGGCGCATCCCTGCGCCTTACACTACGGGCTCGCTGCGCTCATGCAAATTTGAACAGCTGGTGTGTAGTTGGTCCGTAGGGCAAAAACACAGGAAGTGTTTTTTAAAAAAGCTTGCCAGTTGTAAGGTATTAGCGTAAAAAATACCTTCAAATTAAAAACAGCACAGGGTTATTGAGGAGAGTGCATTGTGGAACCATCTTTAATTTACTGGATGTAAGAAATCAATCATATCTTTCATAGAGTCTCTTTAAGTTAAGCTATCCTATTTCTTAATTGTTACCTGCAAAAGAGCCTTCTGATTAGCATGAGAATTGAATCACGGTAGGTTAGCGAGGAATGACTATATTTATCTATAAGGAGCAGTTATGAGGTACACATTAATTTTATTACTATCGTTTATGTATCAAACACAGTTGCTCGCGGAGGTTTACCAATGGAGAGATGACAATGGTATGTTACATTTTTCAGACAAGCGCCCAGCAAATGAAGACTTAGTTATTGATGTGCCAATTGTTGAGTTAAACACGATACCTGGTGACCCCAAATATTCAGGATCATTGATTGATCGCGCTAAAAATATACCTAATGCACCAGTTCAAAATAAACAAAAACCTTTTATAGGATCTATCACAAAGAAGAAAAAACACATAACTAAAACATCTTCTGCTTACAAACCAGGATTTAGAGGTGTAACTGGTTTTGATAATGAGGAGAAACTAGATAAATCACGTGAAAACTGTATAAAGAATAGAGGTGCTGACTGCTCCACTAAAACATTGGTTAATAAACAGAAGGCTGCAAATTGGGCAAGGTCAGATGAAGGACAAGCGGTTATTAGAGCTAATCAGGAACGCATGAGAAATAATGCAAGGTGAGAAAACCCGGTTTGTCCGAAGTGGTTAAGGCTTGACGAGTCTCACGATTCATCTCTGAATTGTGACTCTATCAAAGTTAAAGTGCTAAGCAAGATGTATGGGATTAAAAATCACTAAATTTGTCGGGAGTGAATTTGAATAACTGGTATGTAGCTGGTACGCAGGACAAAACACAGGAAGTGTTTTGGAAAAAAGCTTGCCAGTCGTATGATATTCGCGTAAAAAATACCTTCAAATCAAAAACAGCACAGGGTTATTGGGGAGGGTGCAAGAATGGGTAATCCAATTATCAAATGGTTTCATAAAAACTCAGTCGAATCTGAAGTTGGTAATAGTCTTTCGTTAGGAGATAGACAGAATTCTGCCTGCCCTGAAAAAACCTGTTTTTTTATTTAATAAACTGTTAGCGTTTTAATCGTAAACGGAGATAACATGAAAATGATATACAAAATCATTATCAACTTCTTCTTAATTACACTTTTAGTGTTAACTAAAAGTGTCTATGCAGTTCAAATAGACTTAACTGCTGGTGTTATTGGAACAGCTGTTGATACAGAATATGACGGTGTCTTTGAACAACTATACAATGATATAACTACAAATCCTTATGAAACATTTACTATTGGGCGAGTTGTATCGGGAAATTTTATTTCTGAAAGACGGTCAATTCTAGAATTTAATCTTACTTCAATAAGCGCTGCCGCTAATATCGAAAGCGCAACACTTATAATGGATTGGGCAAGTGGATCAAATGACCTTGGTGTTATTGATTTTCACGGTTTTGAAGGAAGTGGAATATTAGATATCACTAACGCCACTAATACTGGAAATATAGTAGCTACAAGAATTGCCACTAATTACCACGAAGTTTCTGTCGATGTAACAGATTACATACAGGGCTATCTCGATAATAATATTAGCTGGGCAGGGTTTCTTGGTATAGAGACTGTTGATGGTGTTAACGCCAATTTTTGGTCAAACTATAATGATTCTTATGAGCAGATTTGTGGCCCGTATAGTCCGCCTAGTTGTGTAAATGGTGAGATAATTCATATTTCTAGCCACCCAACTTTAAGTGTAGTGTATGCAACCCCTCTTCCGAGTGCAGTACTATTATTTACATCTGGGTTACTCGGTCTGATAGGTTTTTCCCGATCGCAGCGTGCAAGGTAAGGCTCAATAAAAAATAGAGCATTGCGCCGTATGTTTTTTCATTTCCTCTTTATAACTTATCTCAAATTTTAACTTTGGTAGCGACAATTCACCACGGAAGGTGAATTGAGGTTGGTCAGGCTGCATGGCTGATATAACCGACGTGTAGGCAAAGCTGAAAGCTGAGGTTTCCCGTAAGGGCTGGTTGGAAGGGGCGCAAGCAAAAGTTAAGGTGTACTATGATATCAGTAAGAATATAAAACTAAATTCCCGCTTGCTCGGGAGCAATAACTATTCTGGAATCACCGCATCATGATAAATATTCTGTACATCATCCAGATCATTCAGCATATCGAGAAACTTCTCAAACATTTCTAAATCGTCTGGCTTAATCTCGGTACTGGTTTTGGGCAGGTACTGAATTTCATCGACTTCAAAATCAATTTCGCCAAAGGCATCTAGCAAGGCCTGTTTGGCTTTGAAATATTCGGTGTTGGGAGCGAATACGGTGATGAGATCATCTTCGGTTTCTACGTCGGTGACATCAACGTCGGCCATGAGCAGGGCTTCGAGTACGGTGTCTTCTTCCTGGCCTTTGAAGGCCAGAATGCAGGCGTGATCGAACATGTGGCTAACACTGCCCTGGGTGCCGATTTTGCATTTGGTTTTGGTGAAAGCGAGACGGACATCACCAAAGGTGCGGTTGGGGTTGTCGGTAAGGCATTCGACCATGACCATGCAGTTACCCGGTCCGTAGCCTTCGTAAATAGCGGGGTAGAAGTCTTCGCCGCCGCCGCCTTTGGCCTTATCAATGGCTTTGGTAATAACATGACTCGGTACCTGATCTTTTTTGGCGCGTTCAATCAGGCTACGTAATGCTAAATTGCCTGCGGGGTCGACACCACCGGATTTGGCGCAGACGTAGAGTTCGCGGCCATATTTGCTGTAGACTTTGGCCTTCTGGTCAGAAGTTTTGGCCATAGATTCTTTACGATTTTGGTAGGCTCTGCCCATTTCGCTACTGCTCCGATGAATTCTCTAAAACGTAAATTCTACAGATAAGTGTTTGTATAGGGAACCTTTTAGCCTAATTACTCTGTTGTGATCAGCTGTCAAAAGAATTAATGGTTCTTATATCCACGAATAGTGGAAAAAGCATAATATGCGCTGATATTGTCCTCTGTATAACCGCAGGGACCTGGTTAGGTAACCTTATTAGACGAAGGCTTCATCAATGTTAAATACCGAATTCACCGATCTACTTAAAGCGGTTATCCGCCAGCCCAGCGTCGTTAGTGCGGAACATTCTTTTTTTAGAGTATTACAACGTGAGCTCGAAGAGCGTGGCGCCAAGGTCACATGGTATGAGGGGCTGTTAGTTGCTCAGGGTAGCAAACCATACAGCACAATGTTTTCGGCACACATTGACCGTCACGGCCTGATCTGCACCGGCCCGAATGAATTTCAGTACGCGGCGTTTATCGCCGGCAACAGAACCGATCTGTTAAATAATTCTGTGTCTGAAGAATTGATGACAAAAATTACCGAACGTTTTCAGTCGATACCGGTATTTGCCTACGAGCCATGGTCAGGTGCTTACCGCGGCAATGGTGTTATCAAAAATTCGTATGTCTGTGAGTTTCGCAATAATCTGATTTTTGAAATTGATGGGCTCAATGATGTGGTTGCCGGCACGCCGGTTGCTTTTAAAGACAAACTCAGCATTAATAATGACCGTCTTGAAGGGCAGCTGGACAATGTACTGACGGCCTCGGCAATTGTACATCTATTCAGTTTAGGTTTTCAGGGTACTGCTTTTTTTACTGCTCAGGAAGAAGCCGGAAAAAGCTGGCGTTACCTGCTGGAGTGGTTCCGCCGCTTCGGCCACTCGACTAATCGACTGTTTGTGGTCGATACCAGTCCTTTCCCCAGTGTCGAAGCGGCTAACGAGCAGTTGCTGGTGTTAAGAGAAAAAGATGCCAATGCGGCCTTTAATAAAGAGGCGACAAAACTGGTTGAAAACTTGTGTACCGAAAATAATTTGAGTTATGTCTACAAAGACAGATACGTTGAAGAAGAAAATAAAAAACTGGTGGCGGCTGGTGGTCATGCACGCTCACTCGGCAGCACGGAAATGGGCAGGATAATCGCAGCCTCGAACGGGCTGGTGGATGGCACCACGATTCAGATACCGACCAGTGGCTATCACACCATGCAGGAATCGGCTTCGTGGGAATCGGTTGATGCTTTTATAAAATTGCTTACAGATTTGTCAGACGAAACTTAGCCACGCCGCCCTCGCTGAACGATAGTATTTAATCTTTGCCGAATACGGCTTTTAATATATCGGTGGTTCTTGCTGCCGGATTATCGCGAATTTTCTTTTCTTCCTGCGCAATCATAGTAAACAGGCCACCCACGGTTTTTTGCGTGACATAATCGTCAACATTGTAGTCTTTTAGATTCAGGTATTTACCGGCAAAACCGAGTTTGTCGTACATTTTTGTGTACATGCTGGTTACACCTGCTTTTGAGGTTGCGTTTTTTACAATCGGTGAAATCTCTGCGTTGAGTTTTGTGCCACCGGTCTTTTTCAGATATTGTGTCGCAGCATCGTCAGGACCCTGAAGAATATTCTTTGCGTCAGCAATGCTCATGCGGGTAACGCCCTGTTTGATAATGTCCAGAGTCAAAGATATGGCAGATTCAGCAGCACGATTCATCGTAATAATAAATTCATCAGCGTATTTGTCATTACCTGTTTTGCGTAATAGCGATTCAACTTTAGCCAGTTTTTCCGGCATGGGTATTTTGACATTGTTGTTTTTTAAAAAGCCATCAGCCTTGCCCAGAGTATTTACGGCATAACCAGCCCCCTTGTTCAGTGCTTCTTTTAATCCGGCGACAATGTCTTCATTACTGAGTGCACTTTTAACGCTTGTGGTTGCCCCACTGTTTTTGATTGCCTCAGTCGTGCTTTCAATTTTTTGTTGAACTTTTTCGCTGCTGTCAGAGAGTTTGTCGAGCCAGCCAGCGTGGCTGTTTGTAGTGAATATCAGTATTGTTGCGGTCAGTGTAATTCTTAAGTTCATCAAAATATTCCTAAGCATTTTTTGTTGCATAGGTACGCACGATGTATTGATCAATAATGCTCTTAAATTCATTGGCAATGTTGTCACCTTTTAAGGTTACTGTTTTTTTGCCGTCTTCATAAACGGGTGCAACCGGAATTTCACCACTGCCGGGTAAACTAATACCGATGTTGGCGTGCTTGCTTTCGCCGGGGCCGTTGACCACGCAACCCATGACGGCGACACTCATATTTTCCACACCCTGGTAGCTGTTTTTCCATACCGGCATCTGGCTGCGAAGATAATCCTGAATCTGTGAAGCGAGGTGCTGGAAGAAATCACTGGTGGTGCGGCCGCAGCCGGGGCAGGCAGTGACTAGTGGCACGAAGGAACGCAAGCCCATAGTTTGCAGGATTTCCTGGGCGACGATAACTTCCTTATCGCGCGAGGCCCCCGGCTCAGGGGTCAGTGACACGCGGATGGTGTCACCAATGCCATCGTGCAGCAACATGCTGAGTGCTGCGGTGGAAGCGACGATGCCTTTGGAGCCGATGCCGGCTTCGGTGAGGCCGAGGTGCAGCGCATAATAGCTGCGTTCTGCCAGTGAGCGGTAAACCGTGACCAGGTCTTTGACCACGCTCATTTTGCAGGACAGGATAATTTTATTTTTGTGCAGGCCAAGTGCTTCGGCGGCCTTGGCGCTGTCGATCGCAGAGCGGATGACGGTTTCGAGCATAACGTTGTGCGCGTCATGCGGCTCGTCCAGCTGCGCATTTTCGTCCATCAATCTGGCGAGCAATGCCTGATCCATGCTGCCCCAGTTGACGCCGATGCGCACGGCTTTGTTATTTTTAACGGCGTGCTCAATCATGGTGGCGAACTGGCTGTCGCGCTTCGCGCCACGGCCGACGTTGCCGGGGTTGATGCGATATTTGGCGAGAGCGGCGGCGCATTCGGGATGGTCATTCAGCAGTTTGTGGCCGTTGAAATGGAAATCGCCAATCAAGGGTGTACTGTAGTTTTTCTGATCTAGAGCGTCGCGGATTTTCGCCACTGCGGCAGCCGCATTGTTATCATTGACGGTAATGCGTACCAGCTCGGATCCGGCATCGGCCAGCTCGATAATTTGAGCGGTGGTCGCCTGCACATCGGCGGTATCGGTGTTGGTCATGGATTGCACTACTACCGGCGCGTGGCCACCGACGATGACGCCATCAATATCGACGGCGAGAGAAGTTCTTCTGGGCTGATAAGCGTCTGGGAAATGCATGATGATTCAATCTGTTTTTTGCAAAGATTGCATTCTACCTTGTGGCGCCGTAGCCTGCACACCCTGAGGCGGCTAGAATGCTGCTTTCTCGAAGGCTGCGGCCAATTTTGTTTATGCAATCAGTATCATTAAAACTTGGTTTAATTATCAATCCACTGGCGGGTATTGGCGGCACCGTCGGCCTGAAAGGCAGTGATGGCCGTGAGATTGTCGATCAGGCGCTGGCCCAGGGTGCGCAGCCGAAGGCGGGTGAACGGGGTTTGCTGGCGATGGAAAAGCTGGCGGGTATCATCACGCAGCCGATATTAACGGTAGCGGGGGCGATGGGGGCGGAGGTGCTCGAACAGGCAGGTATCGCTTATGAAGTTGTCATGCAAACGTCAGCCGAAACCACGGCCAGTGATACATATCAGGCGGTACTCAAACTGTGTGAACATAATATCGACCTGCTGATGTTTGCCGGTGGTGATGGTACTGCCAGAGACGTGCTGGATGCATTGAACGCCTGCGGCAAGGCAGACAGTCTGCCGGTAGTGGGTATTCCGGCCGGCTGCAAAATTCATTCGGCGGTGTATGCGGTGACACCATCGCGTGCCGGCGAGCTGGTCGCGCTGCTCGAACAGGGTGAGCCGCTGGCGGTGAAGCAGGCTGAGGTGATGGATCTGGATGAAGTTGCTTATCGGGCTGGCAAAGTGTCGGCCAGCTGTTATGGTTATTTATCAGTGCCGGTGGATGATGCGCGCATGCAGGCGATGAAGCAGGGCGGGGTCAATCACGAAGAAATCGCGGCGCAGGATATTGCCAGTGACGTGGTCGAGAACATGGAAGACGACGTGCTGTATTTCATCGGCGCGGGCACAACCACGGCCGCGGTGATGGCTGAGCTGGGCCTGCCGAACAGTCTGCTCGGTGTTGATGTGGTGTTGAATCGCGACTTGATCGCCAGTGATGTGGACGAGCAGGCGATACTGACCCTGCTTGACGATGCCGCGCATAAACACCGTACTGCAAAAATAATCGTCACCGCCATCGGGGGTCAGGGCCATGTTTTTGGCCGTGGTAATCAGCAATTTAGTCCGCTAGTCATTGCAAAAGTGGGCAGTAGGAATATCATGGTAATTGCGACGAATGAGAAGTTGCGCTCCTTGCAGGGACGGCCATTGTTGCTCGATACTGGCAGCATTAAGCTGGATGAGGAGCTGGCGGGTATCAGGCAGATTGTCACCGGTTACGAACAGCGCACTTTGTATAAATTGAGTTAAAAAATATTTAATCAGGAAACGACGATGCAAGATTCAGAATTCATAGAAGGCCTGTTGAGCTTCATACAGGCATCACCCACACCCTTTCATGCGGTCGAACAAATGTCGGCGGTACTGGATGAAAATGGTTTTCAGCGATTAATGGAAGCGGATGCCTGGGGGCTGGGTTCGGATGCTTCGATTACCGGCAAGTTTTATGTGACACGTAATGACTCTTCGATTATTGCTTTTACACTGGGTAGTGATCCGGTCGAACATGGTTTTCGTATGGTCGGTGCGCACACCGATAGCCCGTGTTTAAAAGTAAAACCTAATCCTGAAATTACCAAAAATGGTTATTTTCAACTGGGCGTGGAAGTCTATGGTGGCGTGTTGCTAAATCCCTGGTTTGATCGTGATCTCTCGCTGGCGGGCCGGGTTAATTATGTCACCACGGATGGCGCTGTCGGTAATATGCTGATCAATTTTGAGCAGGCCATTGCGACGATTCCCAGTCTGGCTATTCACCTTGATCGTGAAGCCAATGAAAATCACGCCATTAACAAGCAGACGCATATCCCGCCGATCTTGATGAAAATGCCGGAAGGTAATAATAACCGGCCGGATTTTCGCGATATTCTAATGCGTCTGCTGGCGCAGCAGGAACCCGCATTAAAGATAGAAACAGTACTGGATTATGAGTTGAATTTCTACGATGTGCAGGCTCCAGCGGTGATTGGTCTGCATCAGGATTTTGTCGCCAGTGCACGGCTGGATAATTTACTCAGTTGTTATACGGAATTAATGGCGCTGTTGAAGGCAGGCCCGAAACAAAATTGTTTAATGGTTTGCAATGATCACGAAGAAGTTGGCAGTGTGTCAGCGGCAGGTGCGCAGGGAAATTTTCTGAGGTCTGTGCTGGATCGCCTGTGTTCAACGACAGAGAATTTTGCCCGTAGTATGGATCAGTCGATGATGATTTCGGTGGATAATGCACACGGTATTCACCCTAATTTTGCGGATAAGTATGATGAAAACCATGGCCCGATATTGAATCAGGGACCTGTGATCAAAATGAATGCTAATCAACGTTATGCTTCCAGCAGTGAAACCAGCGCGGCCTTCCGTTACATCTGTGAAGAAGCCGATGTGCCAGTGCAGTCATTTGTGGTGCGCTCGGATATGGCCTGTGGCAGCACCATCGGCCCGATCACCGCCAGTGAAATCGGCGTGCGTGCGATCGACGTTGGCGTGCCGACATTTGGTATGCATTCTATACGTGAATTAGCCGGCCGCTGGGATGCTTTTTATCTTTACCGTGCGCTTCGGGAGTACTTCCAATAATCAGTTGTTGCATTCTAGATTTGGATCATTATGCTTGTAATTGTCTGCGGACATCCCTGATTGGTTATTTAAGTGGTTTTTTATGCGATGCGTGAGCTTAGCTATGGCTTTCGCTGCCTTTGAGTAAATGCTCGGAGGCACTCTCCTTTTGACCGGCACCCTCGCCGGTCTCTTTTTGCATTTTTGAATATTAGGATCGCCAGAAACAACTTTTAGACAGAGAAGCATATATACTCTGATCCATAAGGTTTTTAATTTTAATAGATGCGGCGATAGAAGAAAGTCTCAATGAAAACAATAAAGAAATCCAACAAATTAGACAATGTTTGCTACGAAATTCGTGGCCAGGTGCTGCGCGAAGCGCGTCGTATGGAAGAGGAAGGCCACAAGATTCTCAAGCTGAATATAGGTAACCCTGCGCCCTTTGGATTCGATGCGCCAGAAGAGATTGTGCAGGATATGATTCATAATGTGCCTTTGTCTCAAGGTTACAGTGATTCCAAAGGCCTGTTCACGGGCCGTAAGGCGGTCATGCATTATTGTCAGCAGAAAGGCATCATGGATGCAGATATCGACAATATCTATCTGGGTAATGGCGTTAGCGAACTGATTGTGATGGCCATGCAGGCCCTGTTGAATAATGGTGACGAGGTATTGATTCCGGCACCGGATTACCCATTGTGGACAGCCGCGGTGAGTTTGTCGGGCGGCAATGCTGTGCATTATATGTGTGATGAGCAGGCGGAATGGTATCCGGATCTCGAAGACATGGAGCGTAAAATCACCAAGAACACACGCGGTATTGTGATTATCAATCCGAATAATCCAACCGGTGCTTTATATCCGGTCGAAATTCTTGAAGCAATTATTGAGCTGGCACGTAAACATAATTTGATTATTTTTTCAGATGAGATTTACGACAAGATTTTGTATGACGATGCCAAACATGTTGCAACCGCATCATTGGCTAAAGATGTTCTGTTTGTTACTTTTAACGGGCTTTCAAAAGCATACCGTGTTGCCGGTTTTCGCGCAGGCTGGATGGTGATTACTGGCGCCATCAGCAAAGCCAAAGATTATATAGAAGGTATCGAATTATTGGCCTCCATGCGCTTATGTTCAAACGTACCAGGACAGCATGCTATTCAAACAGCATTAGGTGGTTATCAGAGTATTAATGAACTGATCGTGCCGGGTGGGCGTTTGCGTGATCAACGTGATCTGGCCTGGCAATTGATTAATGATATTCCCGGCATCAGTTGTGTAAAACCAAAAGGTGCAATGTATCTTTTTGCGAAAATTGATCCTGCTGTGCACAAAATTAAAGACGATGAAAAAATGGTTCTAGATTTATTGTTACAGGAAAAAATTCTTGTCGTGCAAGGCTCAGCTTTTAACTGGCCAGCTCCTGATCATTTCAGAGTAGTCTTTTTATCCAGAGAAGATGAGTTGAGAAATGCAATTGGTCGCATCAAGCGTTTCTTTTCTACTTACAAGCAATAATACTGAGTATTGCTAATCTGCTGATGAGCATGGTTGCAGATAATGTAAAAGCTATCAAAGAACGTATCGGTCAACTTTGTGTTGCTTCTGGGCGTGCCAGCGATGATGTTCAACTTATCGCTGTTTCCAAAACAAGAAGTCTGGCCGAAGTCGAACAGGCAATTATCGCCGGGCAAACCGCGTTTGGCGAAAATACAATTCAAGATGCGTTAACAAAAATTCCTCAGTTAACAGAAGCAGGTCAGAAAAATCTTGAATGGCATTTCATTGGCCACCTGCAATCTAAAAAATCAAAACATGTTGCCGAGAATTTTCAATGGATACATACCATTGATAGTTTGAAGCTGGTGCAAAAATTATCGGCGATGATGCAGAAACATAATCCTACTTGTGAATTGAATTGTTTATTACAGGTTAATTTAACTGGCGAAGAGAGTAAGTCAGGGCTTCCCAGAGAACAAACAATTGCTTTTCTGGAAGAGGTGTTGAAGCTGGATCTTCCGGGTCTTGCCTGGCGTGGATTAATGACCATTGGCGTAGATAATGATGAATATCAAACACGCAAAGCATTTTCTAATTTGAGAAAACTACGTGATGAATGCCAGCAGAGATCAGGCTTGAAATTTTTTGATCAGCTTTCCATGGGCATGTCCGGCGATTATGCAATGGCTATTGCAGAGGGTTCTACCATGGTGAGAATTGGCACTGATATATTTGGGAAACGAAAATAGCAATATACTTACAAAGTAACATTATTTGAGTTTCAGTCATAAACTGTTTTTTTTATGGATCCAGGTTAGAAGTTGACTTACATTCCGAGACATAATGCACAGGTTCCAAGACGCGTCATTTGAGTCACTGTATACGCGTTTGGCTGCTCTTGCTAAAGAATTTATTTGAGCAAACAGGTAGTAGCGTCTTGGTTTGACTCATCAGTATCTGGCTCAGGAACTGGATAGCGCTCGAGAAGTAATTAGCCATCTATTGAAAAAGAATGGAGAATAATGAGTTTGTTATTCTGAAGGCGGAGAAATCCCGCCTGGATGGAATAAAAATGGACTACATAACCCCTGATTGTTATTTTTTCATGCCCCTCTTCTAAATCTAATTGATTTCTATTCTTATTATTTATAATTCTTACTTGTTGATTTATAAGGAGTTCGTTGTTTTGTGTAACAAATATCACTTATAAAAAGTGACATTTGTCACTGACTTCGTCTTATTTAAAAGCTCAAATCAAATAAGGATTGATCATTCAGCAACAGGTCACGAAGGATTTAGCGATTTTGAATGGTCATTAAAAAATTAAATTCAGCTTATTCGATGAGCTTATTAAATGATCAAAATAGGAGTCGAAATGATGAGACGTAGAGACTTTTTAAAAGCGGGTGGCGCTGGTCTGGTTGGATCTACAGTATTTTCAATATCTGGCCTCACGATGCTGTCACCTGGAAACGCAAATGCCGCCACTGTCAGTTTCAATCTAACCGCAGAAGGTACATATAAAACCCTGGTTGATGGTGTGTCAGTTTACGTATGGCAATTTATTGATACGAACAGTACTGGCCCCGGTGCTCTGACTTCTGGTCTGGTGGTCAAGGAAGGTGACGCAGTTAGTGTAACAGTGAATAATAATCTTGATCGCAACATTCGTTTTAGTATTCCTGGTGTTTCTATGTCTTCAACCAGAACCATCAGTCCCGGCAGCTCACGCACATACAGCTTTACCGCACCTGCTGCAGGTAGCTATTTGTACACAGATAATGTGAATGGTGAACTGAGTCGTGCAATGGGTCTTGCGGGTCCTATGGTGGTTATGACTACTAATGGTTCTAACAATCTTTATAGTGGCGGTCCGGTTTTTGATCGACAGTACACTTTGTTTATGAGCGAACTGGATGATCGTCTGAATGCTGCTGTTCAAGCAGGTGGTAGTTACAATATGGCGAACTATGAACCAAATTATTATTTTGCTAATGGTCTTAGCTATCCTGATACTAAATCGAACAGTGACACGCTTATTGCCATGTCAGTTGGTGAGGATGTAGCTATTCGTTTTATAAATGGCGGCGCCATAACTTATCCCATGCATTTTCATGGTTATCATGTGAATGTTGCCAGTCGTAATCGAATTATAGAAAAAAATGTTATCGAAAAAGATACCGTACAGGTAGAACGTGGTGAATGTGTCGATGTGATTTTACCAGTTGCGCAAGCCGGCACTTATCCATTGCATACCCATTATGTTCCAGGTGTATCAGCCAATGGTGTCTATGCCAAAGGTGGTCTTGTTCTGATGAGTGCTGCTTAATTATTTGCGCTAATTTTGATTAAAAGATAACTAAAATTACGAGGGTAAATAAAATGTTTAACAAATTTCAAGAGATTTATATTATGTCGGCACATCGTGGTGGCGGCGGTGGTACTGCTACACCTCCACCTACAACCACGGGTGGCCGTGCTTTTACATTTTTACGTGCACCTACAACAGTAACGGCTCAGATGAATGGTTCTGCAGCACTGGCTGATGGTGCATCCATTAGTACCTGGTACTTCAGTAATGGTGGTGGTTTCAATGGAGACCGTACCGTGCCCAGTCCTGTGATTGAAGCTAATCAAGGTGAACAGGTAGCGATCACGCTAAGTTCGATGATGCCTCATACTATTCATTTACATGGACTGGATGTCGATCAGCAAAATGATGGTGTACCTGCAACCTCATTTGAAGTAACAGGTTCTTACACTTATAGATTTACCGCAACACACGCGGGTACTTTCATGTACCACTGTCATGTTGATACCAACAAGCATATGGAAATGGGCATGTTTGGAACTATCATTATTCGTCCTTCTAATGGCAGTACCACTCAGGCATGGGATAATGGTTCAGTTTTTGATAAAGAATATCTATGGCAGTTAACTACCCATGATAGTACATGGCATAGTGGTATGGGCGGTGGAGGTTCTAACCTGGCGCGTTATCGTCCAGACTACTTCATGATCAATGGCAAAGACGGCGCTAATACGATCACAGATTCAGCGACTGCAATTACTGCAAGTGCAGGTCAGAAGGTACTGGTTCGTATTGTTGGTACCAGTTACATGCCCGGCATTATCCGAATGGGTAGTTTACCGTTTGAAGTTATTGCTTCTGATGGCCGTCCATTGGTGCAGCCATATATTACTACTGAACAGATGTGTGCAGCTGGTGAGCGTTATGACATATTGCTCACTATGCCTTCATCCGGTCAATATACTGGTGGTATCGAGTACCGTAATATTCGTAATACGGATGCATTGGGCACGGTAACAACAACTATTACTGTTGCGTAACTTATAAAGGTGTTGATGATTAAAAGGCTGGGCGACGTGTGTTGCTCAGACCTTTTTGATTTTAATTTATTGTTGTTGAGTGATTTATTATAATGGCTTATTCATTGCGTCACACAGTGGCACATTAAAACAATAAATGGCCCAGGCTTTTGCTTTCACAGGAAGATATGTATAAAATACCCCTTTATTTATGCTGATTTAGTACGGATCATTCCAGCTATGGGATGATCTTTTTGTTTAATGTTTAATGTTTAATGTTTAATGTTTAATGTAACGCCTATGCCCATTGTTCTACAGTTCAATAATAATTTACCTGGTTTTGGAAACTCTTAATGCCACCCTATGAAGACAAGTTAAAGCAAATAACTCGAGAAGAGTTAATTACTAATAAACTGAAACTGGTGTATCAGGAAATAAAATTAAAATTCAATTTCATAGATCGAATTTCACTGGCTCTCTATGATGCGGAATGCGATACCCTGACGACCTATATTCACTGTACCAGTAATGGTGATCCACTCAGCCTGTATCAGTCACGACTAAGTGATTCGAAGTCATTACAGGAGATTGCAAAGACGGGCGATCCTCGAATAGTCAATGATATGTCTGTGTTCGATTCTGTTAAGAAACGTCATTCAGATCGGATAAAAAAATATGGATTTAAATCTAGTTACACTTATCCTATCTACAACAAGAATCAATTTTACGGATTTATTTTTATAAATTCGACACAGCTCAATGCTTTTACTGATGATGTACTTGAGCAGATAACACCGTTGATTCATTTAATTGCTGCATTCACTGTGATCGAATTCAGTATTATTAATACATTAACATCCACCGTTAAAACCGCATTGGTGATGAGCCATCACAGAGATCCTGAAACGGGAGAGCATCTTGATAGAATGGCACGTTATTCTCGATTGATCGCTATGGGTGTCGCGCGGCAATACAACCTGAATGATGAAACAATAGAACACATCTATCTGTTTGCACCTTTACATGATGTGGGCAAAATTGCCATTCCAGACAAGATTCTTTTGAAGCCGGGAAAGCTAACTTTCGAAGAATTTGAGTTGATGAAAACACATACCAGTAAAGGTCTGGAGATTATTAATACCATACTCGATAATTACCAGCTGGATGGCATGCAGCATACGGCGATATTAAGGAGTATTATCCTGTCACATCACGAAAAAATGAATGGCAAGGGATATCCTGATGGATTGGTTGCAAATGAGATTCCAATCGCAGCCAGAATTATCGCTGTTGCCGACGTTTTTGATGCACTCACCAGTAAGAGACCATATAAAGAAGCATGGTCTAATGATGAAGCGTTCGCTGAACTTAAGCGTATAAGTAATGATGAACTAGATGCTGATTGTGTTGATGCATTACTTAAAAATAGAAAAGTTATTGAGAGAATTCAGTCATTGTTTGTTGATTCAGAATAAACTTATTGTCATCGTGCCTCTGCCGTTAATAAGCTTTTATGCCTTGACCAGTTCAGCGTAAGCAAGCAAGTCTTCTAAAATTACTAACTGTGTACCAGTGGTTTCATCACCATTCTGTAACTCTTCAATATCCGCCAGAAAACGGTTCATCGTGCGCGGGCTTAGCGCGGGGTCGGTGAAGCGTTCTTTGCGGTATTCGTTCCAGCGCTGTTTTTCTTCGCTGCTGAGCGACTCTGGGAAATTTCTCGCCCGGTATCTGAATAGCATCTCCGGCAGGCGGGCATCATCAAAAGTCAGCTTGAGCTCAGCAAGTTCTTCGGGGCTGCTTTTTCTGATGCGGTCCATGCGACCATAGTCGGCATCGCTGAAAAATCCGCCGGCGTAAATTTGTGCATCGGGGTCGGTGACTTCGGGAAAATCACTTTGGGCAAATACCTGCAGTGTCTTTGCGACCAGAGCATCGATGTGTTCGAGAATAATTTGTCGATGGGCTTCGCAGGCTTCGATGTCGATATTGACGCGTTCGGCGCTGGCGGCATCCATGGTTTTAAGTGGTACGATGACCGGGCACTTGTTGATGTGTACGTCTTTGAGTGGTACACGTTTTACGTCTTCGGGCAGGTCTTCGGTTCTGGTGTACAGCCGGCCACTGAGTTCGTTGGCGTCCACATTGATGAAGTCGTCCGGTGCCTGGCCGAGGTCGTATACAATGATGCTGTTTTTGTTGGTTGGGTGCTGGCAGATGGGCATCACCATGGCGATGGCATTGCGTTCGGCAGAGTATTTGGATGAAACGTGCAGTACGGGTTCATGGCTGCGCAGGTTGAGCAGTTTGCTGACTTCTGTTTTTTTGCGCAGGCCGTACATGTAGTCGAAGAGCCGTGGCTGTTTATCGCGAATCAACCTGGCCATTTCGATGGTGGCGTAAACATCGGACATGGCATCATGCGCGGCTTCGTGGCTGATATTATTTTCTTTAGTCAGCAATTCAAGCCGTATGCTGGGGCGGCCATCATCGCCGATGGGCCAGTGGATGCCTTCGGGTCTGAGCGCACGGGTCAGGCGCACGATGTCGATCAGGTCCCAGCGTGAGTTGCCATATTGCCATTCGTGTGTGTAGGGATTGTAGAAATTTCGGTACAAAGCATTACGGGTGAATTCATCATCGAAACGAAGATTGTTGTAACCGGCGACGCAGGTACCGGGCTGGGAAAATTCTTTGTGAATGGTAGCGATAAATTCGGCTTCGATCAGGCCATCGGCGAGCGCTTTCTGTGGCGTGATACCGGTGATCAGGCACGACCTGGGATCGGGCAGCATGTCATCGGCAGGTTTGCAGTAGATGACCAGCGGGTCGCTGATGATGTTCAAATCCTCATCGGTGCGGATACCGCCGAATTGCGCGAGCCGATCAAAGCGCGGGTCGATGCCAAATGTTTCGTAGTCGTACCAGTAAATAGAATTTGCCATGCTTAATCTGCCTTAACTCGTGATCCTTCGATAAATGTCAGAAACTTTTTGCGGCAGTTTAGCAACATCATCGATCACCGCATAGTTGGCGGCGCCGTACATGTGCGGCAGGTAATCACGGGCTTTTTCATCGATGGTGATGCAGAACGGGTGGATGCCTTCGCGATGGGCTTCATACAGCGCCTGGCGGGTATCTTCGACGCCGTATTCACCGCGGTAGGTATCGTAGTCGTCGGGCTTGCCATCGGACAGGGTAATCAGCAGTTTGGTGCTGGCTTCGATATCACCGAACAGGCGCGTCATGTGGCGGATGAATACGCCCATGCGGGTGTAGTCCTGCGGCTTAATGTTGCTGATGCGTGCTTTGATGTGTTCGTCGTAGTTTTCATCAAAGGTTTTTATTTTGTACAGCTCGCAACGCTTGCGGGTCATGCCGGAAAAGCCGTAGATGGCGTAGCGGTCGCCGAGAATCTCCAGTACCTCAGCCAGCAGGATTAGTGACTCACGCTCGGCTTCGTTGATCCAGCCTCGTGTTGAGCCGCTCATATCGACCATGAAAATCACCGCAACATTGCGATCTTCCTTGTGCATTTTGGTAAATACGCGCTCGCTCATTTCCATGCCGCTTTGAGTGTCAGCGAGTGCACCGACCAGTGCATCAATATCGATGTCGTCGCCATAGGGTTGTCTTTTCAGTAGTTTGTCTTCGCCGCGCAGTACTTCAAAAGTGTGGCGCAAGCTTTTTAACAGGCCCTTGTGTTTGTTGAGTGTGTGCTCAACAAAATCATCATAGACCGGCTGCACTTCGATCTCACGCAGTACGCACCAGTTCTTGTGATAATGCTGGCGCTTGAAATTCCATTCGTTATAGAGCTCTGCTCCTTCTTCGTGATAAGTGCCTTTCCATACATCGTCGGGGTCCGGCTGCGCATCTTCGAATATTTTCAGGTCATATTCGCCCGGGCCGGCCGCGACCAGGTATTCAGGTGGAATTTCTCCAAAGTCGACAATAATGGAAGTGATCAGTTCACGGACATGATCTGGTGGCACGACCAACTCACCATCGAGCATAAGTTCGACGGTACCATTTTGATAAGTAGCTTCATTTTTATTAACTATGTTGAAAATTGAATTTTCATCGTCTGCTGTCAGTTCGTCTTCATCGTGATTCTTTTTGGATAATTCTTTGGCGAGCTCACTCAGTGCGACGCGAAAATAGGCTTTTTCTTTTTCGACGCGTCGATGCAATGTGCTGGCTACCTGCTCAAGCCGTATGGTTCCCTGGTAGCAGCAGGGTTCGGGGCAATGTGCGGCGCTGATCGCGTCGATGAGCTTGAGTGAGGTTATTGCACTGGCTTCTTCGTCCAGTAATGATCGTACTGAGGCTTGCGACAATAACTGCTCTTTATTTTTTTCATGCTCAGGGTGCAAGCGTGACTTGAGTGCCTGCATGTCACGGTACAGGCCGGGCAGCTCACGTTGGATGCATGCTTCCAGTCGTATATTTTCCAGAGCGCAAAATTTGTCGAGTTTTTCCGGTGCATCCGCCAGAATATCAAAATCAATTCTGAAACTGCCGTACTGTATTTGTGCCCAGAGGTAGGCGACGGTGGCCTTGTAATTAAGAAAATTTTCTTTTTTGTTTTCCAGTAGCGCAGTGATTTCAGGCAGGTAAACGGTTTCGGTATCGGTGTAAGCCTGTTCAGCGGTGGCCAGTTTCAGTTTGCGACCTGCCAGGCCACGTAAAAAAGGCAGCAGTACTGACGCTTCTTCCTCAAAAACGGCGCCGCAATTTTTCGTCTGGGCAGAGTAGATGAACTGATCAAGATTTTTGATCACAGTCATCGCTGCGTGCAGGCCCTGTTTATCATAGTTGTCGGTGGCTTCCATCGCCCAGGCTTCGACCATGTGCATTTCCATGGCTTCCAGTGCCTGTCTGGAATGACAGGCGAACTGGTAGGCCAGTTCGATATTGGTGGCGGAAACACGTTGTGTCAGATTGAGAATAAAATCCTGGTGCTGTCTTGGCTGGGTGATGATGTCTGCTGCTGGAATTTCATTTTTGACGAATGAAAATTCAACTTCCAGACATTTATCCAGAAACTCAATAATCTGATGTTGTTTCAGCGATGGCCTGGTCATGGCTGGTGAATAACGCGGTGTTGCTGGCTAAAACAGGGTTGATGACAGTTCGTTGATTGCGACCAGCATGTCAGCATCATCGGTAATCGCCTGGGTGATTGCCGTTTTGCAGGCGGTCACTGGCTTGATGCCATCGTGGATTAATTTTGCCGCGTGCACCAGTAAGCGGGTGGAAGCACCTTCATCCAGACCGCTGCCTTTCAGGTCACGAGTCATGTGGGCAAATTTGACCAGCTGTTGAGCGGTGTTTCTATCAATGCCGGTTTCTTTGACGATGATTTCGGTTTCCAGATGGGCATCCGGGTAATCAAATTCCAGGGCGACAAAACGCTGGCGCGTACTTTGTTTCAAATCTTTCATCACGCTCTGATAGCCGGGATTGTAGGAGATGGTCAAACAAAATTCGGGCGTGGCTTCCAGTAGTTCGCCCACTTTTTCCATCGGCAGGACGCGTCGATCATCCGCTAGCGGGTGTATGACCACGGTGGTATCTTTGCGAGCTTCAACGACTTCATCGAGATAACAGATGGCGCCATTGCGTACAGCACGCGCCAGCGGTCCATCGACCCAGGTGGTTTCGCCGCCGGCGATTAAGAAACGGCCGACTAAATCTGAAGAGGTTAAATCATCGTGACAGGAAACGGTGATCAGGGGACGTTTCAAGCGCCACGCCATGTGCTCCATAAAACGTGTCTTGCCGCAGCCGGTGGGACCTTTTAATAAAATGGGCAGACCCTGACGATAGGCGGCTTCAAACACTTCGATTTCCTCGCCGATGGCCTGATAAAAAGGCTCGTCTTTAATGAAATACTCTTCGGGTTTTAGTGCTTTGCTTTGCATGTTTCTGTTTCTGCTGGTTTAAAAATATATTGGGGCAAACCATTTTGTCGTTGTTAGTTAAAAAATAATAACGATTTCTATGAGGTCATTATGCAGAGCGTAATTTCTTCACGGTCATGGTAGAGGTGTTTTGCCTGCAACTGATGCGGGATATTTTCTTCCTCTAAAGCATGATGAAGCAGCGCGATGCATTCGTTGACGGTTTGCAGTCTTTTCTTCATCGGCAGTTTTAAATTAAAGATAGCGTTGCGGCAGTCTTTGCGCGTAAACCATTTGGCGATGAGGTTGCTGACGTGCAGCGGACGTTCGGCCATATCGCAGACCAGCCAGTCGATGGCTTTTTTGGGGCGGTAGGTGAAAGCGTCGGTTTTTAAATGTTCGACCATACCGCCGCTCATTAATTGAGCGTCCATCGGGCCGTTGTCGATAGCAGTCACCAGCAGGCCGCGTTGCACCAGTTGCCAGCTCCAGCCACCGGGAGCCGCGCCGAGGTCGACGGCGGTCATACCGTTTTTTATGTATTTTGATTCATCGGTGATGAACCAGTGAATGGCTTCTTCCAGTTTCAGTGTTGAGCGGCTCGGTGCCGACGACGGCATGCGCAGACGTGGAATGCCCATGGCAGTGTGCGCACTATTTTCCATCGGTGATGAGCCGATATAGGCCTGCTGCGAATTCAGAAACAAAATATGTAAGCGTTGGTCAGCATGCGCCGATAATAATTTTTGTTTTTTGAGTGCGTTCAGAAGATGGGGCTCGAACTGTTTGCAAAAACGGCTGATTGATTTGCCTTCGTTGGTATCGGGATAGTCTAATTCAATGTCATTAAATTCCCGTTGCAGTGACTTGATGACGGTCATTAGCGGCGCGATGCGGTTCTGCTCGGGTAAGTCATCGAGCCGGGGCAGGCTGGCAAACCACTGGCGGGTGAAGATCAGTTGCCTGAAATCCAGTTGCTGGAGCAGTTCGCTGATATTGGGTTCTGCCGTGCCAATCAGTAAGACGTAACCGGTATCAGTATTGGTCTGGATGTAGGCGGGAAAACCCAGGTTGCTGGCATAGTCCATGATCTCGCCAGCGCATTCTTTTTCAAAGCCGGGGCGGCAGAGCAGTACAAGTTGAGTGGTGTGATTCATGCTCGCATTTATATCAGTATGGAATATACGGTGTCATTGATTAAAATTAGTTGTAACATCACGCGCAAATTTTAAGAGGTTATTCAATGGAAACCAGTGAAGTTAAAAAGATTATCGAGGCCGGCATCCCCGGCAGTGAAGCCACGGTGACTGCGGATGGCAGCAAATACACCGCAGTCGTCGTCTCTGATGCGTTCGAAGGCAAAACCATGGTGGCTGAGCAGAAAATGGTTTACTCCCTGCTGAATGAGCATATCCAGAGTGGTGCCATCCATGCTTTGACCATCAAGGCGCTGACGCCTGAAGAAGCGAAGGCTCAATAGCCTCGGATCTTCCCCGGCGCTTACCGTTCTGCGTAGGCGCTGCCCTTGACGCAACCGCTGATGATTTTCATCATTTCAGGGAATACCTTGGGGGTGGCGGCAATGATGTCGCCGCTGTTCAGGTAGTCATCACCACCCTGAAAATCGGAAATGATGCCACCCGCTTCACGCACAATCAGTACGCCGGCGGCAATATCCCAGGCGCTCAAGTTAAATTCCCAGAATCCATCGGTACGACCGGCAGCCAGCCAGGCCAGATCGAGCGCGGCTGAACCCGGGCGGCGGATGCCTGCAGTGGGAGCCATGAGTTGCGCCATGGTCTTTAGATAAGTATCGAGATAACTCTGGTCGTGGTACGGGAAACCGGTACTCAATAATGCGCCTTTCAGGCCAACCCGGCCCGAGACGCGAATTTTTTTGCCATTGAGCTGTGCGCCATCACCTTTGGAGGCGGTAAACAGCTCCTGAGAAAGCGGATCGTAGATGACACCAGTAATGATGCGATCGTTCTGCTTGAGCGCAATCGATACCGCAAACTGGGGGAAACCGTGCAGGAAATTGGTGGTGCCATCGAGAGGATCGATGATCCACTGGAACTCGGCACCTTCATCCTGTACGCCGCTTTCTTCGGCCAGAATGCCATACTCCGGGTAGGACTGACGCAATATATCGATAATTGCGGCTTCGGCTTTACGATCGACGTCGGTGACGAAATCGTTATTACGTTTGGAAGTAATCGCCAGACGATCAATTTTGTCCATACTACGGACAATGATGTCGCCGGCGGCACGCGCTGCGCGTACTGCAATGTTTACTGTTGGATGCATGGCAAATTTTTAAAGAGCAGTGTTAAATCGATGCGGATGATAGCAGATTTACCCTCATATTTCACGAACGTACTGTGTCAATTGCAGTATTTAGGATGGCCTGGTTATCAAGGTATATATGATAATGACGAATGGCTA
>Ga0224496_10000554_pt1 | contig 25897 bp, 28 predicted proteins | sample SF_Jul11_sed_USG_2_FD_168127 | JGI IMG/M metagenome (GOLD analysis project Ga0224496, IMG submission 168127) | Sediment microbial communities from San Francisco Bay, California, United States - SF_Jul11_sed_USGS_8_1 | ecosystem: Environmental > Aquatic > Marine > Sediment | place: USA...
AAGCAATCTAGTTGGGCTTATACTGAGCCCGATTTTTCGTCATTATTTTTTACAATTGGGCCAAAAGGCCCGCGAGGACCTGAGGAAACGCAGCCGGAGGGCTATTGTGAAAATACTTCCTTGAGGAGATCGGTGACACGGGCGGCTGGGTTGGTTCGAATTTTTTGCTCTTCTTGCGCGAGCGTATGGAACAACCCGTCCAAGCTTTTTCCCGTCACATAATTATCAAGATCAAACTGTTCCGCCTTGACGAATGGCAAGGCGGTGTATTGGCCAACCAGGGACTTATATTGGGCAGCCACTCCAACCTGGTCCATCGCTGCGGTGACTTTCGGTTTAAATACTTCGGTCAATTTTCCTTTGGTCTTTTCTTTAAAGTATTCCGTGGCGGCGGTATCTCCTCCGCTTAAAATTTTCTTGCCATCTTCAAACGACATCTCAGTCAGCGCTTCTTGAAAGATGGGCTTGGCCAGTGGCGCAGCCTGTTCGGCCGATCGATTCATGCTCACCACGAATTCATCAATTTGTGGTCCAAGACCAACCATGCGTAACGCCTTATCCATTTTTTGCAATTTATCGGGAAGTAAGATTTTAATGGCTTCATTTTTGAGAAACCCGTCCGTATTACCGGTAAGAGCAACCGTATTTTCTGTGCCCACCTCAAGCGCTTCCTTCAATCCCGAGATAATCTTTTCATTGCTCAGACCGGTGCCCCCCGACTTTCCAAGTTGCTCCATCCCTTTCTTGGTGAGATCTTCCAAGAAATCGAATTGCGCACAGGCTGCTTGTGGAATGAGAAGAAAAAGTACAACGCTGAATAATTGAGGAATCTTCATGTTAGACCTCCGTGAGTCCGTGAGGACCAATGAACAGGTTAGGAGAGGGGGAAGGAATTCTAGTGTATGACTTTGGCAAAGACGATGCAATCGTTCGCCAAAATCCTGAGTATTCTCGCCACTTTCATTGAGAAGATGAAAATCGATGCTGCCGCCAGGCTTCGTAAACAACGACGGCCACGGCATTACTGAGATTCAGACTGCGGGAATGTGGTTGCATCGGAATTCGTAGGCGTTGAGTGGGAGGAAGAGCCTCCAAAACATGGGCAGGAAGGCCGCGGGTTTCTGGCCCAAAGAGCAATGCATCGCCCTTTTGAAACACAACCTCATGATAATTCGTTGGGCCTTTAGTGGTCATCGCAAAAATGCGTGGCGGCTTATGCGCATCGAGATAGTCTTGCAGCGTTGGATAATCTTTCATGCAAGCCAATTCATGATAATCTAACCCCGCACGACGCGCCCGTTTATCATCTAACTCGAAGCCCAATGGATGAATCAAGTGCAACCCGAATCCCGTATTGGCACAGAGCCGAATGATATTCCCCGTATTCGGAGGGATTTCAGGCTCATAGAGGACAACATCTAGCATTGGTTATCGCTGGAATTCCCAGACATTTCCTCTAGCCCTTCTACCGGGATTCATACCGTCACGACCCACATTCACCAGTCCTCTTCCGGGCGGACTCTTTTCTTCAATTTTCAATAGTCGTTCAGAAACTCCAGAATCCCTACGACTCAATTTTGCCCGCACAATATTCCACAACCATCCTCATTTCAGTGGGCAGAGGACTATCAAATTCGACCCACTGATTGGACACAGGATGCTGAATTCCCAACATTGTGGCATGCAACATCATTCTTTGAATAGGGATCCCTTCCATTAGGCAAAACTTCTGTCCGCCATAGACTGTATCACCGACAATAGGACAGCCCAGCGAGGCCATATGAACTCGGAGTTGGTGTTGTCGCCCAGTTCGCGGTGTTAATTCGATACGAGAACAAAAATTTCCAAATTCTTGCAAGACAGTATAATCCGTGGCAGCAGACTGAGGCTTGTTCGTATAGCCCGAAACTTTCTTCCCATCATTCACATCACGCCCAATGGCGAGATTGATCGTTCCTCGATCAAAGCTTGGTTTCCCTAACACGATGGCCTCATATCTTCTGGCAATAGTGTGTTCTGCAAATTGGGAACACAGCACACGATGTGCTTGGTTTGTTTTGGCCACGACCATGACTCCAGATGTTTCCTTGTCGAGGCGATGCACTAGCCCAGGATAGACCGATCCAGACTTGAGTTCTTTCTTTTTATCAAATAACTGGAGATGTTCCAATAAACCGTTCAAGAGAGTTCCCTCCCAATTGCCTGACGTTGGATGCACGACAATTCCTGCTGGCTTATTCACGACCAACAAGGTGGCATCTTCATAAATGACCTCAAGCGGAACAGCTTCATCATTCACCATCAACGGTCCAGGCTCCGGTTTATCCAGAGAGATCCGGTCTCCTGGCTTCACCTTCTGACTAGGCTTCACCACTTCGGCATTGATTCGAACGCGTCCGGCCATAATGAGTCGCTGTACGCGAGATCGTGAAACGCCTCGCTCGTGGCTGACCAAAAAGGCATCCAACCGTTTGACCCTTTCTCCGGGGGGCACAATAAATTCAGTAATCACACACAACAACCTTGTAATAGGACTGCTGCTCTTGAAAATGGAGAGCCATTCTTATCCGATGAGTTCCATTATTAATTTTTCTTGCGACTACACCACTCATTCGCAAGGATTTGGGGGGGGGCGCCGATAAAGCAAGAAAACAACCGTTAACCTATTTCTTTGAAGGAGAAGACCATGGCAATCGGAGGCTTAGAGGCTCAACCAATTTTTTCACAACCCCCATCTCCGTTAGTTGCACAAACTCAAAAGAGTGGTCCTGCGTTGAGGCCCAACAGCAATGGGATTGAAAAAAGCAAAGAACCAGCACAATCGAATCTCTCTTCCCCTGTTCAAGATCAGGTCTCATTATCCAGAGAGGCTCAGACGCTTTCAGCTACCAGCCATTCACAGAATGAGAAAAATAATACGTTTCAAGGATCGACTTCGCCTTTTGATAAATAAAAGCCATGAGGCATAGGGATTGTTTTTCTTGGCTTGAATCGGCACCCACAACTCAGCGTCGTTCATAGAGCAGCTCACAGGCCTGCGCATACCCTTGTAGCCAACCTTCATGATACGCCTCATGCAAGGCTCGTCTAACCTGATCAATGGCTTTCTCTCCCAGGAAAGATCCAGGAACCTCTGAACACACCATTTCTACCGCGATATCGACCAGCCGCTCTCGAAGTTGCCAGAGCTCATCGGTGACAATTTTCTTGATTCCTTCTTCCCCACATTGCGTCACAATTTTTTCAAGAAAGGTGTCATAGCCTTGAACCTCGATCACTTTGTCACGAATACGGCGCAACTCTTCTTTGATGCTATTGGTATCTTTAATCATGACTTTAAAAAGTTGTTTCCGTGCTTCCTCCCCTAATGTCCCTTCCATTCGCTGAAGAACCGCTCCAGGAGACGGGGCCGAATCGGCTTCTTCTTCATCCCGACGAGACGCCATAGGGCCCACGTTTCCCAATCGCATTCGATCATAAGCTTTTCGAGCATCAACATCTCCAAGAATTTCATAAGCCGCATTGACTTCCCGAATCTTTTGATCGGCTTGACGACTCCCCTGATTCCGATCAGGATGATATTGCAGCGCTAATGTGCGGTACGCCTTTTTGATCTCATCCTGTGAGGCTTGAAGCGCCACTCCCAGAACCGCATAATAATTCAGCGTGGCCATTTCACAATCCCCTTATGCAGCAATATTGTTTCCATTTTCGGAAAAGGCATGCACCAGCACTCCCCTTTGGCTTCAACTCCTGATCGAATGAAATTGTACTCTAGGCTCTGATGATTTCGCTTCCCGCATCTACCTTGCCATTTATCTACGCCCTGGTTCCTCTACTGCTTGGATACCAAGGACCATCCCAGTCTCTTTGGGCAACAGTCTTTTCAGACATGATTATGACGCCACCACCGCAAGAAGTCTCAATCACAGATCTTGTGAAGGATCCGGAAACCTTTCATCAACAGCATATTTCCGTCCGAGGCCTGGTCACTCAACTCGAACTTCATCTCGACGAATCCGAACTGCACCTGGACTTTGTCTTTCGTCTATCTCAAGGCCCGTCTTCCATCCTTGTCTACGGCAGGCATGATCGTACACGGGGCGCACCAGCCATGAGCATGAATGAAACGGTCGAGGTTGTTGGGCTTTTTTGGAAGAAGCAAAACAGAAACGGAATCTCAATCCTGAATATTCTGGAAGCAATAAACGTAGCACCCTATCCATCCTCAATTCCTAGCCGCACCTAACCACGATCAGCCGTTTATGTTTTAAGATAATTACTCAACATTCCTGCCACTGTTTCTAGGTCAGTTTTGGGTGAAGGTATTGGTGAAAGGGGCAAAGATAGTACCTCCTCCAGCGTCTTTTGCCAGATACCCGCGTCAAAATCCGCCCGTGTCATTTCTAAGGCCCGTCCATAGCGATGCACATAGGCCACCAGTGAGTCTTCATCCACAAAATTGTTGCGCCTGACGTACACGATGGGAATACACCACTGCACTGCGGTCGTAATGGTGGCATACCCAGGTTTCGTCATCACCACATCCGCCTGCTTCATAAATTCCCCAAACCCCATTTTGAAATCTTCTATGCGGTGAATTCGCGTGAACGACTGTGCCACAGATACGCCACCCACCAAAAAATGAAAGCCTTCACACATCTCCATTTGGTTGAAAGGAAGCCCCGTCAGTGGAATGCCTCCGAATGCGATCAAGACCAGCTTTTCTCCATCTTTCAGTCCAAGAATTTCTCGTATTTTCCTTGAGGGTGTTCCAAGAAGTGGGAAAGATGGACTTGTATCTGTGGTCAGGGGGAAGGCCGGCATCTCAATACCCGGATAGAGCCGAATGAGGTGGGCAGCCTTAGCATATTCCTGACAAATATGTTCATAGATGGCCAAATGCGTCGCATTGGCTCTATCCATGTATGGCACAAGCACCTGATCCCAGGAAAGCGAGCCAATGGCCACGGCCGGACATTGGGCTTCAAATGCACTAGCTATAGCCAAATAGGAAATATTGGAAATCACGAGCTGGGGTTGAACCTTATTCATGGCCGATACTTCCTGATTCACTCGTTCATTCCAATTGTGGTGAAACGCATGATAGGCCGCCCACGTCCCGTTCAGGTCTATGTCGAGTGGCCCCGTTTGAACACAACCAATATCTTGAGCGACCGGCTGCAAATCCCAGGGGACCTCCAAATATTCTTCAAAAATAGAAGACGGAACACAGGTTCGAAGCACAACGTGCAATTCATCACATACCCTACCTAAGGCATTAAGGATGGGAATAATTTGCGCGGCATGCCCAAATCCATGGGCCGAGATTGCACACCATACAACTGGCATTGAGATCCTTTCTTAAACGACGAAGGCTCTGTTCGTATTTTTGGAAAGAAAGACCACTCTACTCATTTATTGACTTGCAGGAGACCAGTTGAAGTTCATAGAATTTATAGAAGACCATGAAATTACTTTCACTCACATCCCAGTTCTCTCAATAATGAGACCCGCGTCAAACCTTCTCAAAATTATTTTTCGTGCAGGTTTGCTCATTATCTGTCCCCTCATTTCGGCCTGTCACCAGGCCCCCAAGCAATATCCCCAAGGTCACCCAAGTACCAAGACCCAACCGCCTCAGGTTGAACAACAGTTATTAGCGACCATTCAAGATGCTGAATCACTAGGACCGGGAAATCCCCTTCTTTTGAGTAGCCTCTATAGCCTGGCCGACTATTATCACGGTCGGAAGGAATACGAGAAATCCGCCGACCAATACCTCCGCGCTTTACACATTAAAGAATCCATCAATGGTCCAGACCATCCCGATCTTGCGGTTATCCTTCAACGATATGCCCAGGTCCTTCAGGAAGCGAACCGCCAAACTGAAGCCGCGAACCTCTTAGCTCGTGCAAAGGCCATCTTAGCCAAGACCACGACAGCTGCCCCTCCGTCACCATAACAACCCTTTCAGCCTTCTTCATCGACATTTCGACCCAGCTTTAATGGAAAAAGTTGCCTACCTAGGTAGAAATAACAGGAGAATTTCTTCATTTTGGTGAAGATTCATGCATATTATGACGTCTTCTCGCTGGCACAAGACTTGTTAATGAAGTATCGGAATACCGCGAATCACCTTTGATAAAGGACTGTCAGCCCATGAAGAAAATCCCCAACGCACCTGCCAAGCGAGGGCGACCAAGAAAAAAGTCCGCAGCCAAAAGCGCCTCATCTTCTGCACAAAGCGACAAGCATCCTCGATGTTCACGCTGTGGATCCCGAACCGTGACGTTAGAACAATTGGAACAAGAGCTCTTAGTGACACTCAGTATCCATTGTTTAATTTGTGGGCATCATTCCTTTATCGGCCGTCCGGTGATTCGGCTCCTGAAACGCCCGAACGTCACCATTCCTGATTCCATTACCCGCCCCACCATCAGATAGCCCAACCTTCAACTACCTTGCCTCCTTGCTCAAAGCGCAGTGGTCTTACCACGATTCAGTTCGTACGGTTAAAGGAAATATTTGATAATCTTTGAGGCCTTGCGTGACTTGCCGACAAGCCGTGACACTTCCACACATGCGCAAATCGGACTGCGAAAGATTCGGAACCAGTTCGAGTAATGGGGTGGGATCAATCTGCTCCTCGCCAGACGATCGCACCTTGGAGCGAATGATTCGACCTGTCATAAACGACCAATCACTTGGCCAAGATCGGGTTAACACCGGCAGATATCGAAAATGCTGCGGTAACTCTTGCGCCATCTTCAATAAGTCCTGATGCAACATCAATTGTCTTTCATGACGGACACTGGCAATCAAAGTCAAAAACCCATCTCCCTTTCTATCGGATTTGGTCCATTCCTGCTCGGCCATATAGCGAACATAAGAAAGAAACGGTGTCACTCCTGTTCCAAATGCCACGCACACCAAACGACGACCTTCCCACTCACCATCAGGTTCCAACCGTAAGTTCGCTCCCTTGCATTGGCTGGCATTTTCATACACAGTCGCGATGCCAGCCTCCTTATCTATTGTCACACGAACAGCAATCCCCTCCTCCTCATACCATGTTTCAGCCTCCCTAGACTGCCACCAAGGCGAGGTATCGGATTGAGGAAGATGCGTATCATTAATAAAGGTCTCTAAGACCCTAGGTTCGATGTTGGCTGCATTCGACCTCGTATACATTCTCCGACGGTACTTCCTCGTGCGGCCACCCCAAGGTTTCGCTAAAAATGCTGTTCCCGGACGCATGGTATCGTGAATCTCATAGCGTCTTCCCTCAATTTCGACGTCATCAGGTAATAATAATTGCACTCGTCGAATCTCCCCAGGGTCAAGCACTTGAAGTTGTACTATTCGTGCGGAAACCACATTTTCCATCGTATGCCCTCAACTCGTGTACTTGCTTCTTTCATCTTTTTTTTCTATGATTTCTGACATGGAAATTCCAAAATTTTCATCCATACCCGATTGGCAGTCGACGGCCACTTCCTTGTCTTCATCTTCTCGCTCCTATGAAACCGCTCAGCCTCCTGTCAAACCCAAGAAGGATGAACCGTCGATGGCATCGCAAGAATCGGAGCCGTTGACTCTTTCTCCTCTCGGACAGGAAATCAAGCAATACTCCAACGCTCTGGCTAACCTTCCAGATATTCGACTTGAACGAGTGACACAAATTCAAAAGGCTTTAAAAAACGGCACCTACGCCATTTCCTCTCAAAATCTTGCCGATAAACTGATCCAAGAAATTTCAAGCCTTTCCCCAGACTCATCATCTTCATCCGCCTAAACTACCTTTACACCCACCCCCTCACCATTTTTTCTTCCAAAGCCTACCGGCCTTATCAGTGGATTCATGCAAAAAAAGCATCCTAACAAAGGCTATGCTTGCTTCCAATATGAAAGAATTTGAATTCGGTTGCGGCACCTTCTTCTATGTTTTTTCTCATTACTACCTTGCGATCTTGCATCTAGTTTTTTCGCCTTGTAGCATGACACATTCTAACCGAAAAGACTCTGATGCATTCGACGTCTCGATACCCAATCATGGGCTCCAATGTTCTGTGGCTCACGGTTGCCACCAGCCCGAACAATATTTTAATCAAATCCTCTATCCTGGGTTTAGGCCCGGATCATTCCCTCCTCTGTGCTATTCCCGACGATCAACCGCTAGAGACACTATCACAAGGATTGCGTTGTAAAGGTCGCTCCAATATCGACGGAGAGATTTTTGAATTTGAAACAGTGATACAAGAATTCCTCTCATTTCCCTCAGCCATTCGCCTGACCGCTCCTCAGACTATTTTACGCCAAATACCGCGCTCATTTCCGCGATTGACCGTAGATCTTCCTGGCGTGGTTCGTCCTTTAAGTCGAACAGGTCAAATCCTGGCTGTTCTCCCGGTTCAACTCAGCAACCTTTCTCCAACTGGCTGCCAAATCACCATCGACCCGTCCACTTGGCCGAGAGTTTCAGCCCTCCACCTTTATTTAAGCTGTCGGCTACCCGGCTTCAACCACCAATCAAAAATCCAAGGCTCCATCGAATGGGTGCACCCAACCAATGAACTCGTCATCGGCATTCAGTTTATCTTTCAAACAGACAAAGACATTGTTCAACAAGACGTCTTGCAGTGGTACTCCTCCCAAAAAGCCACCATAGTGAATACGACCGCTTAGACCTTTTCTCTCCCTTGGGGGCACCTTTTCCTTTCCCATTGGTCTTTAGCAGTCCCCCTGTCTCATGGTGGCAGCAACACCTTGACTGAACATGAGCTCCATCAAGAGCCACCAAAATTATCATCCGAAAAGCCGAGGCCTGAAAGCAAAAACTTGAACCTGTTGAGGCAACGTCCATATGTGCCAGTTGCCTGATAATGCGGGTTCTGATTACAATATGGTGCAAATTCTCCTAATTTTTAGGGTCTCTGCGGTTTATACATTCATCATTCACATTCATTTTGACGAAAGATGTCCCCCATGGCCGAGCTTATTAACAACCGGAACATCATTGATATTGCCCCACTTCCTTCTCCCAGGCACATACAGGAAATCCTGCCTCTCCCGGATGAAACCGGGCACATGGTGCTACAGGCTCGACAAGCCATTCGTGATATCCTCCAAGGCAAGGATACGCGGAGATTAGCCGTCATCATTGGCCCCTGTTCCATTCATGACCCTGAGGCTGCCATCCAATATGCAGAGCAACTGAAACAAGTCGCCGATCGTGTCCGCGACCATTTGTTAGTCATCTCCCGAACCTACTTTGAAAAGCCTCGTACCACCGTCGGCTGGAAAGGCCTTATCAACGATCCCAAGTTGGATGGATCGTGTGATATTGGAGGCGGATTTGAACTGGCTCGCTCTATTTTACTGAAAATCAACCAATTGGGTGTGCCCTGTGCCACGGAGTTTCTTGATCCCGTCACGCCGCAATATATATCTGATCTCATTAGCTGGTCAGCCATTGGAGCCCGCACAACCGAAAGCCAAACTCACCGGGAAATGGCCAGCGGTCTTTCCATGCCGGTCGGATTGAAAAATGGAACCGACGGGGGACTCCAGGTTGCCCTCAACGCCATGATTGCAGCCCGGCACCCCCAAAGCTTTATTGGTGTCAACGCCGAAGGCGTAACTTCCATCATTAAAACCAACGGGAATCCTGATCGACATATCGTCCTTCGTGGTGGTGGTGGACGAGTCAATTACAATCGGAAAGATATTTCAGACGCCGTACAATGTCTCGCGAAAGAAGACATTCGCCGACCAGTCATGGTGGATTGCTCCCATGGTAATTCGGAAAAGGACCACACGCGACAAGTTCCCGTCGCGCAATCCGTGGTGAAGCAATTTATCGAAGGTCAAGCGGCCATTATGGGCCTCTTAATCGAAAGCAATCTCAAGCCTGGGAATCAAAAATGGGAAGTCGGGAAATCATTGAAATGGGGCGTATCCATTACTGATGCCTGCATTGGTTGGGAAGAAACTGAACATCTTCTTGACGAATTAGCGGAAACGTTAGATAAATCCGCCAACACAACCGCCGTATCAGGATAACGGTTCAGGGGTTTTTCTGCCCGCCATAGGATACGTACCGCTTAAAAAATCCCTCCACCCAGGCAGCCCACCCGACGCCTAAACTTGCATAAGCTTTCTTGAGAGGATGGGTAAAGCGTAGCTTTCTGGTCATACCACCATTAGGCAGTTTGCCCAGAAAAGCCCATAATTTGGATAAGAAAAGAGGCTAACTGGCGTAGGGAACTACAAACAGTTGGAAAATTATGAAGGAGAGGATAAGTCAGGAATTGGTTCAATTTTAGGAGTGTCGGATTCATGAGCAGGTTCATGCGTATGACATCCTAAATGATGACACAGCCGGCGATTCCAAAACCCCGCCCACGCAATTAACGATGCACCGAGTACATCGAGAAAAATTTCGGTGGAACTTCCTGATTCTATCCATACATGGGAAATTATCAAGACCACAAGTCCCAGAATGGTAAGAATAGTGGGTCGGATATTATGGTGACGGGGAAAGGTGGCCAATAATCCAAACCCTGCCAAAAGCGCAATCACCGTCAAAAATACCCATTCTGTTTTTTCTGCCCAAAAAGCTCCCAACACACCATCCAAACCATCCCAGGAATGAGCGGCAATTACCGGGAGAGCCAGTAAGGCCAATGGAGTCACGGCACAATGCACCGCACAAATAAGAGAAGCAATTGATCCAGCTTTAGAGAGTTTTTGGCCGAGGATACTCATTGTTGATTTTTTACCATTACTGGCACTTGGGACAAAATCCTGCAAATTCCAAGGTATGATCATCTACGATAAATTGTGTTTGTTCTTCAATTAACCGTGTCAGTTTCTTTAAAGGGCATAGTAATAAATCCACGATTTCCCCGCACACTCGACATTGAATGTGATGATGGTGTTTACGCCCTTCCTTTAATTCATAGCGAGATTGCCCTTGAAGGTCCAATTGCATGACTAGTCCTAATTCCTTCAACACATTTACCGTCCGATACACTGTGACCAAATCAATAGCAACATGCCTATCTTGTAATTGCGAATAGATTTCAGAAGCACTCAAGGGTTGGTGGGTTTGCTCTAGAAGCCCTAAGACCGCTTTTCTGGTACGCGTCAATCGCCGTCCAGTTGCGCGCAATCCCTTTCCAATTGTGGGCTCTAACATCCGTTGCACCCTTGAAATATCTAGAAATTCAATAAAAATGACACCTGTCTTTATTGCAAGTCTATTGCAAATACCATGACCAGAAAAACATTGTCAATAGGTTGGAAGCGTTTAGAGGGTCACAGAATGGTCAGAGCATTCACTACCAGCACATTGGCCAGCCAACATACAAAAAGGATTAAGAGGAAGGTGCTGTCGACCGTTTAACCCACGACCACCCCAAACAACTAACCGGCCTGGAACGGCTGGCTATTCCTCACGGCTCGATCTGAAAAAATCTTGAAGGGAGAAACGATTAGTGCGTTAAAGAATTTATCTTTTCACATTGAGAGAAAAATAATAGGAAGGAATGCCCGGGAGAGACCTGTTATTCCAACAACAGGTCTGCCCGGCGATTAAACTGGTGACACCGGTGCTCGTCGTCCACATCACACAACACCAGAGTATTTCCATAGGACACAATATCCAATCGAGTACGTGGAATTCCCAAATTCGATAGATAATCTTTCACCGCCTTGGCTCGTTTTACTCCTAGGACCATATTATAACTTTCACTCCCACGGATATCGGCATGCCCTTCAATCATAAGACCATACGTTGAATAATGGGTCATCCATTTGGCCGTCGCATCTAATCGTTCCTGGACTTCTGGAGTAATTTCCCAACTATCAAACGGAAAATAGACAGTAGGAAATGGGTCTGCTTCGGCCAATTCTTGAGCAGGTCGCTCCTCTATGACCTCGTCAGGTATGGCCATACGATCGCTTACAGCAGGAGATTGGGTAACTTCGCCCGGTGCAAGAGAAGTCAAGGTAGGCTTGGGTTGATTGGATTCTGTAGCATCGGATGTGTGATAGCTTGCCGAAAATGATTCACACCCCCAGGCCGAGCAAACAAGAATAATTCCAAGTAGACGTAACAACATAAAGAAACTCCCTCCGTTTTTCCATGTTTGTCGGCGGGGAGTGGGGAAGACTTAAGAAAAAGGAAAAACCAGGCCATTTTCCCAGGAAGACCTAGTATGGCAGACAAGGATTCCATTGATTTTTTCCAAAAACCCCTGAGAGAGAATATTTATTCAAAATTTTTCTATCAAACCCGATTGTCGACTATCTTCAATCAACTGAATAGGGTTAAGCCCAGCACTGACAGAGGAAAAGGCATTAAGTAAATCGCCACCAAGAGCATGAAGAGCGGCCGCCGCAAAAAGGCCAATTAAACTCATTAACAACGAATACTCAACTGCAGCTGTCCCTTGCTCATCATGAAAAAAATTGAACATTTAAGTAGTCCTCCCTTATTACTTCCGCTGAAATGCCCCTTGTTTATTGACCAGAATGCAAAGGGCACGCCATTGGCCAAGGAGAGCCTCATTATATTCCCTTTTTCTTCTTTCCTTTAGACCGCAGAAAACCGGTAGTTCAAAGGAGTGACCCCCAATTTTCAATCCTACCTCTCATTGTTAAAAAAAATGACAACTTGATTGAAAAAGTGACCTTTTCTAAAAATTTTTCACATAAACACCCATGAAAGAAGATGAAATTGCATGAATGAAGTCATTGGAATCGACTAAAAACCATAAATTCCTCAAAAGCCCTATTTGAACCGTTTAAACTTTTACCCCATCCTTTCCACACAAATTTTCCAATCCCTGAAAATGGATTAACGTGTCATTCCTTTATCCTATATTTTTTTAGCCGGGAAGCTCTCGAAACTTGATTCACTCGAAAATGTGTATTGAGTACGCTCTTGCAGAAGAAAAACCATTGACTCGGAAGAAATAGCATGGCATCATACCCATACCCTATGGGTATGGGTTATTGGGAAAGGAGGATCAATGAAGCCTGAAATTCAATCCGATGCCATGAAACGGTTAGCCTATATTGAGGGGCATTTAAAAGGTGTTCGTAATATGTTAGAGGAAGACCGGTATTGCGTGGATATCCTTAAACAGACCCATGCTATTCGAAAAGCCATTGAGAAGCTTGAAGCCCTTCTCCTCGACGGCCATCTTCGTACCTGTGTGATCGACGGCATTCAAAAGGGAAAAGCCGAGCAAATCATTGATGAACTTCGTTCACTCTATACCGTGGGACGATAAAATATTTCAGAGAAAGGAGAAGACAAATGAATAAACGACAGCATTTTCCCATCCAAGGCATGACATGCGGCAATTGCGTACGACATGTGGAAAAGGCTCTCCAAAATTTACCAGGCATCTCACAACTCGAAGTAAATCTTGAAAAGCAGGAAGCCCTTGTAGAATATGATTCAACCGTGGTGACGTATGAAACGATGGCCTCAGTACTCAAAGACGCTGGCTATATTATGGACAAATCTGTTGATTAACTATTCCTCGCCATGCCGGTTCATCACCCTACCCATGCCTCAATCCCCATTCATGGGATGACCTGTGCCTCCTGCGTCAACCACGTCCAGCGAGCCCTTCAATCATTGAATGGCGTTTCTAAAGTTTCAGTGAATTTCGCCACCGAAACGGCTTCAGTAGATTTCGATGCTCATACGACCACCCCACAGCTATTGACTCAGGCCGTCAAAGAGGCGGGCTATGAGGTCCCGGTTCAATCACATACCCTAAAAATTGGAGGAATGACCTGTGCCTCCTGCGTCAATCATGTTGAAAAAGCCTTACTGAAACATCCCGCAATACTGTCGGCAAAGGTGAACTTGGCCACGGAAACCGCCACAGTTTCAACCTGGGCCTCTGACTTGAAGTATTCGACTCTCGAACAGACCATTCGAGACGCAGGCTATTCCATCATTGCTGAATCGGACCAGGAAGATTTTCTTAGAACTAGCGATTCCCAATCGCCAGAATTAAAATCAAAATTATTACTCAAGCAAGCCGTCTTGAGCGGAACCTCTGGTGTATTTGTCATGTTAGTAACCATGAACCTCATACCAGGCTTCTCCTCTCTTACCATAGGAACACGCCATACCATCTTATTTGTGATCACCAGCTTCGTCTTACTCTGGGCAGGACGACCCATTTATGCTGCGGCCTGGAAAGCGGCCCTCCACCGATCAGTCAACATGAATACGCTCATTGCCATTGGGACATTGTCTGCCTTTGGGTATAGCGCCTGTGCCACATTTTTTCCTTCCGTCTTTGCCGTCAAGGGAATTCCCCCCGCCGTGTACTATGACACGGCTATCATCATTATCGCTCTCATACTTTTGGGACGCTATCTCGAAAACCTTGCCAAAAACCAAACGTCATCCTCCATTCACAAACTCATGCGTTTACAGCCACGAACCGCCAAAATTCGGCGAGGACAGAAGGATGAAGACATCCTGATTGAGCATGTTCAACCAGGAGACCTTCTGCTCGTTCGACCTGGCGAACAAATCCCGGTAGATGGGGTGGTGACGGAAGGTCGTTCTTCAATCAATGAAGCCATGCTGACTGGCGAAAGCTTACCCATCGAAAAAGAGCCTGGCTCCAAAGTCTTAACCGGAACCCTCAATATCTCAGGAAGCATTCTGTTTACCGCATCATCCGTGGGGGAAAATACCGTGTTGGCCAGAATCGTTCATCTCGTCCAAGAAGCTCAAGGTTCGAAACCGCCTATCCAACGCTTCGCCGATTATATCGCCAGCATCTTCGTTCCCTCGGTTTTAGGTATTGCCACATTGGCGTTTTTTCTCTGGTGGAGCTTAGGGCCTGAACCGGCGTTGACCTATGCGATTCTCACCTTCGTGGCGGTCCTCATCATTGCGTGTCCCTGTGCCTTAGGTCTGGCCACCCCAACCGCCATCATGGTGGGAACCGGACGCGGAGCCGAGCACGGCATCTTGATTCGGCATGGTGAAGCTCTCGAGATTGCACATCAACTTGATATCATCGTCCTGGACAAAACCGGAACCTTGACCCAAGGTATCCCGATCGTCACGGATATCATCACGCACACTTGTGGAGAAAACGACCTTCTTCGACTCGCGGCCTCTTTGGAACGTCACTCGGAACATCCCCTTGCTCAAGCGATAGTCAAGCGCGCACAGGACCAATCATTGGCACTTGAAGAAGCACAAAATTTTGAAAACATATCAGGAGAAGGTGTCAAGGGATCGATCGACAATCAATCTGTATGTATTGGCAATATCCGATTTATCACCAATCATTTGGGACCCACCAGCTTTGAACATTTTTCTGACGCGATTACGCGCCTGGCTCACAAAGGGAAAACCCCGATTCTGATTGGCATAAACGGGCACGTCGAAGGAGTCGTCGGGATTGCGGATACCATCCGACCTGAGTCAAAGAAGGCCGTTCAGCAACTACAGAAAGACGGGTTGGAGGTAGTGATGCTCACAGGAGATCACCATCAGGTCGCTCAAGCCATTGCGGCCGACCTTGGTATTACGCATTTCCTCGCGGACATTCTCCCCGACCAAAAAGCAGCAGAAATTCAGGCCCTTCAACAAAACGGAAGGAAACGTGTTGCCATGGTGGGAGATGGTATTAATGATGCTCCCGCACTTGCTCAAGCAGATGTCGGGATTGCCATTGGAACGGGAACAGATATAGCGATGGAAACCGCCCAGATTACGTTAATGAGCGGAAACCTTCAAGGAATAACGAAAGCACTTCATTTAAGTCGAGCGACCATGCGCACGATTCATCAAAACTTGTTCTGGGCTTTTGCCTATAATATTGCACTCATTCCGCTTGCCGCCGGCATTCTCTATCCCATCTTTCAGTGGAGTGGCGGGGTCCCGAATGGACTGCATTGGTTGTTCGGTGACTATGGATTCTTACAACCGATCATGGCGGCTGCGGCCATGGCGTGTAGTTCGATTAGCGTCGTCACAAATTCTCTCCGGCTCAAAAAGATGTCGTTAGATTGAGCCATCGAGATTTTCGTTGAATTGGTTTAAGGACTGTTAGACAGATGTAATCTGTATCTCCATGGCATCAACAATCAAACTGTACTATGTAAAACTTTCTGTTGAATGGCGGCTTGAATCGCGCGAGCCATATCGCCCATAAGCACTGGTTTCGTTAAATAGGCTTGCAGGCCCATAATTCCTGCTTTCTGTTCATTCATGGTGTAACTAAACCCAGAGCATAAAATTACGGGAAATTTGGGGCGGACAGTCTTCACCTGTTGTGCCAACCGATCTCCTGTCATCCCTGGCATTGTTTGATCGGTGACCAACACATCAAAATGATCAGGGTTGCGTTTAAATGACTCAAATGCATCCGCAGCATTTGTAAACACGGTGACTTCATACCCTAACGCTTCCAGCATATCTTTCCCGCACCGAGCAATGGAAATTTCATCGTCGACGAACATCACCCGTCCCTGCCCAAAGCTTGAGGCAGGGATAACGGAAACCGATGGTCCAGCACTTGGCATCGACGTGGAACAGGGAAAATAAATGAAGAAAGTCGTACGTCCCCCCTCTCGGCTTTCAACTTGAATGGTTCCGCCATGACTGGTGACCACACCATGAATGACTGAGAGTCCTAATCCCGTCCCCTCCCCAACACCCTTGGTGGTAAAAAATGGGTCAAAAATTCTCTTCTGAACACTTGGCGCCATGCCCTTTCCGGAATCAGAAACGGCCAGACGAATATAGGGTCCAACGGATATTCCCTGCCTTAGCAATGGAGAATCTTCTTTCACATCGATCTGATCAAGCTTCACCACCAATTTCCCGCCTGATTCACGCATAGCATATTCGGCATTGGCCCCAAGGTTCATCACCACTTGATGAATTTGTGTGGCATCGGCCAATACTGGTGAGGTTTCAGATTGAAGGTCGGATTCGAGGGAAATGGTGGAGGGAAGGGATGCGCGCAGTAAATTCAACGCCTCTTCTACGATTGATTGAAGGAAGACCACCTTTTTCCCAGACTCATCCTGGCGACTAAACGTTAAAATTTGTCGAACGAGTTTTTTAGCCCGATAGCCGGCTTGCAACACTTCCTGTAATCGTGGAACAACGGCATGACCCACCCCACTCTGCGCCATCGCCAGCTCCGTATACCCAATGATGGAAGACAAAATATTATTAAAATCATGGGCAATCCCACCGGCTAACGTCCCAATCGCTTCCATTTTTTGGGCTTGTCGGAGCTGTTCCCCACTTTTACGCAAGGCTTCTTCCGTTTGCCGTCGTTCGGTTAAATCTCGGAAAAATCCACTAAAAATAAATTGCCCCTTTGAGCGCACGGCGGTTATGGCCATTTCAAGAGGGAATTCATGGCCGTCCCGATGCAGCCCTGATAATTCCACGCGATGATTCAAGATTTCACTGAAACCCGTCCTAACATAATTTTGCAACCCCTCGAGATACCCCTCACGATAGATCTCGGGGATAATCGTAGCGACCAATGATCGACCAAGAATTGCTTGGCGCGACCAACCAAACATGCGCTCCGCCTGCGCGTTCCAACTCAAAATCTGTTCCGCTTCATTAAACGTCACCACCGCATCTAATGCCGTATCCAAAATTAATCGAGTTTCCTCTTCACGCTCCCGCAAAATCATTTCGGTGTTTTTTCGTTCCATAAACTGCCCAATCTGACTTCCCACCGATAACATTTGATGCAATAAGGCTTGATCAGGTTCTTGAATTTCTCGACTAAAAAACTCCATGACTCCATAAATTGCCATTCCGAGCTGAATAGGGAAGGCAAAAGCGGCATGAAGTCCCTCCTCGGCAGCCATCGGTGCACGAGGAAAGTTTCGATCTTGGACGGCATCTGGAATCCAAACCGGTTGTGCCTCACCCCAGGTCCGCCCGGGAAGGCCAACCCCTCTTGAGAAAGTCATCCCTTGCGTCAGGTCCACAAATCGAGAGAACCGATCCGGTGAAGTCCGCCAGACCTCGACACACCGCAACACCTGCGAATCTGGATCGACTTGCCACAGGATTCCCAACTGCCACCCTAAACTTTCGCAAACCGCTCGCAGAATTTCCGGTGTCGCTTCTTGAATGGTGGTACGTTCCGCTAATACTTGTGCGACAGCATATTGGGCGGCTAATCGACGTTCGGTCAATTTTTGTTCAGTGATGTCTCGCAGTAACACGGTAAAGAGGCGATGGCCCCAAATGGGCGCTTCCGTCAATGTGAGGGTCAGCGGAAAAACGGCCCCATCTTTTCGCCGGCCCTGAAACTCTTACATACGAGTCAAACCCTGCGAGCGGTAGGTCAACAAAAAGGTATCACAGGTATCGCGATCAGATGAAACAAGCAGCGACTGGAATGGCTTTCCAATTATCTCATCCATGTCGTACAGAAACATCGCCTCGGCGGTTTCATTGAACGTTTCAATGATTGAACATTCATTAAATGTCACGATCCCTTCACCGGCACTTGCAACAATAGCCCGAATCGTGGCTTCATTATCTTGAATATTTTGTGGCCCAGAATCTTTGCGATAAAAGATAAACACCCCACCCAACAACATGGCGAGCAATTCCATGATTTCTATACCGACACCTGACTGCCAATAGGGTAATTGAAGTTCTTGAAGATCAATCGTGGCAGCAACCCCAATTGAATGACCGGCCAACGGAACGTAGGCCATGAGAAATTTCCTTCCCGTTTCATCGGAAAGAAGCGCGGAAGTCGATTGTCCTGAAATGTTTATGCCGAATGAACGGTCTGCCTCTTCCAGCAATAATATTTTCCCTGATTGCCCAAAGCGATGGGTTTTGGGCTGTGAGTGAAAGATGGTTTGTATTCGATCCGCTTTGGGAAGGAAATCGCTGGCTTTGTCCGGCTCTCCCTCCGCGATCTCGCTCATAGCTTCCAGTTGTTGGACATGTACGAGGGCCAAGTCCATCAACCGAAGCTTCTCCCGATCAATCGAGCCCAAATACAGCCAATACAGTAGCAATCCACTCGTGACCATGAGCAGCATCGCGACCACAAAGAAGATTCGACGACTTTTAAGCCAACTGGCTATCATCTACAATACTAAAAAGGAAAGATGCGGAAATTGGGGGAAAGAAACACGGCAAGGAAAAAGGATAATCACCTTTCCGAAATCGGAGAGACTAACCATAATCCCTACTCCAAGGGGTGGGAATCTTTGATGTTCCAATCGACTAGGAAAGGAAGAATACGCGTTTTTTCAAGAAAAGTCTATAAAAAAAAGGAAATTTGGAAATGGTACCCCATACACTCGTTTTGCTCGAGACACCCAATTTTCTCTAGTGATTTATTGCGTTCGGAAATGAATTCGAAGGGAAACCTCCCCTTCGACAGGCTGATCACCATCCATTTTCGGCAAAAACGTCCATTGCCGAAGAGCCGACAGAGCCGAGTGCGTCAAGTCCCGATTCGCGGCAGGCTCTAGAATCACGACGGTGGCCTCACCATCTGTGCCCACCAAAAAACGGGCCTTAAGCCAATCATCCAATTCTCTGCCTTCTAGTTGAATGGGAATGGTTGGCCACGGCGTTTTTTGAGGAACAGGACCACGCTGTTGATCTTTATTTAAACGCAGCCCATGCACGTGAACCATGGGAAGGGTTTCAACTTGCGCATCCTCCTCGTGATCAGATTGATGAGTCGAAACATCTGAAGGCTTGGAATAAGACGGATGGGGGAAGGCCGCCACAAAACAACCGATGATGATCAGGCCTCTAAGAATTTTTTGCCACAGCATATGTTTACCCACCAAAGAACAATTGCCCTCGAAAGAAAAAGGAACGAGGGAGATTCGCATGGGAAACCCCCAAGCCAATACTTCCCTCGCCACTATTCAGAAAGACCTGTTGGTCTAACACATTAATCACATCAAACCCAAGGACGACCTGGTAACGATCCCATACAGATAGGGCCTGTTCAATCGAGACGTTATAGGTCGTATGCGAAGAACTATGGCTTGAATTGGTTTTTTGTCCTGGATCGGCCGTCCGTAATCCGGACCCGAATAACATTTGCCCAGTGAGGGTCGTTTGGTCAAAGGGATGGTACGTCAACACCGCAGAACTCGTCACAAGTTGCATATGGTCACAAAACACCCCGCTTTGGCTATTGATGTCATTAATTTCTTCCTGTTCCAGAAGAAAATGCCCCGATTGCAATCCCTTCCCTCGACATTGCCCCCAAGCCACACTGCCCCGACCAGTTACATTATCAAAAATTTTGGCCTTAATACTGAGATCGACCCCTCGTTGCCACCCTCGTTCAAACGCAAAATAATTCAAAAGCGGAGTCGTTCCAAATTGTCCGGCATCAGAAAAGTTTTTACTCAACTTATAAAACCCGGTTAATTCTACGGTCACGGATTCCCCAAGCGCATGAGCTGACCCCACTTCGAAATAATGGGCTCGTTCGGGCTCGACCACACGATTCGTGACATTTTCGGGTTCAGCCGTTGTGCCGACAGTTCCCAGTTGCGCAAACTGAACCGCTTCAAGATTTGGCGGCGTAAATAATCGTCCATAAAAAGCATGGACCACATGATTAGGCGTCCAGGCATAACTCACCCCCAGACGAGGACTCACCTGCCCATCATGCGTCAGCCCTTGAATTTGATCAAACCGAACCCCAAGATTCACAGTCCATTCCTCCGATGGAGTCCATTGATCTTGCACCCACAATTCCTCACGCCAACCAATTATTCGGTTGTCGGCGTTCCGGGAAACCACTCCACCAGTGGGATTACCAAACCCGTCCCGAAGAAAAACAGAAAGCCTCGTTTTATTCACAGTTTGAGTTCGATCGATTTGAAGGCCAGCCTTGACTAAATGTTCAGGATTGACGCGATGGGTATAGTCAAATCGAAAGCCCCCAGAATAGGCAAAACGATCTTGATCTCCAGCAGAAAATGGTTCCTCCAGATCTTGAGTATAGGCCAAGACATTCAACGGATCCGTCGAAAAGGTGGCTCGCGTATGTCGAAAATATCCAGCCACACTAAAGAAGCGTTGAGGATCCACATCATGCCGCCAGACGAGATGACTATATTGATTCGTCTCTTTTTGAAATTCATCAATATCTTGAGAGCGAACCGGGATAAACCCTGGATTTTGGGCCTGGATTAATCCCACCAGAGTCGGATTGAGAAGTAAATCAGGGCGGGTGGGAATTTGAAATTTGGCAATGGAATTGAGGAATAACCCAGTCACATTATTCTGATTATTGATTTGCCAATCCCCACGAAGGAAGGTTTGATTACGTGTGCTTTGATCATGGAATATCGTTTTGCCCAAGGTCGGAGGATTTAATCCTCGGTTCGTCGAAATAAAGCTATTCTGTGCATACACACGAAACGTCGATCCCACCGTTCCGCCAAATTCAATGGACGGATGAATGGTTTCATTGGATCCCCCTAAGAATTGGGCCGACCCAAATCCAGGGTCGGTACCACTCTTGGTCGTGATATCCAATACGGCCGTGGTTCGATTCCCAAATTGGGCTTCAGGGCCCCCTAAAATAATATCAGCTCGCTCCCAGGTTCGAGGTGAAAGAATATCTGAAAAAACCGATGACACCGTATCTGGTATTGGGACACCGTCAATTCGAAATTGCAAGCCAGCATGCTCTTGTCGAATATGCACCTGTCCAAGCCCCCCATCAACAGCACTTGGAAGTGTCATCAACACATCCTGTAATTCCGCATTATTCCCACGTGGCAATTCTTCAATATCCCTCCGGCGCATCGTATAGGTTTCACTTGAAGTATGATGTTGAATTGGCGGCACGGATGACACAATTTCCAGCGTTAATTCTTCCCGAGAGGCAAGCGTCAATGTGACCTCCGTCAGAGGCTCGGTGGTGATTGTCACAATTTTCGATTCACTCGACAGGGCAGATTGCATCGCACGAAGAGAAAAAATACCCTTGTCGGGCGCCCTAAAAATAAAGACGCCAGCTTCGTTCGTTTCTTGAGTTTCAAGCAATGTCCCTTCCCTGTCACGCAATTCAACCATGGCTTGAGGAACCGGACGTAAATCCTCATATTGAACAATTCCGGTCATGACCCTTAAATACTCCACACCATTCGACGTATCTCCTTGACCCTGGGCGACAGGATAAATCAGACAAATAATCCCGAGGGATGCGATTACTGGCAGAAAACGTACCCTCAACAATCTCCAAGCCCTCATGGAAGTCTCTCCCCTTTCAGCTAAGTGGCTCACGAATGAAGTCGTCCCCACAAGGGAATTACCCCAGCTCAACCGGACACAACATCATGGGCCGCAATTGAATCTGCGGAATAACAAATGAAATGTTAAGAGAAAAGGGAAGTTGGAGGACCGCGAGAATGCAAGAGATTGGAAGGGAGAGAAAACAGGAGTTCCTCCTTGCCAACCGGCAGGAGGGAATACATCCATGACCGTTGTGCTAATTGAGGCAACGCCCAAGCTAAGGAGGAGCTGGTATGCTGTTGCACCCACTGGCAAAGATCAAAATCAGAATGTTGATGCCCATCATGATCAATGGAAGAAAAGAGATGATGAATCTCGAGGGCATGACTAAACGGCACAGAGGCCACGAGTACCAGCGCCAGGGCAATGGTGAGACTGGTGATGACTGAAAATGGAAAAGGGAAATTTGATCGGCGCATGATATTGAGCAATCGCTTCAAACTAGCAAAGAGGTGTTTTCCTGTCAACGACTTTTGCAATTAATTTGCAATAAAACCACAGGGTTTAAAGCCACTCAAAGCGCAATCGCTCTGCCTCTTTCCGTTGGCCCAACTGTTTTCCTCCACCCAAACTCACCATAAAATATGACGGTCACGTCAAGAGTGCGCGACCAATAACCGACAAGCAAACCAAGACTCATGTGTTAAGAGTTGCACTCTGCACGCTCAATTCTTTGGAGCTTCGTTAATGGGATCGGCCCGTTTTTTCATGGTTTTTGGACTCTTGGTTATCGGGATCGTGGTGGGTGGCCAATCCATATTTAGTCGTATTCCTTTAGATCAAGCGCTTCTGCAAGCCAAATCCGGCACCTCCACATCTGGAAAGATCACGGCTGGATCTGAAGATTCGATTATCCCATTGGAGCGTCAAGGTGGGGTATGGATTGCCAGGGTGGAATTTAATGACCTCTATCAAGCGCACCTTATCGTTGATACGGGTGCGACGTTTACCACCATATCAGAAGACCTGGCCTTTGATGCCGGAATCAAGGCAGACCCCCACAATCCGCAAATTACTCTCCATACGGCAGGCGGAAAAGTTCAAGCCAAAATGGGCATTGCCCCAAGAGTTCGCGTGGGCCACGCCGGACGAGATGATGTCAGGGTCGTCATTCACACGATTCCCAACCTTCCTGAGGGAATTGATGGCCTTTTGGGCCTCAGCTTCTTCGATCGCTTTATGGTCCGCCTAGACCATTCTCAACAGCAACTTTACCTCACCCCAAAAGCCTCCTAGCAAAATCACCTAGTCCTCACATCGACAACTTTCTGCCTTCGCCCCAAAGATTTCCTCGTATCAGTCGCCTCGTCCTCGGCAAGTCTACAGGCCCAAATCTTTCCTTGACAGTCTGCAAAGGCAGTATGGTAATACTACCTCTTGCTTCAACGAACAGGATTTGACTATGCGATTTTTTTTGTATGCAGACAACCTCAACCTCACCCAGTTGAAACGCCGTGCCCCAGAACATCGTTTTTTATTCAAAGCCTACCTTCCCGATCACACCATCACCTTTGGGCGATGGTCCAACCAATGGCGATGTGGGCTCGCCACCATCACACCCTCCGCCGGTGAACGTGTATGGGGGGCCGTCTTTGAACTCACCCCAGAAGACATCACCGAGTTGGACAAATTTGAGGGGGATCTTCCCGAAGGCGCCTTTCGACATGTTGAGATTCATGTCTATACTGAAGACGATCAGAAAGAATTTGTGACCACACACGTCGGGCAAGCCATCGGCAAATTTAAAGCCAAAGACCATTATTTAGACTGGGTCATGACCGGGGTTCGACATTGGAAATTACCAGACGAATGTATTGATATGTGGGATCTTTCCCGAACTCGATAGTCTTCACAGACCCAAATACAATCCAACATATCCCAACATCCCTTTACATCCACTCATCAGCAGGAGGTGTTATGCCTAAGCCCAAATATCATATCCTCGTTTGTACCAATTCCCGTCCTCCAGGACACCCAAAGCCTTCTTGTGGGGCAGCTGGTGCCCAAAATTTACTTATGGCCTTGAATATGGGACTCATCGAGCGTGGGGTTCAACCAGGGGAGGTGCTGGTGACCGGAACGACCTGTCTCGGGCCATGTGAACAGGGGCCAAATGTCGTGGTCTATCCAACCGGGACCTGGTATTCGAAGGTCAAAGATTCAGATGTGCCGGTCATCTTAGACGAACATATTAAAAAAGGTGAACCTGCCACGCAGTTGAATCCCGACTCAGCGTGGTCGTAATATTCTCTCTCTAAAGAAAGCCGCCGATCATGGGTGACCATCGCCCACATACCCAACATGAACCTCATGGGCAACCATCTCATGTCTCGCATAAAACCCAGGACTCCATTTCCCTAGGCTGCATGGTTGTCACCTGTAGCGATACCCGCACGAAGGAAACGGATACGAGTGGAAAGCTCATTTGTCATTTACTTACAGAGCAGGGGCACGTAATCCGGGACTACCGTTTGATCAAAGATGAGCCAGAGGACATTAGAGAGTTGCTGCAACAAGCCGTGCAACAGACCGACAAGCAAGTGGTGATCATCAACGGAGGAACAGGTATTTCGCGTCGTGACTCCACGTTTGAGGCCGTGGATAAGTTTTTGCAGAAACGTTTGGATGGGTTTGGGGAATTGTTTCGTTACTTGAGCTTTCAAGACATTGGATCACCGGCCATGCTCAGCCGGGCTACCGCCGGCATTCATGAGCATTTGATTATTTTCTCAATTCCAGGGTCGCAAGGTGCCGTTCGACTCGCCATGGAAAGATTAATTCTGCCGGAAATCGGACACATTGCTGGAGAGTTGAGGAAATAGTTTTTAAGAATTTCAGAAACGATTCACTCAGTACACCATTTTGCCTTCCGCCACCATCACGACCTGTCCGCCCACTTTGATGTCCTGAATCATATCGTCGTCAGAAAAGACTTGAACGAGAATCCTTGAGGGACGATCGATTTCATACCCCTGTTCGATCACCACTTCGGTAGTCGGCCCAACTTCCACCACCCCATTTTTCACCAAATACGCTCCCAACGCTCCACTCGCACTCCCGGTGGCAGGGTCTTCTGGAATCCCAATCGGAGCGGCAAACATCCGAGTATGCACTGTGGCCTCTTCTTCGAGTGTCATTGTGGTGTATACCAGGATACCATTTGTGCCTAACCTGGCACAGACCTCTCGAACGGCATCATGATTCACTTGCATGGACTTCACAGCCGTCAAGGTTCGGATCGGCACAATTAAAACCGGCAATCCCGTTGATACTACTTCCACAGGAAAGTGCGAATCCGTAATTTGTGCCTTGTGTACCCCTAAAGCCTTGGCCAATTCGTACAACGTCTCGATCTCGTTCACCACTTCAAGAAATTGAGGAGCTGGTTGAGACATCACAACCTGTTCAATCTGCCCTTGCAGAATAATCAGCTCAAGGGGAAATACTCCAATATGGCATTCATAGAAAATTTTAGTTACAGGCTCTAGAAGAGAAAGGCGCTTAAGCAGTCCCAACACATAGAAGGTCCCAAGCACAGGGTGCCCAGCGAATGGA
>Ga0224496_10000555_pt1 | contig 25882 bp, 20 predicted proteins | sample SF_Jul11_sed_USG_2_FD_168127 | JGI IMG/M metagenome (GOLD analysis project Ga0224496, IMG submission 168127) | Sediment microbial communities from San Francisco Bay, California, United States - SF_Jul11_sed_USGS_8_1 | ecosystem: Environmental > Aquatic > Marine > Sediment | place: USA...
AATAAGCCATACACAACCTGACATTATAATTACCGACCTGAATATGCCGCAGATGGATGGATTCCAGATGCTTAACGCATTACAAAAGAATAAAAAGCTTGATAACACTGATGTCATCGTCGTTACCGGATTGAGCCAGGAGCAAGTAAAGCAACAAGGCAGCTTGCCCGAAAACACCAGGGTCATATACAAACCATTTGAATTTAATACTTTAGCGTCACTTATACGCAAAAAAGTAAACAAAAACACCGGTAAGCTGCATAGCAGTAAACATTTAACAACAGCATAGCCTTTACCCATCTTTCATAACAATGACTGTTATATAGATATATATTATGAGAAATAACATATCACTTACACTGGTTTTTATCTTGATCACGATTGTAATCAGTGTGAATGGCCTTGCTATATTCCTGCTTTATGAAACAGCATTTGAACAACAACGCGAACGACTGATAGAAACAAGCCATAGCCAGGCTAAATTAATTTCGGCTGTTGCGCGCTTCGACAAGCTACATACAGTGTCTGACCATGGCAATGAAGCCGAAGCGGCAACATTAAGCCAGATACGCGAGGCCCAGTCGAATTATAAGAGCCTTGGAAAAACAGCACAGCTAGAACTGGCAAAACTGGATGGCGATAACATTATATATGTTACGACATCCGACGCTTATAAGAATAACAACCTTGATAGAATAAATACCGCACGTAATTTTGACAAAGCCATGGAAATGGCCCTGGCTGGAAAATCAGGCACAATGATAACGACAGACCGTGCCGGCAACACCGTACTTTCTGCCTATGATCATATAGGCGAATTAAATTATGGCATAACATCACAAATAAACATCAATGAAATACGCGCACCATTTATAAGAGCAGGGGTAACAAGCCTGCTGTTTGCACTATGCCTGATAGTCACTGGCTCCTACCTGTTTGTCACTTTAAGTCGTAAGTCAGTGCGTCAACTTAGTGAAAGCAGGGCCTACAACCGGATACTATTTGATAACTCACCAATAGGCCTTGCCCTGTGTAGCATGAGCGGAAAACTCATTGATATAAACTCGGCTTATGCAGATATTATTGGACGCACTATAAATGAAGCAAAGGGCCTGAGCTATTGGGACATAACACCTGAGGAATACCTGAAAGATGAAGAATGGCAATTAAGAAAGCTGAACGCCATAGGCCATTATGGACCCTATGAAAAAGAATACATACATAAAGACGGACGCAGGGTACCGGTAAGCCTGAATGGTCAAAAAATAAAAATAAAAGATGAGGACTATATCTGGTCAAGTGTTGAGAACATAAGCTACCGCATCCAGATAGAAGAATCACTACGTAATGCATCTGAAGTAAACAGGAAAATCATCAGTGAAAACCCAATTGGCATGGCCATTTATAACAGGGAAGGCCAATGTATTGAAGCCAATGATGCTATTGCTGAGATGGTAGGCACCAACAGGGATCAATTACTTAAACAAAACTATCACCAGATAGAATCATGGAAAAAAAGCGGCCTCTATGAGGCAGTAGAAACAGCAAGAAAAACAGGGAAAAAAAGCAAGCTGGAGACATTGCTAGAATCGACTTTTGGTAAAACGGTATTCTACAAGTTCTATATCGTACCATTTAAACTTAATAAAATGACACATATTCTACTTGTCGCCGATGACATAACCGAACGTAAAGATGCAGAATACGCGCTAATCAGGAGCGAAGAGACATCAGCAAAGGCACAGGCCATTGCAAACATAGGTCACTGGGACTGGGACATCCTTACTGGAGAGCTTGTATGGACCGATGAAATTTACAGGATATTTGGCTTACAGCCGCAGGAGTTTGGTGCCACTTATGATGCATTCCTCGATTCCATTCATCCCGATGACAGGCAGGATGTTATTGATGCTGTAAATTCAGCAGTTTCAGGGGACGAAATTTATAACATAGAGCATCGTGTAGTAAGACCCAATAACGAAATACGCATTGTCCATGAGCAGGGAAAGGTCTACTACAATAGTGACGATATCCCGGTCAGGATGATTGGCACAGTACATGACATTACCAATCTTAAAAAGGCGGCTGAATCGCTCAGACAGGAAATAAAACGCAATGAAATATTATTAAAGACAACCCAGGATGGATACTGGATTGTCAACACTGACAGTGTAATTAAAAACTGCAATGAATCATATTTATCCATGTCGGGTTACGACTATGACGAAATAATCGGCATGAACACAAGTAAAATTGATTTCTCCCAATCAGCAGAAGATACTGCTGACCATATAACAAAACTGGCCAGGGATGGCTTCATAAAATACGAAACACGTCATCGATGCAAAGATAATTCGATAAAAGACATGGAAGTCACATCATCGCTGGCTGAACTCGACGGTGAGATATCGCTCATTTCGTTTTTTAAAGACATCACAGAACGAAAACAAACGGACCATGAACTGAAGATATACAGGGAAAATCTTGAGTCCCTTGTTGCTGACAGAACAAGGGAACTACAAGATGCGCAGCATGAGCTTGTGCGCCAGGAAAGACTAGCGACACTTGGCCAACTTACGGCCACTGTTTCTCACGAGCTACGCAACCCTCTTGGCGCAATACAACCATCAATATATATACTGAAAAAGAAAATTAACAGCGATGACAGGATTGTACACGACGCGATAGATAGAATAGAGAGAAACACATTGCGATGCGACCATATTATAGATGAACTACTTGATTTCACGAGAATCGTAGAAATACAACCTTCATACATGAATATTAATGAATGGCTAACCGAGCTGATCAACGAACTATCTATAACCCCAGCTATCTCTATTGAATACGAACTTGACCCGGATAATAACCAGGTCTATTTCGACAAAGACAGACTACGAAGAGCCATTATTAACATAATAGATAATGCCGCACACGCCATACAGGACAATAACTCTATTTCTAAAACAGACGGCAAAATCAAGTTATCAACAAAACAATCACATGATCGAATCATTCTGGAAATAAACGATAATGGGTCAGGCATATCTGAAGACACACTAAAACGAATATTTGAACCTTTATTCAGCACCAAGGGATTTGGCGTTGGACTCGGCATGCCCACCGTTAAACAGATCATGAAGCAACATAATGGCGGCATAGATATTAGCTCTATTGAAGGCAAAGGTACAACAGTAACCTTGTGGCTGCCGAAAGAAAATGAAGCAGCCTGATCATGATATCAATACTGCATCACATACTGAACGCCAATGATCAGGATAATACTATTTACACCACATCTATAACCAAAAGACACACTGATGACCATGTATAATATTTTATTAATCGATGACAACCATGACCTTACAAATGGCCTGCGGCTAATACTTGAAAGCGAAGGCTATTATGTTGATGTCGCTTCTAATGGTCAGGAAGGAATCCAGCTATTCAGGGAAAAGAACTACAGCCTTGTTTTTGTCGACGTTAAACTACCGGACATGAATGGCGTCGAAATATTACATTTATTCGACCAGTACAATCCCGAGTCCCGTGTAATTATTATTACCGGCTACCGCATAGAACAGGTTATTACAGCCTCACTAAAAGACTGCCAGTCATCAGTTATCCATGAACCGCTAAACATTAAAAAACTGGCCGAGTGCATAAACACAGCTAAGCACAACAATATCATTCTCCTTCCTGAAACACCAACAACTGATAATACTAAAATATCTCAACTCCTGAACGAATCCAATATTAATACCACTATCATCCCGGATAGTTCAGACCTGTCAATGTATTCTCAGAAAAATTACGGGGCGATAATCACCAACACCAGAAAACCCCTGACTACAACACTCAATGCTTATGCACAACTTAAAGAACTCAACGCTCGCCCGCCCTTATTAATCACCATGGGGGACCACGATGAGTCAATGGATAACGATAACAGCTTACGCAACATAAATAAGACAGGCTGTTTATTCAAACCTTTTGATCCTCTAGTATTGCTCGAAACCATTAAAGATAGCCTGCCCACTAAACAGGTACGCGTAACGTGAATGCCGCCCCCCTACAAAGACATGATAAAAATAAACGCTGCCGTCTACTTATCGTTGATGATGACAGCGATATCCTTAGCGCACTAAATGACGCCATTTCAATTGTTTGTGATATAGATATTGAAACAACGACTAATGGCAACTCTGCTATTTTATTAACGAACACATTCAAACCTAATATTCTATTAATCGACATCAAGCTAGGAAATGACAATGGCATTGATATCAGCAAGAAGATCAAACAGGTCAATCCAGATATATCCTGCATCATTATGACAGCTCATCGTGAGATTGAATACACTATCTCCGCACTCAGATCGGGCGTAGAAGACTATCTGCTTAAACCTATAAACACTTATGAGCTCATTACAAAAATACATGCCCTTTCAAAAAAAATAACCTGCAATAATGACAAACCCAGCCAGCAGGAAATAATCATAAAACAGTCAACTGGTATATTTATACTGCTAGACCAGAAAGGACTCATTGTCGAAGCATCCTCCCAGGCTATTCGTTTATTCCTCGCACAGGGCTCTAACCTGAAAGGCACCAACCTGATAAACAGCCGGTCATTTTCAGACAGGCGAATTAATCGTAACCGACTGCTAACAGCTATCGTAGCCGCCAGGAATGGTGTATGTGATAAATTTGAAATTTCATTAGATGTCGAAAATAACAGGACTATATGGTTTGACTTCAATGTCTCTCCTATTTGTGACATAGACCAGGGCATTGAATATATCCTGATCGAGGCACATGATATAACTGGCCATATAGAAACAGAGAATCGACTCATTACCAGCGCCCAACGTGATTATCTTACAAACTTACATAATAGAGCATCGTTTAATGATCATTTATCCAGTTCAATATCATCGGCAAATCGACACCATCATTCATTTTGTATAATGTTTATTGATATCGACAACTTCAAGCCGATTAATGACACACTGGGTCATAAGGAGGGAGACAATTTACTAATTAAAATTGCAGACCTCCTTAACCGCTGTAGCAGGAACGATGATATGGCAGCACGTATAGGTGGTGACGAATTCATACTCATATTCAATTCGGTTACGAACAAGGATACTTCGTACTCTATAGCAAAGAGGATCCTTACTGATATTCACAACCTGACATACACTGAGAACACAAAGATTTCCGCCAGTATAGGCATTGCATTTTACCCAGAACATGCAAATTCTCAGGATGAACTTCTTACTAACGCAGATACAGCCATGTACTACTCAAAGAATAATGGCGGTAATACCTTCACGCTTTTTGAACCCGACATGCACATGTAAATCATTATGCAACAGACTTCATTGACCCCTACTATTTGCACCACTACAGAAACACCAGGACATATCCTCATTATCGATGATGACCCTGAGATTCAATCTGCGCTTCGAGATTTATTGCTTACTGAAAACAGCAATTATAATATCACTCTTGCCAACAATGCGACCCAGGCATATACCATTCTCAAGATACAGGCGCCCGATATTGTTTTAATTGATATTAAGCTCGGCAGTGACAACGGACTTGACCTGCTTAATCATATCAAGCAGTCACTCCCTGAATGTGCCTGTATTATGATGACCGCCCACCGCGATACACAATACACTATTTCGGCCATACGTTTTGGTGCCGATGATTATTTACATAAACCCATCAACGGCACCAGGCTCATTGCAACAGTCAACAGATCACTAGAAAAAATACAGTTGATAAAAAATAAAAATGAATCTGACCTGAGATTCACTACTATTTTTGAGCAAACTTTCCAGCACATCTTCATATTGGACACCGACGGAATAATAATTGAGACCAACGCTGCCGCCCTAAGCTTTCTTGGCTCCAGCAAAAATAGTTTTACTCCAGGCCATGTACTTGATCTCCCATACTGGTCATCTAAGCCTAACACCAGGACTATTGTTGACTCATTTCTCGGAACACAAACCAGTGAGACCCTGCACTTTGACATTGAAACAAGCTATAACAATGCCCTTGTAAATTTCAATGCTACGCTTAAATATATAACTACCTCAAAAAGCCAGAAAAGCCTGATATTACTAGAACTCACTGACATTACATCTCAAAAGCAGGCAGAGAACCAGATACGAAAATATAATAATGAACTTGAGAAGATGGTAAAAGAACGAACCCTTGAGTTGGAGCAGTCGGTAATACTCCTCGAAAATGAAAACAAGATCAGGAAACAGGCCGAACATAATATGCGCGTGGCAAAAGAGCTTGCCGAAGGTGCCAACATGGCCAAGTCAGAATTCCTGTCAAGGATGAGCCATGAACTTAGGACACCAATGAATGCCATCCTTGGATTTTCACAGCTACTTGCAATGCGTCAAGGTTCAGACCTTACAGAATCGCAATATGAAAATGTAAATGAGATAATGAACGCCGGCAACCAGTTGCTGCAATTAATAAATGAAGTGCTTACTTTGTCTAAAATCGAGTCTGGTGAATCAACTACTGTATTTGAAAGCGTTGACCTATACACCTTGCTTAGCCAGTGCCTTTCACTCACTGCCCCGGCACTAGAGGCCAATCAATTAACTACCATTAATCAGCTTGATGAAAATAGCGCCCTCTTTGTACGCGCCGATTTCAATCACCTAAAGCAGGTCATCCTCAACCTGCTTTCAAATGCAATCAAGTACAATACAACGAATGGCACCATAACCCTCTACACGGAAACCTTATCCTCAAGCCGCCTACGTCTATACATTGAAGACACAGGCATAGGCATCAAAGATGAGTATTTCCATCGACTATTCGAACCTTTTGACCGCCTCGATAATGAATTCACTTCAACTGGCACTGGTATCGGTTTAACGATTACAAAACGCCTGCTCAAATTAATGCATGGTGAGATAGGCTTTTCCAGCAGCCCATCTACAGGCTCTACATTCTGGATAGATCTGGATAGCGTCCAGTCCTGACACTATACTGTCTGGGTAATTAAATTTATTTGAATAATTATTGCCTCTAAATCATCTATACTTTTAGCCTGTGTTAATTCAACTGGAGATTTAGTACTTTGCTGACACGGCTCAGGATTCAACTTGCTCTCTGGTTGCAATTACCTAAAACCATTATTTTTATACGCTGGTTCATTCGCCTGACTATCCTTGTCTTTATTATGGATACGGGCTACCTCATTGGCATATGGCCACAATGGCAGCAGTACTCTGCCGGACCCATTCTTCAATCCAGCTTTATCCGCAGTTACATTTACCTGCGCCACGAAAATAAAAACTGGCCGGATCTAAAATGGAAACCTGTACCGATTTCCAGCATATCACCCAATATGGTACGTGCATTAATTATTGCTGAAGACGCTCGCTTCTATACACATTCAGGTATTGATATGGATGCGCTTCAACAGGCCATGGAATACAACCTGTCTGAACAGCGTATTGTCTATGGTGCAAGTACTATTTCACAACAAACAGTAAAAAATATTTTTCTTAGTCCATCACGTAACCCACTTCGTAAATGGCATGAACTGTTACTCACACTGGGTATGGAACAGCATTTATCAAAACGACGCATACTCGAACTCTATCTCAATCTTGCTGAATTCGGTCGCGGCATCTATGGTGTTGAAGCAGCAGCGCAGTATTACTGGGGCATACCCGCAAGCCGCTTAACACCTTCCCAGGCCGTACAGCTTGCAGCCAGCCTGCCTGCGCCGGTAAAACATAATCCATCCAGCCAAACCCGCTTTTTTAAACAAAGAATTAAAAAAATAAGTCGCTATTTCTAGCATATTAGTTATCAGGAAATTGCCTCGCATTAAGCCCATTAAAATGATTTATTTAGGCAAATCAATAGGATAAGACCCAGGCAAAGGAACTTATTGCGTAATAGACGGATAGAGATAATATAAAATATACTCGCAAATCGTTTAAATACAGGGTAAATTACGTCGCTTGAACATTTTCATGGCTTGCTAAATGCTTTATTTCTTGCTATTTAATCCCCTTGCATGAGTAAGTTTTTTTATATAAATATCGGAGATTTCGATGCCTGAAAATTCGGCACAACAATTACACGGCTTTGCCCCCTATAAAGAAAAAAAGGGCGAAGAGTACATGAATGATAAGCAGATCGAGCATTTCAGAAAAATACTCGAAAACTGGAAAAATGAATTGATGCAGGAAGTGGATCGTACCGTTGGCCACATGAAAGATGATGCTGCCAATTTCCCTGATCCTGCTGATCGCGCCTCACAGGAAGAAGAATTCAGCCTCGAGCTACGCACCCGTGACCGCGAGCGTAAACTAATCAAGAAAATCGATGAATCAATGAATATGCTCGACAATGGCGAATATGGCTATTGTGAAACCTGTGGTGTAGAAATTGGTATTCGTCGACTTGAAGCGCGCCCGACGGCAACCCAGTGTATCGACTGTAAGAGCCTTGATGAAATCAAGGAAAAACAGATCCGAGGCAAATAAACCCTGCTTCTTCGGGGCTGGTTTCACTGGCCAGCCCTGATTATTCTATTCTATGCCGTCACCACCTATTCCCTACCGTGGACGCTTTGCCCCTTCACCCTCCGGTGCATTACATTTTGGCTCTTTAATTGCGGCTGTCGCCAGCTATCTTGATGCACGTTGCCATCAGGGCACATGGCTGGTACGCATGGAGGATGTGGACGAAGGCAGGAACCAGGCCGGAGCAGCCGATGATATCCTGTTTACCCTGGAGCATTATGGCTTCGAATGGGATGAGGCAGTTATCTATCAAACACAACGTAAGCAGGCCTATGCGCAGGCGGTTAATCACCTGTTCGAGAAGGGCCTGGCCTACCGCTGTACCTGCAGCCGTCGAGAGCTAGTGGCACAGGCCAGGACAGGCTCATTTGGCCCAATTTACCCAGGCACCTGCCGGGATAAGCACCACCCAGTGTCCGCCAGGCACGCGATACGTATCCACACAACCGACACCCCTGTCGAGTTCACCGACAGGCTCATGGGCCATCAGCAACAAAACCTGCAGCGGGAACTGGGTGATTTTATTATTCGCCGCCGCGATGGTTTTTTTGCCTACCAGCTGGCGGTGGTTGTCGATGATGAGGCCCAGCAGGTCAACCAGGTGGTGCGCGGTCATGACCTGCTGGATTCAACAGCCCGGCAGATTTATTTACAACGCTGCCTGGGTTACGCCGAAAGCCAGTACCTGCACCTGCCGATTGCACTCAACCCGGACGGTGAAAAACTCAGCAAACAGACCCATGCCCCGCCTATCAGCAAAAAATCAGCGGCACCCAATCTCTACCGGGCCCTGAAATTTCTGGGTCAACAACCGCCCGCCGATTTACAACGTGATAGCCTCGGATATATATGGCAATGGTCAGCCGAAAACTGGGACAGCAATAAAATCCCTGCCCAATCCAGCATTGACGAATACTAGGCTGGCACTGGCCAGTTGCTTAATAGAATACTCCTCGGTATGCTCTTGTTTTCATAACATCCAAGCCTGAACAGCTAATAACCAGATAACCCGTGGAGCAACCATGTCCTCCAATAATATAGATTCAGCCCTTATCGAAAATCGCCAGTTTCCACCTGCCAGTGAATTCACTGATCGCGCGCGTATCAAACAGGCCGATTTTGACCGCCTGCACCAGCAGGCCAGTGATGACTATGTCGGCTTCTGGGCCGAACAGGCCCGCAGCATGCTTGACTGGCAGACACCGTTTAATGACGTACTGGATGACAGCAAGGCACCCCACTTCAAGTGGTTTGCTGATGGTACCCTGAATGTCTCCTATAACTGCCTTGATCGCCACCTGGCAAGCAAGGCCGACAAGACAGCCATCATCTTCGAGGGTGAGAAGGGGGATACCCGCCATATCACTTACCAGCAACTCACCGACGAGGTCAGCCAGTTTGCCAATGCACTCAAGGCCAAGGGCATAGAAAAGGGTGATCGCGTCGTTATCTATATGCCGATGATCCCCGAGGCTGTAGTCGCCATGCAGGCCTGTGCCCGTATTGGTGCAATCCACTCAGTTGTGTTCGGCGGTTTTTCGGCCGAATCACTGCGTGACCGCATTAATGATGCCAGCGCCAAAATGCTCATTACCGCCGATGGTGGCAACCGTGGCGGCAAGATTGTTGAACTCAAATCGGCCTGCGACAAGGCCATGGCCGGTGGCTGCCCGAGCATCGAACATGTCATTGTCTGCCAGCGGACACAACACGATATCCCGATGCAGGAAGGCCGCGACACCTGGTGGCACGATGCTATTAAGGGGCAAAGCAGCGAGTGCGCGCCGGTCTGGGTCGAGTCCGAACACCCCCTGTTCCTGCTCTATACCTCGGGCTCTACGGGCAAACCCAAGGGTATACAGCACGCCAGTGGCGGTTATTTGCTGGGTGCGGTGATGACCAACCTCTGGGTCTTTGATTTACAGGATAATGATATTTTCTGGTGTACGGCCGATGTTGGCTGGATTACCGGCCACACCTACGTTGCCTATGGCCCACTGGCGGCCGGTGGCACCCTGTTGATGTACGAGGGCGCGCCTACGGTACCCGATGCCGGTCGTTTCTGGCGTATCTGTGAGACCCACAGGGTCAGCATCTTCTATACCGCACCCACCGCGATACGCGCGCTCATGAAGCTCGGCGATGACCTGCCCAATAACTACGACCTGTCATCCATTCGACTGCTGGGCACCGTGGGCGAACCCATTAATCCAGAGGCCTGGATGTGGTATCACAAGGTCATAGGCAGGGAGCATTGCCCAATTGTCGATACCTGGTGGCAAACCGAGACCGGTGCCAATATGATTGCCCCTCTGCCCGGTGTGATCGCGACCAAGCCCGGTTCATGCACCATCCCCCTGCCCGGCATTGCCGCCGATGTAGTTGATGAGAACGGCAACAGCATCACCGAGGCCAACAAGGGGGGCTACCTGGTCATTACCAAACCCTTCCCCTCCATGCTGCGCACCATCTGGGGCGATGACCAGCGCTACGTAGAGACCTACTGGCCCAAATTCGATGGCAAATACTATCTCGCCGGTGACAGCGCCCGCAGGGATGCCGATGGCTACTTCTGGATCATGGGGCGCATCGATGATGTACTCAACGTCTCGGGCCACCGTCTCGGCACCATGGAAGTTGAATCGGCACTGGTCGCCCATGAACGCGTTGCGGAGGCTGCAGTGGTTGGCCGCCCCGATGACATCAAGGGTGAGGCGATATTTGCCTACGTGGTATTACGCGGAACCCGCCCACCGGATGGCATAGACGAGGAGCTCACCAAAGAACTGCGCAACTGGGTAGGCGAGCAGATCGGCCCGATCGCCAAGCCCGATAACATCCGCTATGCGGATAACCTGCCAAAGACACGTTCCGGCAAAATTATGCGGCGATTATTACGAAATATTGCCTGTGGGGAGGATATAACATCGGACACATCCACCCTCGAAAACGAGGATATCCTGTTGCAGTTACAGGGCAAGTCCTGAACATAAAAAAGGCCGCACTCGCGGCCTTTTTTATGGGGCAAGCAATAAATGAAACTAATTTAGGCCCGGTGTATGCCCGCTGTATAATTCACCTGAAACCATGCTACATTTATATTACGCACTTAAGAAAGTAAACACGATGCACACTAGATGCCGATTTACCTTTTTCATTCTCCTGTTGAGCCTGGCTCTGGTCTCGGCCTGCTCGACCACGAGCTATACGCGCCACAAGACACCAGGCATTTCCGGCTCGATCTTTATTGACGGTGAACCCGTAGAGGGCATCATGATTTACCTGTCAATAAAGGCCGGGGATACTAACTGCCTGTCAGTGGCCAGCAGCACATCAACGGCAGCAGATGGGACATTCCATATTTCCTCGCTTAAGGAACAGATGAACTATACACCGGTAATGACCTACTACCTTAATGACTGGAACCTGTGTGCAGAAATAAAGGGCCAGCGCAGGGCATTGTATTCAGACAACCATTACGGTATTGGCAGCGTGCAGAAAACAGTCACTCTTAACTGTAAATTCACTGCAGGGCGTTACCACGCACGATCCTGCTCCCAGAGCCTTTAAACCACTTGAGCCCGAAACCTGCCTGACTATGTACTGCATCAACAAAACCATGGCGAGCGACTAATACGTGCCTTCAGGGAGGATGATCCATTATGGCCTGATTCTTGGCGTTATAAGCTACACCCTGCTGGTTGCCCATGCCACTGCCGAACCTCATCAACGCCATTTAAAAGTTACCACATCGACTGACAGGGACAGCAATGCAGCCCAGTCATTTATAGTTGTTCCTGCTGGAAAAATAATACCCGAAGGCATCACAAAAGATAGCAATACAAAAAATCTTGCCCTGCAAATTCCCTTTATTGTCCAGTTATCCGAAAAACCCGATGATGATACACTGCTGCAATGGACCGTCAGCACCTCGAGCAAATACTATGGCGGTATTAATTTATTATCCAAATTCAAAGGCACCAAAACAAAATCTCAAACCACCTACACATGGCAATCTCGTATGCTTGAACCATCGATCTTTGAGCGACATATACTGGTATTCAATCCGCAATCAATAAACCATGACACGAGCGTATACAAAAAAGGCAAAGGCAGGAATAATAAAAGACAAAGATATGGTGGTGGAACACGACTGATAGATGACAAAAAATATAACCCGCGGTTAAGCTATGACGTAACACTAGATATTATAAAAAATAAAAAAACAATCAATAGTTTTAATACGATTATCCGCATGGACAACAAAGATATGATTCGCCAGGAATATATCAACCACTATGAAATCACACGCTATGGGCTGGGCGAGAATGGCAACCTGCCGATACCAAAACGTAGCGAAATATCAGAACCACCTGCAAAGAGCGATAAAATATTAGGCAACGCGCTGACAGAAAGTGAATATGGCCTGCTGATCAATGATGGCATATCAAAACTCACCATTAAAATAGTTAATGCCTATGAAGCAAAAAAGGCCTTCTACAAAAAAAACAAACTGGTTAACCTGGACAATAAGAGACTAGAGATACCCGATAGTCAATTATGGCTAAGCGGTGGCTGGCGCAACCCGGAACGCAATGAGTGGTACAGTAATGCACTAAACGGTATCCATCAACGGGGCGGCGCCGTCGACATTATTATTAATGAGCCACCGGGGCATATAAACGCATCCATAGGTTACTGGATTTTATGGCAGGCGCTGGAAGACAACAAAAATGCAATAGATGGATTCTGGCAACTGGAAACCAATGGACGACCAATGAGGACCGATGAATTTCGCATCGACATAGAACCCCAGAATGGCATACCGGATGCTTTTGATAAAGCCGACCACCTCCATGCAAACATTAAGTACACGACACCATGAAACACTATCTACTAATCATTCCCTTTATCCTGCTATGCTCTACTGGTTACGCGGAGACACCGTTTAATGAATTGTTCGACACCGAGCTAGGTAACTTCACAGAACTGGCTGACCGTGTCGCCAGTTATCATAGCGAAAATATTGATCTACCCGTAAACACCAGGATCAATGAACTCGAAGCCCTGGCTATCAATATCGATAATATATTAAAGATCAAGTCAGACAATCCTGTTATATGGTTCATCAAGGGCCTGAATCACAGTAATCTTGCTGCCGCCTATAGCAGTGACAATATCGATAAAAAAGATTTTCATATCCATGAAAAAGATGTCGCTTATAAAAAAGCCATGGATCTGGATATGGGCCATAGCCCGCACCTGACGCCATCCATTTATGCATCAATAAAACATGGTATGCCAGAACGGGAGCGCATACATGCCATTCAACAGGAGTTACTACTTGGCGGCAATGGTGACAATGACTCTTATTACTGGCAGTTACACTGGAGCAATATCAGCGCACTTGAACAGGCAGGCCAGTTCGACGCTGCGCAAAAGGCCCTGGAGAACATGAAAAGGGAACTAAAAGAGCAACATCTAACAAATACGGACTATGACAAAATTGTTGAACGCGCCCAGCACGATATTGACCAGACCCGCTCGTTAAAAAATTCTGAACAAAAAGAGAAGCTGGCAGCAGAGACTAAAATAGCTGATGAACGTATAGATGGCCCAATATCAGAGGTTGGTATACCACTCTGGGCGATATTCATCATTTCCACCCTAAGCCTACTAGCACTGGCTATCTACGAGTTTAAAATACGCCGCAAAAAACAACCCTGATCTTTGATTCTACTGAGTAGCGCGTTAATCGAGATTAGCCGTCGTTAATCTGCCAAAAGAAAACACAAATGAACGCAAATATAAATTGATGATTTTATAGCTATTCTGAACCTTGCTGAAGGACAACAGAGGCGCATAAGCATTAATCAATGTTTGATTTTATTTGCACTGTTTGCATTCATTTACTTTGATAACATCCAAAATCAAACAGACACCGCATCCATCATCTTCTGCCGGTACTCCCTGGCTATAGTTTCCTGGCTACCGATAATATTCAGGATGGAGACCATGCCTTTTAGCGCAATATCATCCCTGAAATTTCTCTCTAGTCGTATAATTTTTAATAACAGCTCCATGGCAGGAACATAGTCATCATTAACGAGATGTAATGCACTCAACTGGTAGTTCAGCTCAAGATCATCTTCAGCAAGCGACAATGCACGCTCCAGCTCCACTTTATCCGGGGCCTGCCGGGCTGCAATCAAAAAATGTGACATAGTCAGGAGATGTATCACTTCCTCATTTTTTCTAGTTTCCAGCGACAGGGCCTTTACATACTTCTGCAGCGCCTCATATTTTCCCTCACGAAACATCAGCTTAATGATAACCAGGGCGATACGGGGATTATCGGGATCTGTCTGTTGCAACTGCTTCAATGCAGCCAGTGCGCTATCACTATTCTCCTGGTCATAATCATCGACGATTTGCTTGAGTACCACATCGGATGGTCGAGGCATATGGCGATTAATCATCACGCGAAAGCTATTTTCAGATTCTGCGCCATAAACCGCGTCAACCACCTGGAGATTACTGAAGATTTTAACTGTAGGCACACTGGTAATAGCCAGCTCTGACCTGGCAAATTCCTGATATTTATCAACATTAAAGTTTATTAACAAATAGCGGCCTGCATATTCCTCAACCAGTTTTTCCAGTACCGGCCACAGTTTCAGGCAGGGACCCGCCTTTGCACTCCAGAAATTAACCATAACTGGCCCCCGCACAGAATTACCCAGCACGAGATCTGTAAAATTTTCTGGAGTAGCATCAAAGACATAGTTACTGGCACTCATTCATTTACTCTTACACTTAAGCTTGACAAGGCATGCATTTAACCTATTTCCTACTAAAATTGTCAACTATTTTTATGCCCGTATTCTAAAAATTATGATGATTTCCGCTAGCGGTCATGCCTATAACTGCTATGATAATTAATATGGAAAGGGGGTTGTTTGGGCTAAATAACCCTGTAAAAAATAATTATTATCCGGAGGCACACAGGTATGAATAGTATTAATGTCGCAGGGGTTTCATACTCACTATTACATGATGGACGACTGGCTCACACTGAAGACTGGAATGAAGATATAGCCATCAGCCTGGCAGAAAAAGAAGGCATGACACTGACGCATAATCATTGGGAAATCATTAATTTAATGCGTGAGTTCTATAAGAATTACAATATATCACCAATCCGTAAGTTACTGACTAAAACAATATTAGAAAAATATGACAGTAAAAAAGCAGACCCTGTTTACCTTGACAGCCTGTTCCCTAATGGCGGCGTACTTATAGACGGTTCTAAAATTGCGGGCATACCTATTCCAATGCTGGATGCGGAACTCGATGAGGATGAGCGCCACAACCGCGCCATGAGGCGCCCGGCGAAAAAACACGTCGATCCCAGCATGACAACCCACTTCATTGATAAGTTTGATTACGATGGCAAGATATACAGGGTAACGCCCCATGGTAACCTGCTGGATGCCTCGCAATGGAATGAAAAAATTGCTGTGCATATGGCACAGAAGGAAAATATCCAGCTCACCGATGCACACTGGGACGTCATTAACTTTATTCGCAAGTTCTATTTCGAATACGGTGTAACACCCATGGTACGCCTGCTCAGGAAGTACATGAAAGAACAGGGCGGCTCTGAAAAAAGTAGTAAAGACTATTTATATGGCCTTTTCCCTGATGGACCCGCCAAACAGGGATCTCGCATAGGCGGCCTGCCTGAACCCCAGGGCTGCATCGATTAATATTTGAGGCCCTGTATGTCAGGGCCTTTTTATTCGACAGGCAATATCTTCTCACTGGCCGGCAGCAGATAAAGGCAACTTCATGCCATCAGATACACTCAAAATTCTAACTTATAATATTCATAAGGGTTTCACTGCGGCAAATCGTAAATTTATCCTGCATGATATAAAAGAAGCCATACGAAACATTAATGCCGATATTGTTTTTTTACAGGAGATTCAGGGCCAGCACATTATCAAGCAAAATAAAATTGGCAACTGGCCCAATGACAGCCAGTTTGAGTTTCTTGCAGACCAGGTCTGGAAACATCATGCCTATGGTAAAAATGCAATCTATAAATCCGGCCACCATGGCAATGCCATTCTAAGCAAGTACCCCTTTATTGAATGGGAAAATATCAATGTTTCCAGCATGAAGACAGCCAGCCGTAGCCTTTTACACGGCACCATAGAGCTACCCAACGGCGAAAAACTCCATCTAATCTGTGTTCACCTCGGACTACTTGATACAGAACGTGAAAAACAGCTTTCAACACTCGTACAACGCATTAATTCACACGTACCGCATGATGCCCCCTTAATTATTGCCGGTGATTTTAATGACTGGCGAGGCAGGGCTGAAAGGTATCTAAATACTGATCTTGATCTATTCGAAGTATTCAAAAGATCGACGGGAAAACATGCCAAGAGCTTCCCCGCCTGGTTTCCTACACTTAAAATGGATCGTATTTATAGCCGTGGCCTTGAGAACATTGACTGTCAACGACTCAACAGGATTCCCTGGCGCAAGCTCTCTGATCATACCCCCCTGCTTGCGACCTTTTCTATATCGTAAAATATATTACATCCGGAAGATTCTTACCGGACCTACAGTACACTCATATAACCAGCACTGGTGAATCATGATAAAATCCCTCAAACTTTAACCTCGAAATACACCATGAATGAATTTGATCAACGCTTTGGCGGCATCAGGCGACTGTATGGCAATGATGAAGCGGAGCGATTACGGAACTCTCACATATGCGTCATAGGTATAGGCGGCGTGGGCTCATGGGCCGCTGAAGCACTTGCACGCAGCGGTATTGGGATAATTACAATCATTGATCATGATGATATTGCATCAAGTAATATCAACCGACAGATCCATGCATTATCATCCACGGTTGATGATTCAAAAGTTACCGTGATGGCTGAGCGTATCCGCCAGATAAATCCTGATTGTGACTGCCGGGTGATTGATGACTTTATTACCGAAACGACAGTAAGCAAATACATAAATAAAGATTATGACTTTGTAATTGATGCGATTGATAGCGTGGCGTTTAAATGTGCCATTATTTATTATTGTAAGCGCAACAAAATCCCGGTAATTACAACGGGGGGTGCCGGTGGTCTGATAGACCCCATAGCCATCACCATTGCTGATCTGAGTAAAACATGGAACGACCCTTTAGCGGCAAAAGTAAGATCACAGCTTCGCCATCAATACGGCTATACCAGTAACCCCAAACGCTCATTTGGAATCCCCTGTGTGTTCTCGACTGAGCAACAACGTTACCCAAAAAGTGATGGCAGTGTCGACTATGCCAAGCCCGGCATTAAGGGAGTGAAACTGGACTGTAGTCTTGGCTTCGGATCATCAAGCTGCGTTACCGCAACGTTCGGCATGGCTGCCGCAGCACGGGTTATCCAGAAAATAAGCCAGGGCGCTTGATTACACATCGTGGCAGGCCGCCAATCGCCAGGAGTTTGAGCCTAACTAATCAATTGCAATCTGGCCTTATCCTTTAAACCCCATACAGAAACCTTTATCCAGTCATCCAGCTCCTCAAGCGGAATAGCATGTGAAACATGATAGCCCTGGCAACAATCACAGCCCCAGGATTTTAGCTTATTCATAATGTCTTCACTCTCGACGCCCTCCGCAATAACAGACAGGCCAAGATTGTGGGCCAGCTCGATAGTTGATTTCACTATTAGCGCATCATTGTCATCAACTATCATATCCATAACAAAGGTTTTATCGATCTTGAGCTCTTTAACCGGTAACTTTTTCAAATACTGGAGTGAAGAAAAACCTACACCGAAATCATCAATAGACAGCTGCACACCCAGTTGCGATAACTTATTCATGGTATCCATCGCACTATCAGGATCAGACATTACCGCACTTTCTGTTATTTCAAGTATCAACCGGTTGGCTGGCACATTAAATTCCCTTAACAAGCCTTTAACTACACCAAATAATTTTGGATCCTGCAGGTTCCATACGGAAAGATTGGCTGAAATACTCAGCTCAATACCCTGCTTTGCCCAGCTTGATAATTGCTCGATTACCGTACGAATAACCCATTCAGTCAATGGCTTAATCAGGCCAGTCTTTTCAGCAAGCAGATGGACCTCCTCGGCAGGAATCAAACCATGTTGTTTGTGATGCCAGCGCAACAATGCCTCTACGCCATAAATGGTCCCGCTTGTTAAATCAATCTTCGGCTGATAGTTCAGCACCAGTTCATTATTATCGATAACCTGGTGTAACTCACCCTCAAACGATAACTGCCAGACACTATGCTCATCCTGGCTCTCATCGTATATGGCATAACGTAAATTTTTATGCTTGGCCAGGTACATGGCAACATCCGCTCGTTGTAACAGGGCCTGTTCATTTACCCCATGTTGTGGATACAGGGCAATACCAATACTACTCCCTACCCACAAACGTTGGCCATCAAGATAAAAATCTGCATCCAGTGTTTTACTTAAACGAACAGCAAGATCATTGACCTTTTCGGCATTAGTATCGGCAAGTAAAATCGCAAACTCATCACCACCAAGGCGCGCCAGTAAATCATTTTCTCCCAGCTCACGCCGGAACCTTGGCCCTATCTCACGTAAAACGCGATCACCCATATGATGGCCCAGCGTATCATTAATTTCCTTGAACCTATCCAGGTCTATCATTAACAGGGCAAGCTCTGTTTTATTTTCCCTGGCAAATTTAATATTCATTTCCAGGGATTTACGCAGTAATACACGATTTGGTAAACCTGTCAGGCTATCATGCATAGCCTGGTGTTCAAGCTCCAATTGTCGTATCTGTACCTGCTGCCGCATTTCATCAAAGGCCTCGATTAGCTCCTTTGCCTCGAGTGTATTTGCGGTTGGTAATTTATCAACTTTAAAACCATTAGCCTCTATCTTTAATGCACGTGAAATCAATGCTACAGGCCTTAGCAACCAGTATTCAAAAGCAAAAAATGCGGTCGCAATAAAAAACAGCGCCACGATAACGCGCAGCCATAATAGCGTGTTCACATTAGATGTAACATCAGCGAGTCTATTAACATCATTTTGTGATGATTCGGCCAGCATTAATTCCAGTCCATACAATTGCTGCCATATAAATTCATTGACGGGTAATATTTTTTCACTCATTACCAGCTCATCCATACGCCAGTTTTTCCCCGCATAAATCAATACCGTATTTTTATAGGCCTGGTGCCAGATAGCTAAAATACTCGATAATTCATCTATACTTATTTCTGCCTGGAAACCCAGATCATAATTTGAACGCAAGTAATCAAGCTTACTGATATATTTCAACGCACTCTTGTAATGTGCATCAATTGATACTTCAGTGTCACTGAAATCATTATCAGCTTCATCAAGACTCATTGCCCTGGATGCCACGTACATCCGGAACAGGCCAATCATGCTCATCCATTCATCTTTTAAACTATTGAGTGAGTGGTAAGTATCGAGAATGTAGTCTTCTGCCAGACGTGGCGATAGCTCGTCTTCTGCAAGGGCAATCTGGGTTATCATCTGCTGGTTTTGTGGCAGCATTATGTTATTAATTGTATTGTAGGCAGGAAACAATTTCTCTGCATTGGTACGTATGGCCATTAATTCTATGGCATGGTCTTTATACTGTTTTAATGCCTCTGCCAGGATATTTAACTGCTCATCTTTTGTAGATCCACTTACCCAGCTCGTGTTCTTTATTTTATTAACCTGCTGGATGGCCGCATCAATGAATTGCAGCGCTGATTTATATTCGATTTTTTCAGGGCTTACCAGGTAACTCTGTAAGGTATATTCTGCCTGCCTCAGGTTATTACGGATGTTTCGATGTAAATCGATAATTTGGTTTCGGTTAAGGGTGTTTTCCGTGGTATCTGAAATAGCATCAGATAAAAACACCTGGGTAGACCAGACGCTGAGAATAAATAATACAGAAAGCAGGGCTGCGCCAAAGACGTAACGCGCACGTAAGCTATGTAATCTGAAATATTGTCTGATAAAAAAACGAATAGGACTTAGCAACCACGTATCCCCTAACACATACACCTGTATGCATTTTTATATTTTTAATATTATTAATTGTTGTTGATTGCGTGGAAGCCAATCTAGATACAGTGCCAACTGATATATATCAGTTTTTACGTGTAACCATGACTAATCAACGAAGTACAGGGGTTATCATTTAATAATTATTGTATTCAGTCTCTATCGACTGTTATAAGTATGGATATGATCTTAATCAATTGAAAAAAAATTAACACACCCATTCGAATGAGAATTCGGAAATATGTTGATTTTTTTCAAAAGAACAATAAAAAAGGGGCTAAACGCCCCTTTTTATTAATAAAAGCTTATATAGCTAATATTACATTCAGGCCGCTTCAACCGCCTTCATGCTCAAACGGATACGGCCCTGGCGATCGATCTCCAGCACCTTAACCTTGATCACATCACCTTCAGACAGTTTGTCGCTAACGTTTTCAACGCGCTCTTCACAGATCTGTGAGATATGTACCAGGCCTTCTTTGTTTGGCAGGATGCGAACGAATGCACCGAAGTCCATTATCTTGATAACGGTGCCGTCGTAAACTGCGCCCACTTCAGCTTCAGCTGTGATCTGCTCGATACGGGTCCTGGCGGCTTCTGCTGCATCAAAATCATTAGAGGCGATTTTTACGTTGCCGTCATCATCGATATCAATCGACACACCGGTCTCTTCGGTGATCGAACGGATAACGGCACCGCCCTTACCAATCACGTCACGGATCTTGTCGGGGTTGATTTTCATCTTCAGGTAACGTGGCGCATAATGAGACATTTCAGTACTTGCCTCAGAAATAACCTTGTTCATTTCACCGAGGATAAACATGCGGCCGGCCTTTGCCTGCTCCAGTGCTTTTTCCATGATTTCTTTGGTAATGCCAGTGATCTTGATATCCATCTGCAGGGCACTAACACCATTGGCGGTACCAGCTACTTTAAAGTCCATGTCACCCAGGTGATCTTCATCGCCCAGGATATCACTCAGTACAGCGTAGTTATCGCCTTCTTTCACCAGGCCCATGGCAATACCAGCAACCGGTGACTTAATAGGCACACCGGCATCCATCAGTGCCAGGCTGGTACCACAGACAGAGGCCATAGAGCTGGAACCGTTAGATTCAGTAATTTCTGAAACGACACGGATGGAATAGGGGAATTCTTCTTCTTTCGGCATCACCGCAAGTACACCGCGCTTGGCGAGGCGACCATGACCAATTTCACGACGACCCGGTGTACCGGTACGACCCGCTTCACCGACACTGTAGGGAGGGAAATTGTAGTGCAGCATGAAGCTGTCGGTCATTTCACCTTCCAGTGCATCAATTTTCTGTGCGTCACGGGCGGTACCCAGTGTAGTCACAACCAGTGCCTGGGTTTCACCACGTGTAAACAGGGCTGAGCCATGGGTACGGGGCAGTACACCGGTGCGTACGGTAATGGGACGAACATCATCCAGGTTACGGCCATCGATACGTTTTTCACCCGCGATGATACGGCCACGTACAATGCTCTTTTCAACCTTGCCAAAGACTGCTTTAACATCATCCCTGGAGAAGCCATCATCAGATGCCAGTTGTTCAACGGTAGCGGCACGTACTTTATCGACTGCCGCGTAACGCTCCATTTTCTCTGAAATCTGGTAGGCGGCTGTGACATCCGCTGTTACGGCATCAGTTACGGCCTTGAGCAGGTCCTGGTTGATTTCAGGTGCTGACCATTCAATCGCCGGTGTAGCCACTTCGGCCGCCAGCTCTTTAATGGCCTGGATCACGACCTGGAACTGCTCATGACCAAACATGACCGCGCCCAGCATCACATCTTCTGACAGCTCATTGGCCTCAGACTCAACCATCAGTACGGCGTCGTCAGTACCGGCAACCACCAGGTTAAGGTCTGAGTCTTTCAGCTCACTGAAAGTTGGGTTAAGCAGATAGGCACCGTCTTTATAACCGACACGGGCACCACCAATGGGGCCGGCGAAGGGTGCACCGGAAATAGCCAGTGCCGCCGAAGTGCCGATCATGGCCGGGATATCGGGATCGATATCGCTATTTAGTGAAACCACCGTAGCGATAACCTGGACTTCGTTAGTATAACCTTTAGGGAACAGCGGTCTAATCGGACGGTCGATGAGGCGGCTTGTCAGAGTTTCTTTTTCTGATGGTCGACCTTCACGCTTAAAAAAGCTGCCCGGAATTTTACCTGCGGCGTACGAGCGTTCCTGGTAATTCACTGTCAGGGGGAAGAAGTCTTTCGGCTCTCCACCCTTAACGGCCACAGCCGATACGAGCACCACTGTGCCTTCCATATCGACCAACACCGCGCCGGATGCCTGACGTGCAATTTCACCGGTTTCAATGGTGACATTATGATTACCAAACTGGAATGATTTTTTTATAGCTGTCACAGGTTGATCCCTATTATTTAGGTTTTATAAATTAACGACGTAGACCCAGGCTGCTGATCAGATCTTTATAACGCTGGTTATCTTTACGATTCAGGTAATCCAGCAGTTTACGACGCTGATTAACCAGACGTAATAGACCACGACGTGAATGGTGATCGTGATTGTGAGCCTTAAAATGCTCGGTTAACTGTACGATGCGTGTTGTCATCAGGGCTACCTGTACTTCTGGAGAACCGGTATCGCCTTCTGAACGCGCATATTTTGTTACAACTTCTGCTTTTTCTGTAGCTGCTAGTGCCATAGAAATAAACTCCTAACTAAATTTGCCTCAATAATCGAGGCGGGATTTTACCATGCTTTTCCCGCTCTACCAAAACCTGTATGCCCTGTTTTAGATAAAAATTCCATTTAAATGATCACAGCCGGTCGAATTTCACCTAATTCAACCGAAATTGCTGCTTCTCATCCGCATACGGGACCAAAATCTCTAAAACTAATCGATGCCGACCATCATCCGCTTGGGCGCGACACGACCATCATCCTGGATTTCACCCACCCCTATAAAGTGGGTCTCATCATAGATTCTCACCCAGCCGTCTGTCGGTGCACGGGCCACCTGTACCGGCTGACCCAGTTTGAGATAATAGGCGCTATCAGCATCCAGCCGTACTTCTGGCCAGTCGATAATGCCACTATCCAGCTCCAGCATCTGTGCATCGAGTGCCGCATAATCATCACTGGCAAGGGACTGTAACTGCTCCATGGTGACCATCTCACCACTATAGGGGCCTACGCTCAGCCGCCTCAGCTCGGTGACATAGGCACAGGAACCCAGTACTTCGCCGATGTCTTCGGCCAGGGTACGCACATAGGTCCCTTTGGAGCACTTCACCTCCAGCTCGACCTCACCGGCCTCAAAACTCAGCATATCCAGGCTGTAGATGGTCACCGGCCGAGACTTGCGCTCAACTTCTATACCCTGTCGTGCCAGGTCATAGAGCCGCTGGCCGTCTTTCTTCAGGGCGGAATACATCGGCGGCACCTGCTCAATATCACCGGTGAATTGCGGCAAGGCCTTTTCCACATCGGCAGCCGTTATCTGCTCATAGGGACAGCTTGCTATCACCTCGCCCTCGGCATCCGCGGTGGCTGTTTTGGTTCCCAGCTTAAATTTGAAACGGTAGGTCTTATCGGCATCGAGCAGGAATGCGGATATCTTGGTGGCCTCACCCAGGCAAATGGGCAGCATGCCCGTCGCGAGCGGATCAAGACTACCGGTATGGCCGGCCTTGGCCGCATCAAACAAACGCTTCACCTGCTGCAGGGCGTGATTAGACGACAAGTGCAGGGGTTTATCCAGCAATAATACGCCATGAACCGAACGGCCCCTGTTTCTTCTACGTCCCATAAAGTTACCTGACTAAATGATTAAAGACACAAGCCCGTGCAGTACAGCTTTTAATTAAATATGAGTTAAATTGAGACACTCTTTTCATTACGCTATCTATTAAGGACATATCGACTGTTATTGGTGATCCGGTGCTGCTGGCATCATATCAAAGGCTGGGTCATTCGTATTTAGGGTACCGCGACCGACCCTGGCGTTATTCGTCTTCGGGCTCGGGGTCCGATGCCCTGGCTTTGGCAATCAGGGCATCCATTGATGAGCCGCGCTGGATGCTGTCATCATGGATAAACTTTAATGCCGGTACAATACGTGAACGTATCCTGCGCCCCAGCTCATGCCGGAGAAAGCCGGTGGCACTGTTCATCGCGGCCGTGGTGTCTTCTATGTCTTCATCGTTAAGCACAGAGAAATAGACCACCGCACTACTCAGGTCGCGACTCACCTTGACCGCAGTGAAAGACACCCATTTCACACGGGGATCCTTCAGCTCGTCACGCACCAGCTCGGCCAGTTCGCGGCGTATCTGCTCGGCCATGCGTTGTGAACGTGAAAACTCTTTTGGCATAGGGGTTAATAGACCTTAATCAACAGGGTGATTAAAGTGTACGCTCCACACGAATACGTTCAAACACTTCGATCTGGTCACCCACCTGGACATTGGTATAGTTCTTCACACCAATACCACACTCGGTTCCGCTGCGTACTTCCTCGACGTCATCCTTGAAACGACGCAGGGATTCCAGCTCACCCTCGTAAATGACCACGTTATCACGCAGTACACGAATCGGCTGACTGCGTTTAATAGCACCTTCGGTTACCAGCGAACCGGCGACCTGGCCAAACTTGGGCGAGGTAAAGACATCCTTCACCGTTGCCAGACCCATAATCTGTTCTCTATATTCGGGCGCCAGCATACCGGTAAGCGCACGCCTGACCTCATCGATCAGATCGTAAATGACGCTGTAGTAATGCAGGTCAACACCGCGCTCTGATACCGATTTACGGGCAGCGGCATCGGCACGCACATTGAAGCCAAGCACGATTGCATTGGATGCTGCGGCCAGGCTTATATCCGTATCATTGATACCACCGACACCACTGCCGACTATAACCACATTCACTTCATCGCTGGAGGCGGCCAGTTTCATTAATGACTCACGGATGGCCTCGAGACTACCCTGCACGTCGGCTTTGAGCAGTACGTTCAGTACCTTGACTTCATCCTTGCCCATATTGGCAAACATGGAATCCAGCTTGGCCTGCTGCTGTGCCGCCAGGCGAACATCACGATCCTTGGTAGAGCGTCGCTCGGCAAGCTCACGCGCCTTGCGCTCATCGGCGATAACCTGCGTTGGGTCACCGGC
>Ga0224496_10000556_pt1 | contig 25861 bp, 19 predicted proteins | sample SF_Jul11_sed_USG_2_FD_168127 | JGI IMG/M metagenome (GOLD analysis project Ga0224496, IMG submission 168127) | Sediment microbial communities from San Francisco Bay, California, United States - SF_Jul11_sed_USGS_8_1 | ecosystem: Environmental > Aquatic > Marine > Sediment | place: USA...
TGGTGGTGTATATCAAATGCGATGGCCACCGCGTGCAGTCCGTAGCCACCCTCCTCGACAGGCAGCAGAACTTCCTGCGTCCCTCCTTCAATCCGCCAGATGTGGATAGCCTTGTTACTCGCTGCAGCAACCGTCTTTCCGTCCGGGTGAAATGCAATCGGACCGTGGCAGCCATCGTCGTCGTAACCGGGATCTGCTGACAGCGTCATAACCATGGCCGCATCCGGAGTGATTACTTCGGTGCTTTCATCGGTGAGCCGTTCGAACAGCTGCGCGCTGTCCCAAAACTCCAGGTGTCGGCAACTGTTACGTGCCAGCCAGCGGCCGTCGCGCGAGAATTCGAAGTTGGCAGGAGCTCTGTGCCGCGCAAAATCATTGCGCGGATCGAGAACGAGGTTCTCGTGACTGTTCTCGCGAAAAGCTGCACGCGGTGAGGGCTTGAGAGAGGCGCTGTCGAGGGCAGCAACGCGGAAGCTGCCGGGCGGGCTCTGTCTCGTTACGGCCACGCCGGCAATGCCAAAACGCAGACGCCCTTCTCCCTCGACGGTGTCGCTGGTCTCGCCGCCAAGCGTGATCCGGGAGGCCTGGCCAGCGCCCAGGCCGATCAGCCCGTCCGGGCAGCACCCAAAACCGGCGACCTTAAGATCATTTACGTTTAGCTGTGCCTCGGGTACGAATTGATCACTGCTGCGCGACAAGAGTGAAATCACGTCCCCTTGCGTGATTGCGATCCGCTGCCCGTCGTCGCTAAATGCAGCCCGTGGTTCCGGGATACCCTTGAGTGACCAGAAGTCAGGCGGAGTGTTGTCGCTGCGCCCAACCAGGGTGAAACTTTCGAGATCGATGATCCAGGTTCTGTTTTTGACATCGGAAGCGGCCAGCATGCTGCCATCGGGTGACAGCACCATGTTGGTGTTGGACCCTGACATCTCCGCATGCCAGAACCGAACATCGGCGAGCCCGGTGATGTCGGCCAGTTCGTGCCATTCCGAGGGGCCGGTCAAGGCCCTCAATTCTGCCGGGTCGAGGCAGCCGAGCTCTTTAAGCTGGTGACTATCCAGTTTTTCGATTGAACAGTCGACGCTGGATACTCGCTGCATATCGTCCAGTACGATCCGCATCCGGAACCGCTGCCCGGCAGTGACGGTTGCGCCCGCCAGGCCGCTATATCCCAGCGGGATGAGCACCAATTGACGATCCGTTGTCCAGTCGTAAATAAGATAACGGCCACTGTCGAGAACCTGAGGGTCGCCAAAGACCTGACGAACGTCTGCCTCGAATTCCCCCCGATGTGGCATCTGCGCCTCACTCAACGGCGGCGCCATGTCGGGCAAGGGAGCGCAAGCACCAAGAAGGAGAGGGAACAAAAGGTTATGCACACGACAGGTCATATTATGCGGCCGCCCAAATTAGAACATATCCCGATTCTCTTCCGGGCTGTGATCGGTCGCCAGCGAAACGACAACCAGCAATGGCAAGCTGACGAGCCAGCCGAGATAAGACGAAGACACGCCGAAAGGTTCGTCCAGCAAAACCCACAACACGGCCGAGCATCCACCACCGAGCATGCTCCAGAAGGCGCCGCTCGCCGTCGTTCGCGGCCAGAACAACAGGCCGAGCATGGGGAAGAACAGGCCCGCAGCACCAAACGTGTAGGCGTAGAGAATCAACTCAAGCACATTCGGCACGAGATAGGCCATGCCGATACTGAGCACGCCGAGCACGAGTGTCGCGGCGCGCGCGACACGCACCAGTGCTTGCTCGCTGGCGTCCGGCCGCAGGAACTTCCTGTAAATGTCATTGGTGTAGATCGCAACCGGCCCCATCAATACCGAGTCCGCGGTGGACATCACAGCAGCGATATAGGCAGCGATAACGATGCCGGCGACACCCACGGGTAGCAACTCCATGATGATCATGGGCGTTGCCATCTCGGCATCCTGCAACTCCGGCATTAACATGCGGGCGATGAGCCCGATGAGTGTGCTGCCAATCGCAAACAGCGGCCATTCGATTGGCACACCGGTCAAAAGGAATGCGCGTCGCGCCGTTTTCTCATCGCGAGCGGCGACGATGCGTTGCATGGCGGCGATGGAAATGAACCACACCGGGAAGATCGCGAAAAACCAGCCGAGCAGTTCCTGCCAGCTAACCGCACCCCAATCAACCAGCGATGCCGTCTCGGGATTCGCAGTGAAATGCTCGACGATGCCACTCCATCCACCGACCGCGTGCAGGCCAATCGGAACCGCGATGAAGATGATTCCGATGAGCAACACGATCATCTGGAAAACGTCGGTGTAGATCACGGCCTTCAGGCCACCCAGCGCGGTATACGCGAGGATAACGGAGCCGGACAACACCACGGCGATCGTTAAATCGAGACCGACTGTCGCTTGCAGTAACTTGGCGCCGGCAATGATCTGCCCGCCCGCAAAGGTAAACCAGGCAATGCCGATCACGACAGCGGCCAGAGTGCCCGTGCGGCGGTCGAAACGGGTTTCGAAGAGGTCACCAGTTGTCAGTCCGCGAACCCTGTCAGCCCAGCGTTTCACTTTCGGCACCATCAGGAATGAAACGAGAACGACGCTGAGCCCGGAGATTGCGATGAGCCAGGACCCTGAAATACCCAATGTGAACCCCAGGCCGCCCATGGCTATGCTGAAGCCGCCGCCAAGATCGGTGGCGGCCGTCGACGCTGTCGTCTGCAGCAAGCCCATGTTGCGGTCGGCGGCCAGGAACGATTCACTTTCGCCGCTGCCGCGCTCGCGCCGGGCCACTCGCAGGCCGATCCAGATTAGCACCACGAAATAGGCGCCGATGGCGAACAGGTCCAGTGTTTGCAGTGACATATTGAGTCCCGTGCCGTAGCGGCGTTATTCGATCGGGTAACGTTCCAGGAGCGGACCCAGCGCCTTCTTCAAGGGATCGAGGTGCGCTTCATAGTTACGCCACTGGTCCAGTCCTTCTTTATAGACCGGTTGGCGCACCTGCTCGGCACTCGGCGTGCGAATAGCTCTTTCCGTTTCATAGAATCGCAGGCACTGCTCCTCAAACTCGAGCCCGCAATAGTCGAGCAGTTTGCGAATCTCCTTTTCCGAATCGGCCACCATATTTTCGTAGCGCACCCGGTGTACGCGATTCGGTAACACCTGGTCCCAGTGATCCATGAGCGCGACGTAGTCGCGATAGTAGTGGGCAACATCTTCCAGCTTGTAGGTGTACGTCTGGCCATTTGCGAACAGCTGCTTGAAACAGGAAAAACCCGCCGCCATCGGGTGCCGGCGCGCATCGATGATTTTGGCATTCGGCAGCATCAGGTGAATCAGGCCGATGTGTTTAAAGTTGTTCGGCATCTTGTCGATGAAAAAGGGTGGACCGTGGCGCTGCACCCGCGTTGATTCGATATAGCCCTCGCCCAGCTTCCGGGCGTCGTCGGCCGTCAGCGTTTTCAGCACCTCGGGATAATCGGACGCCGGGTTCTTGCGCGACGGCTTGCCCAGACGACGCGAGATCGCAATGATGTCCGGCAATTCAGAGGTCCCCTCGACCTGCGAATGACTGGCGAGGATCTGCTCGAGCAAAGTCGATCCGGCGCGGGGCAGCCCAACGATGAATATCGGATCCGGCGCATCACTACCCCAACCTTTGCGTTCTTCGAAGAACGCGGCGTCCAGTGTTTTGATCTGCCGAACGGTGTCGAAAACGTTGATCTTGGGGTTGTAGCGATGGTGCTGGCTGCGTAATGCGTTGCCACGAGCGTAGTAGTCGAACGATTCATCGTATTGTTTGCGATCTTCCATCGCCTTGCCGAGTGCAAACAACAGGTGCGACTGGTCGTCCGGATCGCCGCCCTCCTCGTCGATCTGCGCCTGCATTGCCGCAATGTCTTCGTCGGTAAAGCGAAACGTTTTCAGGTTAGCGAGACTAAAATAGGCCTCACCCGTCTGCGGTCGCAACGCAATTGCCGTTCTGTATTCGCTAATGGATTCGTCCAATCGGCCAACGGTCTTCAGCGTGTGCCCGTAATTCATGTGTGCGCCGGACTGGCGAGGGTAGTTGCGCAGAAATTCTTCGTAGAGTTTCAGCGCCGGCTCATGATCGCCCTTTCGGACCAGGAATGAGCCCTTTAACAGGCGGTAATTCGGGTTATTCGGCTCTGCAATCAGCAATTTCCCGATCTCGGTCAGTGCTTCATCGAGGCGTTGGCGACGTGACAATGCGACAGCGAGGTTTTGCCTTGCGAGATGGAACTCAGGCGCCAGCTCGAGGCAACGCTCCAGCAGGTTGATCGCATCATCCCAGCGCCCGAGTTCGACAGCGATCGCCGCCAGCATGCGGATCGCGATGATATCGACCGGATCCTTCTTAAGAACCTCGCGAGTCAATTGCTCGGCTTTTGGCAATTGCTTCTTGTACAGATGTTCCGCGGCTGTGATCAGCTCCGGGTGCCGGGTCGAAACCTCAATGTGCTTATTAAAGGCATCCCGACTGCCCTGTTCGTCACCAATGGCGTTGAGATAGTCGCCGAGCGACCGCCACGCCGAGGCATGGCGCGGGTCCTGCCGCACCACGTCTTGGAGTATTTCGATTGCCTCGTCGACGCGACTGTTCGCGGCAAGGCAAAGGGCATATTCGTGCCGTACGTTCAGGTCCTCATTGTGAAGTTCGGCGACGGGCGTAATGATCGCGAGCGCCCGATCTCCCTTGCCCTGCAGGCGCAGGGCCGCGGCCTGGATGTGCCGCGCCGACGGCGAATCGGAATACACCTTGAGAATTTCGAGCGCCTGTTCTTCGGCGAGCTGCGGATTGACGGCGAGCAGGCTGGCCGCATGCGTCAGCGCGGTTTTCAGATCAGCACTCTCGGTTTGACTCGTCAATTCCTGCTTCCGCGTCCATTTATTAATACTGTGCAATCGCTTTTATTGCAAAAATACCACAAGGTTGAGTTTCATATCGCGTATCTGTCTTTGACTCTTTATTAGCGCCGCTATATTGTCAACGCAGCTGGCGCATTGTTGTTCCTGCGCTCCGGCGCCAGCCCTGTTGCTCCAGTACAACATTATGCGTGCGACATCGCGCGCCCACTTAAAGGAATCAGGACATGAAGCAGTTCAAACGAAATCCCATTGCTTCCGCAGTATCGGCCGTTGTCACGGGCTCAATGATGATGTCTGTTGTCGCCGCTCCTGCCGAGGCACAGCAGGCTACCGGTGCCCTCGAAGAAATCGTCGTCACCGCACAAAAGCGAGAACAAAACCTGCAGGACGTCGCGATATCCGTCCAGGTGCTCGGTAACACGCAACTCGAGCAACTGAACCTGAATAACTTCGCCGACTACATCGAGTTCCTGCCCACTGTGTCGTACACCTCTGAAAGACCGGGCGTATCACTCCTGTATATGCGCGGCATATCCAGCGGCGGCGACGGCGTGCACTCGGGATCGATGCCGAGCGTGGGTGTGTATGTCGACGAACAACCGGTGACGACCATAAACCGCGTACTCGACGTACATGTCTACGATATTGAGCGCATCGAAACGCTGGCCGGCCCGCAAGGCACCTACTTCGGGGCTAGTAGCCAGTCCGGAACGATGCGTATCATTACCAACAAGCCCAAAATGAATGAGTTTGAAGCCGGCTTCGATATCGCCGGTAGTTCCGTCTCGGAAGGTGGCACCGGTTATACGCTCGAAGGTTTCGTCAACATGCCGATCAGCGATAATGCCGCTATCCGCCTCGTTGGCTGGCACGAAGAGGCTCCCGGTTACATCGACAACGTCCTGACTTCAATTACCTACCAGGGCGTCGGGATTACGAAAGATAACTCAGCACTGGTCGAAGAGGACTTCAACGATTCGACGACGACCGGCATGCGCGCCTTGCTCAAGGTTGACCTGAACGAAAACTGGACCGTAACCCCGGGTCTGATGGTGCAAAACCAGGACACCAACGGCGTCTTTACACACGATCCTGAGGACCTGGGTGACCTGCAGGCCGGCCGTTTCTACGACGAGTTTTACGACTTTTCCTGGTACCAGGCGTCGCTGACCGTGGAAGGCAGGATTGGCAATATGGATCTCGTCTATGCCGGTGCCTACCTGGACCTGGATTCCGACAGTCTTGATGACTACAACCATTACGCGCAATACCTCGACAATTACTACGGGTATTACGGCGGTTGCTATCACTACGATTCCAATGGCTTTTGCACAGACCCGAGCCAGTACATCACCGCTGACGAGAAATTCACCAAGCAAAGCCACGAGATTCGGCTGCAATCGAACGAGGACCAACGCGCTCGCTGGGTAGTCGGCGCATTCATGCAGCGGCAGGAACACAATTTCGATCTGCGTTGGGAAGCCCCGGATCTCGATACGGCATCGTCCGTTATTGAAAATGGCAATGTCGCCTGGCAGACGAAGCAGGATCGCGTCGACAAGGACTTGGCGGCATTCGGCGAAGTCAATTTCGACATCACCGATAATTTGACCCTGGTCGGCGGCTATCGCTGGTATGAGTTTGACAATTCCTTGAGTGGCTTCAACGGCGGGCTTGGGCGGTGTCTGGACGCCAACGATCAACCCCAGTTTCCCTGCTACGACTTCCCGAACGTGGATGACGTTTCCAAGGACACCGGCAACACGGTCAAAATCGGCGTCAATTACAATCTCAGCGATGACAAGATGGTATACGCGACCTACTCCGAGGGCTTCAGGCCAGGTGGAGTCAATCGTGCAACGGTGGCCGGCGACTTGGCGCCCAAGTACGACCCCGACTCGGTAGACAACATTGAGATGGGCTGGAAAACCATGTGGGCCGATGGCCGACTGCGCTTCAACGGCGCCATTTATCACCTCGAATGGGACAATTTCCAGTTTGCGTTTCTCGACTACGCCGTTTCGCCGCTCACGATCATCCGGAATATCGGCAAAGCCGAAACCGATGGCATGGAGTTCGACCTCGTGTTTGCCGCGTCTGACGCCCTGACTTTGTCATTGTCGGCATCCTACAACGACGCACAGTTGCAAACGGACTACCTCGGCGGCGGAACCGATGTGCTGGCACCCGTAGGACAGGAAATGCCTTATGTGCCGGAGCTGCAGTACACGGCGATCGCGCGCTACGAGTTTGAGGGCACACGAATACCGTTTTATGCACAGGCGGCATATGCCTACACCGACGCGACCTGGAGCAACCTCGAAACGGACCTCAGGGAAAGGCAACCGTCTTATTCGATCCTGAATCTTGCCACCGGTATCCAGGGCGAGCAGTGGTCTCTTGACCTCTTCCTGGACAACGCAACAGACGAACGCGCGCAGATTGTTCGCTACGGCGGCCTCTACTACGATCCGTACGACGACATCACCCAGGACTCAACGATCCTCGTCAATCGGCCACGCACCATTGGCCTGCGCTACGGGCGTCGATTCTGATCACCGCAGCAGCGGCATCGCCCGCTGATGGATCGTGATTGATACAATGGCCATGGTTATCCATGGCCATTTTCTTTGGGGAGAGTTCACTTGCCTGGCAAATTGCGTCTGACAAATCTTGGCATCCTCGCGGCAATGCTGTTTGCGACGCTGCACACAAGCAACGCGCTCGCGGAACGGCGTCCGGTGCTCGATCAAATCGACGTCCCGCACAGCTATTACTTCCGGGAAATGTACCTGCCGCAGCTGACGACGGGCCCCAGCTCGCTGGCCTGGATGCCGGATGGCGCATCGCTGGTGTATTCCATGCAGGGTAGCCTGTGGCGGCAGGCCATCGACTCCGATGTTGCGGTGCAGCTGACAGCGGGGCCCGGCTACGATTTTCAACCGGACGTTTCGCCGGACGGTACTGAGGTCGTATTCGTGCGCTACCTCGCCGATGCACTGGAGCTGCATATCCTCAATCTCGAATCCGGGGAAGTCACTCCGTTAACGAAAGGCGGCGCCGTGAACCTTGAGCCCCGCTGGTCGCCCGATGGCGGGCAGCTTGCATTTGTATCGACGCAGGATACTGGCCGCTTCCACCTCTTCGTTGGCACCTTGGCCGACGGCGAGATGACCGCCACAGCTCTGTTCGACGAACGCGAGTCGGCGATCTACCGCTATTACTACAGTAGCGTTGATCATGAGCTGAGCCCGGCCTGGGCTCCGGACGGAAACTCGCTGTTCTACGTCGGCAACCCCGAGGTACCGTATGGCACGGGTGGCATCTGGCAGATTGCTCTGCAGGAAGACTCGAATCCCAGGCTGGTACGCAACGAAGAAACCTCGTGGAACGCGAGTCCCGACATCGCGCCCGACGGACGGCGTATTGCGTACGCGTCTTACCTCGGCCGCCAGTGGCACCAGCTCTGGGTCACTCATGTTGACGGGCAAGCGGAACCGTTCCCGCTGACCTACGGCGATTTCGACATCTTCGCACCGCGTTGGTCGCCTTCCGGAGAAAAGATCGCTTTCGTTACGAATGCCGGCGGTGACACGAGCATTCGCATCCAGGACTTTATTGGCGGTCGCAGCGGCGACCTCGTCGTCAGCCGCCGCGAGTTCCTCGCACCGATGTTCGACTTCGACCTCAGGATTGTCGATATCTACGGCAAGCCGGTGGCCGCGCGGGTCGCCGTTCTGGGCGGTGATAATCGCGGCTACGCCCCGCTGGACGCCCGGCTGTACGCGGACGATTCTTACGATCGGGACAAGAGCACCTTCGAACCGAAGTATTTCCATACGGACGGAAGCGCACGCCTGCAACTCCCTGCCGGCGCAACCCGCATTACCGTCTGGCGCGGACCCGAGCACGAAATTCAAAACCGCCTGGTGAATATCGCGCCCGGTCGCGACAACACCCTGGTCCTGCGCATCGAGCCGCTGGATCTCCCGGAGGAATGGGCGAACTGGGTGAGCGGCGACGTGCATGTGCACATGAATTACGGCGGCACGTATCGAAACACGCCGGCGGACCTCGTCGCACAAGCGCGTGCCGAGGATCTCGACGTCGTCTTCAACCTGATCGTCAACAAGGAACAGCGCATCCCTGATATTGCCTACTTCGCGACAGAACCGGATGCAGCCTCCGACGACGATGTCCTGCTGCAGCACGCGCAGGAGTTTCATACCAGCTTCTGGGGACACCTCGGCCTGCTGGGCCTCGACAGCCATTTGCTGCTCCCCGACTATTCGGCGTACCCGGCGACAGCCGCAGCCAGCATTTTCCCCGACAACGCAACCATCGCGAATCTGGCGCGCGCACAGAATGCCGCTGTGGGATATGTGCACCCGTTTTACTGGCCGCCGCCCGATCCGGCGACCAACAAATCACTCACGAGCGCGCTGCCCGTGGATGCCGCACTCGGTTTGGTTGATTACTATGAAACCGTCGGTTTTGCGCACCATCGATCTTCCGCCGCGGTCTGGTACCGGTTGCTGAACTGCGGCGCGCGCATTGCGGCTGCGGGCGGGACGGACGCCATGGCGAACTACGCGTCGCTGCGCGGGCCGGTGGGTCTTAACCGCACCTATGTCCGAATCAACGACGAGCAAGACACCGAAGCGGAGCGCCGCGACGCCTGGATTACAGCATTGAAATCTGGCGCGTCACTGGCGACGAACGGACCTTTGCTCGCGCTCAAGGTCGACGGGCAACATCCGGGTGGCGAGATCAACCTGCCTGACCACAAACAATCAGTCAGCTACAGCGGGTTTTTGCGGTCTGCCGTTCCGGTCGATCATCTCGAACTGGTGCAGAACGGTGAGGTCATCGAGACCTTCGAGCTTAACGATGAACGGACTGCTGCCGATATCAGCGGCCAGGTTGCAGTCGAGGCAAGCGGCTGGCTGTTGCTGCGCGCCTGGAGCGACGGCGCAGATGCGAAAATCTTCGATGTCTATCCTTATGCCTCGACGAGCCCGGTCTACCTGACGGTCAGGGGCAAGCCCCCGAGATCTGAAGAGGATGCTGCCTATTTCCTGACCTGGATCGACAACCTGCGCGACGCCGTTAATTCGCGCCAGGATTTCAACAGCGCAGCGGAGCTGCAAACGATAAACACGCATCTTGATAAGGCGCGGGAACACTACGAGGTTTGCCGGAAATGAGTCACAGGCTGTTTGGCACACTGCTAGGCCTGGTCCTGTTGACGGGATCGCAGAGCAGTTGTTCCGATGATTCCTCGCACGACGAATTTGCCGCAGCGCTTTTGGCCGAGCTCGTCGCGGCGAATACCGCGCCCAGCGGTGGCAACGACATGCGCCCGGCTGTGGCCTTGCTTGTGCGTCACCTGAAAGATGCGGGTTTCAGCGATGACGACATCTTCGCGCAAGGGCAGTCCGAGAAGCTGCAGAACCTCGTCGTTCGCTTGCGCAGCAAATCGCCTGCGCAGAAGCCCCTGCTGCTCATGGCGCACATGGATGTCGTCGAAGCGCTCGCCGAAGACTGGAACTATGAGCCCTTCAGGCTGACCGAGGATGACGGCTACTACTATGGCCGCGGCAGCATCGACAACAAGGCTGGCGTCGCCATCCTGATTGCCAACCTGATTCGACTTAAGGAAGAAGGCTTCGAGCCCGATCGCGACCTGATCGTGATGCTGACCGCGGATGAGGAATCGACCGGCGATGCAACGAAATGGCTGCTAAAGGAACACCGGGATCTCGTCGACGCGGAGTTTGCGTTGAATACTGACGGCGGACCCTTGCTCCTGGTGGACGGAAAACCGGCTGCCCTCATGTTGCAGACCAGTGAGAAGATATATGCCTCGTTCACACTGGAGGCCGCGGACCCCGGTGGTCACAGCTCACGACCGCAACGCGACAGTGCCATATCGCGGCTGGCGCGGGCGCTGGTCGACCTGGAAGCCTATGAGTTTCCAATCGATCTCAACGAGACTACGGTAGCTTTTTTCAAGAGCTGGTCGCTGGTCGCCCCGATCGACGCACCACTGTTCGAGCAGGTTCTCAGCGACCGTCCGGACGCCGAGCAGCTCGACAAGCTGCTGGACGAGTCTTATTACAACGCGATTGCGCGCACGACCTGTGTGGCGACGCAACTGAGCGGCGGGCACGCAGAGAACGCTCTGCCGCAGACCGCCCGCGCCGTGGTCAACTGCCGCTACCTTCCGCAATCGGATCTCTCGACCGTGCTCGGCGTGCTACAGGACATCAGCTCGCCCTATGGCGTGACGGTGACGAGCATCCGGCCGCCTACGCCGAGTCCGCCATCACCCCTCACGCCCGATATTGTCGACCCGATTTCGACGCTCGCCCGATCCCTGTGGCCGGACATCGCCATCATTCCCGAAATGAGTACGGGCGCAACGGATGGCGCATTCGTGCGCAATGCGGGCATTCCCGTCTACACGGTTTCCGCAATAGCGAACGACCCCAACGACCTGCGCGCTCATGGCCAGGACGAGCGTATCGGGGTGCAGGCCTTCCGTGACTCGAACGAATACTGGTATCTGCTGATGCGGGAATTTGCCTCTCAGCCCGAGTAAACCTCTACTCGATCACAACTCAGAAAATACTCATTGACATTCCGTTCACCGCGCATATAGTCGCGAAAATTGAGCGGGCAAATTCCCGCACGACCCGAAGGGCCGGGCCGGTTTTCGACTGCAGGTCGCCCATCTGCGATTAGGGCTCAACGATGAAAACCGCTCAAGAACGCGCGGAAGAACCTCCTGGTAGGAAGTCTAACGGCATCCATTCTCAGGCAAGTACAACACACTCAGACGTTACCGCTCCCGTAACGCAGCTCCTCAAAACACGTCAGACACGCGAACGTTCACAGTTCCGTGTTTCCGAACGGTCACGCGAATTCCTGCGCAAATTCTATCCGGACACCTCTCTGGACGAGTGGAATGACTGGCGCTGGCAAAACCGCAACCGCGTCCGCACCCTGGCTGACCTCGAACGAATGATCGAGCTGTCGCCGGAAGAGTTGGCGGCTATCAAGCGGCATAGCGGAGCACTGCCGCTCGGCATCGTGCCTTACTACGCCAGCCTGCTGGAACCCAACAATCCCATGCAGGGCCTGCGCCGTACTGTCGTGCCCGTGCTCGGCGAGTACGACACATCGCGCGGTGAAAACGAGGACCCGCTTGGCGAGGACACGCACAGCCCGGTACCGGGCCTGGTGCACCGTTATCCCGACCGCGTGCTGTTGCTGGTAACCAATTTCTGTTCGGTCTACTGCCGTTATTGCACGCGTGCGCGGATGGTCGGTTCGGCAGGCGAGCGCGCGGTCAAGAAGACCGACATCGAAGTCGCTTTGGACTACATCGAGCAGAACAAGGTGATTCGCGACGTCCTGATCTCGGGCGGCGACCCCTTGAGTCTTGACGATGACCGACTGGAATACATCTTGGGCCGGCTGCGCAAGATGCCGCATGTCGAGTTCCTGCGCATCGGCAGCAAACAGCCGGTTGTTCAGCCCATGCGCATCACACCCGCCCTGACGCGGATACTGAAGCGTTATCACCCGCTCTGGATGAGCCTGCACTTCACGCACCCGGACGAATTGACGCCTGAAGTTGCGGAAGCTTGCGGACGCCTGGCAGATGCCGGTATCCCTCTCGGCAGCCAGACGGTATTGCTCAAGGACGTCAACGACAACGTCGAGACCATGACAAAACTGGTGCAAGGGCTGCTCAAGAATCGTGTCCGGCCTTATTACCTGTACCAGTGCGATCCCATCAGCGGTTCGGCGCACTTCCGCACGCCTGTGTCAAAAGGCGTAGAGATCATTCGCGGTTTGCGCGGCCATACGACCGGCTATGCCGTACCGACATTCGTCGTCGACGCGCCGGACGGCGGCGGCAAGATTCCGATCGCGCCCGACTACGTTGCCGGCTACGAAGGCAATGACCTGTTGTTGCAGAGCTATGACGGCGGTACTTACCGCTACCCGGATTCAGGAAAGCAACTCGCTACCCTGAAAGAGGACGCATCATGAAATACGCACCATTTCGCATCGGCATGACCTACGACCTGCGTGACACCTATCTCGCCGAGGGTTATAGCGAACTCGAGACGGCAGAGCTTGATCGCGCCGATACTATCGACAGCATCGAGGCGGTGCTGCATAAGCTGGGCTACGAAGTCGACCGCATCGGTAACGTCAAGCAGCTGGCAAGGCGTCTTGTAATCGGCGACACCTGGGACCTCGTGTTCAATATTTGCGAAGGCATGCATGGCATTGCCCGCGAAGCCCAGGTTCCGGCCCTGCTCGATGCCTACCGGATTCCCTATGTGTTTTCGGACGCCCTGATTTGCGCACTGACGCTCCACAAGGGCATGACGAAAGACGTCGTCCGCGCCGCGCATGTCGCAACGCCGGATTACGCGGTCGTGCACAAAATGGCCGATGTGAAGAATATCGACCTCGAATTTCCGTTGTTCGCCAAACCCGTTGCAGAGGGCACCGGCAAAGGCATAACAGCCAAATCCAAAGTCAACACCATGGCTGAGCTGCAGAGCTTGTGCAAAGACCTCTTGAAAGAGCACAAACAGCCGGTACTCGTTGAGCGGTTTCTGCCGGGTCGCGAATTCACTGTCGGAATTACCGGTACTGGCAGCAAAGCGGCTGCGCTTGCAACACTTGAAATTATCCTGCTGGAAGGTGCCGATTCCGAGGTCTACTCCTACCACAACAAGGAAAACTGTGAGGAGCTGGTCGAATACCGGCTGGTTCCCGCGGGGGCGCTCAAGCGCCAGGTCGAGGCCGTTGCGTTGAGCGCCTGGCGTGCATTGGGTTGTCGCGATGGCGGTCGCATAGACCTTCGCCAGGATCAGCAGGGCCGAACGCATTTCATCGAGGTGAATCCACTCGCAGGCCTGCATCCCGAGCACTCGGATCTGCCGATCATGGCAACGATGGCCGGAATTGGTTACGAAGCGCTGATCACCAGCATTGTGCAATCTGCGATGGAACGTTGCGGCGGACTGCGACTCGCCAAAGTCCGACGCGCCGTTTAGTTTGTTAATCGCGTGCCGCTGAACATCAATCGATCCGCGCTGGTCATACACGAGGCTATAGGTGCAGGCGCGCGACCTGACGAGAACGACACGCTCGCCCAGGTGCAGCACGTTTCTGCAGCGCTGAAGGCATCCGGCTGGGCGGTATCGGTGCTGGAGGTGGACCTGGATCTCACCGCCGTGCAGCGCGAGATCACGCAGCTGAAACCGACCCTCGTGTTCAACCTGGTCGAATCGCTCGGCGGCGACGGGCGTCTGATTCACTTCGTGCCAACGCTGCTGCAATCGTGCCGGGTCCCGTTTACGGGATCCGGTGCCGACGCCATCTACCTGAGCTCGCAGAAAAGGCTCGCCAAGCGCCTGATGCGAGCCCGAGGCATCGCAACCCCGGCCGACTTCGGTCCGGGCGAGGCGTATTTCGGTGATAACACCTCGTGGATCGTCAAGTCCGTCTGGGAACATGCATCCCTGGGTCTCGACGACGGCTGCGTTGTTAACAGCCTGCCGGCGGCTCGCAAACGCTTTCGATCCTGCAGAGCTCAGCATGGCGGCGAGTGGTTTGCCGAAGAGTATATTGACGGCCGGGAATTCAACCTGTCGTTAATCGAAGTGAATGGCCGGCCGGAATTGCTGCCTGTCGCTGAAATGACTTTCGTCGATTATCCGACGGGCAAACCGCGCATCGTCGGCTATGCCGCCAAGTGGGACCAAACTGCTCCGGAGTACAACGCGACCCAGCGGGTTTTTGGTAAGCTGTCCGCGCCCGAGCTGAATGCGCTGCGCAATGTCGCACTGCATTGCTGGACGGTATTCGATTTGAAAGGCTATGCCCGGGTAGATATTCGCATGGACAAGGCGGGCAAACCCTGGGTTCTGGAAATTAATGCAAATCCCTGTCTCACACCGGACGCTGGTTTCGTCGCCGCCGCAATTGAATCTGGGCGCTCCTACAAACAACTTATAGACCTGATCACCACTGCGACTGACCGAGTAATTTAATGTTTCGCATACACAAGATCTTCGATGTTACGACACCGACGAACCGACAGCTTTTGTCCCAGGTTCAGGCGATGTTGCGCGTGCAGTTCAATGCCCTGAGCGAGAACGACATTGCCAAGCTGCCTGCGCAGCTTGCGAATCCCATGAAGTACCGCTTTCGTTCTATTCTGCTCGTTGCGGAAGACGGCAACGCGACGGTACGCGGTTTCGCCATGCTCATGCATGCAGCGGACCTCAATTTCTGCTATCTCGACTATATCTGCGCCGGGCGCGGTGAGACGGGTCGCGGCATTGGTGGTGCGCTGTACGAGCGCGTACGCGAAGAAGCCTTCCAGCTCGGCGTCGTCGGAATCTTCCTGGAATGCCTGCCGGACGATGCGGCGCTGTCTCCGGACCCGGCGATACGCAAGCAAAACGCCGCGCGACTGAAGTTTTATGAGCGATTTGGCGCAAGACCGTTGGCAAACACGGCGTACGAGACGCCAATGACAGAGGGCGATGCGGATCCGCCCTACCTCGTGTTCGACAACCTTGGTCAGAAATCTCGACTTGGCCGCGACGATGCAAGAAAAATTGTAAGAGCCGTGCTCGAACGCAAGTACGCCAACGTGTGTCCTCCTGAATACATAGACAAGATCATCAAGTCCATCAAGGACAACCCCGTAAAGTTGCGCGAACCGCGCTACGTGAAGAATACTGAAGCGGATGTCGAGCATCGCCCGAAACAACGGCGGATTGGCCTGATCATCAACGACAAACATTCAATTCACCACGTCAACGATCGTGGTTACGTTGAGGCACCGGTCAGAATTTCGTCGATTACAAAAGAGCTCGACAAGACCGAGTTTTTTGAGACGCTTGCGCCGAGAAAATACGGTCTTTCTACCATCCAGAAAGTGCACAAACCCGAGTTCGTGGATTTTCTGCAGAAAGCCTGCGCGAATGTTCCGCCGGGAAAATCCGTCTACCCCTATGTGTTTCCTTCTCGCAATCGAGCGCGGCCACCAAAGGACCTGCCGCTGCGTGCGGGCTATTACTGTATCGATACCTTCACACCGTTAAATGCCAACGCCTATAAAGCCGCACGTGGTGCTGTCGACTGCGCGATGACAGGAGCTGACTGGCTGCTGGATGGCGGTCGCGTGGCCTACTCACTGGTCCGCCCCCCGGGTCACCACGCGGAGAGCGAAGCTTTCGGCGGCTTCTGCTACTTCAACTCCGGTGCCATCGCCGCGCATCACCTGAGCGCCCACGGCAAGGTGGTCTTGCTGGATATCGACTACCACCACGGTAACGGCGCCCAGGAGATTTTTTATCAGCGCAAAGACGTATTCACGATTTCGCTGCACGGTCATCCGCGCTACAGCTATCCCTATTTTTCGGGGTTTGACGACGAGAAGGGCGAAGGCGAAGGCAAGGGTTACAATCTCAACCTGCCATTGAAGGAAAACCTGGATGGCGAAGCCTATCGAAAGGTGCTCGCGGGCGCTCTCGACAGGATTGGCAAGTACGGTCCGCAATTCCTGGTTCTGGCCCTGGGCCTCGACACCGCGAAAGGCGATCCGACCGGTTCTTTCTCGCTGATGGCGAGGGATTTTCGTGAGAACGGCCGCATGATCGGTGCGCTCAATTTACCGACATTGGTTGTGCAGGAAGGCGGGTATAAAACGCAGACGCTTGGCATCAACGCGCGCAATTTTTTCACAGGTTTATGGGAAGGTATGTCCGGAAAAACCAGCACTGCAGCAAAGTGATGCGCTGGCGTGTGACTGTGCAGGAATCCGACGCAAACGCCGTGCACGCGCTGGTTTGCGAGACCGGCTTCTTTTCGAAATCGGAAGAGAGAATCGCGATTGAGCTGGTCGAAGAAACCCTGTCTCTCGGCAAGGAGAGCGGCTACGAATTCGTATTTGCCGACGTGCCAGGAAACCCCGGCCGCTTGCTGGGCTACACCTGCTACGGCCCTATCCCCGATACGGAGTCCAGTTTCGATCTGTACTGGATCGCAGTCGCTCCGGCGGAGCAGCGTACGGGACTTGGCAGCTCGCTGCTGCATGAAACGGAAAGACTCGCACTACTGCAAAATGCGAAGCGAATGTTTGTCGACACGTCCGGTCGCGAACAATACACGCCAACCCGAAATTTCTACGAACGCATGGGTTACCGTGAAGAAGCGCGTCTCGTTGATTTCTACGCGCCGGGCGACGACAAAGTTATTTACGCCAAAACCCTGTAGCGAATATTGCGTTGAATCCGGCTACCTGTTATCCAGGTAGTACTGCCGCTCTCGAGCGACTTCGGCGTCGTTACGCTGCACCAGGGACGCATATTCCGGCCGGCCGGCGAGACGATCGAATGCCGGAGCGATAGTCATGAAGCTGGCCGAATCCCCATCGTCAAACCATTTTTCGGTGCGCTGCACCGCCAGGTCAATTTGGTCATCCAGGATCGTGAAGATGACGAGTCCAAACCATTCACAAGGACAGAGATAGCCCGCCTGCAGGCGTTGCTCGTAGCGTTCCCGGCATACGTCCATCACGGCAGCCGCATCTTCCGCGTAACCCGCGCTCTTCAAATCATCGACAAACCAGGGCGAGCAGCGACTTCGCCAGGGATAATTATCGGCCTCGAACCTTGCGATGATCCTGCTCACGAGCGCCGTCATTTGCTCCTCGGCGTCCGGGCCGCCAGCTTGTCCGTAGTATCGGTGTGCATTAAACAGCCATTGCAGATCCGGCTCGTCATCCTTTAGATGTTTGTCGATCAGCGCCTTGGCTTCGGCGTAGCGGCCCGTCATCAGGTAAGCCGACTCGGAAGCATCGTCGACTCCGAGGGCAATCGCCTCATCAAACAGGCCGATTTCAAGCAACAAGAACGCCAGCCATTCCTTGAAGTTCTCATCATCCGGATGCGCGGCAATCGCTTTCTCGGCGAGCAATGCAGCTTCCGCCTCGCGTCCCATTGCATCGAAATTGGTCAATGCAGCCTCGTACGCGAGTGCGTGTTGCGGGTGCAAGTCGAACATGCGCTTGATGACCCGATCAGCGTCGTCCGGCCGCGAGAAACTGCGGTACTCGTAAGCCAGGTCCGCGCTGATTTCGAGCGACATCGGATCCAGCGCATACGCGCGTTCCTTGTCGGCCAGCATATCGAGGTAACGACCCTGTTCGTAGGCTGTGTCGGCACGCCAGCTGTAAGCGAGCGCGTAATTCGGGTTCAACTCGATAGCGCGGTCAAAGTCCCTTGCCGCCTCCGTGAAACGAAACCGCCGCAGGTGCTGAAATCCGCGGATGGCGATCGCCTCGGGGAGATCCGGCGCCAACTCAAGGGCCCTGGCCAGGTGCGGTCCGACCGCCGCGTCCACCTCCTTGCGGTCCAGTTCTTTACCGCCAAATCGATTCTGTTCGAGCAGTAACCAGGCATGCGCGAGATAGGCATGCGCGGGTGCGAAGTCAGGATCGATCGCCAGCGCGCTTTCGAATTGTTCACGCGCCGCAATGATGTCGTCCTGGGTACGCAAGGCCATCCGTTCCCTGCCGATCAGGAATGCGCTGTACGCGTCGACGTTGGCGGCGCGTTCCGAGACGATGTGTTGATCCTCGTCGCCCAGCAAGTGCACTTTCAGTGAGCCAATAATCGAGGCAGCGATTTCGTCCTGGATTTTGAATATGTCCGTGTAATCGCGATCGTAGGTTTCTGACCACAGGTGGTAGCCGCTTTCGACGTCGATCAACTGCGCCGTAATTCGAATCGTGGGACCAGCCTTGCGTATTGAGCCCTCGAGTACGGTGGCTACGTCGAGCTTGTTGCCAATCTCGCGGATATCTGTGTCCTGGTTTGTGAAAGCAAACGACGAGGTCCTGGCAGCAACTCGCAGTGAATTCGTCTTCGCCAGCAGGTTGAGGATTTCCTCGGCAATCCCCTTGGAAAAGTATTCCTGATCCTTGTTTTCCGAGAAATCCTCGAACGGCAGTACCGCGATAGACGCAACACCACCATTGGCATCGTCGATCGTCGGGGCGTGGTCGCCGGGAAACAGAAACAGCCGCACACACAGGGTAATAACCGCCAGCGTCAGGATGCCGATGATTACGCGGTCAAGTTTGCGCCCGGTATCGGGTGCAATGGACCTGGACCGGTCGACCTCCGTTTCGCGCTTTAATCCTTCCGGGGTCATCTCGTAAACCCAGGCAAAGACCAGCACGGCCGGAAACCCGATTGCAGCAAGCAGGGCAATGACCTGGAGTATCCAGTGTGGCGCGGAGATGACCTCCAGCGCGAAGTCGATGACCTGTAGCGCCACCCAGGCGACCAGTGCATAAGCGACGCCAACGCGGACTACGTTGCGTCGCTTCAGTTCGTTCCAGAGTGATTCCATTGCCTGCCGTCTTTTTTTACCAGTGACATCTTTTACCAGACATTACTACGGAAAACATGCACTTATTGGAACCAGGCTCTTAGAATCCCGCCACGCCAGTGGGCCATGCCGGCGAATCGCCGAGATCGTGGCCCTGATCGTTTACCAGTCGTATGGCCGCATGCATGATCTCGAGACCTTCTCGAAGATTGGCCTCATCCATGTTCAGGGCCGGATACATCCGGATGCAGTCCTGGCGATCGCTGATTGCCCATACACCGTTCTTGAGCATTTCCTCGCGTACGGCGCGGGAAACCCACCAATTCCGGTTCTTCTCATCCGACTCCGGCTCAACAAACCCGACACCCAGCAGCAGGCCATTGCCACGCACCTGCCGAACGATGTCATATTTCTCCCAGCCGCTCATGATCTCTTTCGCGATGCGGCCAAGGCGCGCTGCGTTTTCGACGAGCCCATAGCGCTCGTAGAGTTCGAGCGTCTTGATGCCCGCGGCGCAGCCCGCAGGCGTGCCGGCGAAAGTCGACCCTGACGCGAACTCGTCGTTATCGCCGAGGATTTCGTCGCGCGCCACGATACCGGCGCAAGGCTCTATGCCTCCGGAGAGGTTCTTGCCAAAGACAAGAATGTCGGGCACCACGCCGTAGTGTTCGATGCCCCACATCGTACCGGTGCGGCCCAGGCCCGTGAGCACCTCGTCAGAGATCATCAGCCAGTCATTCTTGTCACAAATCGCACGTATGCCCTGCAGGAAATTGGTGGGCGGTATCCAGTTGCCCCCTTCGGCGAGGCCCGGTTCAATCAGGATGGCAGCAATGCTGTCACGCGGCACCATGCTGTTCGGTATGTGGTTGTCGAGATACCAGAGGCAATAATCGACATACTGCTCCTGCGACATACCCGCCGGCATGACGTCGCTGTAGGGATACGGCGCGCGGATAACGCCACCGGTCCAGGCCTCCAGGTAACGGTTGTACTTGCCATCCAGTCCGCTCATCAGTTTTGCGCCGATGCTGTTACCGTGATAGCTCGAGCTGAAGCTGATGACGTAACGCCGCTTGGTATGGGTCAGCGCGAGATGTACCGCGGCTTCGGCCGCCTCGGTTCCGGAAACCTCGTAATTCAGTCGCGACAGGGACTTGTCCGGCATGGTTGCGATCAGTTTTTCAGCAAGTTCGTAACGCAGCGGATGGTCGTAGTGAAACCCGTAACGCTTGAGCGCTGCATACACGGCCTCAATCACCTCCGGGTGTGCATTGCCGACCGGATTCGTCGCCCACCCGTTCTGGAAGTCGATGTAACGCTTCCCGTCCAGGTCCCAGATAAAATCGCCTTCGGCCTTGTCGACGACGATCTGGCGCGCCGCGCGGAAACCGCGTCGCCCTGCCTTTTCCATTTCGGCCTCGAACTTGAGACCGTTCCTGAACAGCGGTATGCCACGCTCCAGCATTGCCCGCGTCTTTGCTCCCGGAAACTTGTTACTCATAAATTCCTCTGGATTATTCCAACTCAGGCAAAATGCTGTGCAGCACCAGCAGGTAGAAGCTGACGATGCCGACGATCTTGCCGTTATCGACGACAGGCGCATGACTGATGCCAAAATTCTTGAACAGGCGCGCGCAGTAGCGGATTTGCATTTCCGGCCGTACCATCAATACCGGCTTTGCCATCACTTCATAAACGCTTACGCGTTCCGGCGCCCGGTCCTTGGCGATCACTTTTTTCGCCACGTCGGAGAACAACAGCATGCCGTATTCGTCTTTGTCGTTGCGTCGTTTGACAATCAGGCTCGTGGCGCCAACTTCCTTCATGATCTTGAGCGCTGACAACACATCGAGCGTACCGTCGACTTCGGTTACTTCCGTACGCATGCAGTCGCGTACTTGTCCCCAATCTCGCGTGTTCATATTCTCTCCTCCACGATTCCACCGAGTTCTGCGCTCTGATGCATTACACCCACAGCATCTTCGACATCAATAACGACCGCGATACCGGTGCCAGGCTTTTCGTCGAACTTCCCGACCTCGCCGATGTGCTCGAGTATGTGTCGACTCAGATGCTCCTCCACCAGCAACAAAATGACGTCACGTTGCGATGCAAGCGTCAGGCCGAAAAAGGTCTTGTTCTCTGCAATTCCTTCGCCGCGCGCATTATTGATAACCGTGCAGCCCGTCGCCCCTGCCTCGCGCGCGGCCTCCATGATATCAGCTGTCTTGTTGTCCTCAATGAAGGCAACGATAAGTTTAAAGTGCATTTGTCTCTACCTCTTCAGATTTGCGCGCTTTCGTCCGAGAACTCGAAATACGCTCTTTCAATACTGCCAACTGGCCATAGGCCAGCACCGTGATTATTGGAAACAGGGCTGTGAACGCCACGAGGCCGAAGCCGTCAAGCAGTGCGCTACGACCGGGTACTGATTCGGCAAGGCCAAGGCCCAACGCTGCTATCAAAGGCACTGTGACGGTTGAAGTGGTTACGCCGCCGGAGTCATACGCCAGGGGCACAATCAGTTTAGGTGCGATTGCGGTCTGCAGAATTACCACAACATAGCCGGCTGCTATGAAGTAGTGGATCGGCAGACCGGTAACGATTCGATAGCAGCCCAGACCGACACCGATGCCCGCGCCGATAGCGACCGCAACACGCAGGCTCCAAACACCGATGGCGCCACCTGAAACAGCATTTGCCTTCATTGCGACTGCCATGAGCGCCGGTTCTGCGAGTGTCGTACTGAAGCCGATAGCGCAGGCGAAAATATAGACCCAGTAGTAGTCGTGCCAAAGAAGCTTATCGACACTCTTGCCCACGGCCTCAAACAGGAACGCCGGATTTGTCAGTTGCTGAGCCATCAGTTTGCCGAGCGGAAACAAGGTCGTTTCAAGGCCAATCAGGAATAGGCCGAGGCCGGTGACAACAAACACAAATCCGACCACAATCTGCTTACTGTTCGCCAGCGGTTCCCCGATGACAAGCCGCTGGAATGCAAACAGGAAGACTGCTATCGGTAACACGTCGAGCGCACTGGCGGCGATGAACCGGAGCGTGTCAAATATTACGCCCATTGCGTAATGATCCCGAACGAGAGAACGAACAGAATAGGCGTCAGGGACGCCAGTGCGATAAGGCCGAACCCGTCTGTCATCGGATTTCGCCCGCGGAGAGAACTCGCCAGGCCGACACCAAGTGCGGTGACCAGCGGCACGGTGACAGTTGACGTCGTCACGCCACCCGAGTCGTAGGCAATACCAATGATTTCGCGCGGCGCCACTAATGTCAGCAACAGCACCAGGCAGTAGCCGGCAATAATGATCCTGGGCAATGACCAATTCGCGAGTATGCGCAGGACTCCGATGACGATCGCAACGCCAACGGCGAGCGCCACGGTCAAGCGCAGACCCAATGTGTAATCCTCCTTCGCCTCATCGGTATCCGGAATCGCATTGGCACCGGCCGCCACCTCGCCTGCCTCGGTTGCGATTGCGATGAGGGCCGGTTCGGCGATCGTCGTCCCAAACCCGAGGAGAAAAGCAAAAACCACGAGCCACGCGACGCTACCTTTACGCGCGAGAGCATGCGCCAGGCCCTCGCCTACCGGGAATAGTGCGAGACGCAGGCCGAAAAGAAAAAACGAGAGACCCGCGATGACGAGCAATATGCCAAAAAGCATCGAGAAAAGATGTGCGACGGGCTCACGAAAGACGAGCACCTGGAAGACGCTGATGACCAGAATGATCGGCGACAAATCACGCGCACTGCGCAATGCGTCGTTGGCAAGGGTTTTTAGCGAGTCTTTCAAGTTGCTGGTAATGCCATAGAGAAACTCAAAGCTTACCGGGCCGAAAAATAGTCGGACAGCGCTTGCAGGAACACGTACTCATCGACCCCTTCCTTTTCTACCGGTTTCGATTGCGCGCCCCACATCGCGATGACGAGATCATTGTCGGGGTCCACAAATACGAACTGCCCGAAGATACCAATTGCCGCGTAACTATTGCCGTGCAAGGGCCATAACATGTAGCCATACTCCACGACTTCGCCATCGATGGTTTTCCGCGAGCCCGCATCCGCCATCCATCCCTCGGGCAACACATTCTCGCCATCAACAACGCCGTCCTCAAGCATGAAAAGCCCGAAACGCGCGTAATCGCGCAAAGTCGCAGAAAGGCCGCTGCCACCAACTTCGAGTCCGTCGGGCGACTCCAGCCACCAGTTGGCGTCGGCCTCCATCCCCGCTTGCGACCAGATTTTTTCCGACAGGTATTCAGCTACCGGTCTATTCGTCGCCGCCGCGACCAGCGCGCCGACGACATGCGTTTCGCCGGTGCTGTAGTTCCAGCGCGTGCCCGGCTCGGCGGCCCGCGGTAGTGCCGCCATGAGCTCGAGAATCTCTCCGGGCTGCTGCCCAATCTGAGCATCCAGCATGCGACGACGGTCAGAGCTTGGGTCAGTATATGTCTCGTTCCAGGCAACTCCGGACGCCATCTGCAAGAGGTTGCGTACACTGACACCGTCATAAGCGGATCCCGCCATTTCAGGCAGGTAACGAACAATCGAATCGTCTATGGACGTGATGTAGCCATCCTTGATCGCGGCTCCCACCAGGATCGCAGCCATCGACTTGACGACGGACATCGACATCCAGCGCGTGTGCTCGTCGTTGCCGAGAAAATACTTCTCGAACTTCACGTCGCCGCCATGAATGACGATCAGGCCGCTAACCCTATTGAGCGAAATGACATCATAAAGATCGTACGATTTGGCGCCATGAGTGAACGCGAAATCGGCGAGGCTTGACTCTTTGTACGTAAACGCCCGCACTGTATCGCCCCGCTGTACCGTGCGGGTCGGAAACAGGCGGTCGATGTTACGAAAGGTATTTACCTGTATATCCGGGTAGAGCTTGCCGTCATACACTTCGCGCACAGAGCCGATTTCCTCATCGGCGTGACGGTAGCCGACTTCATCAGGAGCGCCACGCGAACAACTCATCACGGGGAGACACACCAACATAATGAACAGCGTTCGTAACGATCCATAAACGGCCAACAGGATTCTCCTTTCAATGAGTGGAAATTTCTTAGCATCATACTATGCCTGTTGTGTAGAGTGCTTGGCGGATATCCGCTACAGTACAACAAACTTCAATGGAACCAACACTTTATGAAGATCGACTTACCCAAACTGATTGCTACCTCTGTCGTGCGCGGCAGTCAGCAGGGAGAAAGCCATGGCGGCATTTACATTGTTGATTTCGAAAGCGGACGTAGCGAACAACGCATAGACTGGAACTCAAGCGACATCAACTTCGAAGGACGTGGCGCCGATCGCGGCCTGCGTGGTATTGCGTTTGACGAGGACGATATCTATGTCGCGGCAAGTGACGAGTTATTCTGCTACGACCGCGATTTCAAGGTCCAGAACTCCTTCCGCAATCGTTACCTGAAACATTGCCATGAGATCTGTCGCAAGAACGATCATATTTTTCTTACATCCACCGGGTTCGATTGCCTGCTGGCTTTCAACCTCGAAACTCAAAATTTTGACTGGGGCTTCAAGCTTGAGCGGCCCTATGGCAAGTGGTCCGGTTACACTTTTGATCCAATGCATGAAACTGGCCCGGCGCCGAGCAACGATTTTCATATCAACATGGTGCACGTCGATGACGGCGGAATATTTCTGAGCGGCCTGAAAACCAATGCGCTGCTACACCTCAACCATCGCTGGGAAGTGTCCGAGGTCTGTTTGCTACCGGAAGGAGCACATAATGCCAGACCCTGGAAAGACGGCGTACTTCTTAACGACACGGCAAATGATCGTGTCCGATACGTCGGGCGCGACGGGCAACAGGACGCGTTCCGAATTGTTACTTACAGCGAGTCGAAAATTCAGTTCGCGGGTGTCGACGACTCGAAAATTGCGCGGCAGGGTTTCGCCCGTGGCCTCGCAATTTACGGCGACAACCTGGTCATTGTCGGCTCGTCCCCGTCGACGATTAGCATTTACGATTTAGCGTCGAAACAGATGGTCAAATCCATGAACCTCTCCATGGATATTCGTAACGCTATTCATGGCCTCGAAATCTGGCCGTTCGAAGACTGAGACTTTTAGTCGCCCCAACGCTTCATAAAGCGTACGCCAACCTCCAGCGGCCGGTTCGTGAATATGCGCTGCGTATGTTCCCGCCCTTCTGCGACATTCGCCGCACCGTACTCCCATTGTCCATCGTTATGTGTGAACTGGGCACGCTCGTCAGTCAGGTTGTTGACGAAGATCGAGGCCTCCCAGTCATCGGCCGAGATCCCGAAACGCAGGTCGCCGATCACGTAGGCATCGTTGATGAACTGCGGATTCGAGCTTTCTTCGGGTGAAATTGGTTCAATAATGCTGACGGAATCTCCGCTGTAGGACCATTGCGTTCGTGACCTTGTACGACGAAACCCGCATCAGGCCGCTGGCCCTCAGTGCCATGCTTTATGACGCCGGCAACAATTTTGTCGACCTCAACGCAATCCAGCATGTTG
>Ga0224496_10000559_pt1 | contig 25788 bp, 14 predicted proteins | sample SF_Jul11_sed_USG_2_FD_168127 | JGI IMG/M metagenome (GOLD analysis project Ga0224496, IMG submission 168127) | Sediment microbial communities from San Francisco Bay, California, United States - SF_Jul11_sed_USGS_8_1 | ecosystem: Environmental > Aquatic > Marine > Sediment | place: USA...
TTGGGTCAATACTATATATTACCTGTGTATTACCGGGTCATATACAGTATTTCGGCGGGGATGCCGCGCTGGACAAGGTTTGCAGGTGGATGCTCATTTGAAGGGGAGGGTGAGGAGCAGGGAGCGGAGGTTGGTTTTTTTGTTTTTGATCTTCAATTTTTGACGAAGGTTGTCGCGATAGAATTCGATGGTGCGTACCGACAGATTCAGCAGTTGGGCAATTTCTTTGTTGGTGCGCCCTTGGCGGATGAGGTTGGCGACCTGGATTTCTCTGGGGGTGAGATCCTTGAATTTGGTGCTGAGGTGTTGGGTGAAGGAAGAGGTGATTTCTTCCAGGTTTGCCCTGAGGATGTTGAGATAGACCTCTTCGGAACGGCCGGCGAGTTTCATGGCCAGTTCGTCGAGAAATGGATCGACCAGGCTCTTGATGTTGGCAAGGACCTTGTCCTCAAGCTCGTGCTTGGCCTCGCTGCTCTGCTTGAGCAGCACCCGCAGGGCGGTGTTCGCCTCTTCCAGTTCCAGGGTTCTTCGCTCCAGCTCCTCGGCTGCGCTGCGCCGCTTGATGATTTCCTCACTGAGCCGTTGGTTGGCCAGGGAGAGTTCCCTGGTGCGCAGCGCGACCCGTTTTTCAAGCCCGGCCTGTGCTTTTTTGAGCGCCTCTTCGCTTGTTTTCTGGGCGGTGACGTCGCGGACAATAACCATGAAATTGCCACCCGCATCTTCTGCCGGCGGGAGAAAATGCAGGGTTACCTGGTATTTTTTCAGTATCACCGGGTTCTCGTCGGTGATGTATAATGGGATCGTAATGGTTTCAGACAGCAGCGGTGCGATTCGCTGCTGTTGTTTTTTTTCAAACAGGGAGACGAAGTGCCGGCCGAGCACCTTCTCCTCAGGTTGGCCGATCAGGGCGAGTGCGGCGGGGTTGGCGTAAATAATCCTGTTGTCCGAAGGGGAGAGTTCGAAGATTCCCTCTTCCATGTTGTTGAGGAGAACCTCGGTTTCATGTTTGGAGGCCAGGAGTTCCTTGGTGATTTCCCGTTGAAACACTTCGTCGAAACCGATGGACATTGGTTCGACCTTGTTGCGGTCGGACTTTGCCTGCGCCAGCTCAAGGGCGGTGGCCAGGTGTTTGGTCATGTTCCGGGCCGGTCCTTTGGCGATACAGACGTCCGCGCCGAGTTCGGCGGGGGCCATGCCCTCCTCGGCGACGATGGCGGAAAGGATGATGATAAAAACGTCTTTGAGGTGGGGCGTGTCCCGGATGATGCGGCAGAGCTGGCTGCCGCTGATGTTGGGCATGATCAGGTCGACGATGACGATGTCCGGTGTGTTCTCGTGCAGGATGTCGAGGGCGGAAAGGCCGTCAGGCGCGGTCATCACTTCATAACCGGCATGTTCCAGAAAGCTGATGACCACCTTGACCAGAACCGGGTTGTTGTCGACGACCAGAATCTTCTTGTTTGGCATTTTTTATACCCAGAGATTTAAGGAAGGGGCCGATGGGGCCGACTTGCCCGGGAGATGGAGTAAGGTTTTGCCGGGCGGGGTTTGTTGCCGGATGGACACTAGAATAGCAAAAAATGGGGGCGGTTCCAGAACTTTTTGGCCGGCTGACTCTTCCCTTCCCGGGAACACACAACATTTCTCGCGTTTCCTGTGATCTCATGGTTTCCACAGTCTCTCCGGACAGTTTCCCAATAACACCTCGATTTCTCGATGGTGTTGCCCGTTTGCCAGGAGTCTATCTTATGAAGGACGGGCGTGGGAAGATAATTTATGTCGGCAAGGCCAGGGAATTGCGCAAGAGGCTTGCCTATTACGCCCGGTACGACGGGCAACAGCCCACCAAGACCGCCATGCTGCTTGCCAAGGTGAGGCTGGTGGAAACGATCATTACCAAGACGGAGAAGGAGGCCTTGATTCTTGAGGCGTCCCTGATAAAAAAACATCGCCCCCGTTACAATATTATTCTCAGAGACGACAAGGAGTATCCGTTCATCAAAGTCACGGTGGGCGAGCAGTGGCCTCGGGTGGTGATGACCAGGCGCCGGCAAGATGACGGTGCCCGTTATTTCGGGCCCTTTTCCTCTGCCGCCGCCATGTGGGAGACCCTGAATCTTCTCAATGCCGTTTTCCCGTTGCGTCGGTGCAAGGGCAGTGAGGTCTCCCCCAGGCAGCGGCCTTGCCTCAATTATCAAATCCGTCGTTGCCCGGGCCCCTGTGTAGGCAAGGCCGACCCGGAGTACTATGCCGGGCTGGTCGAGAACGTGCTGATGATTCTGGACGGCAAGAAGCAGGTGCTGGTCGAGCAGTTGACCCGGCGCATGGCGCAGGCTGCTGCTGCGCTTCGCTTCGAGGAGGCGGCCCTCTGTCGCGATTGGCTCCATGCGCTGCGGAAAACTCTTGAGAAGCAAGTGGTTGTTGCCGGACACCGGCGCGACCAGGATGTTTTTGCCATGGACCGGCGGGGAGGGGCGGTGGCTCTCTCGGTGCTCCGGGTCCGGCAGGGACGGGTTGATGGCCATCACGCCTTTTTTCTGGCCGAACCAGTGGAGGGGGATCAGGAAATTTTGTATCAGGCCGTGGCACGGTTTTACGGGAACGGCCACGCCGTGCCCCGGGAGGTGGTGGTGCCTTTCCTGCCGCCAGATCACGCCGTGCTCTGTGACTGGCTTGCCGACCTCCGTGGGGGGCGGGTGGTTATGGTTGCACCGCGACGGGGCGATCGGGTGCGGCTTCTTGAAATGGCGGCGGCGAACGCCGTTCAGGTTTTTGCCGACCGGGAAAATATGGACCGGTCGTGGCAGGTTCTGGCTGAATCGATGCGGAAGGCGCTTCGGTTACATCATTGCCCCCGTCGCATTGAGTGTCTTGATATTTCTAATATCGGTGGCGAACAGGCTGTCGGCGCCATGGTTTGTTTCGTCAACGGTGAGCCGGCCAAGAGCGGTTACCGGCACTATAAGATCCGGACCGTTGACGGAGCCAATGACTACGCCATGATGGCCGAGGTGTTGCGCCGTCGCCTGGGTGGGACGCATGCGCACGATGCGTTGCCCGAGCTGCTGCTGGTTGACGGCGGCAAAGGGCAGGTGAATGTGGCCCGAATGGTGCTGGCGGATTTGGGGCTGACCGAAAGCATCGATTTGGCCGGGATTGCCAAGGAGCGCAACGGAGAAGGGGAGAAGCTCTATCGTCCCGGGCGCAAGAATCCCGTCTCCTTTGCCCGTCATTCGCCCGTCTTGCTCATGCTGATGCGTATCCGTGACGAGGCGCACAGGTATGGCGTAACCTTCCACCGCCGCTGGCGCAGCAGGGAGACGCTGCGTTCCCGGGTCGATATGATTCCCGGGGTGGGGCCGGCGCGGCGGAAGGCGTTGCTGGCCACCTTGGGCAGTGTGAAGCGGATTGCCGCTGCCTCGATTGATGAGCTGGCGGCCGTACCCGGCATCGGCATGGATCTGGGCCGCCGGATCCATGATTTTTTTCAGGATGAATGAAGATCTTTTTTTTGTTCAGGCGTCGGTGGGTGGGTGGGGAGTTGAATTGCCCCGGCCGGGAGGTTTTTCAAAGTCTCTTTTAGCTTGACATGACTCTCTTGATACGTATTCTAGTCGCCATGCTTCTTTGCCCTTTGTGAGCATCTGCTTTCAATAAAATCCGCCCCCCTTCAAACGAAATCGGTGTCAATGCAATTTAACCGCGGTTCCTTCTCCATTTGCAGACTCGTCAAGGGCTCCGGCTCGGGAGATCCCTGTGAACAGCTCTGTTCGCTGCGCTTTCGGATCCTGGGCAGCACCCTGTTGCTGTTTGCCGTGGCGCTTGCCGTCACCCTTTATGGGATGTGGGGGTATCATCGGGATCGGCTGGTTGAAATAACCCAGCAGGAGGCGATGCAGGCGGGTCTTGCCATTGAGGCGGGCCTGCGGTCGTCGATGCTGAAGAACGATCGCCCGGCGTTGCAGAGTACCATCGACGAGATGATTCGGGTGACGAAGCTGTCGCGGATCCACGTGGTCGATATTCACGGCCGGGTGGCTCTTTCCAGTGATCCGGCCATGAAGGGCAGGATCCTTGACCGGGAAACCGATCCGTCCTGTGTCGCCTGCCATCAAGGTTCGGCGGCCAGACCATCCCGTACCGCTATCTTTGTCAATGATGGTGACCAGGGCGTGTTCTGGCGTAATGTCATCAAGGTCGAAAATCGTCCCCCTTGTTATGGCTGTCATCCAGCCGACCAGAAGGTCTGCGGCATTTTGATGGTGGACGCTTCCCTTGCCGAGACCTATTCCATTCTTCGTGTCGCCGGAATGCGTCTGCTTGGCACCGGACTCGTCGCCTTTCTGATCATTGCCCTGGTGGTCTCGCAGATCATCAGCCGGTTTGTCCTGAAACCGCTTCAGGTGCTTCGCACCGGTTTTGGCAGGGTGGGTAAGGGGGATTTCGATTACTGGGTCGACATCAGGGGCTGTGGCGAACTGGCCGAGATAGGGGACTCATTCAACATCATGAGCCGGGCCATCGGTAGATACATGGAAGAGATCGGCCGAAAGACGCGGGAGTTTGAGGACCTCTACACCATTGTCCAGCGGATGAGTGAGACCATCGAGCTGCGTAAGGTCATGGAGGTGGCGGTCAATATTCTGCACGAGGTGGTCCATGCCGAATGTGTCCTGCTGGTCATGAACAATGAGCGGGACAGCAGTCGTTTTGAGCTGGCCTGGCGGCTTGAGCATGACCGCCGCTGTTACTGGGCGGATTATGACCTCCAGGAGCCTGAGCCCCCCCACGATTCCATCTGTCAGGATGATTTGCTGAGATGGCAAAACGAGCCCATGGACGGGCCGCAGTTCGAGAGTGATGGCCGGCGGGCGCTGCTGCCGCTACAGGTCAAGGACATGCGGTTCGGCATGATCTGTATCGTCAAGGAAGGGCAGGCTCGCTTCTCCATTGCCGATCGGAACCTGTTTCCGGCTCTGGCCCAGCATATCGCCATTTCGCTTGCCAATGCCCGGCTGTATAACCAGGCGATCACCGATGAGTTGACCACCCTCTACACCAAGCGCTATTTCTTCACCAAGGCCCAGGAGCTCATTGACGAGTATGAGCAGGGCGACGGGGTTGAATTCTGCCTGATGATGGTCGACCTGGATCACTTCAAAGCGGTGAACGACACGTATGGACATCCGGTGGGCGATCAGGTTCTGACCCTCATCGGGGAGTTGATCTGGATCGTTCTCCGGCGTGGTGACGTGCCCTGCCGTTACGGGGGCGAGGAGTTTGCGATCCTTCTGCCGGGAGTTGATCTTGAAACGGTGACCGCCATTGCCGAGCGGTTGCGCAAGTACGTTGCCGAGTTTGCCTTTACCATCGCCGGCCTGCCGCCGTTCCATAAGACCTTGAGTGTCGGTCTCGCGGCTTTTCCTGGTCACGCCACCACCGTCGAGGGGCTTGTCGCGGCGGCCGATGTCGCCCTTTACAGCGCCAAACACGGCGGCCGGAATCAGGTTCGTGTCTATGATGGGGTTTCGGTGGAGGAGGGGGAAGTGACCTGAGCGTCATTTCCTCTTGGGGTCTTCTCTTCCCTCCCGCAGCTGAACTGCCCCGCCTGGGCCGGTAAACTTCCGACTCGCGCCCACCCCGGCAGGGTTACCCTGTCGTCATTGTTTTGTTTCGGGTTCTTCTCCTCCTGCCGGACCTCGATCAGGGATCCCGGTCGTCAGCGCCCGCCGTCCTTGCCGTTGCCGGAAGATTCCGGCGGTATTTACTGTTGCTTTTTAGGTACCAAGAAATTATCTTGTTTCAATTTGCGTCGGCTGTTCGGGAGTTGCCTTTCCGGAGAAGACGACGATTGCGTGTACGCGTCGGGCTCCCCTCGGTATCAGCGCCAACTTTCTCGTACGCCTCGTTTTTGTATGCTCTCCAGCGTGGGACGAAAAACGGAGAATTCCCCCCGGCGCTGTCGTTTTTTGGCTGTGCTGCCGGGAGTAAAGGTGCCTGCGGAAGACGCGGGACATCAGGTATGCGGACAGGTCCGGTGGCAAGGCAGATGCTGTGCCGTTGGACAGTTCCTTCTTTTTAATCAAGCCGACTCGCAGGAGTTTGATAACGCTTATGTGGGATTATACAGACAAGGTCAAGGATCATTTCCTCAATCCGCGCAACGTGGGTGAGGTGGAAAAAGCCGACGGGGTAGGGGAGGTGGGTTCCCTGGCTTGCGGCGATGCCCTGACCCTTACCTTCAAGCTCGATGCCGACGGCCGGATTGTCGACGCCAGGTTCAAGACCTTTGGTTGCGCCAGCGCCATCGCTTCCTCCTCGGCGCTTACCGAGATGGTCAAGGGGCTTACGCTGGACGAGGCGGAAAAGATCACCAACGAGGACATCGCCGAGTATCTGGGTGGGTTGCCCAAGGAGAAGATGCATTGCTCGGTGATGGGCCGGGAGGCCCTGGAAGCCGCCATTGCCAACTATCGCGGCGTTCCAATCCCGATGGCGCAGGGCGAGGTGGTCTGCGAGTGTTTCGGAGTCACCGATCTCGAGGTGCGGCGGGCGGTGCAGGAGAGCAATCTGCGCACCGTCGAGGAGGTGACCAACTTCACCAAGGCGGGCGGCGGTTGCGGCAACTGCCATGAGCGGTTGCTCGAAATCATCATGGAGGTCCGTCAGGAGACCCGCCAGGAAGAAAAGGCGGCGGAAAAAACCAAGCGGCTCACCAATATCCAGAAAATAAAGCTCATCGAGGACGTGCTGGAACGCGAGATTCGTCCGGCCCTGCGCAAGGATGGCGGCGACATCGAGTTAATCGACGTGGACGGCGATTTTGTCCTCGTTTCCCTGCGGGGCGCTTGCGGCACCTGCAAGAAGTCGCAAACCACTCTCAAGGAGTACGTGGAAAAGAAACTGCGCGAACAGGTGCTCGACAGCCTGATCGTCGAGGAGGAAAAGGCATGAGCGGCAGCAGCGCAGAGGGCCGAGTGGTCTATATGGACAACAATGCCACCACCCGGGTCGCCCCCGAGGTTTTGGAGGTCATGCTGCCGTATTTCTCCGATTTTTATGGCAATCCTTCCAGTATGCATTCCTTTGGCGGACAGGTGGGCCGCAAGGTGCGTGAGGCCCGTGAGCAGATTGCGGCCCTCATCGGCGCCTCTCCCGAGGAATTGGTCCTGACCAGTTGTGGCACCGAGAGCGACTCCACCGCCATTCTCTCCGCCCTCCAGTCCTTTCCCGCCAAACGGCACATCGTCACCACCCGGGTGGAGCATCCGGCGGTGAAGAATCTCTGCGAGCACCTCGATAAACTCACCGGTCACAAGCATAAGGTGACCATGCTGCCGGTGGACCGCGAAGGGTGTGTCGATCTCAAACAGTATGAGGAAAGCCTCACCGACGAGACGGCCATCGTCAGCGTCATGTGGGCCAACAATGAAACCGGGGTGATTTTCCCCGTGGCCGAGATGGCCGAGATTGCCAAAAATCGAGGCATCCTTTTTCACACTGACGCCGTGCAGGCAGTGGGCAAGATCGATATCGACCTGGCCCGGGTGCCGGTGGACTTTCTTTCCATCTCCGGCCATAAGCTTCATGCCCCCAAGGGCATCGGAGTACTCTACGTCCGCAAGGGCACCCCTTTTGTCCCCTTTATGATCGGCGGTCATCAGGAACACGGCCGGCGGGGCGGCACCGAGAATGTCGCCGCCATTATCGGACTGGGCAAGGCATGCGCGCTGGCGGCCGGTAATATGGCCGAGGAAAATACCCGGGTCAGGGCACTGCGCGACAAGCTTGAGCAAGGATTGCTCACCTCCATTCCCAACGCCCTGCTGAACGGTCATAAGACTGACCGGCTGCCCAATACCTCCAATATCAGTTTCGAGTACGTCGAAGGCGAGGCGATCCTGTTGCACCTCGATCGGTTCGGCATCTGCGCCTCCTCGGGCTCCGCCTGTACCTCTGGGTCGCTGGAGCCGTCGCACGTGCTGCGGGCCATGGGGGTGCCCTTCACCGCCGCCCACGGCTCCATCCGTTTCAGCCTCAGTGTCTACAACACTGAGGAGGAGGTCGACTACATCCTCGAGCATCTGCCGCCCATCATCGCCAACCTCCGCGAGATGTCGCCGTTCTGGAAGGGCAGGCATTCGGGCAGTGTGGGCGGCGCCGTCGGCGCCACCTGCAAGTGCAGCGGCTGCTCGTAAGGCACACCCGGTCTTTTCGACTAAGGGAGATTCCATGAAAGTAGTTGCGCCCTCATTTGAGATCCTGGACGACCTTGATCGTCAGAGCCTTGCCGTGCGCATCGAGGCCTGTGGCCGGATCTGTTACAAGAGTGAAGATAAGATCAACGAGGCCTCGGCCGAGCCGTTTATCCGCCGCATTCTCAAACATGGCCACAACTCCGTGGCGGAAATGGCGGTGGTGACCTTGAAGGTTACCATTGGCAGCGAAACTGCCGCTGCCCAGTTTTTTGCGGTGTTGCCCAGGTTTTTGCAGGTTGACCGATTGGGGAAACGAGAATTGCTGATCTCCGGCAGCGTGCGCGCCTTTCGTGAACTTTATCAGGATCACGGCGGGGGCAAGCTGGTCAAGGCGATCACCGGTTTCCTGGCCCAGCGCCATCCGCTCTTTTTTGAAGATCTGCTGCCCAAGCGAGGGGTGGTGCCGCAAAACGACGTCGTCGTCGAGAAACTTCCCTTGGCCGAGGTTGATGCGCTGCCTGCCGATCTGCTGGCCCGCCATCGTTTCCTGGCGGTCAAGTTTGTCGTCAACCGGGCGGTCACCCACGAGATCGTCCGCCATCGCCCCTGTTCGTTTCTCCAGGAGAGCCAGCGGTACTGTCGCTACAGCGAGGACAAGTTTGGCAGTGAGGTTACCTTCATCAGGCCGATGTTCTTTGTCGAGGGGAGCGACGAGTATCTGCTCTGGTGGCAGGCCATGGAGGAAACCGAAAAGATCTATCTGAAATTGCTTGAGACCTCTTCGCCTCAGGCGGCCCGGACCGTGTTACCCAATTCCTGTAAAACCGAAATTATCGTCTACGCCAATCTGTTCGAGTGGCTTCATATCTTCAGGCTTCGGACATCGCCGGCCGCCGAGCCTTCCATGCGCGAGGTAATGATCCCGTTGGTTCATGAATTCGGCCGCCTGTACCCTGGTCTGTTCGGCGAATTGAGCAGGGTTTTAGCCGATAATCCGGTTGCATGAAGCGTTTCGTCTAGAATTAATATTACTTGTTTTTTATTATTATTTGATTGCCACCGAGTTTCAGCCACTTTGGCAAACGAATTAAGAAAACAGTTTGTTACGCAAGAGCTGCTTCGGCAGCGATTGGATAACTTACATTGGACAACCATGCTTTTTTGCGGCCATGGGCCGCTCCCACGGCCTTCGGCTGTAAAGAATGCTGAGACTCGATGGTAATCACAAATTATTAACTTTAGGAAGAAGGAGAAAGTAATGGCTTTTGATGCTGTGAAAATGGCAGACTGGCAGATCTCTGAAGCTGCTGAAAAGAACATGCCCACCCCTGAGGAATGGCGAGACAAATTAGGCCTCGAGAAAGACGAAATCCTCCCCATGGGCAGGTTGGCCAAGCTCGATTTCCTGAAAATTATCAATCGTCTCAAAGACAAGCCGGACGGCAAGTACATCGAGGTTACCGCCATTACCCCCACCCCCTTGGGTGAAGGGAAAAGCACCACCTCCTGCGGCTTGATGGAAGGATTGGGCAAGCGCGGCATGAACGTTGGTGGCGCCCTGCGTCAGCCTTCCGGCGGCCCGACCATGAACGTCAAGGGTACGGCGGCCGGCGGCGGCAACTCCCTGCTCATCCCGATGACCGAGTTCTCCCTGGGTCTCACCGGTGATATCAACGACATCATGAACGCCCACAACCTGGGCATGGTGGCGCTCACCTCCCGCATGCAGCATGAGCGGAATTACAACGACGAGCAGCTGGCGCGGTTGACCGGCATGCGCCGGCTTGACATCGACCCCACCCGGGTTGAGTTCGGCTGGATCATCGACTTCTGCGCCCAGGCCCTGCGGAACATCGTCATCGGCCTCGGCGGCCGCTATGACGGTTTTACCATGCAGTCCAAGTTCGGTATCGCCGTGGGCTCTGAGCTGATGGCCATCCTCTCCATCGCCACCGATCTGGCCGACCTGAAGGAGCGGATCAACAACATCACCGTGGCCTTTGACAAGAGCGGCAAGCCCGTCACCTGCGGTGACCTGGAAGTGGGTAATGCCATGGCGGCCTTCATGCGCAATACCATCAACCCGACCCTGATGTGTACCGCCGAGTACAACCCCTGCCTGGTCCACGCCGGACCGTTCGCCAACATCGCCGTTGGCCAGTCGTCGATCATCGCCGACCGGGTCGCCCTGAAACTGTTCGATTACAACATCACTGAGTCCGGCTTTGCCGCCGATATCGGTTTCGAGAAGTTCTGGAACGTCAAGTGCCGTTACTCCGGCCTCAAACCCCACGTCTCGGTCCTCACCGCCACCATCCGGGCGCTCAAGATGCACGGCGGCGGTCCCAAGGTCGTTCCCGGCAAGCCGCTTGACGACGCCTACACCAAGGAGAACGTCGAGCTGGTCGAGAAGGGCTGCGAGAACATGGTCCACCTGATCAATGTCATCCGCAAGGCCGGTATCAACCCGGTGGTCTGCATCAACCGTTTCTATACCGACACCGATGAGGAGTGCAAGGTCGTTCGCCGGATCGCCGAGGCTGCCGGTGCCCGTTGCGCCGAGTCCAAGCATTGGGAGCTGGGCGGCGACGGCGCTCTTGAGTTTGCCGATGCGGTCATCGATGCCTGTAACGAAGAGAACGATTTCAAGTTCCTCTATCCGCTGGAGATGAAGCTGCGCGACCGGGTCGAAATGATCACCAAGGAAGTCTACGGTGGCGACGGTGTCGACTGGTCTCCCGAGGCACTGGCCAAGGCCAAGATGCTGGAGAATGATCCTCAGTACGCCGACTATGCCACCATGATGGTTAAGAGCCACCTGAGCCTCTCCCATGATCCGACCTTGAAGGGCGTGCCCAAGGGCTGGCGTCTGCCGGTGCGTGACGTGCTGATCTACTCGGGCGCCAAGTTCCTCTGCCCCTGTGCGGGCACCATCAGCCTGATGCCGGGTACCAGTTCCAACCCCGCTTTCCGGCGGATCGACGTCGATCCGACCAACGGCAAGGTTTCAGGCCTGTTCTAATCGCAGTTTAGGCAACTTTAGTGTCGAACACTGGTCAAAGGACGCACGTCCTTTGACCAGTGTTTTTTTTGTAGTCTTCTCCTGCAAGGGGGGGGCGGGCTTCGTGGTGCCGGTGGCCGGTGCCATCGGCCTGATGTCGGGCACCGTCTCTGCTCCGGCCTGGCGCCGCATCGATGTCGGTGTGGAGACAGGTGAGGCGATCGTGTTCTAACGGACACTCGACGCTGAAAGTTTAATTTGTTTCCGTTGAGGCGTTCGGATGGCTGGCCATCCGAACGCCTCTTTCCCGTGGGGCATTATTTCCTGTTGTCAGGTATATGTAAACTATTGTACATTTTAGGCTAAATGTCTCAAGTGCCCCGCATGGAGTTTGCACTGTACATCGTTCTTGCTCCGGCTTTGCCCACATGACTTCATAAATTCTCGGGTTTTCGATGGCTGTTCCCCCTCCCACCAAAAAGTCAAGTCTCAGCGCCTCTGTCAAGGATCAGTCCGGGGCCGGCAAGCTGCGCATCGGGGAGCTGTTACGCAAGGAAGGGCAGATTACCAGTACCCAGTTGGAGCAGGCCGTCAATGTTCAGAAAAAGAACAAAGGTCGTCTGAGTACCATTCTGCGCAATCTCGGCTACGTCGATGAAGACACCGTTGTCAACGTCCTGAGCCGCCTTCACAACTACCCCGCTGTTGCCATCTCCCGGGAGCCTCCGGCCAAAGAAGCCCTGGAGATCATGCCCTACGAGATCGCCAAGAAGTATCTGGCCTTCCCCCTCAAGGTTGTCGGCAAGTCGCTGCGTATTACCATGGCGGAGCCCACCAATACCGCCGAGGTGGAGGCGCTGCAAACCGATATCAAGATGGGTCTGTCCGTCTGTGTCTCCACGGAAAAGGAGATCATCGAGGCGTACAAGAAGCATTACGAGATCAGCGAGGAGGAGTACAAGAGTTTTTTCCCCGCCGAGAAGGGGGGGGAGGAGGATGAGGAGCCGGTCGTTCATATCGATGATTTCGGTGCCCTGGCCTCCGAGGTTGCCGAAGACTACGAAATAGGCATCGACGAGGAGGATGAGGCGGCCAAGGAAACCTATTCCGCCACCGACGCGCCGATCATCAAGTTGGTCAACGGCATCCTGATCAAGGCGGTGAATGACGGGGTGAGCGATATCCATATCGAGCCCTACGAGAAATCGCTGCAGGTGCGCTATCGTCTGGACGGCTCCCTGTTCAAGACCATGAATCTGCCCTTGACGATCAAGAATGCGTTGAACTCGCGCATCAAGATCATGGCCGATCTCGATATCACCGAGCGTCGCGTGCCCCAGGACGGCCGTATCCGTATCAAGTTGAGTCGTAATCGGGCGGTGGACTTCCGGGTTTCGTCGCTGCCGACCCTGTTCGGTGAGTCCATCGTTCTCCGTATCCTCGATAAGGCGTCGTTGAATGTCGATCTCACCAAGTTGGGCTTCGAGCAGAAGACCTTTGAGATGCTCAAGCGCTGTATCTATCGGCCGCAGGGACTGCTGCTGGTAACCGGCCCGACTGGTAGCGGTAAGACGGTTACCCTTTACTCGGTGCTCAATTCCCTGAACAGCGAGGACACCAAGATACTCACCGCCGAGGACCCGGTGGAGTTTAACTTCAAGGGTATCAATCAGGTCAACGTCAAAAATGAAGTCGGCATGACCTTTGCCGCGGCCCTCAAGGCCTTTTTGCGGCAGGATCCCGACATCATCATGGTGGGCGAGATCCGCGACATGGAAACCGCCGAGGTCGCCATCAAGGCGGCCATGACCGGCCATCTCGTTTTTTCCACCCTGCACACCAATGACTGTCCCGCCACCATCGGCCGTCTGATCGATATCGGCATCCCTTCCTTCATGGTGGCCTCGGCGGTGACCATGGTGCTCTCGCAGCGGTTGGGCCGGCGTCTCTGTGCCCAGTGTAAAAAGCCTCTTGATAAGAAGCCGCCGGCCGAGGAGCTGATCGGCATGGGCTTCAAGGAGGATGAGATCGATGAGCTGGTGATCTACGGTCCCGTCGGGTGCCAGGTTTGCAAGGGCGGTGGCTACAAGGGGCGGGTCGGCCTTTTCGAGCTCATGGAGGTGACCGACGAGGTGGCCAAGGCGATCAGTGCCGAGGTGCCCGAGGATCAGTTGCGCAAAATCGCCGTCCAGGAGGGGATGACCACCCTGCGTGAAGCCGGTCTGCAGAAGATCCGCGAGGGGGTGACCAGCATCGAGGAGGTGTTGAAGCGCACCGTGGTCACCGAGGAAAGCCTGCCCGCCTATCTGGTCCATCCCGATATCGAGGAATACCAGGATGGCGATTTTATCATCCGCCAGGGCAATAGCGACAAGGACTTTTTCAAGCTGGTCAACGGCGCGGTGATGGTGGTTCGTGACGGCAAGAAGATCGCCGAGATCACCCAGCCCGAGGAGTACTTCGGCGAAATGTCGGCCATCTCCGGTGAGCCGCGCTCCGCCTCCATCGTTTCCAAGGGCCGTTGCAAGGTCAAGCGGTTCCCGGGCGACAAGCTGATGGAGGTCATCGAAAAATATCCGGACGTTGCGGGGCATCTCTTTAAGACGCTGGTAGGGCGTTTGAGCCATGCCAACAGCATCATCGTCAAGCTTGCCAATGATCGTATGCGGCCCGCCGGCGATGGTTGAATCGGCAATCTCCAGCCGATTTTTTTCTTCATTTTCCTTCCCTTCCGTCTCTCTCGCCTTCTGGTTCTCAACAGGCGGCCAGCTCTGCTTTCCATTTGTTTTTCTTCCTGATTATTTTGGCCGACCGGAAGAAATAATCTTGAAAAATAGACGATAATTCGTTAATTCATACAGTTCTACCCACGGTCGAGCCTCCTCCCCTGCGCCCATCGCATTGTGATCATGCTCTTTTAATGATTCTTGCACGTCTGACGTTCAGGGAGTTGTTTGCTTAAAATCAGGTGCCGGTAGAGGGTGAAGGGAGTGTTCCGCATCAATACGCATACACTGTTCACGATAACTTTTTTGAGATATGAAGGAGAAGTTAAATGAGTGCCAAGATTATCAGCGGTGTCGAGACCGCCAAGGCTATTCGCGAGGAACTGAAGGTAGAGGTGGCTGAGCTTAAGGAGAAGCACGGTGTTGTCCCCGGTTTGGTGACCATTCTGGTCGGTGAGGATCCCGCCTCTCAGTCGTATGTTTCCGCCAAGAACAAGACCGCCCATGCGCTGGGCATTTACTCCGAGCAGAAGACCCTGGCCGCCGACACCTCGGAGTCCGATCTGCTGGCTCTGGTCGATCAGTACAACAAAGACGAGAAGATTCACGGTATCCTCGTGCAGCTGCCTCTGCCCAAGCATATCAACGAGGCCAAGGTGCTCTATGCCATCGATCCTGATAAGGACGTGGACGGCTTCCATCCGGTCAACGTTGGCAAGATGATGCTGGGCGAGCAGTGTTTTCTTCCCTGTACCCCCCATGGCATCCTGGAGCTTCTGCAGCGCAGCGGTGTCGAGACCAGCGGTGCCGAGGTGGTGGTGCTGGGCCGCAGCAACATCGTCGGCAAACCCATCGCCAACCTGATGCTCCAGAAACGTGGTGCCGGTAACGCCACCGTTACTCTCTGCCACACCCGCACCAAGGATACCGCCTTCCACACCAAGCGTGCCGATATCATCATCGCCGCTGTGGGCGTGCCCAAGCTGGTCACTGCCGATATGGTCAAGGACGGCGTGGTGGTCATTGACGTCGGCGTCAACCGTATCGGCATGAGCGATTCGGGTAAGGCGATTCTTGCCGGCGACGTTGATTTCGAGTCGGTGAAAGAAAAGGCTTCCTATATTACCCCGGTCCCCGGTGGTGTCGGCCCGATGACCATCACCATGCTGATGAAGAATACGGTACAGGCTGCCAGGCAGGCCGCCGGCCTCAACTAAAGGGTGCCGAAGTGCCGTGCGGGAGCCGAGTGAAAAGGCTGGCCGCTTGAGGAATCAAAGGCGGGCCGTCACGAATTGAATGAGCGGTTCGCAATCGATAACGATTGAGGTGGAATACAATGGCTGTCAAACGAAACGGATGTGAAGGCTGTACGGACATTACCTGTGCTTCCTCCAAACAAGTTCTCGCCCAGGATATCGCCAAGGGTGTCAAAACCGCTTATGACCGCATCAAGGCTCGCGGCACCTCCGCCTGTCTGTTCGGCTCCGGCGGCACCTGCTGCCGGCATTGCAACATGGGACCCTGTCAGATCATCGACGGTGTCGAGGAGATGATCGGCGTCTGCGGCGCCACCGCCGACACCGTGGCGGCCCGCGGCTTCTGCCGGACCATTGCCGCCGGTGCTGCCTCCCACACCGACCATGCCCGGGAGATGGTCAAGGGCTTCATCGAGACCGCCAAGGGCAACAGCCCCCACGCCATCAAGGACGTCAATAAGCTGATGATGCTGGCCGGCCAGTTCGGTGTTGATACCGAAGGCAAGAGTGTCAACGAGATTGGCGTCGAGGTGGGCGAAAGGGCGCTTAATGAGTTCGGCAAGCAGGACGACGCGCCGCTTACCATGCTCAAGCGCGCGCCAAAGAAACGGCAGGCCATCTGGAAGAAGCTTGGGGTGGAACCCCGCAGCGTCGACCGTGAGGTCACCGAGATGTTGCACCGCACCCATATGGGCGTGGATCAGGATTATCGCAACCTGATGCTGCAGGCTTCCCGTTGTTCGCTGTCCGACGGCTGGGGATCCTCCATGCTTTCCACCGAGCTTACCGACATCATGTTCGGCACTCCGGTGCCCATTCGCGCCCAGGTCGATCTGGGGGTGTTGAAAAAGGATCAGGTCAATGTCACTGTCCACGGCCATGAGCCGCTCCTGGCCGAGGCCCTCTGTCTGGCCGCCCAAGAGCCGGACATACTCGATCTGGCCAAGAAGGCCGGAGCCAAGGGGATCAACCTGGCCGGCGTCTGTTGTACTGGTAATGAGATTCTCATGCGCCGGGGTATTCCGGTTGCGGCCGGTTTTGTCCAGCAGGAGATGGTGCTCGCCACCGGTGCCGTTGAGGCCATGGTGGTGGACGTCCAGTGCGTCATGCAGTCGGTGGCTCAGGTGGCCAAGTCCTTCCACACCGAGATTATCACCACCAACTACCGCGCCAAGATGCCCGATGCCGTCCACCTGCAGTTTGAAGAGCACGACGCCATGGGCTCGGCCAAGACCATCTTGAAGCGCGCCATCGGGAATTACAAAAAACGTGGCAAATGCTTTATCCCCGAGGACACCAAGCTCGACGTCATTGTCGGCTTCAGCCACGAGACCATCAATTACCAGTTGGGCGGCCGTTTCCGGGGCAGCTACCGGCCCTTGAACGACAATATTATCAACGGCCGTATCCGCGGCGTGGCCGCCATTGTCGGCTGCGACAACTATAAGCTTGCCGATGATGTCCACGAGAAGGTCGCCAAGGAGCTGATCAAGAACGACGTCCTGGTGCTCGCCACCGGCTGTGCCGCCACCTCTCTTGGCCGCGCCGGCCTCCTGCGTCCCGAGGCGGCCCGCGAGTTCGCCGGTCCGGGGCTCGCCGAGGTCTGCGAGGCCGTGGGTCTGCCGCCGGTGCTCCACATGGGTTCCTGTGTGGACAACTCGCGGCTCCTGATCGCCGCCACCGCCATGGTGGAGGAGGGCGGCCTGGGCGACGATCTTTCCTCGCTGCCCGTCTCCGGCACCGCGCCGTTGTGGATGAGCGAGAAGGCGGTGGCCATCGGTCAGTATTTCGCCGCCAGCGGCGTGCACGTCATCTTCCAGAACCTGCCCACCACCGGTGCCAAGAATTTCCACAAGTACATCACCGAGGAGCATGAGGAGGTGTATGGCGGTCTCTGGGAGGTTGAGGCAGATCCCATCGAGCTGGCTCGCAAGATGATCGCCCACATCGACAAGAAGCGCAAGGAACTCGGCATCGACAAGAAACGCGAGCGTGTCCTCTTCGATATGGAGATGCGGCGTGATCTTGGTGCCGGGATTCCCGATGCCGGTTGTCATGGCCCCGCGGCCTGATTTCTGGATGGGAGACTAATCTGTAAGCTCAAATAAAAGGATACAGACCGATGAAATCGGGTAGTCGTTTAGAACGCATATTAACCGAAGGCCACTTTGCCGTTACCGGCGAACTGGGGCCGCCCAAGAATGGTGACCCGGAGGTGGTGCGCAACAAGGCGCGCATCCTCAAAGGGCATGTTGATGCCGTCAATATCACCGATTGTCAAACCGCCATCGTCCGCATGTCGAGTATTGCCGCCGGTCTCCTGACCTATCAGGAGGGCGTGGAGCCGGTCATCCAGATGACCTGCCGGGACCGGAACCGGATCGGCATGCAGAGCGATATCCTCGGCGCCGCGGCTTTCGGCCTCAAGAATCTGCTCTGTCTCACCGGCGATCATCAGAAGTTCGGCAATCACCCTGGTTCCAAGGGTGTTTTCGACATGGATTCGATCCAGCTCCTCACCATGATGAAGGGGATGCGGGATGCCAAGCAGTTCCAGTGCGGCGAAGCGATCAAGAGTGGCGAGCCCCGGCTTTTCCTTGGCTGCGCCGCCAACCCCTTTGCCGGGCCTTCGCCTGCCTTCCGCGCGCAGCGGTTGGGGAAGAAGGTGGCCGCCGGTGCCGACTTCGTTCAGACCCAGATCATTTACAATGTCGATAAATTCGCTGAGTTCATGAAGGTGGTATGTGACCTCGGCCTTGACGAAAAGGTCCACATTCTGGCCGGCGTCACGCCGCCCAAGTCCCTGGGCATGGCCCGCTACATGAAGAAGTTCGTGCCCGGCATGGATGTCACCGACGAGGTGATCAAACGCATGCAGGGGGCCAAGGACAAGGAAGACGAGGGCATCAACATCTGTGTTGACGTCATCAACCGGGTTCGGGAAATCAAGGGGGTGGCCGGTGTTCATGTGATGGCCATTGAGTGGGAAAGCGCCGTGCCCGAGATCGTCAAACGCGCCAAACTGGCCGAACGGCCGGTCTTTGACGATGAACCAATTGTTGTCGGCCGACCCTCCGAAACCATTGTGGTTCGCTCCGGTGCCGAAGGCGCCGATGCACAGAGCATCCTGGCCGAGGCCAAGGATGAAGCCAGAAAGATTATAGCTGCTGCCAGGGAGAAAGCGAAAGAGATGTTTGCTGATCCTGCCGGAGCAGATCAAATTGCTGATGCGGGAGAAGACGAAATGAACGAAAAAGAACGTCAAATGGCGTTGGAGTCGGTGCGGCTCGGTCTTGAGTCGTTGAAGAAGATGCTTAATCTGACTGATGATCAATTCGAGGCGGTGGCCAAGTTCGCAGGCGCCGAGCTGGTCTTGAGCCGTGATCCGCATTTGGGTTCTGCTCCCGCCGCTCCTGTAACTGCGGCCGCTCCGGCTGCTCCGGCTGCCGACGATGCCGCCAAGAAGGAAGCTGAGGCCAAGGCCGCTGCTGAAGCCAAGGCCGCTGCTGAAGCCAAGGCTGCCGCCGAAGCCAAGGCCGCCGCTGAGGCCAAGGCTGCCGCCGAAGCCAAGGCCGCCGCTGAGGCCAAGGCTGCCGCCGAAGCCAAGGCAGCTGCTGAGGCCAAGCCTGCCGCGCCCGCGCCCAAGCCGGAAGCCAAGGCTGCCAAGCCAGCCGCCGCGCCGGCGGGTGGCGTCGAGGTAGCGGCCCTGGCCGCTGAGTCCACCGCTCTTGCCGATCGGGCCACCAAGGTGCCCGCCGATCACTATACCAATGAATATACCGGCAATATCCGCCAGACCGTGCTTGGCACCGGTGACAACACCGTTACCGTCGGCGGCGGCTCTTCGCTGCCGTACCATCTCTTCGAAGGTGAGATGCCCAGGCAGCCGCTCATTGCCATGGATATTCCCGATGTCAAGCCCGACGAGTGGCCCGAGCCCCTGGCCCGCCACTTTGCCGACGTCATGGACGACCAGGTGGCCTGGGCCAAGAAGTGCGTCAATGAGTACGGCGCCGAGGCTATCTGTGTTTCCATGGTCAGCACCGACCCCAACGGCATGAACCGTTCGGCCTCCGAGGCTGCCAAGGTGGCCGCCGATGTGATCAATGCCGTGGATGTGCCGGTGATCATCTGGGGCTGTGGCAATGCCGAGAAGGATACCGAGACCCTGCGTGAGATCACCGCCATGATCGGTGACAAGAAAGTGTGCCTGGCGCCGCTCTCCGATGCCAACTACCGTTCCATCGGCGCCACTGCCATGGCTTTCCAGCATCCCATGGTTGCTTCCTCGCCCATCGACGTGAACCTGGCCAAGCAGCTCAACATCCTGCTTGAGAACATGGGCGTTAACCTCGACACCGTGCTCATCGATCCTTCCATCGGCGCGCTGGGTTACGGTATCGAATACACCTATTCGGTCATGGAACGTATTCGGCTCGCAGCCCTGACCCAGAAGGACGAGAAGCTGCAGGTGCCCTTTGTCTGTAACCTGGGCCGAGAGGTCTGGAAGGCCAAGGAAACCAAGCTTCCTTCCGACGAAATGATCGGTGATCAGGAGAATCGCGGTGTGTTGATGGAGGCGATCACCGCTTCCTGTATGCTGCTGGCCGGTGGCGAAGTGCTGATCATGCGCCACCCCAAGGCCATTGCTCTTGCCAAGTCGCTGGTCAAGGGCCTGATGGGATAATGAATGAGCAATGAGGACTTGGAAGTTCGGTGTTCGGGCCTTGCTTCAGCAAACAGGATCTCACGCTTGAATCATAAAAGAGGTTAGAGGAGTTATCCAATGTCACAGATCATCTGTTCCGCCGCTATCAGAGGTGCCCACAAAATCGTGGACATGGCTGAGGAGAAATATGAGGAGGCGTTGAAGAAGCACGGCCCGGAAACGGAGGTTTCCTTCCCCAACACCGCCTACTTTTTGCCCATTATCTACAGTATGCTGGGCGCCAAGGTGCAAAACCTTGGCGACATGAAGGAGATCTTCCAGGAGTGCCGGAAGCTGCTGCCGCCTCTGGTCACCGACAGCCTGTGGCTGCCGTACCTGGCCCCGGCGCTGGACGCCGGTATGTCCACCTTCTTCGCCGAGGAGATGTTCGAGGCCATCCGCTATCTCGACGCGCCGGAGTTCTACACCAAGACCGAGGATCCTACCGACAAGAACCTCTGGCTGGGCGCTGCCGATGATATCATCTTCCGGAAGCGTGGTGTTGAGTTCGTCGACGGCACGGCGCCTGGCTTTGCCGCCATCATGGGGTCGCCGGCCGACAAGGAGATGGCGAGCAAGATCGCTCTCGAGCTCCAGGAAAAGAACCTCTATATCTTTATGCACGATCAGACCAACGGCATCAGCATGCCCGAGCAGCTGGTCAGCAATGGCGTGCAGGTGGGTTGGAACACCCGTCTGGTACCCTTTGGCAAGTCTTACACCACCGCCGTCTTCGCCATCGGCTTTGCCTGCCGCGTGGCCATGGCCTTCGGCGGCATCAAGCCCGGCGACTACAAGGGCAACCTGATTTACAACAAGGACCGGACCTTTGCCTTTGTCATGGCCTTTGGCGAGGTTTCCGACGAGTGGTACGCCAACGCCGCCGGCGCCATCAACTGGGGCTTCCCGACCATCTCCGACTTTGACATCCCCGAGGTGCTGCCCACCGGCATCTGCACCTACGAGCACGTGGTGAGCAATATTGCCCACGAGGAGATCGTCCAGAAGGCCATCGAGGTGCGCGGTCTCAAGGTCAACGTCACCAAGATCGACATCCCCATGTCCTTTGGCCCGGCCTTCGAGGGCGAGCGGGTCCGCAAGGATGATCTGTTCATGGAGTGCGGCGGCGGCCGGACTCCGGGTGTGGAGGTACTGGTCTCCAAGGACATGAGCGAGGTCGAGGACGGCCTGGTCACCATCGAGGGGCCGGACATCAAGGACATCGAGCAGGGCCACAACCTGCCGCTGGCCATCCTGGTCGAGGTGGCTGGTCGCGAGATGCAGTCCGATTTCGAGCCCATCCTGGAGCGTCAGTTCCATCACCTGATCAATTACATCCAGGGCATCATGCACATGGGCCAGCGGAACATCATGTGGGTCCGCATCGGCAAGGGCGCGGTGGAGAAGGGCCTTTCCTTCACCCATATCGGCAAGGTGCTCCACGGCAAGCTCCATCAGGAGTTCGGCGCCATCATCGACAAGATCCAGGTCAAGATCTACACCGAGGCCGACAAGGTGGCCGAGGTCATGGAGCTGGCCAAGAAAACCTATGCCGGTCGTGACGAGCGACTGGGCTCCATGACCGACGAGACCGAGGAGGTCTTCTACTCCTGCACCCTCTGTCAGTCGTTTGCCCCCAGCCATGTCTGCGTCATCACCCCGGAGCGGGTGGGCATGTGCGGCGCCTACAACTGGCTGGACGGCAAGGCCTCTTACCAGATCAACCCCACCGGCCCCAACCAGCCCATCGACAAGGGCGAGTGCATCGACCCGATGAACGGCTACTTCTCCGGTATCAACGAGTTCGTCAACCAGGCATCCCGCGGCGCCGTGCCCCAGGTTTCCTGTTACTCGCTGATGAACGATCCGATGACCGCCTGCGGCTGCTTCGAGGCCATCGCCGCCATGCTGCCCCAGGCCAACGGTGTGATGTTCGTCAACCGCGACTACATGGGCATGACGCCTTCCGGCATGAAGTTCACCACCCTGGCCGGTATGGCCGGTGGTGGCGCGCAGACTCCGGGTTTCATGGGTGTCAGTAAACATTATATCGCCAGCCCCAAGCTGCTGCTTGCCGAGGGTGGCTTGAAACGGGTGGTCTGGATGCCCAAGATGCTCAAGGACGAGTTGGCCGAAAAGCTGCAGCAGCGCTGCAAGGAACTCGGCATGCCCGAACTCTTCGACATGATCGCCACCGAGGAGCAGGGCACCACCGAGGAAGAGATCCTCGCCTTCCTGAAGGAGAAGGGGCATCCGGCGCTCAGCATGGAAACCGCGGTCTAACCGGCTCCTCCGGCCGGATCCGCGTTCGTAATACGATACTCAAAAAGATTTTTTTCTCGATATAGGGGAGGAACAGACAGATGGCTTTAACTGGTATACAGATCCTCAAGATGCTTCCCAAGAAAAACTGCGGGGAGTGTTCGATTCCGACCTGTCTTGCCTTTGCCATGAAGGTGGCTGCCGGCCAGACGGAAATCGGCGAATGTCCGTATGTGAGCGACGAGGTCAAGGAGACCATCGGCGAGGCCTCGGCACCGCCCATTCGCACCATCAAGCTGGGAGCAGGGGAGGGCGCCTTCACCGCCGGTGGCGAAACCTGCCTGTTCCGGCATGAGAAGCGCTTCGAGAACCCCACCGGCATCGGTGTGCTGGTCACCACCGACATGGCTGACGCCGATGTGGACGGCCGCATCAGCCGCTTCAACTCCCTTTGCTACGAGCGGGTTGGGGTGATGCTGAAGGCAGATCTCATCGCCGTTAAAGATACCAAGGGTGACGAGGGGGCCTTCACCGCTCTGATCAAGAAGGTGGTTGACGGCGCCGCCAAGGCCAGTCTGGTGCTGATGAGCGACAAGCCGGCCCTGCTCGCCGCCGGCGCCAAGGCCTGCGGCGATCGCAAGCCGCTGCTCTTTGGTGCTACTGCTGCCAACGCCGACGAGATGGCCAACGTTGGCAAGGAAACCGGTTGCGCCGTCGGTGTCAAGGGCGCCAACCTTGATGACTGTGTCGCCGTCTCCGAGCAACTGGTGGCCGCCGGACTCAAGGATCTGGTCATCGATACCGGTGCCCGCACCATCAAGGCCGCCTTCGAAGACAATGTCGTCGCCCGTCGTTCCGCGGTACGCAAGAAGTTCAAGCCCCTGGGCTTTCCCACCATCACCTTCCCCTGCGAGATCACCGACGATCCGTTGATGGAGGCCATGGTTGCCTCGGTGCTCATTGCCAAGTACGCCGGTATGGTTATCCTCTCCGACCTTCAGGGCGATACCCTCTTCCCCCTGCTGCTCGAGCGGTTGAACATCTTCACCGATCCGCAACGGCCCATGGTGGTAACCGAGGACGTTTATCCCATCAGCGGTCCGGACGAGAATTCGCCGGTGCTGATCACCTGCAACTTCTCGCTCACCTATTTCATCGTCTCCGGCGAGATCGAGGGCAGCAAGGTGCCCTCCTGGCTGCTGATCAAGGACACCGAGGGGTTGTCGGTCCTCACCGCCTGGGCGGCCGGCAAGTTTGGCGCCGACATGATTGCCCAGTTCATGAAGAAGGCCGAGGTCGAGAGCAAGGTCAAGCACCGCGAGTTGATCATCCCCGGCTACCTCGCCTCCATGAAGGGCGAGCTCGAGGAGGAACTGCCCGGCTGGACCATCACCATCGGTCCCCGCGAGGCAGGCCACCTGCCGTCCTTCCTCAAGGAATGGAAGCCGGCTGCCTGATCGCAGCATCATCGGCTCCACTCTTTCGGTAAAACGCATGTCGGTGAGTTCCCCTCCGTGCCCGGGGCGCGGGATTCACCGGCATTGCTTTCCTATTCTTTTGGACTCTTTTGGAATTACAGACGTCGACCATGGCTGATATAACGTTGAAAATCGACGGAAAGGAGGTCAGCGCGCCGGCAACCAGTACTATTCTGGAGGCTGCCGAGCGGGCTGGGATCTACATTCCGACCCTTTGCCACGTCGAAGGGAAGAACTCCGAGGTTCCTTGCGAACTTTGTGTCGTTGAGGTCAAGGGCCGCAAGAATCCCGTGCGGGCTTGCGAAACCAAGGTCAAGAAGGGGATGGCGGTTACCACGGAAACCGACGCCCTCACAGAGCATCGCAAGGCGCGGCTCTCCATCCTGGCCGAAACCCATTTTGGTGACTGCAAGGCACCGTGCAACCTTACCTGTCCCGGCCAGATCAATGTCCAGGGCTATATCGCCCACGTTGCCAAGGGCGAATACGAGGAAGCGGTGCGGCTGGTCATGGAGCGCAACCCCTTCCCGTTCTCCGTGGGCCGGGTTTGCCCCCGGTTCTGTGAGACCCGCTGCCGTCGTATCCTGGTGGACGAGCCGGTTTCCATCAATCACCTGAAGCGCTTTGTCGCCGACTGGTGCATGACCAACAAGGTCGACCTGAAGATTTCCCGCGAACGGTCCACCGGCAAGCGGGTGGCGGTGATTGGCGGTGGACCCTCGGGCCTCACCGCAGCCTTCTTCCTGGCCCGCAAGGGCCACGATGTCACTGTTATCGACGCCAACGCCAAGCTGGGTGGCATGCTTCGTTACGGGTTCCCCGAGTACAAAATTCCGCGCAATGTGCTTGATTACGAGATCAGCACCATTTTGCGCATGGGGATTTCGGTGCGCCTCAATCAGAAATGGGGCGAGGATTTCACCCTTCAGGAGCTGAAGGATCAGGGCTTCGAGGCTATTCTGCTCGCCTCGGGTGCCAATGTCGATCAGCCCTTGGAGATCCCCGGCGCCACCCTGCCGGCAGTAATCCCGGCCACCAGGTTTCTGCGTGACGTGGCCGAGTGCAACCCCGGCCGCTACGGCAAGCGGGCGGTGGTCATCGGCGGCAACAACATCGCCATGGAAGCGGCCCGTTCCCTGCTGCGGCTCGGGGTTGACGAAGTGACCGTTATCTACCCCCGCGCCCAGACCGAGATGCCGGCCAATCAGCGGAACATCAAGGAGGCCGAGAAAGACGGCGTCCAGTTCCTGCTCATGGCCTCGCCGGTGCAGATCCACGACGCCGACGGTGCCCTGGATGTGGAACTGATCCGGATGAAGCTGGGTGAGCCCGATAAGCGCGGCATCCGCCTTCCGGAGGCCATCCCCGGCGCCACCAACATCATCAAGGTCGACACGGTGATCACCTCGTTGGGCCAGATGGCGGTTGCCGACGCCTTCAGCGGTGGTGAACTGGAAGAGCAGATCGAGCTTTCGCCCAACAACACCATCAAGGCCAATCCGCGCACCTCGCTCACCAATATCATTGGGGTGTATGCCTCGGGTGATGCCGCCTCCGGCCCCCGGTCGGTGATCCAGGCGGTGGTCGGTGCCCGGCGTGCAGCCGAGAACATCCATGCCCAGGTCATGGGGTTGGCCAAGGAGCCCGCCGAGAGTCGCTTCAACTTTCATCGCGGCCGGACCTTTGACGATGTGGATCTCCGCAACTTCGACGGCATCAACGTCAAGCTGCGCGAGAAGATGCCCGAGCGGCCGCCCGAGATTGCCACCCAGGATTTTGACGAGGTGCGGCTGGGTTTCACCGAAAAGATGGCCCGCCGCGAGGCGGCCCGCTGTCTTTCCTGCGGTTGTACGGCCTTTGATCGCTGCGATTTGAAGCGACTGGCCATTGCCCACGGGGTCGATCCCAACAAGACCGGCATGGGCTGGAAGCCGGTTTATGCCAAGGATTTGTCGCATCCCACCATCGCCGTTGACCTCAACAAGTGTATCTACTGCCAGCGCTGCAAAAATTCCTGCGAGTACGACGCACTTGATCTGTCGGCGGCCAAGTTCGATGACAAGGGACGGCCGGAAGGGCTTACCCTCAAGTTCACCGATAAGTGCGTGGCCTGTGGCAAGTGCGTGGACAACTGTTCCACCGGCGCCCTCAACAAGAAG
>Ga0224496_10000560_pt1 | contig 25762 bp, 20 predicted proteins | sample SF_Jul11_sed_USG_2_FD_168127 | JGI IMG/M metagenome (GOLD analysis project Ga0224496, IMG submission 168127) | Sediment microbial communities from San Francisco Bay, California, United States - SF_Jul11_sed_USGS_8_1 | ecosystem: Environmental > Aquatic > Marine > Sediment | place: USA...
GTCTTTTACGGTGGTTTTGACCAGTCAGCCAACCGCGGATGTGACGATTGCGCTCTCATCGGATAATCCGGCCGAGGGAACGGTAATGCCGGCCAGCCTGACTTTCACCTCCCTTGACTGGAGTACGGCTCAAACCGTAACCGTCACCGGAGTCGATGATATTCTCATCGATGGGAGCCAAAGCTATAATATCATTACCGCTGCAACGGTTAGTCAGGATGCGGATTATAACGGGATTAACCCCGATGATGTGGCGGTGACCAACGTGGATAATGATTCCCCCGGCATGCTGGTTGGTAATATCAGCGGCGATACAACTGAAGCCGGTTCAACAGCGACCTTTACTGTCCGTCTGGCTACGGGACCTGCGGCGGATGTGACGCTTTCAGTGTTATCGGATAGTCTTTCTGAGGGAACAGTATCTCCCGCCAGCCTGACTTTCACATCGGCAAATTGGAGTACGGCTCAAACCGTAACGGTCACCGGAGTCGATGATTTTATCGCGGATGGTGATCAGGCTTATCAAATCTGGATCGATCCTTCCGGGAGTGTGGACGCCTCATATAAGACGCTGGCAAACATTCAGGTTCCGGTCACCAATCTGGATGATGATGTAGCCGGATTCTCGATTTCCGCCGGATCTGGCAATACGACCGATAACGGTGGAACAGCCAGCTTCTCGGTCAGTCTGACCAGTGAGCCTACCAGCAATGTTACTGTTAATGTCAGCAGCGATAATACAGCCGAAGGAACGATTGGTATAACGAGCCTGACCTTTACTCCTGCGGACTGGGCAGGGACTCATTTAGTGATGGTTACGGGTGCAGGTGATAATTACGCTGACGGTGATCAGTCCTATAATATCGTCCTGGCAGCTGCGACTTCGCTTGATCCGGTTTATAGCGGTATGAATCCCCCCGATAAGCCCATGATCAACGAAGATACTTTTGTTTTAAAAATGCCCGATACGGGTCAGACCAGCTGTTTTGATCAGGCTGGGACGTTAATAACCTGTCCTGCCGCTAATCAGGTTTTGGAGCAAGACGGTACTTATCCGAAGAATCCCCTGTCTTATACCGATAATGGGGATTTGACGGTGACCGATAATAATACGGGGCTGATGTGGCAAAAAGATATTGACGCTACGACCAGGGGCTGGAATACCGCGGCAACCTATTGTACTAATTTGGCGACGGGTGGATATAATGATTGGCGCCTGCCTGATATCAGGGAATTGGTCTCGCTTGTTAATTTCCAGAATATGAACCCCGCGATTTCAGCGGCTGATTTCCCCGGTACGGCTTTGTCGAGTTATTGGAGCAACACGACTCATGCGGGTAATCCGGGTAGTGCGCTGACAGTGTCTTTCGCTGCAGGTGTTAAAAGTTTTCAGACGAAACCAACCCCTCTTAACGTCAGGTGTGTCCGAGGTGTTCAAGTCTTGACTCCCGCCTTTGTGGATAACGGGGATGGGACCATCACGGATAACACCACCGGATTGATGTGGATGAAGGATGATGATGCCACAGGTCCGCAAACCTGGGAAACCGCTGTTCATACCTGCGGTGCCGCATTAGGGTATTTCGATTGGAGGTTGCCGAACATCAAGGAGCTGCAGACAATTATAAAAGAGTCGCAGATAGCTGCCCCTGTTATTGATTCTGCTTTTTTTCCAACTGCCGCCGCGGACTATTATTGGTCCAGTACGAACAATATGGGGCTGACAACTGAAGCCTGGGCAGTGTGGTTCCAGGATGGAAAAGCGCTTAATAAGCCAAAAAGTGCTCTATACAGAGCCAGGTGTGTGCGGTTGTAAGCAACAACCTATCGTTAAATCGTGAGTTTGGGTGAAGGGGTCTCTGTAAAAGGAGACCCCTTCGTTTTTATTTATTTTATGAACGGCTCGGTTTATAGGCTTGCTGTGCGATCCTTTTGTAAGATTCAGGTCGATGGATCTGATAACCAATCTTGTGCCTGAGCGATAAGTTCAGAATAGTTCTTAACAGGATGAATCTCGTGGCCGTTTTTGGCGAGGTAGCGAAAAAAGGTGTCCTGTCTTTTAGCGAACCGGCAGATGGCGGTGTAGAGCCGGGACTTCATTGTTTCAAGTGGAATTTCGCCGGTCAGATAAAGACAGATCCATTTGTATTCCAGCCCGTATTTAAGCAGTTGTTTGGCTTGAACCCCCTTTTTTAATAGCCCTTCGACCTCTCCGATCATCCCGGCCCTGAAGCGTTCCTCCAGCCGGATTTTGATTCTCGATCTGATCTCGTTTCTGGGCAATTCAAGTAAAAATATCCGGTGGCTGAAATGATCGCTATAGGTTCCCGGGTTTTGGCGGGGGGTCGTCTCGCTGGTTTTCTTTTCCAGAGTGCGGGCCATGCGGCGGAGGCTGTCCTTTTCCCAATCCCGCTCCTCCCAGAGACCCTGTTCTTTGAGTTTTAAGTAGAGTTCAGACCGTTCCAGTTTTTCCAGTTGTTCGGTCAGGAGCGGATCGGAGGGCTTTTCGTCAAAGGCGTAATCCTCGATCAGGGCTTTGAGGTAATGCCCAGTTCCTCCGCAGATGACGGGTAATTTATTTCTGGCGGTGATCTGCCCCAGAGCCTTGATGGCCAGGGATTGAAAGCTTGAGACCGAAAAGGGCTTACCCGGTGGGGTAATATCGATAAGGTGATGGGTAATGGTTTTATACTCCGAAAGATCCTTGCCTGTGCCGATGTCCATGCCTTTGAACACCTGACGGCTGTCGCAGGAGATGATCTCCCCGTTTGCCTCAAGGGCCAGCCTGACAGCCATGGCGGTCTTTCCTGTTGCGGTCGGACCCGCCAGGACAATGATTTTTTTCTTGGGCGTCATGGGCGGGAGCCGTGTTTCACGTGAAACAATTTATCACGGGAGCGAAAATAATTACCCATTCCTAAGGCCCCACCTCCTTTTTAAGTAAAAGATACTCCTCTTTAATCGCAGGGAAAGTCCCAGACCGCATTTCCACTTCAAGCTTAGCTATAAAGGCCCGGGCCTGACTCTTTTGCCGGTTCTCGAGGTGGTGGCGGGCCAGCCTCAGGAGGATTTCCTGCCTCTTTTTGTGGGTAGTTTTCGGATGGTAATAAATCCTCAACAGCGTCCTCAGGGAAGACGCGGTGTCTCTTTGTTCGGTTTGGATATCAAACAGGAGACTCAGCGATTCCAGATAGACCTTCGAGTCCGGGTAAAGCGAAAGCTCATTCAGCCTTTCGGCGGCCTCGACTGATTTGCCCAGACCGTGAAAGTTTTTGGCTTCGAGCAGCAAGGCCTCCATCTTGACCGGCAGGGGCGCAAGATCGGTGTTGACACCCCTTAGTTCAAGATTGGATTCCTCGAACTCCTCAAGCTGGTTTAAGCCGCGCGCGAGGTTGTACCTCAACTCGTCCTGCCTGTAAGGCTGCGCCCGCGAGAGATGTTCCCTTAAAACACTGTTCACTTCACGAGCCTCTCCGATTTTCAGGCCGCATCTCGCCAAACCGATCAGACGGTCACTCCGCTGGAATTCATTTTCAGGACCCGGCGGATTTTGGGCGACCTCGTAGCATTTCCGCTCAAGCCCGTAACTGAAAAGCAAGCCGATTCTCTTAAGGTAGGCCTGGGAGCGGCGGTAGCCGTTTCCTGCAATATAATCACGGAGCAAATCATCGGCCAGAGCGGTCTGCTGTCTCTGGTAGCGATGATCGACCAAAAGCTGGGTCAGATTGTAGCGGGCCTCCTCGCTGAGTTCGTCTTTAAGCAAAAAAGCTCTTACTTCGTCCTCAAAAGCGTCCGAATCGCCGTAATTGAGAGTCGAGAGAGCGATATTGTATAGAATCAGGCTTTTCTTAGAAGAATCGTCCGTCAGACCAAGGGCCTTGAAGAACTGGTTCTTGGCCAGAGCGTACTGTTTTAAGCTGAAATAGGCGTCCCCAAGGCTTAGGTAGTAGAGCAGACGCTTATTTGGATCGGCGGTCTTGAGCAGCAGGGGTTTAACCTGCTCGGTCAAAAGCTCAAATTGCTGATTGGCAAGCCACACCTCCAGTCTCAACTCGATTAACTGTCCGCCCTCGAAGGCTCTCTCCTGGATCGACTTCAAGGCGTCCCGCTGTCTTTCAAGCCCCAGCAGGGACTTGATCTGGAACTCATAGGCCTCATCGCTTAACAGCGCGGGGTTGGCTTTGATCTGATCAAGGATGCTCTGGTAATTTCCGCCGCGGTAAAGGGCTGTCAAAACCCGGATGAAGTCGCTCACGGCGCCTGTATGGCTAAAGCGTTTTGAAAAAAGATCGAAGGCTTCACTGTAATCCTGTTTCGCTAAAGACAGATAGCCGAGCATGAAAAGGATTTCGTTTTGAATCTCCGGGGGGAATTGTTCCGGCTTGATAAGCTTCGCCGTCTCATACGCCAGGGATTGCTCGCCGCTCTGATAAGCCGTGTAGAGCAGATGGTAGCGGATCAATTGCTCCCTTTCATTGGGTCCGATTTGGAGAATTCTCTTAAAAATGATGGCGGCCAGCGAGTATTCCTCAAGTTTGAGATGGGTGAGCCCCAGATTATACTGAACCATCCAGTTGAGCTGGTTGGCGACTTTATCGTCCAGAATTTGCTGATAAACTTCCTTGGATTTAGAGTATAGTTTGTTCTCGAAGAACTGATTGCCGCTGATCATGTTCAGATAAAAAGGGGTTCTGGGGAGATCGCCCCTGATATTGACGACCTTCCCGTAAAGCCCTGGGATCGATTTTATTTCAGCCAGGTGGGATCTAACCTGAAAGCGGATATAGATTCCGAATCTCGAGTCGTCCTTTAGCGTTTCGATAATGGGGGCGATTTTATTCCAGTCTTTGTTTTGAATATGAATCAACGCTTTCAGATAAAGGATTTCCTCATAATAGGGGTTGTCTGGGTGGATGTGACTATCCCGCAAAATAGCGAGGGCGGAGCGGTAATCCTTGTTCAGATAATACAGCCACGCGATTTTTCTAAGACGTTTTTCCTTTTCGGGATAACGGTAATCTATCCTGTCCGCCTGCAGATAAAGCTCCAGGCTCCGCGGGTATTGAGCCTGTTCATAAAGGACCAAGGCGTTTAAATCGAGGACATAGGGATAAAGCGGGGCTTGCACAAAGCCTGTCTGGTTAAATCCCTCTAAAAATTCACGGGCCGTTTCCCACTGCCGGAGTTCGATTAAATTGACCAAATAAAGGAAACTCAATCTAAAGCCCCATAAAACCGGAAGCCGGGTCCGCTCAAGTTCATCAAAAAGCGGCACATTGCCGTCGAAATCCTTTAAGCGGGTATTGGCAAGTATTGCCAGGTAAAAGGCCTCCATTTTGATGGCCGGGTCCCGAGAAAAGGTCATTTTTTCGGACTGAGCAAGACAATCCGAAAGCTCACTTTTTCGGCAGGCAATCCAAGCCGATAAAAGCCGCGAATATTCATAAACCGGAACTTTACTGGGATTGATTTTCTCAATCAGCTCTATGGCCTCATCGAGCTTGCCTAAACGCGTTTTCACGATGGCCGCCTGCAGATAACCCTCACTGCCGTAAAACAGAGACGCCAAGACGGGAGAGAACCGGGAGAGCCAACTCAGCTGGATATTCTGCGGCATCCCCTCTGGCAGGGGCAGATCATCGACTCGAAATATCGGAAGGAAGGGCTCTTTCACGGTGTGGGGCGCCAGCGGGCTGAATTGATGATCTGGCAACGGGGTAAGTTTCGAAGCTTCCTCAAAGGAAGAATGAATAATGACTGGATGCGGAGCCAGCAGCATTTCATCGGCAGATAGCCTAAAGATGAAAACCAGGCTGAATATACCCGATAAGAACAACCGCAAGATGAAAGTAGAAAAAAAGTCTTTTGTCCGCATTGGGTAATATCCAAAATTAATTAAGGTTCGACTGTCTTGAATTCCAGGTTAGAATAGCCAAATTAAAAGGGTTTATCAATTCAATAAGCGAACTTCACAGTTTTGTCAGATCAGGTTTTACAGCCGGCTCGTTCGTGTTTTCAAAAAACAGATACATCGGGCATTTTAGCGGATCAACCCTCGATATTTCGTCTCTATCAATTGACGCTTTTCATTTCTGGTAAAATAATCTAAGTTTATGTTAATAAGTTGTCTTGGGAAATAATTACGGCAGTTGGTCCGTGTGTGAGTCTCGGAGTCAGTCTGTCAAATTCATAATAAAGTCTAAAAAATGTTAAAGATCGGAGAATTTTTATTTAAATTGCGGGATTATACCCCTATCCCTTTTGTCGTGATCGTGGTGATTTACGCGAATGTTACTTTAGAAAGCCTTTTGATTGGCGTTTGCCTTTCAATTATAGGTGAGATTATTCGGATTCATGGGGTTGCCTATATCGGCGGGGTTAGCCGGACAAGGACTTTCAGCACGGGACAGAAGCTAATTACGGGAGGCCCTTTTTCCAAGGTCAGGAATCCCCTTTATATCGGGAATTTGTTATTAAGCCTTGGAGCGATAATCGCGTCTAATGTCCAGCATGATTTAACACCAAATGCTCCTTATTACTTCTCGGCCATTTTTATCTTTTTCTTCTTTCTGCAGTATTATTTGATCATTTTTTGGGAAGAGAGCATTTTAAAAACCAATTTTGGCACAGAATTCGAGGAATATCTTAAAAAGGTCCCCAGATGGATACCCAACCCCTTAAACAAGAATCTTAGCTCGGAGGAGGTCTCTGGAGACTACAGTAAAGCGATCAAATCGGAAAAAAGCACTTTAATCGCCATTTTTCTACTATATATTTTGATTTTATGGCGTAGCGGGTGGTTTACGGCTTAGACCGAAAACGAGCGCGATGAAATCGGACCTATTGATTAAATATTGAATTTGAACAAAAAGATGAAACAGATCAATCTAACGAAAGATATCGTGTTTGGCGGCGACAAGCCTCTATTGATGGCTGGAAATTGTATTTTGGAAGACCGTGAGACGGCCTTTAAAACTTGCGAATTTTTAAAAAAACTCGCGGCCGAGTTGGACGCGCAATATGTGTTCAAGGCCAGCTATAAAAAGGATAACCGATCTTCAGTGGAGTATTTTACCGGTTTGCCACTGGATCAGGCTTTAAGGATATTCGAGGAGATCAAACAGGAATTTGATGTTCCGGTCGTAACCGACGTGCATTATCCAAGTGAGCTGAATGAGGGCGTGGCGGAGGTGATCGATATTTTACAGGTCCCGGCCTATTTGGCCATGCAGACAGAGTTGGTGATGGCGATTGCCCGGACAGGAAAAACCGTGAACCTCAAAAAAGCCCAGTTTTTACATCCCGAGGATATGAAGAAAGTCTGCGCCAAGGTCGAATCAGCCAATAACACCAATATCCTCCTTACCGAAAGGGGAACCTGCTTTGGCTACCGCGATATGGTCGTTGATATCAGGGCGCTTCAGATCATGAAGTCGTTCGGATATCCGGTGCTTTATGATGCGGGGCATTCTATCCGTAAATACGGGGTTCCAAGCAGCGACCCCAAAGGTGGCGCCAAGGAATACCTGGATTCGCTGATGCCGGCTTGCGCCGCTGTTGATTTGGCAGGGTTGTTTATCGAAGTGCATCCAGAGCCAAAAAGAGCTTTGTGTGACGCGGCCAGCCAGCTGGATTTTGATGAAGCGAGAACCCATCTAACCCGTTATTTCCAAATCGCGCGATTCGTAAAGGACTTGGCAAAATAAATGAAATCGATTGTGATTCTCCCGGCCAGGATGGGTTCCGAGAGGCTTCCCAACAAGCCCCTATTAAAGATCGAAGGCAAGAGTATGATTCGCCTCACGGTCGAAAAAGTTCTCTTAAGCGGACTCAGCCCGGTCGTGGTCGCGACGGATTCGCCCTTAATCGTCAAGGAGTTTGAAGGGGACAGGGAAGTGGTTTGCGTCATGACTTCGCCGGATCACAGCTGCGGCACCGAAAGGGTTTTAGAGGCTTATGAGAAGGTTTCCAGTGATTTGGGCCAGTTTGATTTCATCATCAATGTCCAGGGGGATGAGCCTTTTATTGATCCGGAGTTGCTCAAAGGATTACCGGCTGAATTATTAAAGAGAAAAGACCGTGCCGAATTCTTCACGACGGTTACGGAGCTGCCCGAGTCCGAGCTCACTGATAGAAACGTCGCCAAGGTTGTGCTGGACTTAAAGCAAAATGCTCTGATCTTTACCAGGGAGCCCCTTGAAGGCGCCTATAAGCACACATCAGTTTATATCTATACGCCGAAATTCCTAAAAACTTTTTGCTCTTTAGAGCAAACCCCATTGGAAACAAAATACAGGTTAGAGCAGATGAGGGCTTTGGAGCATGGTTTTAATTTAAACTGCATACCTCTTCCCTATGACGCGATTTCGATCAATACCATCGAGGATCTTCAGAAAGCGGGGATTGATAATTTCGAGTTATTTACCTAGCCAAAACGGCGTCATTTTCCACCATCTTCAAATAATAAATTGAGCATGTTTCAGCGGATCGGTATTATCGGAGGACTTGGTATAATGGGATCGATGTTTGAGGGGCATTTTAAATCCCACGGCATCGACGTTCTCATCAGCGACAAGGAAGACCATGCCCAGGAAAAGCATCTGGTACTGGAATCGGAGTTGATCATTATCAGCGTTCCCATCGAAGAGACCACCAAGGTAATCCGCAGGATCAAGCCCTGGTTGACGAACCACCAACTGCTTTCTGATTTTACATCGGTGAAAAACAAGATTGTTCACGAAATGCTGGAAACCGAGGCGGATGTCATATCCTGTCATCCGATGTTCGGCAGGCTTGCTGATGTAAAGGGACAAAATATCATCTTACTGCCGGCTAGACCCGGGAAATATCTGTCCAAGCTAAAAAGGCTTTACGCTCTATTGGGTTTAAACGTGGTGGTGATGGAGGACTGGGAAAAACACGATGAGTCGATGAGTGTGATCCAGGGGTTGATGCATTTTATCCACATCGTCTTCACCCAGACCTTAAAGTCAAAGAACGTGGATCTGAATGCCCTGCTTGAGATTTGCAGTCCGGTGTACAAAGCCAACTTCGCTTTCGCCTGCAGGATTCTCCAGAGGGACCCCCATCTTTACACCCATATTTTAATGGATAATCCTGAAAACATATCGGTGCTTAACCGTTTTATATCTCAGGCGCATGATTCTTTAAAATTGATTCAACAAAAGGATGAAACCACCTTTGAGAAGCATTTTTTGGAATACCGTGAATTTTTAGGGGACCTGACGGATGTCTTTAGCGAACAAAGCGATTTCCTGATCGACCAATTAAAGAATTTCCATTCGGACCAACAGCATAAAAAAGAGTAAATAAAATTATCTATTAACCCCCTGTCATTTGCTTAAAGGGTCTGGCGAGTAGGCCCGCATATGAAAGCGGAATAAGAACAATCATCAAACAAAAGGGGAAATATGACTCTTGATGAAATAAAAAATAATTATCTTCTTGTGTTGAAGCGAATCAAAGTTATCATGGAGTTTCTTTGAATTACCGGAAAAAAGACTTGAGTTAGAGAAGCTTGAGAAAATAACCTCCGAGGAGACTTTTTGGAAAGAGGCTCCTGAGGATCAAAAAGAACCCCTGAAAAGGATTTCGAATATCAAAACCATACTGGATAAATGGAAGCGGATCGAAAGAATGAATGATGACGCTCAATCCGCTCTTGAGCTGCTTGAAATAGAATTTGACCCTGATATGGCCAGCGAAGTCGAATCCCTGCTCGCAAAGCTTCAACCACAAATCCGGTTTTTCGAGTTAAACCATCTTCTGGGTGGTCCGCAGGATAAATACGGCGCGATATTAACCATCAATTCGGGAGCCGGAGGGACCGAATCGATGGATTGGGCGCAGATTCTTTCGAGGATGTATAAGAGATGGTGTGAGGAAAACGATGTAAAGGTCAGCACTCTCGACTTCCAGCCGGGTGAGGAAGCAGGTCTTAAATCGATCACTCTGAATATCGAGGGCGATTACGTCTATGGGAAGCTTAAAACGGAGGTGGGAGTTCACCGTCTGGTTCGGATTTCACCATTTGATACCAATAAAAGGCGGCATACCTCCTTCGCTTCTGTTTTCGTCTATCCCGATATCGCAGACGATATCGAGATCGAGATCAATGAGAGCGATCTAAGAATCGACACCTTCCGTGCCAGCGGAGCCGGGGGACAGCATGTCAACACCACAGATTCGGCGATCCGCATAACCCATATCCCCACCGGTACCGTCGTCCAGTGCCAAAACGAAAGATCCCAGCACAAGAATAAATCGACGGCGCTTAAGATATTAAAAGCCGCATTGTTTGACAGGGAGGAAAAGCTTCGTCAGGAAGAAATTGATGAACTCCACAACCAGAAAAAAGATATCGCCTGGGGTAGCCAGATCCGTAGCTACGTCCTTCATCCCTACCAGATGGTTAAGGACCACCGAACCGGGCATGAAACGTCTAATGTGAATTACGTTCTTGATGGAGGGTTGGATGGTTTTATCGAAGCGATGTTGGCTGGGAAAAAGATTAAAAAATAATCCGTGTATTATCTGTTGAAGCTTGAGGACTAGCTGTTTTTTCGTATAAAAGGAAAAGCGCCGTCACGGTAATAAAGATAGGGGTCCAGGAGCAGGTTTTCTTTCAATTTCCCAATATATTCTCTTGTTTCACCCTGGGCTCGCCTGAAAGACCAGAGCCCCCCCACCCTGTTTTGATAGATTTCAAGCTTACCGAAATCAAAAAAGAACCGCTGGTTTTTCCTGTTCATATAGAGGACCTGTGGTAAAAAATCGATATTTTCCGCTTCACTTTGCACGAGGATTTTGTTCCTGTCCATTTCCAGGGAATACTGAATTCCTTCACTAGGATACCAAAACGGGCCCTCATTAAAAAGTCCTGTCAAACCAGATGAAAACTGATTTCTGATCGGAGTGAGCATGTCGCCGTTACGGCTCAGCGAACCGCTCATGTTTTTAAGTAAAGGAGCCTTAAAGTCGATAAACTTCTCATAGCGGTTCAGACTGTAGGTTTGACTGATGAGTCTGACACCGATGGAGTTGATCGAATAAAACATCAAATGACTTAGGTCCTGATTTGGATCGTAAACGATATCCTCGACGCTGAATGTCCGTGTTTGATAATCGATTTGCGCCGTAAGTTTTTTCTTGGCGTTTGAGGTATTGAACTGGATTTCCAGAATCATCCGGTCGGTTAAGGGGATCTGGTTTTTTAACGTCTTAAACTGAAAATCAATTTTTCCGGCCAGTAGAACCAAATACCATTTTCGCAATTCCCCATTGACTTTCGGATGATCGGGAGCCAACGTTTGCGCCTGCTTAAGCCTTTGGTAGGCCAGCTTATACTTTTCTTGACCCAAATAATTGTCGTACCGGGCCAAAAGGCTTTCGGCGGTATGTTTGGCGGTCCTTAAGTAGCCCAACTTGTAATTATCGTTAGAGGGAGATCTGGTGAAGGCTCTTTGGTATTCGATATTGGCCTCTTCGTAGCGTTTTTCTTTCTCCAGATTTCTTGCTATGTGATAATTGTAGTTGCAACTGACTACAGCAAAAAGAGCGATAAAAATAATGACTAAATTTGTTATCGAGTATTTCATAAAACAATTTTTCCTATTTAATAAACAACGATCAGGTTCTTCCAGAAGCCTCTATATTTCAACAGGGTTTTCGTGAAGATACCCTGCTGATACTGATAATGGTCTTCGTTTGAGGTTGGCCAGATCCAGGGATTGATCCCAGCTAGCCTCTTAAGATAAGGTTGCGCGGCCTTTTTGTCCAGTCCTTGGTTCAGGGCCAGGATTAAATAGGCGGTATCGCTGATCATGTCGAGGTTTAAGGCGTCCATGGCGGCCTTGGTGACGAAGTCCGGATTTTTGCCCATCAAAAAATAACATTCAGCCAGCAAGCTGTAGAGCCGGGCTACATTGGGGTATTTCCTGAGCGCTTTCTTCAGCTTCCGTTCTGTCTCCTCCAGCATCTTATCTTTCATCTCAGTCGGCTGCTTTTCAGCGTACTGAATCATCATTTCGGCAAGTTGAGATATGATAATATGGTGGGAATAGGGTGTTATCATTTGATTGAGCTCTTTAATATCTTTCAAGGTCGGTTGGTGTTTGCCTGAAAAAGCAACTGCCTTAAGACGGTAAAAAACGATTGTTTTGGGGATATTAGGCTTCAAAAAGGAGTTCAAGGGATTTGAGCGGTAACCAGGTTCGATCCAACTGCCGATCCTTTGCGAAAGATAATCAATACGCTCAGGCAGATTTTTGAATTCAAAGTCTTCCTTGAATGTTTTTTTATATACTTTGCCATCTTTCACTCTGGTGACGTGCGCGATGATCTGCCCATATTTAAGGACTTTTTGAAAGCTGCCGCCGATCAAGATGTTGGTAAAAGCGTTGATGGGCTTGGTTTTTTTCGTTTTGAGGTGCCAAAGACGAAGGGCGCTGTCAGAGTTGAAATGCCAATCAGTGTTGTTTTTATAATTCGCGGTTAAGCGGTCTTTGATATAAAACCCGATCCAGTCTTCATCGGAACTCATCCGGCTATTCACAAAGGGTGGGATGGCCACCGTTTCGGCCGCGATGACAACCTTTGAAAGAAGCAAAAAGAACAGCAATAAATACCCTATTCTCTTACTTGGATCGGCTAGGCCCCATGAGACGAAATTCATTCATGCGGGTGGTGATAATGCGTTTCATTTTGCTCGTGGATCGGCTCATCGATGATCTGAGGTTCTTCTGGATCAACCCCGGGTTCATAGTGCGGCTGTGACTCCTGAAGGGGTTCCGGTTGTTCGGGAGCCCGATTAGCCACAGGCTGCTCGGATTCATGGTAAGACTCCTGTGGCTGGCTATGCTCGCTTTCATGGTATTGTTGATGAAACGTTTCTGCCGGCGGCTCAGGAACCTGTGCTGCTTGGGGTGGTTGCAGGGATTGAGGTTTGACACTCTCTTCCTTATCATCCATCTGCTCAAAGTTTTGAAGAAGCTGTTGAAATTTTTCTTCGTAAACCTTTTTTTCCTCTTCCAACTCACGCACCCTATTTTGGAGATAGTTAATTTTTTCAACCGCACCCCTGATCTTATTTTCCAGTTGGTGAATAATTTCCATTATTTCTCCTGTTTATGTAATTAATGAGGGTTTTTATAATTTTTGTTTTAAATAATACTGTTTGATAACTTTTGTCAAAAGGAAGCGCAAGAAATTTATGAAGTAAATTGAATATCCAAAGTTTTCAACATCGAATCATTGTATTTTATGGGTATGAGAGTTCTCATCTCGGCCAAGATTCCTCCAAGCAAAGCCTCGGTTTTCTGTCTCTTAAGCTGATTTTCCAGTTCGACCAGTTTGCCGCTATCAGGTTTGATTTCCTGAAAACGGACTTGGCTTACGTGAACCAGAAACCGGCGGTTATTGTCCTTTAATAGTTTGACTTCACCTTTTTTCAGCTTGTAAAGATCATCTAAAAAACCGGCGCCAACTTTCAGTTCATTGGAAGTTGCCTGCGAAATCTTCAAAGTCGCCTTCAGCGGTTTGGTTTTGTGCTTCTTCGCACTTTGAAAAAGATCATTTTTGGTTTTGGTCTGCTCGGCTAATTTCATAGCCAAGTCATTTAACAAATTGTTTTTCTTGTCGCCGGTAAGCTTCATTTTGATCTGCTCCTTGACTTCATCAAAGGGCCTGACAGAAGGGTCGATGATCTTGGCGATCTCATAAACAATTGTTCCCTGGCCGCTGGGGAGTTCATAAAAACCCTTATCGTTTAATCCCTTGGCGGATAAGTTTTGGTACAGCATATAGGAAAAACCGATAGTTTCAAGGTTCGTCTGCTGATCGAAAGCTTCTGTCCTAAGAACCTTTTTTTCCAGAGACTGGGCTATTTGATCGAAGCTTTCGGTTTGGATTCGAGTTTCAATTTTTCTAACGAGATTGCCCAATCTTCTCTTCCCCTTAATATTTTTGATCTTCTCAGTGATCGTTGTCCTCGCTTCCTTGAAAGGGATTGTCCGGGCAGGTTGCTTCTGGATCAGCTCAACGATATGATATCCAAAGTTGGATTTGAATGGTTTTGAAATCTGACTTGGTTTTAGGCCTGAAACAACCTGATCGAATTCTTTGACGAAGGTTCCATATTCGGCCCAGCCTAAATCTCCGCCCTTATTCTTGGAGCCTGGGTCTTCGGAGTATTTTTTAGCCAATTTGGAGAATTGCTTTTTATTTTCCTGAAGTTGCTTATAAATACCTTGAATTTTAATTTTGGCGGCCTTGACGTCGTTGGAGTTCTCGTCTCCTTGAGCGCGGATGAGGATATGCCTTGAATGGTAAGAATCTTTCTTTGTAAATTCCGTATCCTTGTTTTTATCGTAATATCGATCGATTTCCTTGTCCTTGACTTGAACTTTACTTAGAACCTTATCTAAATCCAACTGGATATAGTTTAAAACAAATTGGGTTGCCTTTTTGAATTGATCGCTGTTTTTCTCGTAAAACGTTTTGACTTCCTCCTCGCTGATTTTGATGGGTTGAGTGATCAGGGAGGGCTTCATTTCGATGTAATCGATTAAAACATCAGTCTCCTTTCTGCGAATCTCATCTTGCAGGTATTGTTTGCTGATGGTGATGCCATCGCCTAAAAAACTGAAGTATTTGCGCATTAAAAGAGAGTCTCTTAGCTCCTTCTCATAGACAAGATTGCTGATGCGGTTTTGCTTCAGCATATCCTGATATTTCAATTCATCGAACCTGTTATCAGTTTGAAAAGTCGGGGTATTGTAAATGGCATCGGCCAGTTCCTGGTCTGTTACGGTAAGGCCGTTGACCTTGGCGCTTTCCAGCAATAAAAGGTTGTTGATCAGTTGCTGCAATATCCGGCTCTTAAGGTTGTTGGATTTGATGACTTGATCGGCGTTTTTACCATAAGAGCGGCGGATGTTTTGTTCGGTCTGCTCGTAGGCTCTCTGGTAGTTCTCAAGCTTGATTTCGTTGCCGTCGACATCAGCGATGACGTTGACACCCTGATTGGTGAAGGTAGAAACTCCAAAACCTACCATCACAAGGGAGACGATCGCGACAATGAATTTAACAATAAATGATTGAATATTATTTCTAAAAAAACTTAACATAGTCCTTTATTTTCAACTGTTAGATAAATAATTATAATGGGACAGTCGGTCTAATCGACCAGCCTATCCAAAATAAGTCCGAAGAAAGTCTTATTCTCATGGCTACAAAAATACCATCCAAGATGATTATGACATTGAGCGCATAGAGCAGTTTGCCAGGAAAAACCCTGAAACCAACTCCAATCGTAATTGCGGTCCCCCAATTCGAGACAGCCTTCTGCCTCCAAAAAACACCCGATTTCAAAGACGATTCCCGAAGGATTCAAAAAAGTATGTTGAAATCCGCCTTGGATTTCGGTCTTGAATTGCTCAGCCGTGATTTTGTGGCTGCAATAAATACACAACAGATACTTCTCTGTTCTTTCCTCGGTTTGCTCCCTGGTTACCGGTTCCAGCGATAATTCGGTTTGGTGCTTTAAAAAAATCTCATTTAACGATCTGAGTTCGACTGATTTTGCCGGGCGTATCGTCCAAAGAGGAAAAGGTTTCATGCGCTCGTTAGCTGGTTTTTTCACGAAGAAAAATAAAAACACTTAAAGCGGAATCAAAACCTGAAACTTCTTTTAAACATTAAGTAATAAAAAGAAATTATTCAATCCAAAAGAGACAAAATAAATTTTAAAAATATAACACTCTCAATGATGCTCCGAACACTCAAAATAGAATGAAAGGCCATAGAAGCAACAAACTATCCTAACATCAAATAGCGAATTAATCCACGGGTATATTTTGAATTGAATGTTACAGCTATTTTAATGAAATAGCAGTTGCCCGATAAATAAAAAGGTTTTAGATTATTTTTATAAGTCGGGATTAAAAACCAAACTCTAATGACTATTCGAAGCCATTTTGCGGAAAATTGGAATCCTATATCTTCCCGACCCACATGGGGTTGGGAATCGTTTCGGTTGTTTGCTGATATGGGGGGATGTCTAATAGTCCTAATCAGATAGCTTATTCTTTATTTCATGAGCCTAATAATACAATATATTCTGGTTTTTTCGTAAGATGAAAGAGGTCAATTCGGATCGTTTGATCAGTTTAAATCAGTACGACAAGATATACACTCTGGGACCAAGAGGAACCTTCAGTGATCAGGCGGCGGAACTGGTAGGCGGAACAAGGATTAAAGAGATCCGCTATACGACCACTCTACCGCAGATCGCCCTAGAGGTGGAAAAAGATGAAAAGGCCTTGGGTGTTATCCCAGTCGAGAATTCTTCATCGGGTGTGGTGGAACCGGCTCAAGACAGCCTGGTTGAATCTAACGTGGTCATTATTTATGAATTGATGGTTGAGGTAAGCTATAGCCTTGTCTCACATGTTCCTTTGGATGAAATCACCGCTTATTACTGCCACTCGGTCGCGTTTAACCAGACGATGATGTTTGCCGCCAAAACCATTCCTGGGGCGGAAGTGATTTTTTCCAAATCCAATATTGATTCAGGAAAGCAGTTTTTAATCAATAGCGACAATAGGGTCGCCGCCATTATTCCAGAGCAGGTAGCCAGAGACAACGAGGAATACCGATCCAAAATCATGGCTGAAAAAATCCAGGACTATAAAAAAAACATCACCCGCTTTTTCGTGGTGAAAAAAAGGCCAGACGATCTCAAATACGATTTCACCAAAAACAAGACTTCCATCTTCGTTGAACTGCATGACGATCGGCATTCCCTGCTTTTTGATCTTTTAAGGGAGTTTCATGTTTTCGGGATCAATCTTTGTCGGCTAGAGTCAAGACCTTCAAAGCTGATGCACTGGAGATACACTTTCTATATGGATTTTTACAATAATCACCGTGTGGAAATGTGTCTGGCGGAATTAAAAAAACAAGATATCGATTTTCGCTATCTCGGGAGCTACGATCACATTGTCCCTTTTCAAAAATGACCGTTTTAATAAAGTAATAATCACGTTTACCCACAAGGGTTTTAATAGAAATTTTAACAGAACTGACAGATGATTCTCACCTGGAACGTGGAACCGGAACTGGTAACGTTCGGCTCTTTTGCCATTCGCTGGTATGGAGTTTTGTTCGCGTCATCGTTTATTGGCGCGTCCTATCTCATGAGATGGTTTTTCATACGGGAAAACAAACCTGAAAAATACGTCGAAACCCTTTTGATCTATTCGATTATCGGAGTGGTTGTTGGAGCGAGACTGGGGCACACCCTTTTCTATGAGCCGGGTTATTATCTGAGTCATCCTTTGGAGATATTAAAGATTTGGAAAGGTGGACTGGCCAGCCACGGAGCAGGGGTCGGTCTGTTTACCGTGCTTTACTTTTATTCTAAAAAAGTTCCTGGCCAATCTTATTTATGGATTCTTGACCGAGTATCCATTGGTGTCGCAAGTTCCGGGGTCCTGATTCGGTCCGGCAATTTTTTTAATTCCGAGATCATCGGGAAACCGACCGGTGGAGACTGGGGGATTATCTTTAAAAAAATCGACTCGCTGGCCAGGCATCCGGCTCAGTTGTATGAAGGGATTTGTTATTTGATGATTTTTATTTTTTTGATGGTTTTATATAAAACACCTGGCATAAAGGAAAGGAAAGGCCTACTGCTGGGTATTTTTCTGGTGGCGGTTTTCACCTCAAGGTTTTTTATCGAATTTTTCAAGGAAAACCAGGTTGGCTTCGAGGAGGGGATGTTTTTGAATATGGGGCAACTTTTAAGTATCCCTGTTATCTTGCTCGGTTTGGGCTTTATCCTTATTCAGTTTATAAAAACATCGGCAGTGCCGACTGTTGAAAAGACTTCTGAGCCTGTCAAGATTAAAAATCCACCTAAAAAGAACAAAAAGGGTAAGAAAAGGCAGAAATGACCATCATCATTCCAAAATATTACCACGCGAAAGAGGCGCTGGAGTCAAACAACATCGTCTGCATCGATGGTAGCGACGCTTTAAGGCAAGATATTAGACCCTTAAGAATCGGGATTTTAAATATCATGCCCAATGTCCAGGGCTATGAGTTCAATCTGCTTCATCCTCTCGGTAAATCGATTCTCCAGATAGAACCGGTCTGGATCAAGCTAAGTACTCACAATTACACCAGTTCCAGCCAGGAGCACCTTGAAGACCTCTATATTACTTTCGACAAGGCCATTTACAATCAAAGTCTGGACGGACTGATCATCACCGGCGCGCCGGTCGAGGAACTGCATTTCGAGGATGTAATCTACTGGGAGGAAGTGCAGAGGATCCTCATCTACGCGAGAAAAAATATCGTCTCAACTCTTGGGATTTGCTGGGGGGGGATGGCTTTATCCAAGATGATCGGTATTGAAAAGATCATTTACGACAAAAAACTTTTTGGAATCTACCCAACGAAAAATCTGGCTCACGACCATAGTATCGTGGGGGACTTGGACGATTGTTTCTATTGTCCCCAAAGCAGGCATGCGGGCTACGAAGACCAGACCCTTGAAAGCGAAAGGGATATCGGAAATATCAACCTGTTGGCCTACTCAGAAGAAGCCGGTTATACGATTTTTGAGACCACGGATAAGCGGTTTTTAGTGCATTTGGGCCACCCGGAATACAATGCGGGCAGGTTGGTGGAGGAAAGCTTGAGAGACCGCCTAAAGAAAAGAGACGATGTTTTGGACCCGGTGAATTTTAATCTGGATAACCCCATTAACAACTGGAGGTCGCAAAGGTTCGTTTTTTTTAGCCACTGGATAAAATACATTTATCAGGAAACAAGTTTTTAATTATCGGGATTGAGATTCCGAGTGTTTTTTAGATTTTCTCCAAATCCTCTTTTAAAAGCCAAACCAATTCCCCTGTGCCAATTTCAACCTTCCACCAGTCACCCTGCCTTTCCAATACGCTGAATTCGGTTGCTTCTATCAGGTTTTGCTCAAAGAACCTTTCATAACTCAACCCTGGTCCTTTTCTTGCGTCGGAGTCTTTGGATATGATAACGCCCCGGTCGGTCAGATTGTATTTATATAAATCCAGACTCAATGAGCCGCCGAGTCCGATCGTTAGGATGACCAGTGCCCAAAGTGCCACCCTGAGCTGGAAAAGGTATTTAAAAATCGAGATGATCATAAGCGCCCAAATCAAAGAAAAACAACCCAACAGGAACCATTTTTTTTGGGTCAGATCCATCAGGTAATGCCAGAAAAAAAGGCTCTTGGAAACCCCATGCAACCAGGAATCGGAAGTCGGAGTGGCATTTGTCTTTTCTAAAAGTATTTGAATGTTGCTTTGAAGTTCAGGGTAGTTGGGGATGAGTCTTTCGGCTCTGCGGTATTGAACCAAGGCCTTCCCCCATTTTTCAGCCTGAAAGTAGGCGTTGCCGGCATTATAGAACAAATAACCGTTTTTGACGCCGCCTTCTTCGATGAGAGCTTGGTAGATTTCGGCGGCTTTTAGCATGGATTTTCTTTTTACGGAGTCCTCTTCTTTTAATGCCTCTGAGTAAGCCTCCTGGGCTTCCAAAAAAAGCTGCTTCTTATCGAAATCCGGTGCCGCGTTCACAAATATCGATCCAGATAAAAAAACCAATATAACAGTGAGCGCGAGATTATAATAACGAGTGTTGATCCTCAGCATTTTCAAGTTCCAAAGCAAATCATGTTTAAACTACCTCAGGCCACGACATATCCGGATAAAATCTGTTTCAGCAAAATAAGCAGGCATTCGAGAGTGGCCGGTTTCGCGGCATTGGCTTTAATGGCCATTTCCGTATCAATGATCAGATTAAAGGCATCGATAAGTTGTTCCTTAGAAAAAGAAATTTTAATTGAGTCCGATGATTTAGGTTGATCTTGATTGCGCAACCTATCTTTTCTTCCTTCGAGCAGATAGAAAAAGTCAAGTAGCCATTGAGCTAAAAATTCCAGAAAGTAGAAATGCTGCTCCTTTTTGATCCACTTTTCGATCTGTTGGGCATGCTCGACGAATTGCTCTGTTGTGATACTCTCAAGCATCCGTAGGACCTGTATCCTCATGACGTTTAAGTAAGTAGCGTTTTGAGTTAGATCTTTGCGGATCTGCCCGTTGGAATAATTCAGAACGAAATTTAAGTCGGCCTCGGTCAAGGAAAATTTCCCGGAAACAATCTCCCTTAGTTGCTCGGTGTTTAAAGGAGCAAAAGGGATTATTTGGCATCGTGACAAAATAGTCTCGATTAGGAGTTGAGCGTCCCAAGTGGTCAGAACGATCAGGGTGTCTATGGGTGGCTCCTCCAGCAATTTTAAAAAACTGTTGGCAGATTCCAGATTCATCTGATGCGCGTCTTGGATCAGTACCACGCGTTTTTTCGCGTAAACCGGTCTTAGGCTTAATTTTTCGATCAGTTGCTGTATTTGAGCGATCTGAATGAATCTGGTCTTGGGTTTAACACAGATGAAATCTGGATGGGAGTTGTTGTTAAACATCCTGCAGCTCTCGCAAGGCCGCTTGCTTTCCCCGCATTCGCAATTGAGCATCTGCGCCATTTTCTTAGTGACCAGACTTTTGCCAATGCCGCTAATACCAGTAAAAAGAAGGCTCGATGGGACATGGTCGCGCCGAAACGTTTTCACTAAACGATCGATCGTTTCATGGTGACCGATAACTTCATCAAATAAAGAGCTTTCCATTATCATTTATGATTTGGTCTGTTTGACATCCCTTTGTATCGATAAACAAGTGGTACAATTTCCCTCATCATGGGCGGGAATAAAGGGATTTCGACTTGCCCCGAAATGACTAATAACGCCCGTTAATCGCGACTAATGAAATAATTGCTAATTAGCAAGTTTACGTTCTAGGATTTCAAAGATTCTTTCATGAATTTTATCCTGGGTTTCAAGACCATCCAACAATACGAATCGGTCAGACTCCTTTTCGCTGATCTCAATGTATGCCTGATGAATTCTTTGAAAAAAAGCAAGGTTTTCGTTTTCGAATCGACAGTTCTGCTGGTTTAAAAGCCGATTGCGTAAGTGTAATCTCTTTTGGGATTCTTCCGGAGTAATCAAAAGCAGGAAAGTCACCTCAGGTTTAATAAGAAATTCTATCTCCAGCGGCTTGATCCAGTCCAGATCCAGTCCCCTTCCAGCGCCTTGATAGGCGACGGTAGCATCGTGGTAGCGGTCTAAAAGCACAATTTTGCCGTCTTGCAGGGCAGGTAGGATCGTTTCTCTTAGATGCTGAATCCGGTCAGCCAGATAAAGCAGAAGCTCGGCCTCAGGCTGGAGTTTACGGTTATCCGGGTCTAACAGGATTTCGCGGATTTTCATTCCCGTTGAGGTTCCCCCTGGTTGTTTCGTTTTTAATACAGCATATCCCAGCTTGATCAACCTCTTTTCCAAAAGGGATATTTGGGTAGATTTCCCGCTGGCGTCGATGCCTTCGAAGGTTATAAACATGGTCTTACAATCTCTGGATATCAGCTCCCAGCAACCGGAGTCTTTCATCGATTCTTTCGTATCCCCGATCAATCTGGTGGATGTTGTGGATTTCGCTGACACCATCTGCGCATAGAGCGGCGATCAAAAGCGCCATTCCAGCCCTGATGTCGGGGCTGGTCAAAACGGTTCCACGTAACTTGGACGGACCGACCACGACCGCGCGGTGAGGGTCGCAAAGGATGATTCTGGCACCCATGCTGATCAGCTTGTCTACCCAAAAAAGGCGGCTTTCAAACATCTTCTCAAAGATCAGCACCGTCCCGTTACACTGGGTTGCCACGACCGTCATGATGCTGGTTAGATCGGCCGGGAACCCGGGCCAGGGAGCATCGTCGATCTTTGGAATCGACTGATCGACATCGTTTTTTATCATTAGGTTCTGTTTGGCCGGGATGATTAGGTCTTTGCCTGATATTTTGGTTTTAACTCCCAGGCGCTCGAAATAATTAAGGATTTGACCCAAGTTATGAAAGCCTGGGTCTTCAATGGTGATTTCACTTTTGGTGGTCGCCGCAAGGCCGATGATGGAACCCACCTCGGTATGATCGGGCTGTATGCGGTGCTCGAAACCTTTCAGGGATGAGACCCCCTTGAACTTTAGGAAATTACTGCCGATTCCTTCGATACAGGCTCCCATGCCGTTGAGCATATGACAGAGTCCTTGAACATGCGGTTCGCAGGCGGCGTTATAAATGGTGGTGGTTCCCTCGGCCACGACCGCGGCCATGATCAGGTGTTCCGTCGCCATGACGCTGGCCTCGTCCAGGATAATATCGCTTCCTTTAAAGCCCCCTTTGAGTGTCACCAGGAAATGATCCTGTTCCTTCTGGACCTTGACGCCGAGCTTTTCCAACCCGGTCAGATGGGTATCGAGCCTGCGGCGCCCGATGGAGTCGCCTCCGGGGATATAGATTTTGGCGGTATGAAAGCGATAAAGCAGAGGAACCGCAAGCAGGAAGGACCCCCGAATGGACTCGGAAAGGTTTTTATCGGGCTCAGAGGATACCAAAACCGACGAGTCGAACTGATAGCTGCTTTCTCCCTTGAAACTGATGGTGACACCCAGTTTTTCCAATATCGCCTTCATTTTTTTGATGTCGCCGATAACGGGCAGGTTGTGGAGCGTTATCGGCTGATCGGTAAGCAGGATGGCTGCCAGAACGGGTAAAGCCTCGTTTTTATTACCGGCGGGTTTGATTTTACCGCTGAGTCGGTTACCGCCCTTGACGATGAACATGTCCATAAAAAATCACCTTTTGATAATTATTTTCTATAATCTTTTTATAAATCGAAATCAAATTCAACGCAAGCCGCGGTTTGCTTTCGGCAATGTCAGTTTAAAATTAAGGTATTTGGCTGAAAGATTGATCAAATCTCTTGTAACCGACAGGAAAAAGACATTATAATGATTATATCGGTAAATACAATTGACAGGTTGGAGAAATGCTTAATTTCGAAGCTATATTATTGATTATTAAAAGCCTAATAGCCGGAATTGTCGTGGTTTGTTCGTTTCTTTACGTCATCAAACCACTTCTAAAAAGTCTTTCAGACCATTCCGGCTTGCTTCAACCGCCGAAGGGGTCTCACCTTTACGAATCCATTGAGCGGGAACTGGAAATAATTCCCGAAGAATCATCGAAAAACCCGATTGACCGATTAAAGATCATCCAGGAAGCCAAAAAAAACTATCCAAAAACCACTTATCTGGTCCGGGACTGGATCAACGAAAAAATTAGGACCTGAATAATTTTTACATTTGGGGTTTGTTAGCGGATAAATATAATAGAATTATCCGGCTTTGTATCAAACCTCTTCCATTCTGGGTTTTAGAATCTGCACCAGTTTGGTGGAGGATTCCAGGATCACTTCGGTTTGAAGCTCCTGGACATCGCTTTGAGGTCTGGAACTGCTGAGTGAGTCAAGTTTCTTTTGGTATTCTCCGGTTTCCACCACGAGCATGCGGATATATTTTCCGAATATGCCGGCCATGCTCTGAAATAACGGAACGATCTGTCCACCGGCCCTAATCAGGCCGGTTGTGATATCCTTGAAATCGACAGTGAAATTGTGGTCTTTTAGTCGAACAGCTGATTTGGCAACCTCAAGGGAGGCTCCTTCAAGAATCTGGTTCAACTCGTTTTGGATGATCTCAAAGGCGGGTTTGGGTACGTCTTGATCCCGATCCTTTCGGATGTTGATTTGTTCGACCGTGTTGATGATTTCGCTTAAGACGTACCGCCATTTGGTGTAGGTCTTGTTTCCTCTTTCTTCGATGGTAAGGTCGGGGTTTACCTGCTTCATCTGGATAAGGATGTGGTTGTAGATCTTTTTAGAAATCTGATTGGAAGCCAGTTGATTCTCAGCGGCCAACTCGAGGCCGAGCATGCTTTTTAAAAGCTCAGATATCCGGATGTACTGAACTTGGGAAATGCTGGTTTGGGTCGTCTCGAAAGCCTTTACCTTCTTTTCCAAGTTCAGGGTTTTTTCCAGTTTGTGTAAGTTTTCATAAAGGTTGTTTCTTTGATCCAGCAGGATTCCTATATGCTCTATGAGTTTGTTGATGAGCCACTGCATCCAGGGCAGATAGCTTTTCTCAACGAAATCCGGGTTGTTGGTTTTGCGCAGCTCCCATGGCAACTCAACGCTGGGTAGCATGATCATCACAAAGGACAGGTCGATTTGGTCGGTGCTTTTCCGGTCAGGAAAAACAAAAGACCATTTCTTGGGCTCTTCACCCTCGACCGGTTCGATTTCCCACCCTGGTCCGCCGACGATTTGTCCCGGTTTAATCGTGCCGATGAAATCATTACCATACTTCACCCTGATATTTTCAGATAACGGGATCCAGTAATGCTTTAAAAACTCCTTATGAGGAGCTAAAAATCCAGGACTGCCTTCGCATAAAAACAGTTTTTCCTGAACGGCCCTGAGTGGGAGAGACTGACGGATATTTAGGGCTTCGACCAGAAAATTAAATGATTTTTCCAGGGCTTGGCGGATCTGGCCCGAACCTGAGGCTTTAACGAGGTCGAAAATGGTCGGTACGATTCCCTTTTCATAGATGAATTCACCCAAGGGACGCGGAACTCCGTCCTCGACCTTTCGTTTGAAGGACGGGACACCCTTCCTGATCACTTCGATCTGCTTGGCGATCTGGACAGGGTCGATCTCTTTTTTCGATTTCGATTTATCCATGTCACCGGAGACCTTGTGCGCCTTATCCAGAAAAGCCTGCATGCGAACGACCGATGAATTAAACTGGTTTTCGCATTTTGCGGCGATCAGTGCCGATTTTTGGGCGACTTGAGCCTGTATTCTCCTGGGGTGTTTTAGTTGAAACAATCTTTGAAACGAGTCAAGGTAGTTCTTAAGGGTAAACTGGTTGGCGTGCTCACCCTTGCCGAAAAAATCGTTGATTTCGTATTTATCAGACTGCCCGGAATTGTTGGCGATTTTGAAGTTCTTCTCGACGTTTTTAAGCATCCCGTTGAGCCTCATTTGATAATTCCGGGGATTGAAGAGTTCCAACTCTCCCAGACTAACTGGAAGCTTGTCGTCCGGAAGAACTTTACTGATCGAGGTCCCGACCTGAGCCAGCCAATTGCGCCACAGGAGATGCTTGCGGACCAGGTAGTCCTGGTCGGTTCCCTTGAATTTTTGTCTGGGAAACCGTTTAACCAGAAGTTTGGTGAAAATTTCACGAAAGGTGATAATGTTTAAGGGAATGGACTCTGGCCAATTAAAACTGAATTCTTTGGCCAGATGTCTTTTGACTTCGTTCCAGACGTTACTGTCCCAACCGGCGTCCTTTTTATTATCGATGATTTTCGCAAGGAGCTGGACATTTAAGAAACTTAGGGTCGTGTTGACTTCCTCCCAAAGGTTTTTTTGAAGATAAATGAAGTCAAAAAGCCGGTTTTGGATACCCTCGAACATGTAGCAAAAAATACCGACTTCCTGGGTAAATTCTTTATCGGAGATATTTTTGTTATTAAAATCCCGGATAAAGAGACCCATCGGGATTTTAATAACCAGACAATTTTGTTTTTCGGCGACGCGGATGGTGGCGGCACGGGTGGAGTGAGGCTCCACGATGCCTTTATCCCCCAAAAGCGCGGGAGACTCCATTTGGACAATAATCTGGTCATTCACCAGGACATCGACCGAATTTTGACAAAGCAGAAAAGGTCTTTCCCTGTT
>Ga0224496_10000561_pt1 | contig 25728 bp, 23 predicted proteins | sample SF_Jul11_sed_USG_2_FD_168127 | JGI IMG/M metagenome (GOLD analysis project Ga0224496, IMG submission 168127) | Sediment microbial communities from San Francisco Bay, California, United States - SF_Jul11_sed_USGS_8_1 | ecosystem: Environmental > Aquatic > Marine > Sediment | place: USA...
GCGACGCTACAACGAACACGCCCAGCACCACCAGGTAGGCAGATCTGGCAGCGGTTCCAAGTTCGAGCAGCGTGGCCCATCCCGCCCACAGGCCAACCACTGCAGCCCACACCCCATTGGCGGTAATGGACATCGTCATGAAGGAGAACCACGACCAGGACCCGCCGATCGGGACAGTCACAACCTTGCGTTCTCGGAGTGGGAACAGATAGGCGTTTTCGAGATCTGCGCCGACGAGCACGCCGTCGGCTCCACGGTCGTTGAGAAAGCCCTCGAGCGCTTCGGCGTAGTGTCGGGCCATGATGAGATAGCTGGCGTCGAAGGCGGTTTGGGTGGCCCCCCAGAGGCAAACAAACGGGACGACCAGGAACAGTTGGGGAATCCCCGACCAGCCCAGCGCCAGCAGGCCGACGACGACTAGAAGAACAGTGCGGACGTCGTTGAAGAACAAGCGGTGATACATCCCGATCATTGCACGCATCCGGGCAAGTTGGCGGCTGGCGTGATCCGCCGCGCTCATCGATTCCGAGTTCATGCGTCCGCCAGCCAAACCGCCGCCGGTTCCTGATCAGACACCACGACTCCGCCGACTGGCTCGACCGTGAGGGCAAGTACGGCCACACTTCCTTCGATACGCAACGGCGTCAACCGCGGATCCGGTCCAAGCACGGCCGCACTGATGATCTCACCGTCAACCACAGCCCACAACTGGTAGGTCAGCCCCTCCGGCAATGGAGGCAGCGTACTGTCGGCAAGGAATGCGTTTCCGCTGGGCTCGATTACAAAGGTGATAGATCCGGTCTCGCCGGAAAGTACTGCCTGGACAGAGGTGGGATCACCCAACGCAGCCGAGACCAGCCGATCAGGGGCCACCTGGTCGAGTTCGCGGTTCTGACCGTCGATCTCAATCATTTGCCGGGCGACCGTCGCTTCCAGATCGACGACTCGGCGCTGCTGGATCACGACTACTCCACTAAGCGCGACGACGGTAATGGCTGCGACCAGGCCAAGCCAAGGTCGGGGTCGAGTGGCCACGGCAACTCCGTGGGACCGAACAGAAAACAATATCCTCGCCCAAAGGGATCGGGGCGCCTGGGTCGCCGGAACAAACTCGGAGGCGACTTCCAGGAACTGACCGACTTCTGTGCAGCACATCGTGCATCCGTCAAGATGGGCCTCGATCAGGCCCCGCTCGCGTCGGTCTACGGCATCGAGAGCGTACGCGCCAAGGAGTCCAATGATCTCGTCGTGCTCCATAAGGGGCCTAGGCGGTAACGATACCGAGCTGACCCATCGACTCCTGGAGCCGGCTGAGTCCACTACGAATCCTGCTCTTCACCGTTCCCTCGGCCATCCCGAGGTGGGCGGCCACCTCCCGGTACGTCAAACCACCGAAGTAGGCGAGTTCGATCACGTCCCGTTCCCGCTCGGGGATGGTTGCCAGGGCTGTCCGCACTTTTGCTGCAACGGTCACTTGCCAAACCTCGTCATCGACATTCGGGACCGAATCGGATTTCAAGAGCGCGTCCCGTTCTTCACGTATACGGCGCGACGCCTCAGATCGGATGACATCGATTGAACGACTGTGGGTCTTGGCGAGGAGAAAGGTGCGCAGCGATCCGCGGGAAGCGTCGAAGGCCTCGGGCTTCTTCCACAACGAAACAAACACGTCTTGGGCGATGTCCCGAGCCATCTCTTCGTCCCGGATGACCCGCTTGGCAAGTCCGAACACCTGACTGCCGTGACGCCGGTAGATCTCGGCCAGTGCCGACTCGTCTCGATCGGCGACGGCCGCGACCAGTTCGTTGTCTTCCAGCGTTCGTTCATCGAGATACAACATCGTCCCCTCTTGGCGTGTGTCATAGTTTTAGCACTAAAACTACTCACCTGTCAAACGGCCATGGCTGTATACTCATCAACATGAAGGCTGAAGTACTCTCACTCCAGGACGCCGCCGACGAGCTCGGGGTCCACTACATGACCGCATATCGCTATGTGCGACTGGGAAAATTGATCGCTGAGAAGTCGGGTGGTGTCTGGGAAGTGCTTCGGTCCGACCTCGATGATCTCATCCAGTCGGGCGGACAACAACCGGCCGCTAAAAGCACTAAACGTTGGGATGAACAGCTTCTGGCCGTTTTGCTCGCCGGCGACGAAGGAGCCGCGTGGCAGGTTGTCGAGTCTGCCCTGGCCTCAGGCCGGGAACCGTCTGCGATCTATTCCGAGATGATCTCACCGGCCCTACGGGAGATCGGGAACCAATGGGAGCGAGGCGAGATCGACGTTGTCGACGAGCACCGCGCCAGCCAGATCGCCACCCGCATCGTCGGTCGCCTGTCGCCCCGATTTCATCGGCGGGGCCGACCAAAAGGCACCTTTATCGTTGCCGCGGCGCCAGGCGACTTCCACACCTTGGCGGTGATGATGCTGAGCGACCAGATTCGTGGTGCCGGCTATCACACCATCGATCTGGGCGGGGCGGTTCCCGTCGAGTCATTGAGGCGCGCAGCCGCCGAAACCCAATCCCTGAGCGCGATCGCCATCAGCGCGTTTCGGCCAGACAACGAAGCTGAGATCCGGGCAGCAATCGCCGCCGCCAGGACCGCGACTGATGTCCCGATCATCCTCGGTGGACCCGCGATTGACGGACCCAATCACGCCAAGGGACTGGGAGCAACTGCCTACGCCGAGGACGTCGACGACGCGCTGGTGGCGCTGATCAGTCACGAAACCTGAACAGCCAGACACGGGCTGGCTAGTCCTAACAACGTGATGCCCCATTGATGGGGCATCACGTTGTTGACGGGTAATTCCTATCCGGCGGCCTGAGAGCACACCGTTTCGGTAATGAGCCGAGTTACCACATAGGGATCGCAGTTGGCGTTGGGGCGTCGATCCTCTATATACCCCTTGCCTTCTTGGGCGACCTGCCACGGGATCCGAACCGAGGCGCCCCGGTTCGACACCCCGTAGGAATACTCCGTCCAGGGAGCTGTTTCGTGGAGGCCGGTCAGGCGGTGCTCGATGTCGGCGCCGTAGTGGTCAATGTGCTCCTCGGCCCTGGTCCCGAGCGCTTCGCAGGCGGCGATGATCGGCTCATAGCTTTCTCGCATCTGCTTGGTGGAGAAGTTGGTGTGAGCTCCCGCTCCGTTCCAGTCACCCTTGACAGGCTTCGGGTCTAGAGTCGCGGCGATTCCGAAGTCTTCGGCGGTGCGGTACAACAACCAGCGGGCCAGCCACAGATGATCAGACGTCGCCACCGGACCCAGCGGTCCGACCTGGAATTCCCACTGGCCGATCATCACCTCGGCGTTGGTCCCTGAGATGGCGATGCCGGCGTCCATGCAGTTCTTCGTGTGTGCCTCGACGACGTCACGACCGTAGATCTCATCATCACCGACGCCGCAGTAATACCCGCCTTGGGGGGCGGGGTAGCCGTGTGAGGGCCAACCATGTACCCGTCCGTCTTTGAAGAAGGTGTATTCCTGCTCTATACCGAACCAGGGTTCAAAGCTGGCGTACTTTTCCTCTGTGGCCACACACGCCGCCCGGGTGTTGCTCGGATGCGGTTCCATATCGACCGTCAGAACCTCACACATCACGAGTACGTCGTCACCACCTCGAATCGGATCGGGGAGGACCAAGACCGGACGGAGTACACAGTCGGAGTTCTTCCCCGGCGCCTGGTTCGTCGAGGAACCGTCAAACCCCCAAATCGGCAGATCTTCTCCCGACGGAACGACTTTGGTTTTTGACCGTAGTTTCGAGGTAGGTATGGATCCATCGATCCAGATGTATTCGGCTCGGTAGCTCATTTAGACCTCACGGTTCTCGGCAATTGCGTGCGTGCTGAAGAAAGCGTCCCAGAGAGCCGTTTCTTCGTCGTTACTCAAATGTGAACGCTGCGTTAACTCACATTGCACCATCAAAACGGCATCCAGCCGGAAGCTCCAGCAGTGGCCGAGTTTATCTCTATTCGCCCGGGTTTCGGGGGAACCGGTTCGGTCGGTTCGCCCGTCGCATCTCGCGCTACCGTTACAAGCCATGACAACCGACAAACAAGCCGAATACGTTCTCCAAACGGTTGCCAAACGCGGCATCCGATTCATTCGCCTGTGGTTCACTGACGTCCAGGGGTTCATGAAGTCTGTGGCCATCAGCCCGGCCGAGCTCGAGACCGCACTCACCGAAGGTATGACGTTCGACGGATCATCGATCGACGGGTACGCCAGAGTCCATGAAGCGGACATGATCGCTCGGCCCGACCCAAAGACCTTTCAGATCCTTCCCTGGCGCGAACCTGACGGCGTCGCCCGGATCTTCTGCGACATCCACCACACGGATGGTACCGCCTTCGCGGGGGACCCTCGCAACGTCCTGCGACGGAACCTGCGGGGAGCCGCCGACCTCGGTTACTCGTTTTACGTGGCCCCGGAGCTCGAGTTCTTTTACTTTGCCGACTCAGGCCCCAATCCAAAGGTCCTCGACCAGGGCGGCTACTTCGATCTCACCCCGCTCGACACGGCCCAGGAATACCGGCGCACCACGATCGAACACCTGGAAAAGCTGGGGATCCCGGTTGAGCAATCGCATCACGAGGTGGCCCCCTCTCAGCACGAGATCACCCTTCGCTACGACGACGCCATGGCCATGGCGGACAACGTGATGACGTATCGGCTTACCGTGAAGGAAGTTGCGCTCGCTCACGGCATCTACGCCACGTTCATGCCAAAGCCGCTAGAAGACCATGACGGCTCAGGGTTCCATACCCACATGTCGCTATTCGAGGGTGGCGAGAACGCCTTCTACTCCGCCGACACCGAGCATGGCCTATCCAAAACGGCCGATGCGTTCATAGCCGGACTGGTGCATCACGCCCCGGCGATGACCGCCATCACCAACCAGTGGGTCAACTCGTACAAACGCCTCGTTGCCGGATTTGAGGCACCGATCTATGCCTTCTGGGCCAGAAACAATCAGTCGGCCCTCGTACGCGTTCCAACCACCAAAGCCGGCAAGTCCTCGTCCACCAGAATCGAGTATCGGTCACCCGATGCGGCCACCAACCCGTATCTGACCTTCTCGGTCTTGCTGGCCGCAGGACTCGACGGTGTTCGCAACGCGATGTCGCTTCCCGAAGAGGTCGGCAAGAACGTGTTTGAGATGAGCAGTCGCGAACGACGCGACCACGGAATCCGACGACTTCCTGAGACGCTGTCTCACGCCCTTGACGAACTCGAGCAGTCCGAGTTGATGAACCAGGCTTTGGGCGATCATGTCTTTGATTGGTTCCTGCGCAACAAACGAAAAGAGTGGGACGCTTATCAACACCACGTGTCGCGCTTCGAACTTGAGCGCTACTTGCCGATCCTATGAAAGGTCTGGCGCTCTTTCCCGAGACTCCGAGCGCCGGATTCGCCGAGGCGCTTCAACTGGCTGCCCTCGAACCGATACTCCTCGGCGTCGAAGACCTTGAAAAAACCGATGAGGCCGCCAACTGGTCGCTGGTCCTTATCGAGCTAGGAGATGAACCACTCCGCCGGATGCGCCATGCGAGGCGCCTCCACGAAGATACCGGCGTACCCATCATCCTCATCGTTTTGAAAGATCAGATCGCTTTGATCGTCGATGAAGATCTGGAACTCGCCGACTTCGTCGTTGTTCCGACCGACCCTCAGGAGCTACGAGCCCGGGTTCGGCGCCAGGTTTCGACTGTGGCCACCGACGAAGTCTTGCGTTACCGCGACCTCGAATTGAACACGGCCACGTATCAGGCGACGATCGGCGATCGTCCTGCCGACCTTACGTATATGGAGTACGAACTCCTCCGCTTTTTCGTCGAGAACCCCAGTCGAGTCTGGAGTCGCGAGCAGCTGCTGTCCAAAGTCTGGGGTTATGAGTACTACGGCGGAGCCCGAACCGTCGATGTGCACGTCCGCCGACTGCGATCAAAGATCGGCGAGCAACGCTCGGCGTGGATCACGACTGTTCGGTCGGTTGGTTACCGCTTCGGCTAGTCGGAGAAGCCCGGCGCGGCAGCTCCAAGCGTTCCACTGAAGGCTTCTCGCCAGCTTGCCGGCATGGTTGCCAGAGCTCGGCGAACCAGCCGATCGACGCCGTCCATCAGGAGGTCGTCCAGTTCGCCACCCAGCTGATGTACGGTCGAAAACCCTCGACCGGCCGCTGAAGCCAAACCCAGCTCCACCGCCAGCTCGACGGCATGGATAGCCGGGGCAGCATTCTGACGACTTCCTGCCTGGGCAATCAACAGATCAATTGCAGGTTCATGCCACTGCACCGCCAGCAAGTCTTCGATCAGTTGATCAGCTGAATGATCAAGGAGACTCCCCCGTTCACATTCGATCAGGTGACCGAGCGCATCACAGGTCAGACGCCACCGGCGTCCACTGACTCCCGGTGGACAGGTCTCAACGGCGTTCGCCAGTTCATCGCCAGCCGCATCGAGACGTCCCTCGGCTACATGGGCTTTGGCAAGCAAATACCGAGCGGCGTTTTCCCAGGCCGGGATCTGGAGGAGGACGACCCCGAGCATTTCCGTTGCGGCCGCTCGGGCGTCCGCTCCGTGGTCGTACATCACTGCTCCTTCGGCCATCGCCATATGGGCGAGGAACACAGGACCGACGTCCCCCGATCGTGAAGCCAATCCCAGCGCACCGGCAGCAGCTTGGGTTGCCTCCTCGACCCGACCGAGTCGGAACAGGCACCTGGATTGCCAGGCCATCAGATCAGCCTTGCGGGCATCGGACTCGTCGACGACCCGATCAATAAGGCGGGCGAACCCGGCCTCGGCCCGGCGGGCGTTCCCCCGATCGAGTTCAACCCACGACTCGTTGTAGGCAGCCAGAAACTTCTGGTGAGGTTCACCGATCTTGCCGAGAACCAACCGGCTCCGTGCTGAGCACAGGTCGGCCTCCACCGGGTATCCGAGCCGATTCAGGACGTGACCCTGCAACGAAAGCAAAGATGCCGCTTTGGCGGGCGCTCCCAGCTGGAGCGCCCGGAGCTGGCCGACGCTGGCCATCCACTCGGCCGCCGCCGAATCCTGACCATCCGACGCAATCTGCGCGGCCCATCCCCAGGCATCGACACACTCGATCCCGTCCGTATACGGAATGGCCTGTTGGAGCGCCTTGGTGGCCAGGTCCGGCCACCCGGCCAGCCGGTGACAGGACGCCAACTGCAGATGTACATGACCCCAGCGGGGGCTCGTGTCTTCCCCCAACGCTCGCAAGCTTCCGATGGTGGCTTCCAGCAAAGGTTGCGCCTCGGACAGCTGCTGGCGGGCCATATAGCGGTCCGCTACTCGGATAAGCGTCGAAACCGCCAGTGCGTGATCCCCGGCGAGAGCAGCCAGGAGTCCGACGGCCGCCTCGTCGGCTACGTCGATCTGACCTTTCCATGCCTCGAGTAGCGCCTCGGCCACCACCGCTCGCCGGGTAGCACCTATCCGGCCGGCCAGCCGGCCGGCCGCCAATGCCGTACTGACCGTCATGCCGTCAGTTGACTCATACAAGAAGCCAGCTCCGACTAGTCGGTCGACCCGATTGACGACCTCCAGGGGCGCCTCCCCGACCAACCGGGCGACTACGCGCAACGGAACGATCGTCCTGGCGATACCACACGCCTCAACGATGAGGCGATCCTCGGGGTCGAGCGCCGACACCTTCGCCCCCAGCGGCAAGGATGGATCAGACGGGAACTCGGCTGCGGTGAAACTGAGCCGGCCGTTCGAGACTGCCACGAGGCCCCGATCGCGCAAGACTTCCAGCAGACGACTCAACTCAAAGGAGTCTCCACTGGTCTGTTCAAAAAGCCAGTCGGCGAACGGAACATCCATGACCTCCCCCAGCTCAGATCTGCTCACCCGATCGATAACCAGATCGACCATGTGCACCGACTCACCGAGCCGCTGCAGCCGTTGGTCGGCTCTCCCTGGCTGAGGAGTCTGGCCGAGAACGACCAACGTTGGCGCGTCTGATCGGAGTCGGGTTCCGAGCATTGCCAAAAAATCCGGGCTGGCAAAATGAGCCGACTGAATGATGAAGACGGATGGATCTTGCGAATCAAGGTCCAATCGCTTGATCAGCGCTCCGGGCGGTTCGGCTTCGAACGCCCTAGTTCGAATTATGGGAAGCCCCGCCGATTGGCTGAGGAGGCCGGCTTCGTCGAGAAGACGCTCAATGCCGGCTTCGGCATCACCGATCAACCGGACAATCATCGAGCCGCCGGAGCCCACCATCGCGACCGCTTCGGCCAGGGCCGCCAGGTGGGGGGTTCTACCTATCAGTGGAAATTTGACCAGATCGGCCGAACTGGTGCCGGCAAAATCCAGTGCCGGGTCCTGATTGAGGATTTGGCTTTCCCGACGCTGCAGTTCCGGCCCCGGGTCGATACCCAATTCATCAAGCAGCAACTCCTCCGCCTCTCGATAGGCTCGTAGCGCGTCGCTCTGCCGGCCACTTCGATACAGAGCCAACATGAGCTGGCCATGGAGCCGCTCCCGATACGGATATCGATCAACGAGCGCCTCCAGTTCGGGCACCAGTTGATCGTGTTCGCCCAACGCCAGCCGAGCCTCGAGAAGGTCCTCGGTAGCGGCGACCCGCTCATCGTTCAGTCGAGCGACCATCGGAGCTGCAAACCCTTCGTAGGCGAAGTCGGCGATGGCTTCACCGCGCCACAAGTCGAGGGCAGTTCGCAACTGGGTGGCCGCCAGACCTGGCCGCCTCGAATCGAGTGCGGCCCGGCCCTCCCTGGCAAGACGCCTGAAGACGGTCGCATCTACGCTGTCATCTGAAACTCGAAGTAAGTATCCGGGTCGTCGAGTAAGAACGATCGAGGGTTTATCGCCGCGAGCGAGATCCGGCTCCAACGCTTTACGCAGGCGACTGACGTAGACCTGGACGATGTTATTGGCGGTATCGGGCGGTTCATCGTCCCACAGGGAGTCGATGATTCGATCCGTCGACACTACTTCGTTGGGATTCAGGAGGAGCAGGACCAGGAGAGCCCGCTGACGTTCTCCGCCCAGCGAAAACGACTGGCCGTCTTCGTCAAAGACGTCAAATGGTCCCAGGAGCTGATAATGCACGCCGGGCGGATACTACCCAGAGGGGGCGGATCTAGGACCGCAGTGCGATCAGTTCGATCTCGACCAGAAAGCCACCCGGCAGATTGGCAACTTCGACAGCGGAACGGGCTGGAGGAGCCTCACCGAAATAGTCGCCATAGACCTGGTTGACGGCCGCATAGTCGTTGATGTCCTTGAGAAAGATGGTGGTCTTCACGACGGCGTCAGTCGTAAGGCCCAGGTCACCGAGAATCGCCACGATGTTGTTCATCACTTGCTTGGTCTGATCGGCCACATCCAATCGGGTGAGGCGATCGTTCGACGCCGGGTCGAGGGCTACCTGGCCGGAAAAGAACACAAATCCGTTGGCCTCGGTAACGGCCGAATACGGACCAAGCGCGGCCGGAGCACTCGGAACCGACGGGATCTGCTTACTCACGAAAAAGAGTTACCGCAGCCGCAGCTCTTGGTGACGTTCGGGTTGTCGATGGCAAAGCCGGCACCCATGAGACCGTCTTTGTAGTCGAGGGTCGAGCCCCGCAGCATTTCGACGCTTTGGGAGTCCACCGCAATCCGGACCCCATCGCGGAATTCCTCGACGACGTCGTCGGGTTCTGTCTCGGCGTCGAAGAACATCTCGTACGAGAATCCCGAGCAACCACCGGGACGCACGGCGACCCGCAAGGCCAACCCGGGGTCGCCCTCTTCGGCAAGTAGCAACGCGAGCTTGCCAATGGCCGGCTCGGTCAGGGTCACTGCCCTGGCTGGCTTGGACGATTTGATCGTGAGGCCTTGCAAGTTAACTCCTTCAACAACTGAACCGACAGTATACGTGCTCACAGCCGCAACGGAACAGCTACATTCGCCGACGGCGTACTATGGCCCGATGCCCACCCGATCCGACGTCCTCGAGACCCTCAAAGGAGTTATCGATCCCGAACTAGGAAGTGACCTGGTCGACCTCGGCATGATTCAGGATGTGCAGGTCGCCGAGGATGGCGTCGTGACGATCGACCTGGCCCTAACGATCGCCGAGTGTCCAATGCGAAACCAGATCGAATCCGACACGGTTCGCAAGGTCGGATCACTCCCGGGAGTTACCCGAGTCGACGTCCGAACCACCGCGATGACCAAACAGCAGCGGGCCGACCTCATGTCCACCGCCAGATTTCGGGTCCGCGAACGGGCCGAACCTACCAAGCTGGCGCCGACCACCCGGGTGATCGCCGTCAGTTCAGGCAAGGGCGGCGTCGGCAAGTCATCGGCCAGCACGAATCTGGCATTGGCCACTTCGGCCCTTGGCTACAAGGTCGGGCTGCTTGATGCCGACATTTGGGGTTTTTCGATCCCTCGCATGCTGAACATCACCGACCGGATCAGTGCCAACGAGGAGCGAAACCTCGTGCCGGTCGAAGCGTACGGACTCAAAGTTGTCTCGACCGGTTTAATCGTGGAATCCGAGGAAACGGCCCTGATGTGGCGCGGTCTCATGCTGTCGAAAGCGCTCGAACAGTTCCTCAAACAAGTCGAATGGGGCGAGCTCGACTACCTGTTTATCGACATGCCCCCTGGAACGGGTGATGTGCAGATGGCCCTCACCCGCCTGCTCCCGCAGGCTGAGATGGTCGTCGTAACCACGCCGCAGCAAACCGCCCAGAAGGTCGCCATCCGGGTCGCTGACATGGCACGCCGCTCGTTCATGCCGGTCGTGGGAGCCCTTGAGAATATGTCTCACTTCGTATGTGATCACGGCCAAACCTACAACCTGTTCGGTTCGGGAGGCGGGGTCGAACTTGCCGAGATGTTGAACGTTCCGCTGATCGGATCGATCCCCATCGACCCCATGATGGTGGCCGGCGGTGACGACGGCCTCCCGGTGGTCGTACACGCTCCGGACAGTCCGTCCGGCCAGGCGTTCCGGCAAGCAACCGAGCGACTTCTCGAAATCGTCCCGCCTGCCCAAGACGAAACGTGTACCGGCCGCATCGCCAAGCTGCTCGAAGCGCTTCCGGTAACTAGTCACTCTGAGTGATCTGCAAACAGCACCCAAGTTAACGCGTCCTCCTGGCCGATATAAGAAGAGAACGTGCCAAAGGAACCAGGGTTCGGCTGGGAGACCTCCGAATGAGATGCTCCTCCTCCTCGGAGCTCTCAGAATTGAATGAAGGACCGACAACGATCGGTCCTTCATTTGTTAACGACTGGAGTTCGGGCCATCGGAGCCGGCTACCCCGCAGCTAGCCACACAGGGATCGGACCAGCGGCGTCGGGTTGACCGCCGACCCTCCCCCGGGGTGATATTCAAAATGGAGATGCGGGACGTTGGCGGGCGCATTGCCGCTCGTTCCGACTGTCCCAATGATGGTACCGGCCGACACGTGCTGACCCGCCGAGATTCCCGACGCGAACGAATCGAGGTGGGCATAGTAAAAGTCATCCCCGGAGTCACCTTTAAACCAGATGGTGATGCCGCCGATGCCGCCGTTGCCCATACGCGAAATGGTGCCGGCTTCGATCGCCACTAGCGGCGTTCCCCGCGCCGCGAGCATGTCGACGCCTTTGTGCGTGCGTCCGCCCGAGCGGGGGGCGCCCCAGGTGTCTGAGAAGGCGACAACTCCGTTGACAGGACAGGTCCGCCCGGAAACAACGACCGGTGGGGGGGCGCCGCCCCCGCCTCCACCGCCGCTGCTGCCACCAGCGGCAATCCGGGCGGCCTCTTCCTTGCGGCGGCGCTCCTCTTCGGCGGCCCGACGGGCGGCCTCTTCCACCTGCCATTGGGCATACAACTCGTTGTACTCCGCCTGAGCCTCCTCGAGGGCCCGGTTCATCTCTTCGGCGGCCGCCACCAGTTTGGTATTCGCTTCGAGTTGGGCTGCTTCTGCTTCGACGAGATCCTGGGCAACCCGGGCAATATCACGCTCAAGGATCGCTAACTGATTTAGCAGCGCCTGATCGTCATCGCTGGCGTCGCGCATATAGGCCAGGCCGGCTTCGATGTCCGACAAGGAACCCGACTCGGTAAATAGAGGGAGATTGTTGGCGAGCGCCCCGATGTACATATCCACGGCCCGTTCGGTGGCCACCACCCGGGTCGCCTCCAGTTGGCGGTCGAGTTCTGCCGCCTGACCCTCGGTTCCGGCAATCAACCACTCAAGATGTTCCGTCTCGGCCAGGGCAGCCTCATAGGCGTCGGCCAGGCCCTGCACCTTGTCGCGGACCGCCAGCAACTCGCTCTTGGCTTCCTCGAGTTCCTCAGGAGTCACTTGTCCCTGGGCGGGAACCGCCACGACGAGCGCCAGCAAGAATGCGAGCGGGTAGAGCCGACGCATCATGAGCGCACCATCGCTACCAGCGTATCCCACAAATCGAATGCCGCATCGTCATCAAAGGTGACCACGCCGTCGTCGGTAAGCTTTCGGAGATGGGCCGCAACCGACAACGCCGCGATTCGGTGCAGTTCCTCGGGTACGTCTCGGTACACATCGGTAACCACGGCCCCCACCGATCGGGCTCCGTTTTCAAGCGCCAGGACGATCTCGTTTTCTCGTTCTCGCCGATGTGAGACGTAGTAGTCGATGACCACGGCCGGATCGTCCATCGCTGGACCGTGTCCCGGTAGCAGCTTCGACAGGGCCATGGGCCGTAGCTTCTCGAGCGAGGCGAGGTACTTACTCAAGTTGTCGATCATGACCGTCGAGCCGCCGATGATGTGATCTCCGCTGAACAGGTTCGTTCCAAGGAGCAGGCAGATGTGGTCATCGCTGTGGCCTGGCGTGTAGACAACTTCGAGGAACTCGTCTTCGACACCAATCCGGTCACCCTCGCCGACGAGGTCCGTTGGCATAAAATCAGGACCGGGGGCAAAGCCGTACACCGGTGCGCCCAATTCGGCACCGAGCGGGTTGGCGAGGGGGGCGTGGTCGGCGTGGGTGTGAGTCACCACCACGCCGACCGTCTCGCGGCCGCCGATTGTTTCGACGATTCGCTCGAAATGTTCGTTGATCACTGGACCTGGATCTATGACCAGGGCGCGTCGGTCACCGCCAACCACGTAGGTGTTGGTGCCTGCCCCGGTAAAAACACCGGGATTGGGGGCGAGAAGATGGGCGATGTTCATGCAGGTCCTGGCGGCAGCCTTCCTGACGTTCTGATCGATTTCTGCAGCGTGACGACCGTAATTGGCACTCTCGAAGGCCGCATGGGCCATTTATAGTGGCGGAATCCCCCGATTTGCGCAACCGCTCCGGAGGGTCGACTCAATGAGTTCCTATCCGGTAGGCCCGCCCTTCACCGGGGCCAAGATTCTCCAGGCGGTGGAAGAAGCCATTCGAAGTCAGGACCCGGTCGCGATCGTCTATGTCATCGGCCGTAGTGAAGTCGAACTCAAGCTTCCATTGAGCGGGGAGCCCGGGAATTCCGAAGTAGCCCGAATCTGATTCGAGGTCATAGTTGGCTGCGAACACATGCGTTGGACCGGCATCGGGTTCGGCTGCCTGCGTCCAGACCGCGGTACCGCGCAGGGTGGTGGCGTCGGGGGGCACCAGCCACCGGGTCGTCGACTGTCCGATCTCCGCCAACGCCTGCTCGGCGTACCCACGAATCGCCGTCACCTTGTCGAACAACCGCTCATTCTCGCCCCAGACATAATCGTCTCCGGACCGCGCCTTCGATGGGTACACGTTGGTGGCCCCGGCCTCCTTGAACACGAAGAGCTTCGTGTAATGCTCATTCGTGGCTGGCGAGTCGTGAACATCCCGTATCTCGAAACCCAGTCCGACATATGACGGCATGTCGGGTATCAGTAGCGCCGTGAACAGCCGAACCTCGTTTCCCCCCCGGTAGAACTCATCGAAGCGCGGATCGTCCTTGTCGGCGGTACCAATCGAGAAGGCGGGTGCGCACTTCCGATGCTGAAGATCGTCAAGATAGCGGCGAAAGCGACGCAGGTATTCGTAGTCGCCCACGACAGTCGACTGCAGGTCGCCGAGCGTCGCATCCGCCAATGACGCATCTAGGTGATCGAGCTCTTCACCGAACCCGAAAACGTCACGGGCCGGCAGAAACGTCTCGGCGAAGTACCCAAACCACGGCACCCTGGCGGACTGCTGGATGTGGGTCTTTACGGCTGCCAGGACGTCGTAGTACTCGTCGACCACATCGGGGACTCCCCCGGGCCGCATCTGCACGTGCGACATGTCGCCTCGCATGAAGTCGAAGTTCCCGACGTGACGAGTTTCGGTGTAGTGGGCACAGACGTAGTCGAACACATGCGCACGAGCCGCGGTGAAGTCGATTTCCCAGTCGGTGTTGGCGTTCAGCGCCTCATATAGCTTGTAGCGAGCTAGCGGTGAAAACACCCGCGACATATGCCCGGGTCTGCTGATCAAGTAATCGGGCCAGGTCAGGCCATGGCCGTCCACCACCGAATGAGTCGGATCTGGATCGACTTCGATACCGCGAAACGGTACGCCCATGGTGGCGGGCACCGGTTCGAGGCCCGCCTGCTTGAGGTGGATGAGAAGGTCGACACGCCGGTTGGTTCGACCGGGAAGGTCCGCGGGGTTGCCGAAAAGCCTACGAAGACGCTCCGACTCGGACATCTCGTACAACTGTTTCGAAGTCGACGGCACCTCGTCGCCCGACAGGGCAGCACCGCTTCTGGCCAGCCATTCGAAAATGGTTTGCTCCACCGTTTCTACCACCGAATCGGAGTGATCGGCGATATGACCGCCCTCGAGCCGCATCCATTCGAACAGATCGGGGGAACCAAGTGCCATCTCCGAAAACCGGTCAGTGTGCGGAATGACATCCATGCCGACCGATTTGCCCATGACGTGCAGAACGTTCGACAACGCCCTGAGCTGTTTGCCGACGTTATCGAGGTGCGGGACGAGTTCTAGCCACTCTTGAGAGAAGAACTCGGTGTTGAGGTTCCACGAAGCCATCCCGTAGAGGCTCTCCACGACACCGGGCTCCCAGATGGGGAGGAGATGGACCGAGTCGACGACGCTCGGAAGTGACAGCGCGTACTTGACGACCCCTCCGTAAGTGCCCACAGTGCGGACGTTGATGCCGACCATGTTCGTCCGGCGCATCCAGGAGCTGTCGAGTTCGCTGGCCCGCGGTGAGGTCACCTCGCCAGGAAGTTCGCCGATCGGCCGTTCCAGGTCGACAGCCGCCGGGGATACGGCAATCCTGATCGCTTCGCCATAACGGCGCTCCAGCACCTCGAACACCTGCGAGAGTGGGGTCTGGATGATCTCCTGCGGCCGAACTCCGACAACAAAGGAGTTCACACCAGACACGAAATCATCCACCGCCGAGTGCGACATCGGATCGCCAACGAAGCCGCTCATCCGAGACCTCCTGGGCGTCGACCCTCCTGGACTTCCTGATCGATTTCTGCCTCGTAGCGCCCGGCTCTGGCACCATCGAGCGCCTCGTCCACCGTTGCGTAGTGGGTCAAATAGCGCAGGTGAGCGGCGGTCGGCATGATCAAAACCAACTCGCCCGATGTCCCCCGTTCCAGCGCTCCGCCAGGAGTCATCCAATCGGCACGAACCAGCTCGCGGCGATCAACAACCAGGTCGGTGTGGTCGGGTGCCGCAACCAGATAGAAGCGCGTATCAAAGCGCAACCCCATCCACTCTGGCGTCACCCAGGTCGACAGATACATCAACGAATCGAGCGAGAAGTCATCAGGGCTTCGCTGCCGGTGCAGGGGCAAACCAGCGACAACCGGTTCCGTCGCCTGGTCCGCCAATACCAGTCCCACTTCCTCGTAGGTTTCGCGTATGACTGCCGCTCTAAACGGATCGGGGGCGAGACGGTCGACCGGATCCACTGTTCCACCGGGGAAGACCGAGGCGCCAGGGACGAACGGAGAGCTCGGTGAGCGCTCGACCAGCAGCACTTCGAGGCCGCCCACGCCGTCACGGACGATGCAAGCTGTGGCGGCCGCTCGTGGGGTGGCCGGGATCACCGGATGGCGCGCTTCTGGACGTAGGTCGAGATTCGCTCACGCACGACTTTGCGGACGGGAGGCGCCATGAGGGAGAACCCGACGACATCGGTCACCAGTCCAGGGGTGAGAAGAAACGCTCCGCCCACCAGGACCAGCGCTCCATCCGCCAGTTCGCCGGCCGGTAATTTACCTTGCTGAAACGCGTCTCCGATAGCCCGCCAGGCGTTCATTCCTTGCTGCTTCACCAAAAAGGCACCGATCAGGCCGGTAACGACCACGATGCCGATGGCAATCGGCCATCCGATCACGCCCGACATATAGACGAGCAGCGCCAACTCAACGGCTGGGATCACGACAAAAAGGACCGGCAACATGGCCCGAAAGCCTAACGGTTACGATTACAGACGATGACGCTCCGTGACTTGCCATCTGTCGATGCCCTTGCCAAACAACTGGCAGGTATCCCCCGCCTGGTGGCAACCGAGATTGCCCGCGCCTCAATCGCTGAGGCCCGCCAGGCCGTGCTCGACGGACGCGATGCCGACGCCACAACGATCGCGGCCACCGAGGCGGGCCGCCTCCGGCGGGCAAAGTTTCGGCCGCTGATCAACGCGACCGGCGTTCTCCTCCACACCAACCTGGGACGAGCACCGGTGCACGACGAGGCGGTGGCGGTGGCTGCGGTCGCAACCAGAAGCTACGGAAACCTGGAATTCGACCTCGACACCGGTGGCCGCGGTGGCCGGGGAACGTACGCTCAAGAACTCCTGGTAGCACTGACGGGCGCCGAATCCGCCTTGATCGTCAACAACAACGCGGCCGCGCTCTTGATGACGCTCGCCGCGATCGGGAAAACCGGCGGGGTGGTGGTCTCGCGAGGAGAACTGATCGAGATCGGCGGGTCCTACCGGCTTCCCGAATTGATGGAAGCCTCGGGGGCCCGCATGGTGGAGGTGGGCACGACCAATCGCACACGAATCGCCGACTATGCGGCCAGGGCGGCCGATGCCAACCTTCTCCTCAAAGTGCATCCGTCGAACTACCGCGTGGTCGGGTTCACCGAGTCGGCCACCAGCAATCAACTCGTCGAGCTCTCCGAACAAGTGCATGTGCCGTACGCCTACGACGTCGGCTCAGGACTCATCGATGAGTCGAGTCCGTGGATCGCCGGCCCACCCCCCGCCTGGTTGCTGGGAGAACCTGGCGTTCGGCAGGAGGTCGAGCGAGGTACCGACCTGACGATGTTCTCCGGCGACAAACTTTTCGGTGGACCTCAGGCCGGGATCATCGTCGGGAATGGCGATCTCATCAAGCAGATCAAAGGACATCCCCTGGCGCGCGCCGTGCGAGTCCCCGGACCGACCCTGGCAGCTCTGGCAGTGATCGCCGAAATGTACCTCGACGGGCGAGCGCTGGAGATTCCGTTCTGGTCGATGGCGACGGCCACCTACGAAGCATTGGAGGCGCGCCTGGCTGCAGTCATCGACGCCGGGATCGAAGGGACCGTCATAGGCAGCGAGTCGCTCCTCGGAGCAGGATCCGTCCCTGGCATGTCGGTACCATCACCGGTTCTCCACGTGACCGGTCCGGCCGATCAGTTGTGGGCCGAGTCGCTGGGACTCGAGCGGCCCCTGGTCGGGCGCCGCGAAGCGGGGAATTTCCTCATCGATCTTCGCTCCGTGGACCCAGCCGACGATGAGGTGGTCGTTTCCACATTGCGAACCGCCGTCGCCTCATGCCAGTAATCGGCACCGCCGGTCACGTCGATCACGGCAAGTCGACCCTCATTGAAGCCCTCACCGGACGTGACCCCGACCGTCTGGCTGAGGAGAAAGAGCGCGGACTCACGATCGATCTCGGCTTTGCCTGGACCGACCTCGGCGGCATCGAAGTTTCCTTCGTCGACGTTCCGGGCCACGAGCGATTCATCAAGAACATGCTGGCGGGTATCGAAGCCGTCGACGTCGCGCTTCTGGTGGTTGCCGTCGACGAGGGTTGGATGCCCCAGACCGAGGAACACCTGGCCGTTCTCGACTTACTGGGTGTCTCGCTCGGAGTTGTCGCCCTCACGAAGACAGACCGGGTGGACGAAGACCTGTTGGAGTTGGCCACTTTGGAGGTCGCTGAGCGGATCGCAGGAACAGCTTTGGAATCAGCCAAACTGATTCCCGTCTCAGCCATTAGCGGTGCCGGACTAGACGAGCTGCGCATCGAATTGCGGTCGTTGGCGGAGCGGGCTGACCAACAGCGCCGACCTGGTGATCCGGCGATGTGGGTCGACCGTTCATTCAGCATCGACGGAGCAGGCACGGTGGTTACCGGAACGCTTCTCGGAGGAAGTCTTACGGTCGGCGAGTCCGTTTCCGTTTGGCCGGCCAATCGATCGGTGCGCATCCGCGGTCTACATAGCCACGAGGAGACGCACCAATCTGTCGAACCCGGTCGGAGAACGGCCGCCAACCTGGTCGGGATCACTCGTGATGAGATCGGCCGAGGATCCCTCTTGACAAACCTGCCATGGCCTACCAGTTCTGCGTTCAGTGTCAGACTCAGGGCTGCCCGGTACGCGGATGCGGTGGGCGAGCGGGGCGCCTACCACCTACATATGGGATCTGGATCCTGGCCGGTCGAACTCCGGCCACTGTCCGCAGCGCCGGCCGGACCTGACGACGGCACCAGCGTCGGCGGGCGCGAGATGGCCGTGTTGCTGAGGTCCGACACGCCACTCCCGGTGCGGGTGGGCGAACGTTTCATCCTCCGCGAGACAGGTCGCCAGTCCGTCGTGGCCGGGGGCCGGATCGTCGATCCTGCAGCACCTCACCGGGCGACCCAAGCCAGCCTGGCGTTCAAGCAGTTGGAGAAGATCCTCGAGGTTGACTGCGATGAGGCCGCCACGATGCTGCTCGATGTGAGAGGAGTCGCCTCGGTGGCTGCGCTGGCCGGGTGGACCGCCGGTGGGCAGCCAGGTAGCGGTTTGCGCTCCGGAGACCTGGTGATCTCGAACGCCCGGGCACAGGAGCTCGTTGATGCGGCCGTGACCACCGTCACCGCATTCCACGAGGAACACCCGCTTCGGGAAGGCATGCCGATCGCCAGCCTGGCCAGCGGCCTCGGACTGGACATCGACGTTACCCGCCTGGTGCTGGCTACCGACCAGAGGATTCGCGACGACGGTTCATCGGTCGCCATCGCTTCGTTCAATGCCGGTCTCACTGATCGCCAGGAAGCAGATCTGGCCGGAGCGATCAAGCTTCTCGATGACGCTGGTTTCAATGTCCCGAAGCTGACCGAACTGGGTCTGGACCGCGAACTCCTTCACATTGCGCTGCGCGAGGAGCGCCTGGTGAGGGTCAGTGACGACTTCGTCTTTCTTCCCGCCCAGCTTGCGGACATCCGGGCCAGAGTCGGCGAGCTATCGAGTCCGTTCGGGGTGGGTGATTTCAAGGATCTGATCGGCGTCTCGCGCAAATACGCAGTGCCGCTTCTGGAGTACTTCGACGCCGCCGGTGTTACGAGACGGGTCGGAAACGACCGGGTTCTCCGCTAGCTGGCCCGGGCCCGCCGATCGACTTCCGTGGTTCCGCCCCAAATTCCGTACGGTTCGCGGATCTCCAGCGCATAGGTGACACAGTCTCCCTGGACCGGACACACGTCGCAGATGGCTTTGGCGCGCGATTCGCGCCGCTCACGCTCGTCCTTCTTCTCGAAGGTACTCGGAGGGAAGAATAAGTGAGAGTGGTTACCCCGACATAGCCCGTGCATTTGCCAGTCGCCAATAGCCAAACTCACAATCTCTCCTCCTCAGTTGCGCCGCGGGTTGCGATCGGAAGCTACCACCGGTGACGGAGGGCCGCCAGGAAAATTTTAGGAGACCTACGGTTGTTTTTCGCGACCTGCCGGCTCAACTTCAAGAAACAAACCCTGAACAGCTGACACGATAACGAGGGAACCCTGGCGGATTCCCGCCTCACGATGGGCCGTGGCGCGCCATCGGGCGCCGTCGACTTCGACCAGTCCTTCCCCGGACAGATCACTCAGCGCGACCCCTTCCGAGCCGATGAGGTGGTCTCGGCCCAGTGTCTGGGTGGTGAATCGAGACCTGGCGACCGTCGACATGGCAAACATGTAGAAAAGAGCGATCCCGATTACCGTGGCAATGATCGATCCTATGCTCGGAGGCATGTCGGGATAGGTACCGGCAATGAAGAACCCCCCGACGGCCAGCAATCCCGTACCGGCATATGACAGGACCCCAAATCCGCCCCGCTGATAGTCAACCGTCAACAACCACATGGCGAAAAGGGTCCAAGGAAGTCCCCAGCCGAAGGGCATAACCGCCAGCCCATAGCCGGCGAGAAGAATCGGAAAGACGGCCGTGGCGGCCGCCAACCCTGGACCGATGGCGTAAAACTCAAAGGCGGCGAAAGCCAACCCGACGACCAGGAAAAAGAACGCGGCATGGGGCGTCACGGCGAGCCGCATCGTGCGGGCCCACACGCTGAGTTCGTTGAACCGCACTTGCTTCGACACCTCCGAGCGAGACTGCCCGTCGTCTCCCGGCACCGGTCGGGCGGTTTCCAGAACAACGGTCCGACCACCCAGATCGACGGCTGCGCCGTCAAGGGAGACGATGAGTGGCCCAAGAGCAGCCTGCACATCGTCCACGACACCCGGGATGGCATCGGTGACCACGATCAATTGGTCGTCATCAGAAGGTCCGGCAGGATCGCCGATAACGGCGCGAAAGGCCCGGCCGATCTCCACTCCCGGCGCGGCCGCGGTGATCTGGGCTGCTTCCGCCAGTCGCAGCGCCGCTCCCTGAGCGGTTGCCGGAGCATCGCCAATCCACGCGACCACCGGCAAAGGAGGGGCAGCGACGAAAGCGATCAATTCCTCGACTTCGGGCGTCAACGCCCCGGGCGAGTCGATCTTGAGGACCACCAGTTCTGAGCCGTCCGCCGCGGCGCGTTCGATGGTCCTGGTAACAAAACTGATCGAGTACGAATCGATGGGTCCCTGCACTTCGACGATGTCGATGATTCCTTCTGGGGCTTGCGCCCCCGCGGGAAGAGCCAGGGCACCAAGCACTAAAACGGGAAGGAGGAGACGTCGCATCGTTCACAATGATAGGAGCCACGCCGGGGACCTCGATCCACGGCACTACAGTGGGCCCATCATGGAAACCATCCTTCTGGTAACGGACAGTCAGTGGGTCCGCAACGACATCGAAGCGGCCATTGTTACGCCGACGACGACGATCAATCAGGTGACCGACCCTCGATCCGTCGTCGAGGTGGCCGGAGAGACTCCCCCATCCATCTACGTCGTCGACATGCAGGTCGGTTCGATGGGAGGCATGGCCATCACCAGGGCAATCAAGGCGGCCGCCAGCAACGGGCAGATTGTTGATAGCCCGGTGCTGCTGCTGCTCGACCGCACCGCTGACGAGTTCATCGCCAAGCGAGCAGGGGCCGACCGCTGGGTCGTAAAGCCGTTTACCGCCCAGGCATTCCGCGCCGCGATGGGCTGATATGCCGTGACCGTAGCTCTTTGGATAGTTCTGGCACTTTGTCTGCTGGCTTCAGGGTTCCTGTCAGGATCAGAGACTGCCATCACGGCGATCCCGCGCGAGCGGATCATGCGACTTCACGGCCACCGCGGCGAACGGCTCGCCCGGCTTGCCACCCACCCGGAACGGACGATCGGGACGATCCTGATCGCCAACAACTTTGTGAATATTTTGGCGGCGTCCATCGCCACCATCCTGGCAGTGGACCTCACCGACGAAACGATTGGACCCGTGGCGGCCACATTCGTTCTGACCGGCGTCGTTCTCGTCGTCGGCGAAATCACTCCGAAAACCCTGGCCTCGAGATACCCCGAGGAGTACGGCCTCGCCGTCGCCACCGGCTTGACGGCCATCTCAACACTTCTCAACCCGATTTCACGAGTGTTCCGATGGATCTCGAACCGGTTGCTGCTTCTGTTTGGAATCAGCGACGATCAGGATCGATCCGTCACCGAAGAGGACGTCAAGGCGTTGGCCGCGCTCGGCGAGCAAGCAGGCGAGATCGATCAGGCCGAGCGCGAAATCATCGAGGCACTCTTCGCCGCGACCGACCGACTGGTGCGGGAAGTGATGACACCGCGAGTCGATATCGAGACCATCGATCTACCCATTGACGAAGCCAAAATTCGGGCCGCCGTGTCGAGTACCGCTCATTCACGGTATCCGGTGGTCGCTCCAGGACGCGGCCTCGACGAGTTAGTCGGCATCCTGTATGTGAAGGATCTCCTTCGCATGTCCACGGATATCACTCCTGAATCGGCCGCCCGGCTCATCCGGGAACCGCTCTACGTCCCGGAAAGCGCCGCGCTCATGACCGTTCTCCACGAGTTCCGCGACCGGAAAGTCGGGTTTGCGATGGTGCTCGACGAACACGGCGGAGTTGAAGGCATGATCACTGCCAAGGATCTCATCGCTGAGCTGATCGGCGACTTCCAGGATGAGTACGATCCTGGCGTCCCCAAGGCCGCCCCAACCGGTCACGGTACCTGGACCGCCGACGGATCCATGACGGTCGAAGAGTTGAGCGTCGAGATCGATCGACCGCTCCCGGAGGGACCCTTTACAACCGTCGGTGGCCTGGTCATGTACCTACGAGGAGACATCCCGGCCGAGGGCGACATCGTCGATGTTGATGGGGTTCGACTGCGGGTCGCCAACATGGACCGCAATCGGATTGGACGGGTATCAGTTTCCGTTTTACCGCCTGGCCGGGTCGAAAGCTAAGGCGCTAACATCTCCCTTCACGGGACGTGGCGCAGCTTGGTAGCGCGCGTCGTTCGGGACGACGAGGTCGCCGGTTCGAATCCGGCCGTCCCGACCAGTTCTCCCAAATCGGGAGACCAGTCGGTACTACACCCGTGCAGCGGGGGTCCTTCTCAACGAGGGGCCCTCGTTCGTCTTAAAGGCAACCTCCCACCGTGCCGATGGCTTAACTAGCCATGAACTGCCCGCGTTGTGACATCATCCTCATCCCCACGCACGCCACCGGAAACCGGTATGAGTGCCCGCGCTGCAACGGCCGCCTGTCCAACAGCAACGATATCGGCTTACTTTTGAGTTTCGCCACGCGCAACGAGTTGGTACGAGCCGCCGCCGCGGAGGCCTACCAGGGCCTTGCATGTCCGTTTTGCGGCAGTTCAATGAATCCTGTCGAGTTGACCCACCGCCTGGGAGTTATGGAAGTTGACGTATGCAACCCGTGCGTGGCGCTGTGGACCGACCCAGGCGAAATTACCAAGCTCTCCCAATCGAGCGTCGGCTCGGCGCCCGGCCGGGACGTCGGCGAGATGAACCCTGACCTACCGATGGCAATGCACCGCCGATCGGTCACCAGCGACGCCAAGGGCACGGCAACTCACGGACTGTTGAACCTGCTGGTCGAACTCTTTACGACGAAGATCTAGACAGGTTCAGGCGATCAGAAGTTCAGCGATCTCCACCGTGTTGAGCGCGGCGCCCTTACGCAGGTTGTCGCCTACCGCCCACAACGATATGCCCCCGGGCCGCCCGATTGTCGGTCGGATCCGGCCGACGAGAACATCGTCGATCCCGGCCGAATCGAGCGGGGTTGGAACACGATCTTCCCAAACCTGAACGCCGCGACCGGCCGCCATCGCCGCCGTCGCCTCAGCTACATCAAGTGGACGATCGAACATCATGGTGGCCGCAATGCCGTGCCCGACCATGACCGGCACACGGACACAGGTCGGTTCCACCGCGATGTGGGGGGCCTGCAAAATCTTGCGGGTCTCGTTTACGAGCTTCCACTCTTCGTCGGTATATCCCTCCGAAGCCGGGTTACCGGCGAACGGCAACACGTTCCAGCCGATCGGTCGCACGTAGAGTGCATCACCGGGTTCCTGCCAGGAACCATCAACCAGGCCCTGACGATTGGCACCGAGGGTGGCGTTCTGGCGAACCAACTCGTCCATTCCAGCCATGCCAGAGCCAGACACCGACTGGTAGGAGGTCGCCACCATGGACGCGAGGCCGGCCGCTCGATGTAGCGGCCCAACCGCCATGAGCAAGGCCATCGTGGTGCAGTTCGGGTTGGCGACGATGCCACCGTGACCGGCGAGCGCGTGGTCATTCACCCCGGCGACGACCAGCGGAACATCGTCTCGCATCCGAAAGGCCGACGAGTTGTCAACCACGGTGCATCCCGCCGCAGCGAATGCGGGAGCGAACTCGCGCGAACGATCCCCTCCCGCAGAAAACAAAGCAATGTCCAGCCCTGAGGGGTCGGCCGTCGCCAGGTTCTCTACGGTCACCGAACCCCACCGAGTGGGAACTTCGGATCCCGCTGACCGCTCAGAAGCGAACAGCCGCAGTTCTTTTACCGGGAAGTCGCGTTCTTCCAGAATGGAGAGCATGGTGCGCCCCACGGCGCCCGTTGCGCCAACGATGGCGACATTCGACATGGTCATGCTCCTACCTCTTCGGCTACCTGTTCGAGATCAAACAATGAAACAAGGGTGCGCACGGCGTTTTGCACCTCTGATTCGGGCACAACGCATGATATTCGGATCGACGACGTAGAGATCATGTCAATATTGATCTGCTGATCGGCCAGAGCCCTGAAGACCCGGGCAGCAATACCTGATTCGCTCTTCATGCCTGCGCCTACGAGGGACACTTTGGCGATCGATTCGTTGAGGTCGACAGGACCCGAACCCAGTTCTAGCCCGACACCTTCGGCGAGTTGCTGCGCTTGGCGACCTTGAGTACGTGGCACGGTAAACGAAATATCCGTGTGTCCGGCGCTCGACACGTTTTGGACGATCATGTCGACGTTGATCCGCCCACCCGACATCGCTTCGAACAAGCGAGCGGCGACGCCTGGGGTATCCGGCACTGCTGCCACGGTCACTTTCGCCTGCGAAGTGTCGTGGGCGACACCACTAACGATCGCCTGCTCCATGGTTGTCTCCTTTACCCAGGTGCCCGGGTTCGTATGAAATGATGAACGAACGTGAATAGGAATGTTGTAGCGACGCCCGACCTCCACCGACCGCGCCATCAAAACGCCCGCCCCCGATGATGCCAACTCAAGCATCTCGTCGTATGAGACCTCGTCGAGCTTGCGAGCCGACGCCACGATGCGTGGATCGGCCGTGTAGACGCCATCAACGTCGGTGTAGATCTCACAGACTTCGGCATTGTGGGCTGCGGCCAGGGCAACGGCGGTGGCGTCCGAACCGCCCCGACCCAGCGTCGTCACTTCCTTGGTGACCGGCGACACCCCCTGAAAACCCGCCACGATGACAACCTTGCCTTCATCGAGGCTGTTGCGGATCCGGTCCCCGCGGATCTCGGTGATCTTGGCCGAGCCATGTTCGTTGTCGGTCAGGATGCCTGCTTGAGACCCGGTCAGCGAGACGGCTTCGACCCCTTCCGCGTCAAGAGCCATCGCCACCAGCGCCATGGAAATCCGTTCGCCGGCCGTGAGCAGCATGTCCATTTCACGGGCAGGAGGATTAGGCGAGATGTCACCCGCCAGAGCGATCAACTCATCCGTGCTTTTGCCCATTGCCGACACGACAACAATGACCTCGTTGCCGTCCCGATGGGTATCGGCAACCCGGCGAGCGACCCGACGAATCC
>Ga0224496_10000562_pt1 | contig 25646 bp, 20 predicted proteins | sample SF_Jul11_sed_USG_2_FD_168127 | JGI IMG/M metagenome (GOLD analysis project Ga0224496, IMG submission 168127) | Sediment microbial communities from San Francisco Bay, California, United States - SF_Jul11_sed_USGS_8_1 | ecosystem: Environmental > Aquatic > Marine > Sediment | place: USA...
TTGTCTGATTCTGATATTTTTACTCCGGAGGTGAGTTGTTCTCAGAAATACAAATGTCTGGGAGAGGCATGCGGGGATTACTTCTGTATGGACAGCATCTCTGTGGAGAGGGTTTTTGCCGCGATCAAGAAACGGTTAGATTGATGAATCCACCGAATTTATGGATTAACAACTACAATTTTGAGTTTGAGCTGGCTCGAAGAAAAAGGATTTATAGAAAGGCGGGCGGTTTTTATCCCTGGTATTGTTTAAACCGCTCGGTCAATATCCTGTTGCCGTTAGCTCAAAGGGATGATCTTTTTGTATGCTATGAAAAACCATCCAGCTTGATCTTGGAAAGATTGAAAGAAAAAAAGGGCTTTTTGCCGGACTTCCTGGAAATGAAAGGTTTAACCAAGGAAACAAATGGAGTGATCGCGGACTTTATTTCCTGGCTGGATAGCAACGAGATAGCCAAACCTCTTAAGCTTTCACCCTGGGGCTGGAGTGAAGCGGCGGTAAAGCTTTCAAAAATCCTAAATCAAAATTTTAAAACACCCGCTGAAAAATGCCAAATCTCCAAGATCAACTCCAAGGAATTCTCGGCAAATTTGCGTCAAAACTATTTCCCGGCAGAAAACCAGATCCCTTTTAAAATCATCAAAGATATAAACGTCTCGGGCGAAGACCTCCGTCATCACTTGGTGCGATTTTATAAACAGCATGGTGGTTTTTTCGTTAAAAATTTTTATGGAGTTTCCGGAAAACTTCGCAGTGAAATCGATTCACCGGAAATGTCAAAGGCCAGGTTAAAGGTTTGGCTCGAATGGTTAGCGTTGAGGTCAGGTCTTCTTCTGGAAAAAAAAATTCCCATAAAAAAAGAATTGAGCGCGCAATATAACTTAGGGTCGGGATTGGAAAACCAGCCACTATGCGTAACCGAGCTTTTCAACCAAAATGACGGTAGCTATTTTACGACCTGGGTTGATAAAAATCCGCAAAACAACCTGTTTGATGCTAATCGCTGGGTCAAGCCAATCATAGAGGAGATTATTGCTGAGGGTTATCAGGGGTCACTGGGAATCGATTTTATCGAGATTGACAATGGCCGCCAACTTCTTTTGGAAATTAACGCAAGATTGACATACGGTAGGATTGCTTGGGAGTGGTTAAACCTTCAGAAACTTTTTTTATCGGGGATGTTTTTTAACGCTTTTTTCAAATCATCCAAACCTTCTTCAATAACAAGTGTTTTGCGTTTAATAGCCGAGACAGAAGACCAGTTTGACTGCGGGGTTGACTTGATCAACCTGGTTTATTTTGAAGGCAGAGTCATGCTTACCCTTTTTGTGGCTGGAAAAACCCAGGAAATATGTCTAAGTGCTTTTAACAGAATAAAAAACGGAATTTTAAGGTAGAAATGGATTTATTATGTATAAGATATATAACAAATAAAAAAGGAAGCGCGCCAAAAATTGTTTGATTGATTTGGATCACAAAATAGAAAAAAAAACAAAAACGGAGTTGATAAAAAATTATCTTGAAATTCAATATGATCAGTTTTCAATCCTTGCAAACATTGGTTTCTGGGTGGTTTTACGGAACAGGTTATTTTTGGTTAATAATATTGACTCTAAGAATAATCCCGAAAAAATCAAATCATTCATAAAAAAAGGCAAAGCGGATGTCAGTAAAAAACAAAGGACTCAAATTCAAATCGGTTTTTTATAAAAAAACCCTACAGGAACCGACTGTATGGGATACGGTGGCTTGGGAAAAGCGGGACTCTTTGATTTCGGCCTCGGATGATAAGGTTATTTTCGAGATGAAGGATGTTGAGGTTCCCAAAGTCTGGAGTCAGCTGGCCACCGATATCGTGGCTTCAAAATATTTCAGGAAGGCAGGGGTTCCAAACGAGAGGGGACATGAATATAAACTTAAAGATCTGATTCACCGCATTGCCCATACTTTGGCTCATCAGGGATATAAAATGGGTTATTTTGAGTCAGAGGCTGACCGTGAAAACTATGAAATGGATTTGAAATGGTTGCTGCTTCACCAATATGGAGCATTTAACAGTCCGGTATGGTTTAATCTTGGGCTTTTTCATCAATATGACATCAAGAGTTCGGGGGAAAATTTCGCTTGGGATTATAAGAGCAGTTTCAAACTCGTTGAAAACCAGTTTGAAAGGCCCCAGGGAAGCGCCTGCTTTATTCAAAGCGTGGACGATGATCTTTCCAATATTTTTGAATTGGTGAAAAACGAGGCGAAGCTTTTTAAGTACGGTAGCGGTACCGGCGCTAACATGAGTAAGCTGAGGGGAGCCAACGAGAAACTCAGTGGCGGGGGTAAAAGCTCAGGACTGTTGAGTTTTTTGAAGGTTCTCGATAGTGCCGCTGGTGCGATCAAGAGCGGGGGAACCACAAGAAGAGCGGCGGTTATGAGATGTCTGGACCTGGACCATCCTGAGATTGTCGAGTTCGTGGACTGGAAGGTTAAAGAGGAGGCGAAAGCCAAGGCACTTATATCTCAAGGGTATAGCTCTGATTTTAACGGTGAGGCTTATGGGACGGTTAGCGGACAAAATAGCAACAACTCGGTTCGCATAACCGATGAATTTATGCGGGCGGTTGAAAATGATGAGGATTGGAATACGACCAACCGCACAACAGGGGAGATCAGTCAGACGATCAAGGCCAGATGGCTTTATCAAAAAATTTGCTATGCGGCCTGGGAGTGCGCTGATCCCGGTGTGCAGTTTGATACCACAATCAATGATTGGCATACTTGCCCCAATACAGCCCCGATCAGAGCGTCTAACCCCTGTTCGGAATTCATGTTCATAGATGATTCCGCCTGTAACCTGGCCAGCTTAAATCTGGCAAAATTTTATAAACAGGGACGCTTTGATGTCGAGCAGTTTAAAATGGCTTGCCGTGTGTTTCTGGTGGCTCAAGATATTCTGGTTGATTTTTCCAGTTACCCGACCAAAAAAATAACTAAGAATAGTCATGAAAACAGACCGCTGGGGTTGGGTTACGCCAATTTAGGAACCCTTTTGATGATGACGGCCAATCCTTATGACAGTGAAATGGGAAGGGCGATTTCGGGGATGATCACCGCTATTTTAACGGGTTGCGCCTACGAAATCAGCTCTGAGCTGGCCGGTGCCAAAGGCACGTTTAAGGATTTTAAGAAGAACAAGACACCGATGATGAGGATCATCAATAAACATCAGGAAGCTCTTGGCCAAGAGATGTATCAGTGTCTCAAGGGAAGTCAGTATGAATATCTCGCCGATGACGCGAAAAAATGCTGGGGCCGGGTTTTGGAAAAGGGCGAGATCTTCGGATTTCGCAACGCTCAGGTATCGGTATTGGCCCCCACCGGAACGATCGGCCTTTTGATGGACTGCGCGACGACGGGAGTCGAGCCGGCTTTTTCATTGGTCATGTGGAAGAAGCTCGCCGGTGGCGGGGTTATCCCGATGGTCAATCACAGCGTTCCGATGGTTTTAAATCAGCTTGGCTATACCAAGGAGCAGATTGTCGCGATATCCGATCATATCACAAAGAAATCAACGATCGAGGGAGCGTCGGATTTAAAGCCTGAGCATCTGGCGATTTTCGATTGCGCTATGGCAAGCGGAGATGGGATCAGGTATATTTCACCGATGGGCCATATCTTAATGATGGCAGCGGTTCAACCCTTTATCAGCGGCGCGATCAGTAAGACGATCAATGTCCCGATGGAAAGTACGGTTGAAGATATCGAGAAAGCTTTTCTCACTTCATGGAAGCTGGGCTTAAAGGCGATTACGATCTACAGGGATGGCTCGAAAAGTTCCCAGCCACTCAATACGGCTCCATCCAAGGAGGAAGAGGCCAACAAGGAGACCATCGATTATTTAAAACAAGAGATTGAGCGTCTGCAACAGCATTATCAGAACAGAAAAGACAAAAAGTTACTCGACTGGGGAAGCACCAAGAAGTTGCCTGATTTTAGGGACGGGAAAACTTGGGAATTTAAGGTTCAGGGAACCAAGGTCTTTTTAAGAAGCGGTGAGAACCCCGACGGTTCTCTTGGAGAGATCTTTGTCGATCTGGGTTACAAGGAAGGATCGACGGTTCGGGCTTTGATGAATCAGTTTGCCATTAGTATCTCCTTTAGCCTGCAACATGGCGTTCCTTTGGAAAAATTAGTCGAGCGGTTTTCATTTACCAAGTTTGAGCCACATGGAAGGGTTGAAGGGCATCCCTATCTAAAAAACGCCACCTCGTTGGTTGACGCGATTTTCAGGGTATTGGGGCATCAGTATTTAGGCAGGGTCGATTTTTTGCAGATCAAACCAACCTCGCTAGATGAAGATGTAGAGGCGACCGAGGAAAACGTAGCGGTGGCGCAACCGCCAGTGCTGAATAATCCCGGGCCTGTAGCGACCTCTGATCATATTCCCTGCGGTGACTGTGGAAGTATTGAGTTTTTAAGAACAGGAACCTGCTTCGTCTGTATTACATGTGGGGCTAGCCAAGGTTGCAGTTAAATGCTAAATTGGCATAAAAATTAATTGATCATCACTTAATCTGAAAACGACTATGACTTCCTGGTTTAAAAGAATCGCTCCGAAATTGATTCCTGGCGAAAAGAAAAAAAACATTCCGGCGGGTGTTTGGATTAAATGCCCCGAGTGTGGAGAGACCTTGTACAGTAAAGATCTTGAGAACAACCTGAAGGTCTGTTTGAATTGCACTTATCATTTTCGATTGACCTCTGAGGAAAGGATTGCGCAACTAACGGACCATGGCAGCTTTCATGAACTCTTTAGGGGATTGACTGCGCAGGATCCTCTGAAATTCGTCGATTCCAAAAAATATAAAGACCGCATAAAAGCCGCCGTTAGTAAAACCGAGCTCGAAGAAGCGGTTACTGTAGGCCGATGCCTGATTAACGGGCATGATACCTGTCTTTGTGTTTTTAACTTTCGTTTTATGGGAGGATCGATGGGCTCGGTGGTAGGCGAAAAGATTACCCGGGCCATTGAGTATTCGATCGATCAGGGTTTGCCGCTTGTGATCGTTTCGGCATCAGGCGGGGCCAGAATGCAGGAGGGGGTCTTCTCTCTGATGCAAATGGCCAAGACTTCAGCCGCCTTAAATAGACTCGATAAGGCGAGGTTGCCCTACATCTCGATATTGACTGATCCAACAACGGGCGGAGTTTCGGCCAGCTTTGCCATTTTAGGTGATATTAACATCGCCGAGAAAGGCGCTTTGATCGGTTTTGCCGGTCCCAGAGTCATTCAGCAGACCATCAAACAGGATTTGCCCAAGGGTTTTCAACGGGCGGAATTTTTAATCGAACATGGAGCGGTTGATATGGTGGTCAGTCGAAAAGAGTTAAAAAGCATGGTCAGTCGGTTTTTTGATATGATCCTCCAGAAAGAAAACAAGTTGCTGGCTTAACCGGTTTGTTTTCCTGGATTTCCATTCTATTTTCCCACCTATTATAACTATAATAAGATTTTTTGGGGTATCCTGTAATGCCTTTTTGCCTGGGAGTCGGTTTGTTGACCAACTCTAACCGGCTTTGTGGTCTTCGCTTTAATAATATTTCATCGTAATAAGACTGTTTTTAATTTTATTAATTGCTTCAAAAACCTAATTGTATTACTTTGTTCTATAAAAAACAGTTGTAGTTTAACGAGGTTTGATAAGACTCTTTCAAAGTTGAGCTTAAACTGCCGATAAAATCGAATTACTATTAGTTCTTATTTGAAGAATGGGAAAAGTTATCGAAAAAAAAATCGAAATTCTTGTTGAAAATCTTGAAAAAGGGATGTCGATCACCTGTTTTTTGGATGTACCCCAGATTTTTAAAAAAATGGATGACGTAACGATCAGTTTTTTAAAGCGAATTAATTTTAAAAAGATAAAAATAAGACGTTTTAGCAAAACGCTGGATATTTTAGCGAAAGATCTAATGCCATACGATGAAGTTCTTGAATTTTATCCACTGAACCCGCCTCTTGTTATTAATAATCAAAAAACGATCGATGTTTTTTTGCAATATGGCTTTAAAAAAATCACGGCCTTAGTAACAGAAACAGTCTCTAACACCAATGGAAGAAGCCTAACCATTGTTATGGAGGAAACCAAAGCGAACCTGAACCGGATCAAGGACAATATCGATAATTCCAGGAAGATCATCGACAAGGGATATGAGGTTTTAAGCGACATGTTTGAGCAAAAACAAATATCCGAAAAGCACATCACCGGAGCGAAGGAACTCGCGCGCGACATGGTTGTTAATATCAGCAAAAATTCCCAGGCATCGATGGTTTTATCCATTTTGAAAGACCATGATGAATATACCTTCCGGCACTGTGTTGATGTGGCTAATCAGGTTATTATTGTTTGCAATTTTATGGGGGATAAATCCGAAAAGCATTTGCAGATCATTTCGATGGGAGGATTGCTTCACGACATCGGCAAATCGATGATCCCCAAAGAAATCATCAACAAACCTGGTCCTCTGTCTGATGACGAGTGGGCGATCATGAAAAAACATCCGACTTACAGCGCTGAAATCCTTTCTCGTCAGGGAGTGGACGACATCGCGATCGATATCGCGCATTTTCATCATGTTAAGAAAAACGGGAAGGGATATCCTCAAAAAGCCTTTAGCGAGATAAGCGATTTGGCTAAATTGACCGCCATTTCGGATGTGTTTCAGGCATTGGTCACGAAAAGGCCCTATAAAATGACCGACCCTCCCAATATCGCTTTAAGCAAGATCAGACAATGGGCATCGGACGATTTTGATGAAAGACTGGTCGATTTATTTATTAAGTCATTTGGCGTTTATCCTATCGGATCGGTCGTTTTATTAAACGACAAGCGGATTGCCTTTGTTGTCGGCAGGGGAGATGAAACTACCCGACCGTTGGTCGCGGTCGTGGTTGATGAAAACCGCAAGTTTGTTCGCAATAGTGATTTTGTCGATCTGTCCAACCCCGAGTTTAACGAGCTTAAAATTGTCAAGCCATTGGATCACCGGAAAATTTTCAAGGAAAAAGCGGCGGAACTTTTTATGCGGCTGGAGTTGCATTAAGTTATTTATTTTAATGTTCCGAAATATTGTGTTGAATGGTTTGAGCTAAAAAACCGGGCATGGTTTTTTAATGAATTAGGACTAATAACTGATTGGGTTGTTCCTTATGCAGGGAAGAAAAAACTTGATAGAAAGGGTTGGAAACCAAAATAAATCCATTTCCAGCTGGGTTTTCAATACCACTTCTGAGGGAGTATGGGTCATTGATCCAAATGAAAAAACAGTCGAAGTTGATGATTTTGTTTGTGGCTTATTAGGAGTGGCGAAAGAGGAGATGATCGGGGAAACCCCGGCAGAAATCGCCAATAAATTAAAAATGCAGGGTCTGGAACAATTTTCATATCAAAATTATTCAGAAAACAACACTCGGTTTGAAATCGTTTTAACTCAACCATTCCCCCCCTCGCGCTGTAAAATTCTTTTTCAGATTGTCAAACTGGATAAGGACAAGCTTAATTTTGCTTTTGCGCTGATCACGTGTGAAAGAACTGCTCAGACAACCGTTGTCAAGGAAGCGAATATCGAAGAACAGTATAATAATTTAATCGATGATATTCAAGATGGCGTGTTGATTGTCCATGACTCAATCATCCTATTTTCAAATTCATCAATGTCTCAAATTACGGGATATGCGAACCATGAACTTGTTGGCTCGCATATCGGTATACTTTTATCCAGCAAAGAGGTGAAAGCGGTTACAGAGGTTTTCGAATCAAGAAAAACACAAAAAAAATGGCTGAATAATTATCAACTCCCGATCCTGCAAAAAAACGGCAATCAACTTTTTTTAAACCTGATGGCAAGTATGACTTCCTATAAGGGGAAGTCTGCTACGATTATTACGGCCAAAGACATCACCGAGGAAATATTACTGGGGCAGGAAAAAGACATTTCTTTGAAACGGCTGAAATTTGATTTCGCGTATATCGATAATCTACTGGAAGTCATGCCGATCGGATTTTGGATCATTGACTTTAAGCCATTGGAGGAACTATCCAAAAAAATTCCTTTCGATCGGTTTCATGAGGAAATAGGCTTTAGGGCTGTCATACAAAGGGTTAATAAAAGTCTAACCGAGATACTTGGGTATTCCAAGGAAAGCTTTATCGGAAAATCCATCTTCGATCCCGCATTTATCGATGAGGAAAACGCCGAAGTGTTTCTAAAAGAGGTTAAGGAAAGAATGCAAGGGAAAAGAGGGTCCTATGAATTACGACTCAAACATAAAGATGGGCATTTGGTTCCGGTCGCGATCGAATCGATTCCAACGATCATTGATCCCGTTACCAATAAGGCGAGGCAGAGTATTGGACTTATTGTGGACCAGACAGAAAGAAAGCTTTGGGAGAATGAACTTTTTAAGTTGAATCAAAGCCTGGAGGAATTATCATTTAAGGATAGTTTGACGAATCTGGCCAACCGCCGGTATTTTGACGAATTTACGCAAAAAGAATGGGAAAGAGCCCGTCGGGAGAAGTGGGAGTTGTCCCTGATCTTTATCGATATCGATTATTTCAAGGCATATAATGACGGTTACGGGCATCAGGCTGGTGATGATTGTCTAAAACGAGTGGCAAGAATCTTAAAAAAAATGTCACATCGGTCATCAGATCTGGTCGCGAGATACGGCGGGGAGGAATTTGCGGTCGTTTTGCCCAACACCACTGGCGAAGGAGCTTTTAAGTTGGCCGAAGATCTCAGAAAAGCGATCGAGCAAGAGGAAATCATCCACGAATTTTCCAAAAACAGTTCTTTTTTGACGATCAGTTTGGGAGTTGCGACCTTGATTCCCTGTAAAAACACCTATCCTCACGAATTGCTTTTATTAGCCGATCAGGCTTTATATAAGTCCAAAAACGAAGGCCGAAACAAAGTCAATCTTTCCTCGGCCGCTTTGCGGTAATCCCTCATCGTTATTAATCGGTATCGCCTAAAAGGTACAGATCAACTGTTGTTAATGAGAAAGGTGGGTTTTTACTTCTCATCGGCTTAGCAATGGTAAAAAGGCTTGCTTAAATGCGATTATTTAGAAAAATTAATATTTCATACTGAAATTAAGTGTTGATTCAAAACAATTGAAGACAAAAGGAGATGGATGAAGGAGTTTAAGTTGGCGGTATTGGCAGGAGACGGTATCGGGCCTGAGATTATGCGGCAGGCTGAAAAGGTTTTGAAAATTGTCGAGGATAGAAACGGGGTGTCATTTAAGTTGATGCATGGTCTTTTTGGCGCCTGCGCTTATTTTGAAACGGGTAAGGCTTTCCCTGAGGAGACGATTCAAATCTGTGACGAGGCAGACGCTATTTTAAAAGGGACGATCGGTTTGAGCCATGAGGAGGCAAAAAAAATCCCAGTTGATGAACAGCCAGAAAGGGGAGCGTTGCTACCTTTAAGAAAAAGATACAATACTTACGCCAACTTTAGACCTGTATACCTGCCAAAGGGGCTTTCTCATTTTTCTCCTTTGAAGCCCGAAATCATCGGCGAAGGAATCGATATTATGATGGTCCGCGAATTGGTTGGAGGTGTTTACTTCGGAGCGAAGCAACGAGGAGTCGATGAAAACGGCAGACGTTTTGTCAAGGAGACTTTGGAGTACAATGAGGATCAAATCAGAAATATCCAAAAGGTCGCTTTAGACTTGGCCATGAAGAGAAAAAAAGTTCTGCATAATATTCATAAAAGCAATGTTCTTTTATCCAGCGTGCTGTGGAACGAGGTTTTAGATGAAGTCAGTAAGGATTATCCGCTAGTGGAAGTGAAGCATCTACTGGTCGATGCCGCGGCCACCGCTCTTTGTTTAAGTCCTGGGCAGTTCGATGTGATGGTGATGGAAAATATGTTTGGGGATATTCTAAGCGATCAAGGAGGCGGGATATTGGGTTCCTTAGGCCTGATGCCGTCGGCCTGTATGGGAGATGATAAGGCCTACTACGAGCCATCGCACGGCTCAGCTCCTGATATTGCCGGTAAGAACATTGCCAATCCCTATTCGATGATCGGATCGGTCGCTCTGATGCTGGAAATGAGCTTCAAAATGGAGGGGGAAGCGAAAAACATCTGGCATGCGATGCAAAGCGTCTTTTCAAATGGCTTTTCCACTCCCGACTTAACCAAGGCGGGAGCCAATCTGAAGCTGATCGATACAGACGCGTTCGGTGATATGGTCGGCGAAGCCTTGTTGAAAGCTCCCAAAGCTTAAGGTTTAGGGGTTGGAAACGACTTTTTTTGTTCCTGGGAAAAAGAAGGCCGTTTCGTTTTCGGTGGTCTCATCGTTGCCTTTTGGCTGAGTAGCGCTTTGAAATTTCATGTTGAGCATTTTCATGGTCGCGTTGACCGCAGCGAAGACCTGATTTGAGTGAACCCCTCTTGTTTTGTAACTTTTGTCTTGTTCTCCCCAGGTGATGATACACTCAACTAAGGCGTTGGTGTTGCCTCCCTTGGGGATGCGAATGGTGAAATCCTCTAGCTTTGGCATGGATGTTTTTTGTTTTAGAAGAATTTTAGTCATGGCGTTCATAAACGCGTCGTATCCGCCGTTCCCGCTTCCGGATGAAAGATAATACTGATGGTCTATCTTTAGGCGGATGCTGGCGGTGGATTCCAGTTCGAGCCCGCTGGTCAGAGAACAGTTTACTAGCTTGACCCTGCTGAAGGCGACACTTTCCAAAACGTCGGCGATGATAAAATGCAAATCTTCAGTCGTGATAACGTTTTTGGAATCTCCCAGTTCGACGATTCTTTTGAGGACTTTTTTCTGATTTTCGGGAGTCAGTCTTAATCCTAATTCCTCCATATTCTTTAAAAGGCTTGCCTTGCCGCTGAGTTTTCCCAGTGCGTAGCTGTGTCTTCTGCCGAAGCGTTCGGGTTTTAAATCACTTTGGTAAAGCTCCCCCTTGGAGTCGCCGTCTGCATGGATCCCACTGGTTTGGGTGAAGACGTCGTCGCCGATGATCGGGGTGTTGCTGGAGATCGGTTTTCCTGAAAAATTTTCCACCATGCGGCTGAGATGAACGAGATGGGACTCATCGATGGAAAGGGTTTTTCCCATTTTGTCTTGTAAAACCGTGGCGACTTCCGCCATCGACGCGTTCCCGGCCCTTTCTCCCAGACAGTTGATCGTGCAGTGGATACAACCCGAACCGGCTTTGACCGCCATCATGCTGTTGGCAGTGGCCAAGCCATAGTCATTATGGGCGTGAAAGTCGAACTGACGCTCCGGATAGCGTGTAACCATGTCGCTGATCGCCGAAAAAACCTCTTCAGGCATCATCACTCCCAGAGTATCAGGCAGCATGACATGCTCGATGTCCAGATCTTTCAGGCCCTCCATCATACCGAAGACGTAGTCCTTTTTATCCCGGTAGCCGTTTGACCAGTCCTCAAGGTAGATATTGACCTTTAATCCCTTGGAAAAAGCGTACAGGATGGTTTTGCGGATATCCTCCAGATGCTCGGCCAGGGTTTTTTTTAGTTGCGCATGACAGTGTTTTTCGCTGCCTTTGACCAGGAGGTTGATGACACTGCCTCCAGCCTCAAAGATCCAGTCCACGCTTTTATCAAAATCCACGAAACCCAAGACTTCGATTTTCTCAGACAGATCTTGAGTCTTGGCCCATTTGATTATGTTGGCGACCGCCTCTTTCTCTCCTGAGGAAACCCGGGCGCTGGCCACCTCTATTCGATCCACGCCCAAAGTCAATAGCAGCGCTTTGGCGATATTGGCTTTCTCAGAAGGCGTAAAGGATACCCCTTGAGTCTGCTCGCCGTCTCTAAGTGTGGTATCGAGGATTTTGATTTTGTTATGATGGATTGTCATTTATTGATATTATTTTTTGCCGCCGGGGCAGGTCTTAAAAACTAATTCCAAAGCCAGGGGGCCGTCTTTTTTTGCTCGGTTTCAAAACGAGAGATGTCGTCCTCATGAGACAGGCTCCAGGCGATGTTATCCAAGCCTTTAAGCAAGCCCTCTTTTCTGAAAGGGTCGATATCAAACTGGATATAGGTTCCAGAAGGAGTCGCGACTTGCTGGTTTTCCAAATCCACAAGAAAACTAACGCCCTCGTTTTGGCGGATTTCATCCATCAGTAATTTTAGCTGGTTTTCATTAACCATGATGGGAAGAATTCCGTTTTTAAAGCAATTGCTATGGAAGATATCAGCAAAGCTAGTGGAGATGATCACTCTAAAACCGTAGTCCTCAAGTGCCCATGGGGCGTGTTCCCTGGAGGAACCACAGCCGAAGTTATCACCGGCGACAAGGATACTTGCGTCCTTAAAGGACGGCTTGTTCAGATCGAAATCAGGATTGTCGCTTCCATCGGCCAGATATCGCCAGTCATGAAAGAGGTGAACTCCAAAACCAGTGCGTTCAACTTTTTTTAAAAATTGTTTTGGGATGATCTGGTCGGTATCGATATTACTCTTGTCGATCAAGGCGGCGACACCTTCTAATTTATCTAATGGTTTCATTTGTCGTAATCTCTTAAAGTATATTAATTCTGTTCGCGAACATCGACGATTTGTCCGGCGATCGCGGCGGCGGCGGCCATAATGGGGGAAACCAGATGAGTCCTGCCTCCCTTACCTTGTCTTCCTTCGAAATTACGGTTCGAGGTTGAAGCGCAACGCTCGCCTTCCTTGATAAAATCTCCGTTCATGGCCAGACACATGGAGCAGCCGGGTTCTCTCCATTCAAATCCGGCATCAAGAAAAATCCTGTCCAGACCTTCGGCTTCTGCCTGTTTTTTAACCGGATAGGAACCAGGTACCACCATGGCCTTGACCGAGGAATGGACTTTTTTACCCTTGGCGATTTGAGCTGATTGCCTTAAGTCCTCGATTCTGCCATTGGTACAAGAACCGATGAAAACCTGATCTATCTTAATGTCGGTGACTTTGGTTCCCGACTTCAGACCCATATATTCTAAAGCGTTTTTAAGAGCCTGCTGATCGGAAGCTTCGGTATAGGCAAAATATTCGGGTATGGTTTTATCCACGCCAACCACCTGACCCGGAGAGGTCCCCCAAGTTACCTGCGGCGCAATCAGCTTGCCATTTAAAGAAATCCGGGTGTCGTATGCCGCTTCCGGATCGCTTTTAATCGAATCCCAGTATTTAACGGCTTTATCCCAATCCTCACCTTTGGGCGCAAATTCCTTGCCTTTGAGATACTCATAGGTTTTCTCGTCCGGTGCTATCATGCCGGCCCGGGCTCCCGCTTCGATAGCCATATTGCAAAGGGTCATTCGGCCTTCCATGCTCAATTCGCGGATTGTGCTGCCGGCAAATTCGATAACATAGCCTGTGCCGCCCGCGGTTCCGATCATTCCGATGATCGCCAGGGCTATATCCTTGGCGGTCGAATACTTGGGCAGAGCACCGTTCACCTCGATCAGCATGGTCTTGGAAAGGCTTTGCTGGAGAGTTTGGGTCGCCAAAACGTGTTCCACTTCCGAGGTGCCGATGCCGAAAGCAAGGGCGCCAAAAGCGCCATGGGTCGCCGTATGGCTATCCCCGCAAACGATCGTCATTCCAGGGTGCGTAAAACCAAGCTCGGGCGCGATAACGTGAATGATTCCGTTGTTTTGATCGTTTAGATCGTACAGGTTCAGGTTATTGGCCTTGCAGTTATCCGCAAGGGTCGTGATCTGTTTCCGGGCGATGGGATCTGAGATTGGTTTGTCTCTGTTAATCGTTGGGGTGCAGTGATCCATCGTGGCCAAGACCGTCTCGGGTCTGCGGACTTTTCTTTTCTTCAGCCTTAAACCCTCAAAGGCCTGTGGGCTGGTGACCTCATGCATCAGATGACGGTCAACGTATAGCAGACAAGTCTTGTCCTCACCCTCATGAACCAGATGAGCGTTCCATATTTTTTCGTACATCGTTTGGGGCATTTTTTCGTTTCCTCGCGAATCCAATTATTTTTGTGGGAGTATTTTATTAAAAAAAATTCTAACCCATTCCCTCAGGTTGCACAAGCCCCTTTGGGTGCCGGTTCGATTTAAAAGGCAATTGTTTTATTGATAAGAAAACTATAGATCTAGTTGATGTGATAAGATAAGGTTTCCGGCTTTTCCTTTCTTTCGATCTTCAGGGTGATTTCGTTCTCATTTCTTAACATTTTCAGTAGATTAAGCGCTTTCTCGGGGCTGTCGATTGGATTGCCGTTGATTTCTTTAATAACATCGTAGTTTTTCAGGCCGAGCTTTTCGTAAAGACTGCTTTTATCGATGGCTTTGATTTGATACCCTTCATGCTTACCCGCTTTAAAATAAGGGACGACTCTGGCTTGGTTAAGCAGTTTGGAAAAATCGTTCAGTTCGGCATCGACTTCAGCCGATGAGATATAAAAATCCTTCCCATTTTTTGTGTATTTTTTTGCATTGGATGAGGGTTTCCCCGCATTATGTTTTTTCAGGTTATTGATGGCGGATTTTGATGACGAGGGTATTTCCGTAGTCTGGTCCGCCTGTTTATCGAGTGGATATTCCAGGATTCCGACCTCTTTTCCCGATCGGATATAAACCTTGGGGCTTTCGATGCCGGCTTCGATTTTTTCGATGGTGGCCTTGGTGTTGAAGACCTCCTCGTTGATACCGAAGATGCCCTCGGTATTTTTTTGATTGTCCCTGAGGATGCAAAAGTTGGCCGCTCCCTGATAGACCCCCAATAAAGTCAAATTCGCCAGAAGAGGTTTTAGGGCGGTACTGTTCTTGGGCTGTTCGACGATGGCTTTTTCTTCACTAATGGTGCCGACCTCGACGTTAAACAGGTTATAATCAAGAATCGGTTTGAACTGGTCATAACGCATCGAAGAATCCTGTTGTCTGGTCCTTAATGGGTTGTGTTTCGCAGTTGGCGTGTCGCTGACCATAAGTTCGCGTTCGATGATCTTTGCCCCGAAATAACCCGCCAGCCAAATAAAAAGCAAACCGAAAAAAATATTTATGCCGAAAAGAGATTTGGGAATGGTTAGATTATCTTTAATCTGAAAAACATAATCCCTTGCCTTTAAGGCTATTTGGTTTACGTCCATGAGTGATGCTGAGATCGGCGATGCGATTGGGTTTGTGAGCCTGGTTCAAGTTAACTGTTAATATTACTTCAATGACCAAAATAATTCAATGACCAGATGGAAAATAAGTGTTAATTTTTACTTCATGACCGTTTTCCCTGATAACTGTTCATTGAACGCAATTTCTCGATGATGAATCGGTAAGAGCGAGTGTGGTCGGTCATCCATTCGGGGGAAACCAGCATCGTATGGGGTCCGGTGCTGGCTGAAAGTCTTTGAACCGCGATATGTGGCGCCAAATGCTCAATGAAACTGACGACTTTTTCGCTGTATTCTTCCAGCTCAACCGGTCTGAAATCCCCCCTCTCGAAAAGGCGTTCAAGGGGAGTTCCCTTTAGCACATGCAGGTTATGGAGTTTGACGTTATTTACGGGAAGACTGTTGATGATTTCGGCTGTTTTAATAAGGTCGCTTTTGGTTTCGCCCGGCAATCCGAAGATCAGGTGCAAACCGATATCAACGCCACTGAGCGCGTGAAGTTTTTTAATGGCATCCAAAGACTGTTTGCCGGTATGACCACGCCTTAAAAAGGCGAGTTTTTCATCGTCGAAACATTGTACCCCCAGCTCAACCGCGACATAGGCCTGATTGTGAAAATCCCTTAAGAGGGGGAAAATCCGTTCAGGCAGGCAATCGGGTCTGGTACCAAGAACGACACCGACGATTTGTTCTTCTTCAAGTGCGGTTTCGATGTTTCGTTTTAATCCGTCGATCTTGTCGAAAGTGGAGGTATAGGGCTGGAAGTAGACTAAAAATTTCTTGACTTTGAAGCGGGCAGCGATTTTAGACCGGCTTGTCTTAATCTGTTCAATTAAAGAAAGGTCCTTGATTTCAGGCGTCGCGAAAGATCCGTGTTCGTCACAGAAAATACAGGTCTGGTCGGGCCTGGATGGATTGCGGTTAGGGCATCGGTCGGCTGTTTGGACGGAGATTTTATGGACCCTTTCGCCGAAACGGTGACGGTAATACTGGCTGATGGGATAAAAGCCCGTCTTGGTTAAATCAGGGGAAAAAATCATAAGCGCTGTGCTCCCTTCTTCTCTTACTGGTAAAGATCTCTCCTGTTCCGGCCGTGACGAGTTCATACAAAAAGGCTTTTTTCCCATCCTGTCTTCTGAGGATTCGCCCAAGTCGCTGAACATGCTCCCTGACGGTTCCGGTTCCGGAAATAATCACGGCTACGCCGGCCTCAGGAACGTCCATGCCTTCATTCAAAACCCGGGAGTTGACTAAAAAAGGCCATTTCCCCGATTTAAAACGGCTTAGAATTTCTTTTCTTTCCTTGGCTTTGGTCTCATGAGTGATCAGGGGGAGAAGGAAAAAAGAGCTGATCAGATAAGCCGTCCGATTGTCGTTAGTAAAGATCAAAACGCGTTCCTGATTATGTTGTATCAATATTTTTGAAAGCTCATCGAATTTTTTTTCAGCGTTTAAGGCGATCTGACGCTGGGTTAGAAAACTTCGGTAGGCTTTCGTGCCTTCTTCGCTTCGGTAGCAGTACATCACGAATTTTTCCCATGACTGACCGATACCGGGTACACCCAAGGTTTTTTGGCGGAAATCAAGATAGACGTTTCGGTGCTGGTCGTAATTTTTTTGCTCTTCAGCTGAAAGGTCAACCTCGATGGTAATAATTTCATAAGGGGCTAAAAAATCACCTGAGAGTTGGCGGATTTCTTTCGCGAAAACGATATTTCCGGTCAGATCGTACATCAGGGAGGTTTTATCGTAGTCAAGCTCGGGAGTCGCAGTCAGACCCAGACGGTATGGCGCGATATAGGAGCGGGCCATTTCGGAGTTGGCCTGGGAGGGTAGATGGTGGCATTCATCGAAAACCAATAGGCAAAAACGGTTTCCCAACCGCTCGGCATGAATTCTGGCAGAATCATATGTGGAAACGGTGATGTCCTGGACCTCGTAACTCCCGCCTCCCAAGAGTCCGATTGGACACTTAAAAAAATCTTGCAGGAGCTTTTGCCATTGCAGGATCAAATCGATGGTCGGCGTTAAAATCAAGGTAGAGCGTTGGGTTTTTTCAATAATGAGCGCGGCTAGGAAACTCTTGCCCGAGCCGGTGGGGAGTCCGATAATCCCTTTTTTCGTTTTTCCCCAGGACATTGCCGCTTCCGTTTGATATTTGAAAGGTACGAGTTCGGTTTGCAATGTCAATTCGAGTTGATTATACTGAGGCGTGTGGTCGGCATAGGGTATCTTGGCCGAGTACAAATAGCGAATCAATTCGCGGTAATGATAGGCGTGGCAACGGTGAGCAAAACACCGATGGTCTTTGTTAAGCCAGATAAGATCCCCGCTGATTGACTCGTCTAGATTTTCGACCAACAGGGTCCCTTTCTCAAAGAATATTTCGATTTGGCTGGAAGGGTTGCTCATGTTTTTAAATTCATTTACTTGGTTAAAACCTTGATGTCTTCCGAGAAAATAAAAAGTTCAGCGAACCCAAAAATAAGGGATTTCGTCGCTCATGATGAAATTATGTTAAGCAGGATTGTTTCGGAAAAGCAAACCATTCAAATTTCATTTTTGGATGGGGAATTCATTATCGATCAGTTAAAATGGCATACGACTGATTTTTTGGGTTTAAAGGGCGGCAAGGTCGTCAACAAAAAAGCGGTCAAATACTGGGAAGTGATTGATAAAAAATAATAATGATTGCTTTTCAAAAAAAATAATTTAATGATGATTTCATAAGCCCGCATCAGGGTAAATTCTTTATCCATTTTGTTGTTTTTATATTTATTTGACCCAATTTTTGGATGTCAAAAGACTCTCTTAAGAAAACCGTGCGCAATAAAGAAAATTCCAGGCTGCAAAGTCCAAAGTCCTATTCTTCAAAAACTTTCATCACCAAGCGAAAAAAAATACTTGAAAAGGACTCAACCAGCGAACAATTGAGCGCCTGGGGATGGCCTTCTTTGATTCTACTGGGCAGTACCCTGATTATTTATGCCCTGTTGGTTTTTTTCGATTTTGACTTATCGAAATCCTCAGCGAACTTCGCCAAGTCGATTTTTACAACGACCCCGGAAAATATCACGGATGCCACGGGTAGTTTCGTTGAGTTGCTGGCCGCGATATTAGGTATTGTGATTACGGTAGTAGCAATCGTACTTCAACTGGCGGCACAAAGGTATGGCACTAGACTGATCGATCTATTTATCGCGGACCGGCTCAATCGGATTTATTTTTTCTTTATGGTCTGCTCGCTAATGTATGCGATTTTAATCGTTTTTACGATCAAAGCGAGCTATTTTCCTTTTTACGCCGTGGAGACGCTGCTATTTCTAACTCTGTTTGAAATAACGCTGTTGGCCCCCTATTTCCTTTATGTATTTAAATTTCTTACGCCCACCAACTTGTTGTCATCAATACAGGAAACGAACAGGACCTCAATCATCAACAGTACCAATCGTCAGAACTTCAGTAATCTAAAGAGATATCAAAAAGAAGTCGCCAACGCGATCGAACAGGTAACCGACTCGGCCTTGAGCGCTAACTCCCAAATGGACCGGAATTTAAGTCTCATGGCGATTAATCAACTCCGCGAGATGGTTTTAGATTATCTGGAGAATAAAACTCGCTTGCCCAAACCCTGGTTCTTGGTATCCCAGGATTTTTTTATCGGGATTTCTTCCGAGTTTTACAAGGATATCTGCGAAAAAAGGCTTTGGTTCGAAGCTAAGACTTTTATGGATATGGAACTGATCTTTAAAAATAGTATCCGGAATATGCCGGATGGCGTGAGCGCGATTGCGTATAATACCAGAATAATTGGAGAATTTGCTATCCGCAACCGAGATGACGCTCTTTTGGACTTGGTGGTTCAGTTTTACAATACCTTTATCCGTCTTGCCCTTAACGAGAAAAACGTCCGTGCCATTTTCAACCTGTTTTACCAATATCGGCTTTTAGCTGAATCGGTCTTTGACTATAACAGCGACATAGCGCAGAAAATCGTATTTTATTTTAAATACTATGGAGAAACTGGTTTGCAACAGGGTTTGTGGTTCGTACTCTATACAGCCGCTTTTGATCTTGGAAGCATGGTCGCTACCGCTTTTGATAAAAAAATGACGAATATCAGGGAAATATTGTTTATTTTTATGCAGTTGGAAGACAATATTGATAAAAAAAAGGATATGATGGCTCTAACCGGGGTTCGTAAATCCCAGCTTATTTTGGCGGCCTACCTGTTTTCAAAGGGAAATGAGGACCTAGTGAAGTTAGTGGTTGAGGATTTAAAAAACGAAACGCTGGAGCGCTTGCTGAAATGGCGAGATATGCTTTTGGATTTAAAAGAGAGGAAGTTCTGGGAAATCACTGACAGAGGAATCAATTTTGAGTATATTGATGATGAACAGAAAAAATATCTGGAGCTTTTTTATGAAAAATATATTTTGCCTCAAGTTGACTCGTTCAGGAAAGATTAGCCAAGAAACATGAACATCCTAAAAACGCGGGTTATATTATTATTTATCGTTTTTTGCGGGATCTCCGTATCGTCCAGAGCATCTGATCTGCCCAATTCTTACGAGATTAAAAGTATCCGTGAGCAAGTCCTGGTTTCTTTTCACAGCCTGATGGATATGTGGAGGGAGGAGTTGTATTTTGATATGTACGGACTGGGGCTTTCGGATGACAAAAAAATCATTTCCAAGGTCGAGTTTGCGCAAAGGATGGTGGATTTATATTGGAAACCCTCCCTGAAACCAGAAATCATCGAAAACGCGATCGTTGACTACCGAACTCTGGTGGAGATTCACGCTGTAATTGAATTTGAGCATAAGGTTAATCCCGGCAGGCGTATCAAGAGAAGGATGTTTTTTTTGGGGATTTTGGAGAACAACAAATGGAATTTCAGTTTAAGGCAGTTGATTAAAGCGCCTTTTTCGGGGAAACCCTATAGCGAGCCGCCTAAAAAAACAAATACGGATAAAAAACAAAACGACAACCCCAAGCCAAAAAAAGAAGAGAAGCCTGCTCCCATACCACCTAAGTAAGAAATAATATTTTCATACCGCAATTTATTGTCAGCGGTTCTTTATATTTTTCCCCTTAATATTTAACAATTCGTATCATTATCAAGTCAGATGTCAAAAACCAAGCAGCATGTGTTTTTAGAAGAGATTGATTTTTTATTAAAAGAGATCGTCAAGGTCCAGGTTTTGACCTATGCGGAGGAGTTTAAAGGATATCAATACAGTGAATTTTACGACCTGATCGAATCGGTAGAGCGGTTTATAAGAGAAACCAATTTGGAAGATTTCGCGGTATCAACGGCGCGTGGAAAACGTTTTAAGGAATTCAAAAGAGTCTGGCTAGGCTTTTTAAAAGCCGGTTGGATGCGGTGTATCGCGCCAGCTATTTTTGGGGGGGACCCTTTGCCAAAAGCGGTCGTTTTGGCCATCAAGGAAACTATCGCCAGATCAAGTCCTGCTTTTTACCGATTTTTAGAAAGCAATCTTTCGGTGATGGAGTCCGTTTTTCTGTATGGTCTGCCAGCGCAAATTGAGGAGATCAACGAACCTATCAAAAAGATGGAGCTTTCAGGACAACTGTCGGTGCTTGAAATAATGGAGAGCTTCGCGGATTTAGATATTCAGACAGTGGCAAGGAAAAAAGATGATTACTTTTTACTGGAGGGGAAAAAACAATCAACATTCATGGGGTTTGATGAGCAGGCTGAAAATCAGGCGCATCTGGTTTTAGCCAAACTCGCAGAGCCTGAAAGTAATAATCCGGAATACGCTCTTTTTGCGGCCTATCGGTTTACAGAGGGGAAAGCGGGGGGAATGATCGAGAATTTTCGGTATATTGCCTCCGGAAAGGAGCCTGAAATAGAAACCCAATCCCCTGGGATTATCGTCTATGGCGGGGATGAAGGCTGCAGAGGTTCAATTCTGTCGAAATCAAAAGTTATAAAAGATAAAGGGATTTTCGTTGATAGTCAGATCAAGGGCGAGATTTTGGAAAATATCGCTTTTTGGGATAGGGCGATGGGCGAAATCGAATCGGTGATGAATAAAAAAAATCAGTTTTTAAATAGTGTGAATAAAAATAAATCATCGATACTTCTAAATCCGTATTATCTCGCCTTAACCGATAGTCTTTTGGAAATCCGGTCTTGGTCGGAGGGCATAAGGAGTCTGCTTTATATGGAAGGATTTTATCAGGATTGCGTTAACTACGGTATGGCTGATAAGAAAAATTATTTCAATGACCTTAGATTATTTTACAACGGGATACTCATGCTTTATGCCGAAGACGCGAACTCTTTGGTTAGGCAATCCATCAATAAGTCTTTCAAGCTTATCAAACAGGTGTTTGGGGCTGAAATGGCGATGAAAAAAACGATACCTTTCAACAATCACCAAGGGGGTGTTTCGCGGGCTTATGATTTCGTATACGAGAAGGTGTTGAAAAATGAAAGCCGGGTATTTAAAAACCTTTTGCTGGAATTTGAGAAAGTCGATGCTCATCAGGCTGTTTCAGAGCCTCTTTGTGAAGCGACGGCAGTTTGGGAAGATTACCTTGGGGGCGCGGTCTTGCATCTGGATGACCTTCATCAAGCCAGCGGGAAAATGGAGCCGGGGCAAAAAAAACTGCATGTGAAAAAAACGGTTCAGCTCCTGGGGGATCTTCTGGTTTGTTACCATCTCATTCAACAGGGACTGGCGGCCGAAGAAAAGCTAAAGGAACGGGAAGTGAATTTTTATCATCTTAAAGAAGACGTCAAAAAAGAAAAATCGTTATGGAAGTGGTATAACAAACTGGTCTACGCGGAGTATTTCGCTCTTAACCAACTGACGAAACAAGAAAGTAATCTAAAGATATTGAAGAGAAACGCTACGACGGTTTTAGACGTGTTTTTGCTGGACGGGCGTTCTTGATTTCAATTTGTCGATAAGATCACATACGGTGAAATTTAAAGATTGATGATATGGCGAAAAATGATAAAAAATGCACGGTCGTTTTCGATGATAACTTAAGCCACGGGGAGGCTCAGGATTTGATCGACGCGTTTATGTTATTTAAGGGGGTGAGGAAAGTCGACGCAGACCTGACGACCTCAACGAAAGTGCCTCCAAAAGCCGAAAACAAGGCCAGAGATAGAAACCCTCGTCCTCAGATTTTTAATGAGGAGGATAAAACCTCACTCGAATTGATCGATCACGCCATTTTATGGGGAGTGCAAACCAAGATGATCACTCTGGATGAAATCAAGGATTTAACGCCTGAGCAATTAGTGCAAAAGGCTCTTTATTTGATCGAATCCATGCCCGAAGAAAAAAAGAAATTATTGGGCGGCCAACTAACTGAATTTTTTAGCAATCGAGAGCAGTAGTCTTGTTGGGTATTTTTCGTTTGGTTGGCGGGTTTATTCGGCATGGGTGTTGCTTGTTTTAAAGCAATGAAACCATAAGCAATTATTCAACAAAACCAACAAAAGAAAAACATGTCCACAAATACCGCTCGCGGATTATTAATTTTATTTTTTATACTATCCTCCAATCTTGTTTTTGGCCAGATTGTAACCCCCTCATTTGACAGTAGCCAACTGGTGGAACTCGCGACAGCGTCAAGCTGGAGGTCCTCGCCGGTCTTGTCGGTTTCCCAGTCCCGACTCAAGGGGGAACTAACCGATAACAGCGCCGCGCTATCTGATATCCAGGTTGACGGTCAACAGGTGAATATAGCGATTTTGTATAAGTCTTTCGCTCTGGAAGGATCGGTAAACAAAAGCACTTCCGATCTGGCGGATAGCACCTCGGATGCGATGATTCTACAGAGGAGCACCCACAGGATTAAGCATGAAAAAATTTCCTACCGCTGGGGGAAAAGCCTGGCGTTTGGCGCATCCGCAAAAACGGATATTGATACCACGACAATTCAAGGGACCGCTTTGGGAGTCTCTTTTCGAATGATGGATTATCTGTTTTTAAGCTGGGGTATGGAAAAAATGACCGACCAGGACCTTTCGTGGGGAAACCAAATAGCAGGCGTTTCGGTCTACTCGGTGGAGCATTTCCGTCTTGAATATTCGAAAATTACCTCTCCCGACGCGGTATTGGGCAGCTTGAGCCATGACGGATATAGCCAGAACAATCTAAGCCTGGAGTTTAAATTGGGTAATTTTATCATCATCATGAAGAATGAGACAATAACCCACAGCCAAAAGGGTGAAGTCAAAACCGATTTGGCCGGATTTGGTTTTATGCCTCAATCGGGTTTGGCGGCTTCGATTAATTACCAAAAAACAACCCAGGAAAACGTCTTTAACGGGTCTGGTTACCGATTCAGTCTGGCTTATAACTTTTAAGGTTTTCGCGGCCCGGAAACAACAGCCTCATAAAGGATTTGGGGACGGGGTTTATGGCTTTTTTTATTCCTTGCGGGTTGGTTGAGCAATCAGAAGTAAGTTTAATCGGATACCGGTTTTTGAGCTTGGATGAATTGCTCAATATTATCGAGATCCTTCTTCGATAGACCTTTGATCATCTTCAGTTTATCCCTGTCAGTTTTATAGATATTATCCATTGTTTGGAATTCTTTTAAGAGTAGCTTTCTTTTAGTGGGACCAATCCCCGGGATATCTTCCAGCAACGAGTGAAAGGCATTTTTGGTTCTTAATTTGCGGTGATACTCTATCGCGAAACGGTGAGCCTCGTCTCTGATTTTCTGTAGAAAGTGGAGGCAATCTGAATTTTTTTTCAAGCGGATTTCATTTTTTCGGTTGGGTTTTACGACGTACTCGAAATCAAAGTCTTGGATGAACCCCTCTTTTCTTTTTTCGCTTTTGCCTTTAGCCAGTCCTAAAAGGTCAACCTTTCTCAGATCCAACTTTAATTCCCTTAAAGCCCTTAGAGCGCTACTGACCTGACCTTTTCCACCATCGATCAGGATCAGATCCGGCAAAATGGCAGGCTTGCCTTCCTTTGGCCTGTAACGTCGGCCCATGACTTCTTCCATGGATAAGAAATCGTTGATACCCTTAACATGACGAATTTTATAACGGCGGTAATCTTTCTTAAAGGGCTTATTATTTTCCCAGACCACCATCGAGGCGACTGAACTTATTCCCGAGGTGTTGGAAATATCGAAACACTCCACTCTCATAGGCAGGTTTTTTAGGTTTAGCGTACTTTTTACTTCATTTAATATCAGTTCATCGTCTTTGGAAGATTGTATTTTAACCAAAATATTCTGTTCGCCGTTTTTTCGCGCCAGATCCAGAAGTGCCTTTTTTTCGCCTCTTGATGGAAATAAAAGCCGGAGTTTGGCTGGCTTTTCTCGATTGGCGTATTGCTCGAAGATGTTGAATTCTTCATCCTCGAACGGCAGCAATATTTCTCTGGGCAGTGGATTGCCGCCTGAAATATAAAGCCTGGAAAAAGCCGATCGTAAAAGCTCCAGGTCGGTAAACCTTTCAGCTTTTCTGAAAAAAAGGAAATCATCGCTTAATAGGATTCCAGCTCGAATGAACAGGATCTGGATTCCGGCGAATCCACCCTGGCGGACAACGGCAAAGACATCCCGGTCGATCTTTTGTTTGGAAACGATTCTTTGTTTTTGGATAATCGCGCTTAAGGCTCTGATCTGGTCTCTGATCTTGGCGGCGTCCTCAAAGAGCAGTGCTTGGGATTTTTCGAGCATTTCCTTTTTCAATTGCTGGAGCAGGTCGTCGAAATTCCCTTTTAAAATCTGCCGTACTTTGTCCACGATTTTTTTGTACTCAAGAGGCGTGATCAACCCAGCGCAAGGTGCGAAACAGCGTTTGAGCTGGTAGTTTAAACAGGGGCGGTATGTTTTTGATCCGTCAAGGATCATTTTGCTTTGTCTTAAGGGAAAAGTTTTCTTAATAATTCTCCAGGCAGATCGAACTTGGGTTACGGCCACATACGGACCGAAATAAAGAGAATAATCTCTTTCCTTTTCCCGGACCAGGGTTAGCCTGGGATAAAGTTCATTGATTGTGAGTTTGAAATAGGGGTAGGTTTTATCGTCTTTGAGCTGGGAATTGTACTTGGGCTTGTGAATCTTGATTAAATGGTCCTCCAGGATAAAGGCCTCAATTTCATTAAGCGTGACGATCCATTCGACATCCGCGATGTGGGGTAGCAGATTCTCAATGCGGGGGTCGGTTTTTTGGGAAGGATTGAAATAATTACGGACTCGGTGGTTTAGTTTTTTCGACTTGCCGATATAAATGATTTCGTTATTTTTGGATAAAAACTTATAGACGCCGGGTTGATGGGGCAGAAGTTTTAATTTGTCTTCAAGGCTCATTTCAGTTGGATCGCTTAGACGATTTAAAAAAAATATAATTGGGCTATTGACAAGGATATTAAAGGTTTTAATCATGTAGCTCAAGCCGGATAGACCAAATTTGGGATTATACGGTTGCTGGAAAGGAGCGTATTTGAGATAATATCAACTAAATGGTTGAAAATTGGAAAAA